>WNGA01000243.1_pt1 | contig 147579 bp, 141 predicted proteins | sample 5400061 | NCBI WGS metagenome assembly WNGA01 (sample SAMN13153366, study PRJNA577476) | soil metagenome | isolation source: 100 cm soil or saprolite under grassland replicate 2 | place: USA:California | collected 2016-06-15 | reverse complement strand
GAGGAACACCGCCTCGATGTCGAAGACGATGAAGAGGATCGCGAGCACGTAGAACTTCACGCTGAAGCGCTCGCGCGCTGACCCGATCGGAATGGACCCGCACTCGAACGGGGCGTTCTTCACCAGGCCGTACCGCCGGGGGCCGAGCAGGCCGGCGAGCGTCAACATCAAGACGGCGAGGACGAATGCCGCGAGCAGCACCACGCCGATCGGGAAATACGTCTGCAGGGCTGTCATATGTGGGTATGGGTAATGGTGAAGAGGCCCTTAAGTGCCTGCGCGGTCAGGGATTGTCAACGGGATTCCGCCCCTTGACATCAGGACTTGCTTCGGTAGACTGCGCCGCCGTTTCCCCAGTTTTGGCGACAGGATAGGTCCACAAAGTAAGGATCCGATCATGGGTTACGACTTTGGCGCCGTCATGGTGTTCGCGATCGTGGCCGTCGGGTTCGCCCTGGGCGGGATCACCCTGTCGCGCCTCGCCGGTCCCCGCATCCCGAACGCCGAGAAGGCGACCATCTACGAGTGCGGTGAGCGACCGGTCGGGGTGGCCTGGTTCAACTTCAACCCCCGCTTCTACCTCGTCGCCCTCGTCTTCGTGATCTTCGAGGTGGACATCGCCCTCACCTTCCCCGTCGTCGCCGTGTTCCGCGCCTGGGCGCGGGAGAGCGCGGCGTTCGCCTGGGTCGCGTTCTTCGAGCTCTTCCTCTTCACCGCGATCCTCGTCGTCGGGCTGGTGTGGGTCTGGGCGCACGGCGATCTCGCGTGGGTGAAGAGCCTGACCGGCGCGTCGACCCAGGCGCCGGAGCCGGGGTCCGATGCGCACCGCCGCCGGGCGGCCTGACGGAGCTCCGCACGTCTCTCTCCCAGAGGTGAACACGATGGCGGCACAGCAGATGGACTCCGGGGTCGGCGGCGACGTCACCCTCTTCCACACGAGCCAGCTCGACAAGCTCATCAACATGGCTCGCGAGAGCTCGCTCTGGTACCTGCTCTTCGGCCTCGCCTGCTGCGGGATCGAGATGATGCAGACGGGCGGCCCGCGCGCCGACCTGATGCGCTTCGGCGCCATCCCGCGCGCCTCGCCCCGCCAGGCCGACTTCATGATCGTGGCGGGCACGCTCACCTACAAGATGGCCGAGCGGGCGAAGCTCCTCTACGACCAGATGTCCGAGCCGAAGTACGTGATCTCGATGGGCTCCTGCTCGAACTGCGGCGGCCTGTTCCAGCTCGCGTACTCGGTGTGCAAGGGCGTCGACAAGGTCATCCCGGTTGACGTGTACGTGCCGGGCTGCCCGCCGCGGCCGGAGGCGCTCACCGAGGGGCTGCTGCGGCTCCAGGAGATCGTCCGGAGCGAGCCGTGGAGCACGAAGCGGCGCCCGAGCCCCGGCAAGACGGAGGTCGCGTAGAGGCCGTCGGCGACATCACCGCTTCACGTTGCGTGTATCGGGACGGGGCGGGCGCGGCGCGCGGGAGCGGCCGGCTCGCCTCGAGCCCTGATCAGAGGAACGAATGACGACTCAAGAGATCCATGAGCGGCTGAAGGCGCGGTTCGGCGATGACGTCGGGCCGCTGTCCGAGCCCAAGATCGACGCGTACTGCGCCGTGAAGCGCGAGCGGCTCGTCGAGATCTGCCGGTTCCTCAAGACGGAGCCGGGCCTCGAGATGACCTTCCTCGAGGATCTCACCGCGGTGGACTGGCCGAAGAAGAACGTCATCGAGGTCGTCTACCACCTCATGTCGTACAAGCACCGCCACGTCCTCGCGATGAAGGTCGAGTCAGACCGCGCCGCGCCGTCCGTGCCGACGGTCGAGGGCGTCTGGAAGACGGCGAACTGGTTCGAGCGCGAGGTCTACGACCTGTTCGGCGTGGACTTCCCCGGACACCCGGATCTCCGCCGCCTCATGCTGCCCGACGACTGGATCGGCCACCCGCTCCGCAAGGACTACCAGGAGGCGGGCGGCTGGCACGGGATCTCGAACTTCCGAGAGAACCCGCTCGTCGAGCTGAAGCGGCTCGACGACGCGAAGAAGGCGGAGAAGGCCCCGCCGGCCGACCCGCAGGCCGCCGTGAAGGCTTGAGAGGAACCGACATGGAGAAGCTCATCCTCCGCCGCGTGGACCGTGACAACGAGGAGATGATCCTCAACTTCGGTCCGCAGCACCCCTCCACCCATGGCGTCATCAACTTCATCGTCGAGACCGACGGCGAGGTCCTGAAGCGCGCGATCCCGGACGTCGGCTACCTGCACCGCTCGATCGAGAAGATCGGCGAGATCGTCGGCTATCCGGGGTTCATGCCCTTCACCGACCGCGTCGACTACGTCGCCGCGATGTTCGCGAACGAGGGGTACGCGATCGCGGTCGAGAAGCTGCTCAAGGTCGAGGTGCCCGCCCGCGCACAGTGGCTCCGCGCCATCAGCTGCGAGCTCTGCCGCATCGCCTCCCACCTCGTCGGCGTCGGCACGATGACGATGGACATCGGCGCCTTCACGCCGATGGTCCACGGCCTCCGCGAGCGCGAGACCATCAACGACCTCATCGAGGCGCTCTGCGGCGCGCGGCTCACCTACAACTACCACCGCATCGGCGGCGTCGCCTTCGACCTGCCCGAGGGCTGGCGCGACCGCACCCTCAAGTTCCTCGACCACTTCGACAAGTTCCTCGTCGAGTTCGACCGGCTCATCACGTTCAACCAGGTGTACGTGAAGCGGCTCGGCAACGTCGCCGTCATCCCCGGCGAGATGGCCGTCGACTACGGCCTCGTCGGCCCGAACCTGCGCGGCTCCGGGGTCGACTGGGACCTCCGCCGCGACATGCCGTACGGCGCTTATCCGAACTTCAAGTTCGGGATCCCGGTCGGCAAGGGCTGGTTCGGCACGGTGGGCGACTGCTTCGACCGCTACTACGTGCGCTGCCTGGAGATGGCCGAGTCCTCGAAGATCGTCCGGCAGGCGCTCGAGACCATCCCCGACGGCGAGATCATGGCGAAGGTCCCGCGCATCATGAAGCCGGAGGCGGGGGAGGCCCTCGGCCGCGTCGAGTCCGCGCGCGGCGAGATGGCCTACTACGTCGTCTCCGACGGCACCGCCAAGGCCTACCGCGTGCGCGCCCGCACCGGCTCCTTCACCGCGATGGGCATCATCGAGGACATCTCGTCCGGCCTCATGATCGGGGACCTCGTCGCCCTCATCGCCAGCCTCGACGTCGTCGCCCCGGAGATCGACCGATGACCGCGAACGCCGCCCCCACGCCCTATGCCCCGAAGCGCAGCCCGAGATCGCTCGTGCTGATCACGCTCGCGGTCGCCGTCGTCCTGCCGGTCATGCTCTTCGGCGCGATCCTCGTCCTCTCCCCGCTCACGAAGCCGGCGATGCTCGGCGCGGTCGTCGACGCGCTCGGCGGGAACTTCGCCGCGTGGACCGCGACGCAGCGGCTCCTCGCCTACGGGGTCGGCGCCGCGCTCCTCGGCTTCATGCTCCTCAACTTCGGGGCGATCATCTCTGGCACCACCGTCTGGTGGGAGATGCGGGTCAGCTCCCGCATGCAGAGCCGCATCGGCTACAACCGCGTCGGCGCCGGCGGCTTCTTCCAGTGGATCGCGGACGCGGTGAAGCTGATCCTGAAGGAGGACCTCGTCCCCGCCGAGGCGGACTCGATCCTCTTCCGCGCCGCCCCGTACTTCGTCCTCACCGGGTTCGCGCTCACCTTCGTCGTGCTCCCCTTCGGCGAGAGCCTCATCGCGGCCGACCTCAACGTCGGCATCTTCTACATGATCGCGGTGACGGCGCTCGTGGTCGTCGGGATCCTGCTCGCCGGCTGGTCGTCGAACTCGAAGTGGGCGCTCTTCGGCGGCATGCGGTCCGCCGCCCAGGTCGTCTCGTACGAGATCCCCGCCGGCATCGCGATCATGGTCCCCGTGCTCATGGCGGGCACCCTGTCGATGCAGGGCATCATCCGCCAGCAGGGCGCCTTCCCGTGGCAGTGGTTCGTCTTCACGAACCCCTTCGCCCTCGTCGCCTTCGTCATCTTCTTCATCTCGCAGCTCGCCGAGGGGAACCGGACGCCGTTCGACCTCCCCGAGGCGGAGTCCGAGCTCGTCGCGGGCTACCTCTCCGAGTACTCCTCGTTCCGCTTCGCCCTCTACTTCCTCGTCGAGTTCGGGAACCTCTGGGTGATGGCGGCGGTCTCGGTGACGCTGTTCTTCGGCGGCTGGCAGGTGCCGTTCGCGGGGCCAGAGGTGTTCGCGGCGGCGCGCGGCGCGGGCCCGCTCCCCGGCCTGGGGTGGTGGGGCCTCGAGGTCCTCTCGATGGCCGTGTTCGTCGTGAAGACGCTGCTCTTGCTGAACCTCATCGTCTGGATCCGCTGGACGCTCCCGCGCATCCGCATCGACCAGATGATGACGCTCTGCTGGAAGTACCTCGTGCCGTTCGCCTTCGCGGCGTTCGTCGCGACGCTCCTGTGGGTCATGCTCGTGGCCCGCGTGCCCCAGCTCGAGACCGCGAGCGGCATCGCGCTCACGGTGGCGGTGGCCGTCGTCGCCGCGTTCTTCCTCAAGCAGACGAAGGCCAACATCTCGGCGGTCGGCGATCGCGTCGACCTGTCCAACTGGTGATCGGAGCCGGAACGACCATGGCCACGACGACCGTCCGCGAGTACACCGGAGCCATCAAGGACACGGTCGTGTCCTTCTGGCACGGCCTCTCCATCACCCTCTCGCACCTGGTGCGGCGCCCGATGACGGTGCAGTACCCGGACCGCACGCCGCTCGCGGTGCGCGACATGCTGCCGCCGCGCTACCGCGGGTTCCTCGAGGTGGATGCCGCGATCTGCACCGGCTGTCAGGCGTGCGAGCGCGCCTGCCCGATCGGCTGCATCCAGATCACGCTCGAGAAGGACCCGGCGAACCCGAAGGTGCGCGTCGTCACGCAGTTCGACATCGACGAGGCGAAGTGTATGTTCTGCGGGCTCTGCGTCGAGCCCTGCCCGACGGGCTCCATCCAGCACACGCGCGAGTTCGAGGGATCGCAGCGGAACATCCGCAACCTCGTCTTCCGCTGGGCCGACGCGGAGAGCCCGTTCCCGGTCTACAAGGTGGACAAGGCCGCGGAGTACTACCCGCGCGTGCCGCTCGGCTCGCTCGTGCGGGCGAGGCTCGAGTCGCACGCCTGGGACGCGCCGGCGCCGAAGTTCCTGCCGCCCCTCCCGCCGAAGCCGCCGGAGGAGAAGCCCGCGAAGCCGGCCGCCGCGGCGAAGCCCGCCGCGCCCGCAGCCGCTGCACCGGCGGCCGCCGCGCCCGCAGCAGCCGCCGCACCGGCGGTCGCCGCCCCGGCTCCGACCGCGCCCCCGCCCGCCGCCGACAAGCCGGGCACGCCCGAGACGAAGTGAGGCCCCACCGATGAAACTGAACTCAGGAAGAATCGCCCTCTGGTTCATCGCGACGGTGCTCGTCGGCGCCTTCCTCGTCTACATGACGACGGAGGTCATCCAGCCGGCCCTGCATCCCCTCGCCGAACGGCCGCCGGCGGGGGTCCCCGACGTCATCTTCTACGTGCTCGCGGCGCTCACGATCGCCGGGGCGGCGGGCGTCACGCTCTCGCGGAACATCCTCTACTCGTCGGTCGGGCTCCTCATGGCCCTCCTCGGCGCGGGATCGCTCTACGTCTTCCTCTCCGCCGACTTCGTCGCGGTGACGCAGCTCCTCGTCTACATCGGCGGCGTCCTCGTCCTCATCCTCTTCGCGGTGATGCTGACGAACCGCATCACCGAGGTGAACGTCTCGAACACGAGCTTCGGCCGGTTCGGCGGGGTGCTCCTGTTCATCTCGGTCGCGCCGGTGCTCCTCGCCGTCGTCTCGCTCACCCCCTGGCCCGCCGTCGCATCGGCCCCGCTCGCCCCCACCACCGAGGCCATCGGCAACGGCTTCCTCACGCGGTGGCTGCTCCCGTTCGAGGTCGCCTCGCTCGTGCTCCTCGCGACGCTCGTCGGCGCAGTCGTCATCGCCCGCAAGGAGATCAAGGCCGACTGACGGCCTGAGGACGCCCATGGTCACCCTCACCCACTTCCTCGTCGTCGGCGCGCTGCTCTTCTCGCTCGGCCTCGTCACCGTCGCCACCCGCCGCAACGCGGTCGGCGTCCTGATGGGCGTCGAGCTCATCCTGAACGGCGCGAACGTGAACTTCGTCGCCTTCAACCACTACGTGACGGGCGGCGTCTCGGGGCAGGTGTTCGCCCTGTTCGTCATCGTCCTGGCGGCCGCAGAGGCCGCGGTGGGCCTCGCCATCGTCCTGGCCATCTTCCAGACGTTCAAGACCATCGACGTCCGCTTCGCGGACCTCATGCGAGAGTAACGATGGAACACGCCAACATTCAGATGGTCGGCCACGCGGCCGAGGAGCTCGGGCGGCTCGCCGTCCACCGCGTCGGTTACCTGTGGCTCATCCCCTTCTTCCCGATCGTCGGCGCCGCGATCAACGCGGCCGTCGGCTGGAAGCTGCAGCGGCTGTTCGGAAAGAAGATCGTCCACCGCATCGCGGTCCTCGCGATGTTCCTCTCCTTCGGGACCGCGCTCTACGCCTTCCGGCAGATGCTCGCGCTCCCGGCCGAGGACCGGTTCCTCCAGAACACGCTCTGGAACCTGTTCACCGCCGGGCGACTCACGGTGGACCTCGGGTTCGCCCTCGATCAGCTCTCGATGATGATGGTGCTCATCATCACGGGGATCGGGGCGCTCATCCACGTCTTCTCGATCGGCTACATGGCCGACGAGCCCGCCTATTGGCGCTTCTTCTCGTACCTGAACCTCTTCGTCTTCGCGATGCTGCTCCTCGTCATGGGGGACAACTTCGCGGTGATGTTCTTCGGGTGGGAGGGCGTCGGCCTCGCCTCGTACCTCCTCATCGCCTTCTGGTACACCGACCCGGAGAAGGCCGCGGCGGGCATGAAGGCGTTCGTCGTGAACCGCTTCGGCGACTTCGGCTTCCTCGCCGGCCTGCTCCTGCTGTTCTGGGGTCTCGGCGGCGCGTGGCAGCCGCGCGACGGCGGCCTGCGCAACACCGACTACCTGCCCAAGGCCGAGCTGAACGCGACGGCGGGCGCCGCGAACGCGGCCCAGGCCGACGCGCTCGCGCCGCGGGTCGACGGCGTGAAGGTCGGCCCGACCATGAACTTCCGCGAGCTGCGCGACCAGATCGTGGTCGAGGGCACGGGGGTGAAGGAGGGGCTCCTCGCGAAGGAGGTGTGGGGCGTCCCGCTCCTCATGCTCATCGGGATGCTCCTCTTCGTCGGCGCGATGGGGAAGAGCGCGCAGCTCCCGCTCTACGTCTGGCTCCCCGACGCGATGGCCGGCCCGACGCCGGTCTCGGCCCTCATCCACGCCGCGACCATGGTGACCGCCGGCGTGTACATGGTGGCGCGGCTGAGCTTCCTCTACGCGCTGTCTCCCTCGGCGATGGGGTGGGTCGCGCTCATCGGCGCGCTCACGGCGATCTTCTCGGCGTCGATCGGCTTCTTCCAGTACGACATCAAGAAGGTCCTCGCCTACTCGACCGTCTCGCAGCTGGGCTTCATGTTCATCGGCGTAGGCGTCGGCGCGTACTGGGCCGGCACCTATCACCTCCTCACGCACGCCTTCTTCAAGGCCTGCCTCTTCCTCGGCTCCGGCTCGGTCATCCTCGGCTGCCACCACGAGCAGGACATGCGGAAGATGGGCGGGCTGAAGAAGCACATGCCCGTCACCCGCCTCACCTACCTCGCGGCGTGCTGGGCGATCGCCGGCTTCCCCTGGATGAACGGCTTCTACTCGAAGGACGAGATCCTCTGGAAGGCGTTCACCTCGGAGCACCTCGCGCTCTTCGGCCACCCGACGCCGTGGCTCGGCGGGTTCATCTACCTCGTCGGCATCATCGCGGCGACCGGGACGAGCTTCTACATGTTCCGCTCGTACTACATGACCTTCACCGGCGAGTACCGCGGCGGCGCGGGTCACCACGACGAGCACAACGAGGATCCGCACTCCGCGGTCGCGGCGCCGGTCCTCGCCTCCTCGCACGCGGTGCACGCTTCCGACGGCGCCGTCCATGCGGCCGCCCACGGTCACGTGGCGCCCGCGCACGGCCACGACGATCACGGGCACGCGCCGGCGCACGACGACCACGCGGCGGACGCGCACGGCGGGCACCACGGCGGCACGCCGCACGAGTCGCCCTGGACCATCACCCTCGTCCTGTCGCTGCTCGCGCTCGGCTCGTTCCTCACCCTGATCCTCGGCATCCCGATGGCGTGGACGCACCGGGCCCCGCTCCTCGAGCAGTGGCTCGAGCCGGCGCTCGCGGCGGGGGTCGCCTTCGCTGAGAAGCCGCACTGGATGGAGTTCGCGTTCCAGGGCATCGGCGTCCTCGCCGGCACCGTGGGCTGGTTCTTCGCGATGCTCCTCTACAAGGATGCGACGAGCGAGGTCCCGGCGCGGCTCAAGGCGCGCTTCCTGGGCTTCTGGACCGTCGTCTACAACAAGTACTACGTGGACGAGATCTACGCGGCCACGGTGATCAAGGGGTCGGTCGGGATCGCCCGCGGCTTCAGCCGCTTCGACGGCACCGTCCTCGACGGAGCCGTGAACTTCGCCGGCACGATCGGCCGCTTCCTCGGCCGGATCGACGCCGCCATCGACCGGATCTTCGTCGACGGCGCCGTGAACGCGGTCGCCGCCGCCACCCTCGGCCTCGGCCGGTCGTTCCGGACCCTCCAGACCGGCCGCATCCAGACCTACCTCTACGGCGCGCTCGGAGGCGCGCTCGTGGTGGTCCTGCTCAACTTCCTCATCCAGTAGCCTCGAAGGAGCGTCGAATGTTCTTCTTCAACGAAGGGAACGTCCTCAGCTGGGCCACCTTCTTCCCGCTGGCGGGCGCGGGGATCATCGTCCTCCTGCTCGCGCTGAAGTTCTTCGCGAAGCTGTCCAAGAGGGCCATGGACGACGCGGCGCGCTGGATCGCGCTCGTCACGAGCGGCGGGTCGCTCCTCGCCGCCGTCGCGGCCTGGATCCTGTTCGACGGCGCGAAGCCGGGGGTGCAGCTCCAGCAGCACTTCGTCTGGATCCGCTCCTTCAACGTCGAGTACTTCATGGGGGTCGACGGGCTCTCGATCTCGATGGTGCTCCTCTCCGGGCTCATCTCGTTCGTCGCGACGATCGCCTCGATGCCGTGGTGGTCGGGCGCGAAGGCCGGCGAGATGGCCGGGATGAACGAGGACGGCCACGACGACCCGCACCACCCGAAGCACTTCTCGGTGCGGATGGTGCCCGGCTACATGGTCATGCTGCTCCTCCTGCAGACCGGCATGATGGGCACCTTCGTCGCCATGGACATGTTCTTCTTCTACGTGTTCTGGGAGGTGATGCTCCTGCCGATGTACTTCCTCATCGGCATCTGGGGCGGCCCGCGCAAGGAGTACGCGGCGATCAAGTTCTTCCTCTACACCCTCGCCGGCTCCGTGCTGATGCTCCTCGCGATCATCGGCCTCTACTACAACAGCGCGCCGGCCGCGCTCGTGGACGGCACCGCGACGGTGCACACGTTCAACCTCGTCGAGCTCGCGCGCCAGGGGCACGACGGCGTCTTCCGCCACGCCGCGCCCATCCTCGGGATGGAGTTCGCCAAGCTGGCGTTCGTCGGCCTCTTCATCGGGTTCGCCATCAAGATCCCGATGTTCCCGTTCCACACCTGGTTGCCCGACGCTCACGTCGAGGCGCCGACCCCCGTCTCGGTGATCCTGGCCGGCGTCCTCCTGAAGATGGGGATCTACGGCATCCTCCGGTTCAACTATCCGATCCTGCCCGACGCCACGATGTGGGCGGCGAATGCCATCGCGATCTTCGGCGTCATCAACATCGTCTACGCCGCGTTCGTCTGCCTCGGACAGACCGACCTCAAGAAGCTCATCGCGTACTCGTCGGTCTCGCACATGGGCTTCTCGCTCCTCGGCATGGCGGCGTTCACCCCGGCGGCCATCTCCGGCGCGGTCTTCAATCTCTTCACGCACGGCATCATCAGCCCGATGCTCTTCCTCATCGTGGGCGTGATCTACGACCGCGCCCACCACCGCGAGATCGCCAAGTTCGGCGGCCTGGCGCAGGAGCTGCCCGAGTACTCCGCCATCATGGGGCTCGCCTTCTTCGCCTCGCTCGGCCTCCCCGGCCTGGCCGGCTTCATCTCCGAGTTCATGGTGTTCTCGGGCTCCTTCCCGATCTTCACCGTCTACACGATCATCTCGGCGACGAGCGTCATCATCACGGCGGCGTACTACCTGTGGGCGATCCACCGGATCTTCCTCGGCAAGCTGAACCCCGTCTACAAGGGGTATCCCGATCTCAACTGGCGCGAGCGGCTCACCCTCTACCCGCTCGGCGCGATCGCGATCGTCCTCGGCTTCTACCCGCAGGCGATCCTCGGGCCGATCAACCTGACCCTCCACGCGCTCATCCAGAACCTTCGGCCGCTGTAGGCCGCGAGCGAGCCCTCGATGGAATCCCTCGTCCCCTTCGTCACCGAGAACCTGCGCTCCGCGCTCTGGTTCCAGCCGGAGCTGGCGCTCACGTTCGGGACCCTGTTCCTGTTCGTGATCGACCTCCTCTGGAAGAAGAGCCCGGCCCGCGTCGCCATCCTCGCGACCGGCGCGCTCCTCGTGCTGGGCCTGGCCGCCGTCCTCCTCGCGCGGCAGCCCGCCGACGCGCAGTCGCTCTTCAACGGCATGATCGCGAACGACGCGTTCGCGATCTTCTTCAAGTGGCTCTTCCTCGGCGCCGGCGCGCTCACCGTCCTCGTCGCGTCGCAGGGGAAGGACTTCCCCCCCGCCCGCATCGGCGAGTTCTTCGCGCTCCTCGTCGCGGTCGTGCTCGGCATGTTCCTCATGGCGAGCGCGACCGACCTCCTCATGGTCTACCTCTCCATCGAGCTCGTCTCGATGGTGAGCTACGTCCTCGCCGGCTACCGCAAGGGCGACCGCAAGGCCGCGGAGGGCTCGCTGAAGTACGTCATCTACGGCGGCGTCGCCTCGGGCGTCATGCTCTTCGGCATGAGCTACCTGTTCGGCCTCACCGGCACGACGAACCTCTCCGAGCTGGGACAGCGCATCCAGGCGATCCACGCGACCGGCGCGTCGCTCGCCGCGACGAAGATCGCGCTCGTGGTCGCGATCGTCTTCGTCACGGCCGGCATCGGCTACAAGGTGGCCGCGGTGCCGTGGCACATGTGGTGCCCCGACGTGTACGAGGGCGCCCCCACCCCCTTCACGGCCTTCCTCTCGGTCGGTCCGAAGGCGGCGGGCTTCGCGCTCGCGCTGCGCTTCTTCCACTCCGCGCTGGCGGGCCCCGGGAGCGGACCGGCCGGGTTCGCCGACGCGCTCGCCGGCATTCCGTGGCCGGCCGTCGTCGGAGTCATCTCCGCGGTCACCATGACCCTCGGGAACTTCACCGCGCTCGGCCAGACGAACCTCAAGCGGCTCCTCGCGTACTCCTCCATCGCGCACGCGGGCTACACGCTCATGGGCCTCTCCGCGGTCTCTGGCCGCGGCGTCCAGGCCGTCATGATCTACATGCTCGTGTACCTCGTGATGAACGTCGGCGCCTTCATCGTCGTGATCCTCGTCGCCGAGTCGACCGGGTCGGAGTCGATCCTCGATTACAAGGGGCTCGCCCGGCGCCACCCGCTCGCGGCGGTGTCCTTCGCGATCTTCCTGTTCTCGCTCACCGGGCTGCCGCCGTTCGCCGGGTTCGCCGGCAAGTGGTACCTGTTCTACGCGGTCTTCGAGCGCATCTCCGGTCCGGGCGGCGGCTGGTACGCGGTCCTCGCCCTCATCGGCGCGCTCAACACGGCGGTGTCGCTCTACTACTACATGCGGATCGTGCGGGCGATGTTCATCGACGCGCCGTACGTCGAGAACCCCGCCCCCATCCGGCCGCGCATCGCGTACCAGGTCATGATCGGCGCGGCCTCCGCCGCCATCCTCGTGTTCGGGGTGTGGTGGACACCGATGGTGGAGTGGACCGAGGCGTCGCTCCAGATCTTCCGCGGCTAGCGAAGCGCTCCGCCTGATGGACGCGGCCCGGTCGGAGATTCCGACCGGGCCGTTGCATTTCCAGTGAGGGTGCGCGCGATCCGTGGTCATCGCGTCGAGGTCGAGGTCGAGGTTTGGGTCGAGGTCGAGGTCCACGTCCACGTCGCTACAGCGGTGCCCAGTTGGCTTGAGCCCCGAGCCCGTGAAACGAGCCCGAGTCCGAGCCCGGCTATTTCGGGCGCGGGCTCGGGCGCGGGCGCGTTTACGGGATCAGTCCAACCGAGCAGCGCCATAGCCGTCCGAGGCCGGGGAGGGTCCCCCTCGACCGCGCGCAGCCGCATCGCTGCGGACGGATTCGCCCGACCCACGGAGCCGGCGTGCACGCGATGTGACAATCGCAAGCGCCGGTGGCGTCCGTCGAGCACGGCGCCGCCGCCGCGCGCGATTGGCACATCCGGGCGTGCGCCGGCGTCTGCGCTTCGGCGCCCTTCCGACAGTCCGGCGCCCGGTCGCGATTCTGCGGCGAGCACGGTCCGAGGGGGACCGTCCCCGGCCCTTCGGCGCCGCCACCCTTCTGTGGCGGTCGAACCCGAATCCGCCGCTACGGCCTGCGTGCCTCGAGCCTGGCGAGGTTGTCGTTCGGCATGGTGACGTCCCCGAGCTTGCGATCCGGGGAGACGTTCGGGCCGTGGTAGTCCGACCCCGCGGTCGGGACGAGGTCCAGCTCCTCTGCGATGCGGAGGTACTTCTCCCGCTGCGAGGGGACGTGATCGACGTGGTACACCTCGAGCCCGTCGACCCCCGCGCGCTGGAGCGCCACGAGCTCCGGCCGCTCGAGCTTCGAGACGCCAGGGTGGGCGACGGTGGTGGTCCCGCCCGCTCCGCGGACGAGGTGCACCGCCTCCGCCGCCTCGAGGCGGTACCGCGGGACGTAGGCGGGGCGCCCCTCGCCCAGGAACCGGTCGAACGCCTCCTTCACCGTCGCGACGGCGCCGGTCTCCATGATGGCGCGCGCGACGTGCGGACGGCCGATGGTCTTCCCGCCGCTCCACTTCTCGATGTCCTCGGTGCGGATGCGCACGCCGAGCGGCGCGAGCTTCTCCACGATCTGCAGCATGCGCTCACGCCGCCGCAGCGCGAGGAGATCCTCGAAGTCCCGCATCGTGAGGTGGACCGGATCGACGAAGTGGCCGAGGAGGTGGATCTCCTTCGTCTCGAGGAACGCGGAGAGCTCGATGCCAGGCACGAGGCGGACGCCGTGCGCGACGGCGGCGGCGCGAGCCTCCTCGACCCCGGCCACCGTGTCGTGATCGCAGAGCCCCCACACGCCGATCCCGGCGGCGTGGGCGCGCGCCGCGACCTCGGCGGGAGTGAACTCGCCGTCCGAGGCGCGGCTGTGCGTGTGCAGGTCAATTCGCGCGTCGGTCATCCCAGGGTCGCCCATGATCCTCCACCTCGCCCGTGCTAGGATACCTTCGCTGAAGCGCCTCGGGGGAGGGGTCCGGGCGCACGGAAAGGCCCCATGCAGCACGTACTCCGGATCTCCCGAAAGATCGATTACGGCCTGCGCGCGATGATCTATCTCTCCTCGATCTCGCAAGATTCCGTGGTCCCGTTCCGCGAGATCGCGCGGCAGATGGACGTCCCGGAGGACTTCCTCGCCAAGATCCTAAAGACCCTCGTGGACCAGGGGCTCGTCCGCTCGACCCGTGGGCCGCACGGCGGCTACGCGCTCGCGCGCCCGCCGGCCGCGATCAGCTTCCTCGACGTCATCGAGGCGGTCGAGGGGCCGGTCGCGCTGAACGTCTGCCTCGACGGCGAGGACGCCTGCGGACACTCCACCGCCTGCACGATGGTCTCGGTCTGGCGGCTCGGACAGGAGCGGATGCTGGACGTCTACCGGCAGTCGAAGCTCTCCGATCTCGCATTCAAACCGGCCGACGACGGCCAGATCGGCCTCGTCCAGCTGTCGCTCCAGGCGGCGGCGCGGACGCCCGGCGGCATCTAGGCGGGGGGACACTCGGGCTGCGCCCTCGCGCCCCCCCGAGCCCCCCGCTCGCTCGAGATCTGTACCCGCGGTGAAGCCGCGCTCATCATTGGGGGCCCCCTGGGGGGCCGGGGCAGCCTCATCCGGCTGCCCCTGCGCTCGCCCGCGCATCACTCGTTCGACGTTGACCTGTACCGCCTCGGCGACTAACGTCCGCCGCCGTCATGGCTCAGTCCCCGAAGGCCCCGTCTCCGAAGGCCCTCCGCAAGCGGTACCTGTCCCGTCCTCCGGTCGAGCCGATGCGGCTCCGCCCCGGCATGACCGTGGAAGACCTCGTCGACGTTTACCGGCGGGCCGGCGCCTTCAACGGCGGGCGACTCGCCGAGGGCTGCGACCTCTTCGGCCGGATGATCGACTCGGGCGCGACCGTCGCGCTCACGGTCACGGGCGCGATGGCCCCGGCGGGCATGGGCGGGGCGATCCAGGCGATGATCGAGGCGGGCTTCGTCGACCTCGTCATCTCGACGGGCGCGAACCTGTACCACGACCTCCACTTCGCCCTGAAGCTGCCGGTCGTCCAGGGCCACTTCCACGTGGACGACCGCGAGCTGTACCGCGCCGGCATCGAGCGCATCTACGACGTCTTCATCACGGAGGACTCGCTCCTCGACACGGACGCCTTCGTCCGGGAGGCGCTGGAGAAGGCGCCCGCCGCGCTGCGGGGCCAGGTCTCGACCGCTCAGCTCCATCACTACCTGGGCCACCTCGTCCTCCAGCACTCCCCGCTGCCGGAGAAGAGCTGGGTCGCCACCGCCGCGCGCTACGACGTCCCGATCTTCACGTCGTCGCCCGGCGACTCGTCGATCGGCATGAACGTCGCGGCGATGAAGCTCCGCGGCGGCGAGACGACCATCGACCCCGACCTCGACGTCCTCCAGTCGACCGCCATCGTCTACGACGCCGACGTGAACGGGGTCGTCATCCTGGGCGGCGGCTCGCCGAAGAACTTCTACCTCCAGACGCAGCCTACGCTCTGGCAGATCCTGGACCTGAACCGCGGTGGGCACGAGTACGTGCTCCAGATCTCGACCGACTCGCCGCAGTGGGGTGGGCTCTCCGGCGCGACGCCCTCCGAGGCCATCAGCTGGGGCAAGGTCCAGGCGAACATGATGAAGAACCACGTCGTCGTCTACTCGGACGCGACGGTGGCGGCGCCCATCGTGTTCGCCTACGCGCTCTCCACGCGCAAGCGTCGCAAGCCGAAGCGCCTCTACCGGCGCCTGCCCGCGATGTTCGACGCCCTCCGCCGCGCCCACGCGAGACGTCACCCCGGATCGGGAGCGATGCCGGAGCTGAAGGACGACGCGAAGACGAAGACGTTCGGCCCCGGGCGGGCGCTGCCGCGACGCTGAGCGCCAAGGCGCCCGCCTCCCCGCCCGCCCGCCGGGCGACGTTGTCCGCCGCCGCGCCCCCGGGTTGCCGCGAACCCCACCGGGGATGACCGTTTGGAAGTGAAGACGTCGCCCCGGCTGGACGAGAGCCCGTCGTTCCCCACCCCTCGTCAGATCGCCGAGCGCCTGTCCCGTCACGTCGTCGGGCAGGAGCGCGCGAAGCGCGCCCTCGCGGTCGCGGCCTACAACCACCTGCGGCGGACCGCGGTGCGACGTGGGCGCCGGGCCTCCGCCGCCACGCCCAGGAAGTCGAACGTCCTCCTCATCGGGCCGACCGGCTGCGGGAAGACGCACCTCGCGCGGCACCTCGCCCTGGTGCTCGACGTGCCGTTCCACGTCGCGGACGCGACGGAGTTCACCGAGGCCGGCTACTACGGGAAGGACGTCGAGGTGATGATCGCAGAGCTGCTCGCCCGCGCCGGGCACTCGGTCGACCAGGCGCAGCGCGGGATCATCTTCATCGACGAGGTGGACAAGATCGCCCGCCGCTCGCAGGGTCACCGCGCCGGCGTGGGAGCGCGCGACATCGGCGGCGAGGGCGTCCAGCAGGCGCTCCTCAAGATCCTCGAGGGGCGGGAGATCCTCGTCCCGATGAACCTCGCCCAGCACTGGCAGCGGCACGACGCGGTCACGGTGGACACGACCGACATCCTCTTCGTATGCGCCGGGACGTTCACGGACATCTTCGCCTACTCCGCCGAGAGCCGGCTCGTCGGGTTCGGCGCGCGTGACGCGCGGCGCGGCCCCTCCCGCCGCGTGCGCCAGAAGGACCTGCTCGAGTACGGGATGCTAGCCGAGTTCCTCGGCCGGCTTCCGGTCGTCGTCCAGCTCGACGACCTCGGGCCCGACGACCTCCTCGAGGTGCTCACCGGACCTCCCGACGCCGTCGTGCGGGAGGTGAAGGACCTCCTCGCCTCCGACGGCGTCGAGATCGCGTTCACCGACGGCGGGCTGCGCGAGATCGTGCGGTTCGCGACGGACCGCGGCGCCGGCGCGCGCGGGCTGCGGGCCATCGTCGAGGAGACCGTGTCCGACCTGCTCTTCGAGGCTCCCGAGCGTCGCGGGTCGCGGATCTCCATCGACGCGGGGTTCGTGCGCCGCCGGATGGAGCGGCTCGACCCGCAGCTCCTCAGGGAGTGACCGCCCCGGGCGCCAGGCCGGCGAGCCGATCGACGAGCGCGCGCAGCTCGGGATCCTCGAGCATGCGCGCGGCCCGCCCGGGATCGGCGGCCGCGCCGCCGGAGGCCTCGAGCGCACGCACGTGCTCGAGGAGCCGGGCGCTGTCGGGATCGAGCCGGCCCGCAGCGCGTGCGCGCCGCGCCGTCTCCACGGCGCGCTGCAGCGTGCGCGCCGTGTCCGCGTCGAGGCGGGCGATGAGGTTGTGGGTGCGGGAGAGGGCGGCGAAGTCGCTCCCTGCCACGCGCCGCGCGAGCGCGCGGGGCAGCGCGTTCCCCGCGAGCGCGACCGCGGAGAGCAGCGCCCACGCGGCGAGCGCCGCCTTCGCGCCGCCGAGGAGCGCGCCCAGGGCGCGGTCGGCCGGCCCGCGCACGACCGCCGCGATCCCGGTGGCGCGCAGGATCGCGGCCCCGGCGAGGGAGGCGAGCGCGAGGGTTCCGACGAAGAGCAGGACGGGCGCGACGTAGCGCGCCACGGGCGTGAACGTCCGCGCGAGCCCCTCCCCCACCGGCAGGGCGAAGGTGCGCGCGGCGAGGACCGCGAGCGCGGCCGCCGCGAGCGAGACGAGCTGGCGGAGCGCCCGCGAGGACGCCCCGAGGAGCGCGGCCACGGCGAGGATCGCCAGGACGGCGAGGTCGAGGATCAAGGAGTCGCGCTCACTTGATCTTGAACGGATCGCCCCTCGACCGGCCCAGCTCGAGGTGCTTCTCCACGGCGGCGAGCTGCTCCTTGAAGCGCGGGTTCGCCGGCTCGTACATGAGCGCGCTCTTGAGCGAGCGGTGCGCCGCGTCCCACCGCTGCCCCTGGATCTCGAGGAGCGCCGCCGCGTAGAACTTGCGGCCGTTGGGGGTCGTCCCCATCTGCTCGTCGAGCTTGCGCTTCTGGTCCTCCTTCACCTGCGCCTCGTCGGCCTCGGTGAAGCGAAGCTTCTTCGCGCGCTCGGGCCCGTTCACGTCCTGCACGTACTTCGCCCGCTTCTGGTCGTCGCGCAGGATGGTGTACGCCTCGTTCACGCGCCGATAGATCCGGCCGACGAGCTCGCGGAAGATCGGGTCCGCGACCGCGGCGAAGCGGTCGGGGTGGTAGGCGCGCGATTCCCGGTAGTACGCGGCCTTGACGTCGGCCTGGCCGGCGCCCTGGGGCACCTTCAGGACGCCGAAGTAGTCGAGCTGGTCGAGGGCCGCCGCCAGCGCCTCCACCTCGATGAGGAACTGCTCGCCCATCGTGTCACGCCGCGCGCTGGCCGCGCGCGAGCTCCATCTCCGCGTTGTGGTCGATCGCCGAACGGATGTCCGCCTCGGTCAGGCCCGACGACAGGTTTATCGTGGTCGAGGTCTTCTGGCCGCTCTCGAGATCGGTCGCCGAGACGTTCACGATCCCGTTCGAGTCGATCTCGAACGTGACCTGGATCTGCACCTCGCCGCGGTACCCGATCCTGAAGCCGGTGAACTCGAACTCTCCGAGCAGCTCGCAGCCGTCGGCCCGGTTCGACTCCCCCTGGTAGACGCGGATCTTGACCCGGTCCTGGCCGTCTCGGCTCGTCGTGAACGTCTTCGACTTCTCGATCGGGATGGGCGTGTTCTTCTCGATGATCTTCTCGGTGAAGCCTCCCACCGTCCCCACCCGCAGCGAGAGCGGCGTCACGTCGAGCAGGTAGCTCGCCTGCCCGTCCTCCGCCGCCTTCGTGTTGAGGAGCGCGTGCGCCTGGATGGCCGCGCCGAGCGCCACGACCTCGTCCGGGTCGATGCCCGCCATGGGGTCCTTCTGGAAGTAGTGGCGGACCGAGTTGCGGATGATGGGGAGGCGCGTCGGACCACCCACCAGGATGATCGCGTCGACGTCGCCGGCGGTGAGGCGTGCCGACTGGAGCGCCTCGTCACAGACCTTGAACGTCCGCTGCACGAGGTCCATCACCATCTTGTTGAACTGCTCCTGCGTGAGCTTCTGGCCGAGGTCGAGGATCTCGCCGTCGGGAGACTGGCAGATGCCCGGCACCCGGATCTGGGCGACGCCGTCCCGCCCGACCTCGATCTTCGCGCGCTCGCCCGCCTCCTTGAGCATCTGCAGGCAGAACTTGTTCTGGCGCAGGTCGAGGCCGTGCTTCGCGAGGAAGTCGTCCGCGAGCCACGTCATGATCCGGTCGTCGAAGTCGTCGCCGCCGAGGTAGGTGTCCCCCGCGGTCGAGAGCACCTCGAACACGTCCTTGCCGATCTCGAGGATCGAGACGTCGAAGGTGCCGCCGCCGAGGTCGTAGACGCAGATCTTCTGCGAGATGTCCTTGCCGAACCCGTAGGCGAGCGCCGCGGCGGTCGGCTCGTTGATGATCCGCAAGACCTCAAGCCCGGCGATCCGCCCCGCGTCCTTGGTCGCCTGGCGCTGGTTGTCGTTGAAGTAGGCAGGGCAGGTGACGACCGCCTTCGTCACCTCCCGCCCGAGGGTCGTCTCCGCGATCGCCTTCATCTCCTTCAGGACGAGGGCGGAGATCTCGGGGATCGCGAAGATCTTCTCCTTCACCTGGACGCGGACCGAATTGTTCGGCCCCTCGAGGATCCGGTACGGCATCACCGCCTGCGCCTTCTTCACCTCGTCGGCGAAGAAGAACCGGCCGATGAGCCGCTTCGCCGAGTAGACGGTGTTCTCGGCGTTGGTGATGATGTTCTTCTTCGCGTCGTTGCCGACGAGGACCGTCCCGTCGTCGAGGAACGACACAACGGAGGCATGGGTGCGGTCCCCCCACTCGTTCGGGAGCACCTGGGGGGCCGAGCCCGCCTCCCCCATCACCACGGCGACCGCGCTGTAGCTCGTGCCGAGGTCGATTCCGACCGCGATGTCGTCGCTCATGGTTCGTCGAGGCGTTACGCCGGGTTAGCGCATCCTATCGGCGGCTCCGCGAACCTGTCAAACGGAGGCTCGGGAGCCCGGCCGTCCGGGACATGTCCCTGGCGTTCGCGCCCGTTATTAGTCTTGAGGTGGCGAGGGTGCTCCGCCGCCACCGAGTCAGAGAGGAAAGTGATCATGGGCGCGCTCGTCGCGATCCTCCAGAGCGATCCGAACCTGCTTCGATGCCAGGTGGCGCGGCTCGAGAGGCACGTCTCCCTCCGCGACGGCGACCGCCTCCCGGACGCGTACGGCTTCGGCCACTACGGCGCGGGCAGCGTGCTGCTCGGGAAGCGGCCCACCGGCGCCGCGCAGCCCCTCACGCTGGGGGACCTCGTCGGGCGGGTGGACTCGGAGGCGCTCCTCGTACACGCGCGGTACGCGACGGTGGGGAACGCGAAGGACGAGAACACCCACCCGTTCCGGTTCCGCAGCTGGCTGTTCGCGCACGATGGCACGATCGAGGCGTTCGACCGCTCGAAGGCCAGGCTCGCCGACGCCCTCCCCGATCTCCTGCGGCGGAACCTGCAGGGGGACACCGACTCGGAGCACGCCTTCATGTGGTTCCTGAAGCTCCTCAAGGACGAGAACCGCATCGACGACCTCGATCTCGACGCCGCCACCGCCGCGAGGGCGCTCGCGGGCACGGTGAGGAAGCTCGAGGCGTTCAGCCGCGAGGCCGGCGCCCAGCGGCCGAGCCGCCTCAACTTCGTCGCGACGAACGGTCGGATCATGGTGGCGAGTCGCCGCGACGGGCCGCTCCACTATGCGCTCCTCGAGGGGATCGTCCCCTGCGCGCTGCACGAGATCGACCTGCAGACGCCCGAGAGCGACCCCCGCGTGCGCCCGCACCGTCGCGTCAAGGCCATCGCCTTCGCGAACCGGCTCCTCTCGCAGAACGGCTTCATCGACGTGCCGGAGGGGAGCGTGGTCGCGGTGACCCGGAGCCTGCAGGTCTCGGTGTCTCCGATCAACGGCACGTAGCGGTCAGAACGCGTCCCACGGGCGCGGCACGAAGAGCGCCTCCCACGTCCCGAGCGCGAACCGGTCGGTCATCCCGGAGAGCCAGTCGGTCGCGGCACGCTCCGGCGTCTCGCCCGGCCGGGCCGCGACGCCGAACCGCTCGCGCAGCCGCTCCGCGTCCTGGATGCACCACGACCAGAGGTCCCGCAGGATGCGCTGCGCCTTCACGAACTCGTCGTGGACGACGGGGTTCTCGTAGACCCGCATGTAGAGGAAGTCGCGGAGCGCGAGCAGCGCCGCGTGCACCTCGGGCGACATCTCGATGTGGCCGCCTCCGTCCACGTCCGAGCGCCGGATCACGTCGTGGATGAGCGTCCGGAAGCGGCTGCCGCGGTCGTCGCCGAGCGCGCGGTGGATCTCCGCGGGGACGTCCGCCTCCCCGAACAGGCCGGCGCGCACCGCGTCGTCGAGATCGTGGTTCACGTACGCGACGATGTCGGCGATGCGGACGATCTCCGCCTCGAGCGTGAGGGCCTTCTGGCCGCCCGTGATGAGCACGTTCCCCCGCCCCTTCGAGTGGCGGAGGATCCCGTCGCGCACCTCGGCGGTGAGGTTCAGCCCGTGCCCGTCGTTCTCGAGGACGTCGACCACCCGCGCCGACTGCACCACGTGGTGGAACCCCCCCGGAACCACCTCGGCGAGGAGCCGCTCCCCCGCGTGGCCGAAGGGGGTGTGGCCGAGATCGTGCCCCATCACCATCGCCTCGACGAGCATCTCGTTGAGCCGCAGCGCCCGCGCGATCGAGCGGCCCACCTGCGCGACCTCGAGGGTGTGGGTGAGCCGCGTGCGATAGTGATCGCCCTTCGGCGCGAGGAAGACCTGGGTCTTCCCGGCGAGCCTCCGGAACGCCTTCGAGTGCACCAGCCGGTCGCGGTCGCGTTGGAAGGAGGGGCGCTCGTCGTCGAGGGGCTCGGGCCGGGCGCGCCCGCCCGTCCGTGCCGAGCGGGCAGCGCGGGGGTGGAGGGTGCGGTCCTCCAGGTCCTCCAGCATCTCGCGGATGGTGCCGGTCATGCCTCCCCCCGTCTCTACCGCCCGCGAGCGAGCGTGTCACCCGTAGAAGCTCGCCTCCAGCGTGGCGATGAAGAGGTTCGAGAGGGCGTGGAAGACGATCGGCGCGGGAAGCCCGCCGGTGCGCTCGCGCAGCCAGCCGAAGAGGAGCCCCGGGAAGAAGGTTCCGAGCCGCCACGGCTGGAGCACGACGAGGTGGCCGAGCGCGAAGAGGATCTGCGTCCAGACGAATCCGCGCCCGAGCCGGGCGCCGAGCACGGTGATGCCCCTCCCCGGCGCCGTCCGCGCCCAGCCGGTCTCGATGAAGCCGCGGTAGAGCATCTCCTCCGGCAGCGCGACGACGAGAAGCTGGACGAGGGCGAGGAGGAGAAGGCGGTCGGGCAGGCGGAACGCGAACCGCGGCGCCCCCATGTACGGGGCGAGGAGGCGGGCCGTCGCGGGCGCGAGGCTCGGCAGCGCCTTCGCGTACAGCGCGAACCCCGCGGCGAACACCGGGAACACCACCGCGCCCGTGGCGAGCGCGGCGGCGGCGCCTTGCCCCCAGGCTCGCCACGTGCGCGCGTCGCGCAGGCCGTGCCACGGCAGGCCGTACGCGTCCCAGCCCTCCCCGCGGGCGCGGAGCCGCGCGTCGGGGAGCGTGATGAACAGGAAGGCGGCGACGCCCGCGAGGTTCGCGCCGAGGAGCCCCGTCGGATCGCCGAGCGAGAGGATCTTCGCCGCGGCGAGCCCTGCGACCGCGAGCGCCCAGGTCCGTACGAGCTCGCGCCGGCCGAGGGGCGGATGGGCCAACGCGCTAACCGTGCTTCGCCGCGATCGCCTTCTCGACGAGGGCGACGGCCTGCGCCGGGTCGAACGGCTTCTTCAGGATCTCGTCCGCGCCGAGGCGCCGGTACATGTCCACCTCCCGGTCGCTGATCCGGGACGACATGAGGACGAGGAACGTCTTCTTCCAGTGCGGGTGCGCCTTCACCAGCCGGCACACGTCCGCGCCGTTCAGCTTCGGCATGTACACGTCGAGGAGGAGCGCGTCCGGATCCGACTGCGCGAGCCGGCGAAAGACCTCCTCGCCGTCCGCCGCCGCAGCCACCACGAAGCCCGCCTCCTCGAAGGCGGTCCCGAGCGTGTCGAGCACCGCCTGCGAGTCGTCGACGACGAGGACCGTCTTCCGCGCGCTCATCGTGCGAGCGTTATACTTCAGATAAGCCATGGACCGTGAGCCGGCGGTCGCGGGACGTTTCTACACGGACGAGCCGGAGGCGCTCGCCCGCGAGCTGGACGGCTTCCTCGCCGTCGCCGCGGGCCGGATGGCGACGAAGGGGATCGTCGCGCCGCACGCGGGCTACGTCTACTCGGGGGCGATCGCAGGCGCGGTGTACGCCCGCGTGGCAGTGCCCCGGCAGGTCATCGTGCTCGGGCCGAACCACACCGGCCTCGGCCGCCCGGCCGCGCTCTGGCCCGCCGGAGGCGGGTGGCGCACGCCGCTCGGGCGGGTGCCCGTGTCGGCCGCGCTCACCGAGGCGCTCGCCGCGGGGCCGGGCGTCGAGATCGACCGCGCCGCCCACCTGCGCGAGCACTCCCTCGAGGTCCACCTGCCCTTCCTCCAGCGCTCGCGGCCGGACGTGGAGATCGCCGCGCTCTGCCTCGGCCCGCTCGACGTGAGCGCGTGCGAGGCGATCGGCCGCACCGTCGCCGAGGCCGCCCGCGGCGCGGGGGCACTCGTCGTCGCCTCCTCGGACATGAGCCACTACATCGCCGCCGACGCGGCCCGCGAGAAGGACCGCCTCGCCATCGACCGGATCCTGGCGCTCGATCCGGAGGGGCTCCACCGGACAGTGCGGCGCGAGGCGATCAGCATGTGCGGCGTCATCCCGGCGACCGTGATGCTCTTCGCGGCGCGGGCGCTCGGCGCGACGGGGGCGGAGCTCGTCCGCTACGGAAGCTCCGGCGAGGTGACCGGGGACGACCGCCAGGTCGTCGGGTACGCCGGGCTCGTGGTCGTCTGATAGCGCCGCTCGGTTGGACTGATCCCGTGAACGCGCCCGCGCCCGCGCCCGAGCCCTAACAGCCGGGCTCGGACTCGGGCTCGTTCACGGGCTCGGGGCTCAAGCCAACTGGGCACCGCTGTGAGTCACGAGATCGTCACCTGAGGTCATTTGCATCCGTTCATGCTGAGCGTAGCGGGCGCGGAGTCGAAGCACGCGCCGGTCGATTCGGGTGCCCTTCGACTTCGCGGCGCTTTGCGCCGCTACGCTCAGGGCGAACGGAGCCCGGCCGATCGCTCGTCAGATGGAGCGGCGACGGCGCAGCGCGAGCATCGCCACGAGAAGGGAGACCGTCCCGGCCGCCCCGCCCGATCCGCAGCCGCAGCCGCCCGACGGCGGAGGGTAGGCCGCGCACATGCCCGCGATGTCATCCGCGGAGAGGGAGCGCTTTCCGACGTCACCCGCCGTGGTGGTGGGGCTCATCGTGCGCTCCGAGTACGGAAGCTCGCCCGCGGGGGGGGCCAGGAGGCAGGATGGGAGCCCAGGATCGCCGCACGGGTGGGCGAGGCCGCTGAAGTGGCCGGCCTCGTGGGTCACCGTGGCCTGCAGATCGATGTAGTGACAACCCTCATCGCCGTACGAGACGCAGACCTTCGCGGTCGAGACGAGCTCGGGATCGAGGCAGGTGAAGTACCAGCCATGGGGCGCGGGGGATGCGGAGGTGAGCGGCGAACCCACGGCGCTGCCGTCCCATCCGTTCACCTCCACGTCCGCGTCGATGATGCGCCCGCTCGCGGGGTCATACAGGACGCTCGTCAGCGCGACGATGCTGTGGCTCGCGAACTTTCCGGTGTCCTCGAAGCAGTCGTAGAGTGCCCCGCAGTTGGCGCTCGGGTCGGTGAAGCAGGGGTCGTTGACGGCGAGCGCATTCTGCGAGCACCACCCGCGGCGGAAGACGACCACGTTCTCGTTCGCGCCGACGACACCGGTCCTGATGTCGTCGATCACGCCCCCGTAGACGAACGTCAGATCGGCACAGGGCTGCTGCCACTCAGCGAAGCTCGCCTGGACGGCCGCGAGCGCCGGTCCGGCCGCGCCCTTGGGATCGCAGGACGGGGCGGTGTTCGGCCGCGCGGGATCGATCGTCGGATTCACGTGAAAGCCGACGACCGGAACGCGCCAGGACAAGGGCACCCCTGTCGTCTCGCTCTGCGTGCGCACGAACGCGGCGGCGACGCTGGCAGAGCCGAGCATCGCCGCCGCTGCGAGGAACCGTCGTGCGCTCACCGCGCGGCCCTCACGCGGCGCTCCAGCTCCGCGACGGGCATCGGCTCGACCTGCCGCTCTCCGGAGGGGATCTGGCGCGGCAGGACGAGCGCCCCGGAGACCCCCGGTCGCGCCTCGGTCCCCTCGATCCGGAACTTCCCGAGCGCCCACGCGGCGACGACGTAACCCGACCCCTTGCGTGCGAGGAAGACGACCACCTCCTCGCCATCGGCGAAGGTCGGCGCGGCGTCGACCGCGAGGGCGACCTTCCCGAGCGAGCCCCCCGGCACGACGAAGCGCACGCTGCGCTCGGGGGTCCCCTTCCACGCGCCGAGGACGTCGACGTCGACGTCCGTCACGATGCGCCCGTCCGCCGTCGCGCGTGCCTGCCGCGATCGCACGCGCCCGCGCACGACGACGTCGGAGGAGCGGGCCACGTCCTCGACGCTCGTCGCGACGAACGTCGCCGCGACGGCCGGCGTCGCGACGACGAGGAGCAAGGGAGCGAGCTGCCAGCGCATGAGGCCGCAGTCTAGCTATGGTACGTTCCGCCCGCCATGGACAAGCCCCGCGTTCGGTTCGCGCCGTCCCCCACGGGATACCTGCACATCGGCGGGGCCCGCACGGCGCTCTTCAACTGGCTGTGGGCGCGCCGCCACGGCGGCACGTTCATCCTCCGGATCGAGGACACCGACCAGGAGCGCTCCACGAAGCAGGCGGAGGCCGCGATCTTCGAGGGGCTCCGCTGGCTCGGCCTCGACTGGGACGAGGGTCCCGAGGTGGGCGGTCCGCACGGGCCGTACTTCCAGATGGAGCGGCTCGACCTGTACGAGTCGTACGCGGAGAAGCTCATCGCCGAGGGAAAGGCCTACGCGTGCACCTGCACGCGCGAGGAGCTCGAGATCGGCCGCAAGAAGGCGGAGGCCGAGAAGCGGCAGTACCGCTACCCCGGCACCTGCCGCGAGAAGCCCTACGACCGCACGAAGCCGCACGTCGTCCGCTTCCGCGTCCCCGAGCACGGCGTGACCGAGGTCGACGACCTCGTGAAGGGGCGCATCGAGACGCCGAACGACACGCTCCAGGACGAGGTGATCCTCCGCTCCGACCGGGTGCCGCTCTACAACTTCGGCGCGGTGGTGGACGACATCACGATGCAGGTGAACCTCGTCGGCCGCGGCGACGACCACGTGAACAACACCGCCCGCCAGATCCTCATGTACCGCGCGCTCGGCTACCCGGTCCCCCGGTTCGCCCATTTCCCGATGATCCTCGGAGCGGACAAGGCCCGCCTCTCGAAGCGTCACGGCGCGACGAGCGTCACCGCCTACCGCGACATGGGCTTCCTCCCCGCGGCGGTGGTGAACTATCTCGTGCGCCTCGGCTGGTCGCACGGCGACCAGGAGATCTTCACGCTGGAGGAGCTGGTCCGCGTCTTCGACCTCGAGCACGTCGGCCAGAACGCCGCGGTGTTCGACCCCGAGAAGATGGCGTGGGTGAATCACGAGTGGCTGAAGAAGGTCCCCGAGGACGATCTCGCGAGGAAGGCGCTCCCCTTCTTCCGCGCGGCAGGCCTCCCGGCGGAGGACGACACGAAGCTCCGGCACGTCGTGCGCGTCGCGCGCGAGCGCGCGAAGACGCTCGGCGACTACGCCCAGCAGTTCCGGTACTTCTACGCGCCGCCCGCCTACGACCCGAAGGCGAGGGAGAAGTTCCTCACGAAGGACACGCGGCCGATCCTCGAGGCCGTCCGCGCAGGGATCGCCGCGCTCCCCTCGCTCGACACCGAGCCGCTCGAGAAGCTGTTCCAGGCGGAGGCGGAGCGGCGAGGGCTCGGGCTCGGAAAGATCGCGCAGCCCGTCCGCGTCGCGCTCACCGGCGGAACGGCGTCGCCGGGCATGTACGACGTCGTGCAGATCCTCGGCAGGGACGAGACGCTGCGGCGCCTCGACGAGGCGCTGCGCCTCGCCGGCTGAGGCAGCCCGCCCCCCGCTCCAACGGCCGCGCGCCGGCTTCGCTCCCGCCCCGTCGGGTGCGCACCTTTTCCCCATTCGCAGCAGGAATCGCGGTGCGCGGCGCGCCGGCACAGCGTGCTGCCCGGGGGGAGAGCATGGCACGGTGGAACGAGGACCAGGAGCGCTGGCAGGGGCACGGGGACCGCTACGGCGACGACGAGCGGCGCTTCCGTGCAGAGCGCGGCGAGGAGGGGAGCTGGCGCGGTCGCGAGCTGTCCGCCGACGAGGATCGCTTCCAGGAGTGGCGCGGGGAGCGATCGGGCGAGCGCGGCGGCGATTGGCGGGAGCGCGAGCGCTGGATGCGCGGGCGGGAGCCGGGCGCGGAGTGGGAGCGAGAGCCGGCGCGCGCCGACTTCGGCCGCGAGGTCCGCGAGCCGGGCGGCCGGTACGGTGAGCGGGGGTCCGAGAGCTGGCGCGATCGCGAATGGCGCGCCCTGGAGCGCGGCTCGTACGGTCGCCCCTACGGCGGTGGAACACGCCCCTACGGCGGCGGAGAGCGCTGGGCAGGGCGGAGCGGCTCGTATGGCCGCGGCACCGGCGAGTGGGGTGGGGACTACGTGACCTACGGGTCGCAGGGCTACGGCCCCGAGCGCGGCTACGGCTACGGCTACGACCGCGAGCGGGAGGGGTGGGGCCGCCGCGACATGGGGCCCGGCGGCTGGCGCTACGGGGAGGAGCGTGAGCGTAGCCCGTTCGAGCGGGTCAAGGAGGGCTTCCGCAAGCTCACGGGCCAGGGGCCGAAGGGATACCGGCGCTCCGACGAGCGGGTCCGGGACGAGGTGTGCGAGCGGATCGCCCGCAGCGGCATCAACGCGATGGAGGTCGAGGTCGCGGTCGAGAAGGGGGAGGTGACGCTCTCCGGGTACGCGCAGAGCCGGGAGGACAAGCGCATGCTCGAGGACGTCGCCGAGGACGTGTTCGGCGTGGACGAGGTCCACAACCACGTCCGCATCCGCCGCGAGCAGGGCGCCGGAACGACCATGGCCGCGTCCTCGGCGCCGACGACCGGCACCACCGCGACCTCGGCGCAGCAGGGCACGGCGCGGGCGCCGTCGCCTCAGCAGCAGCCCGGCCGTCACTAGACACGGCCGTGTCCGCGCGCGGGCCGAAGGGCTGGGTCCGCCCCGACGAGCGGATCCTCGACGAGTTGTGCGAGCGCATCGTCCGGGCGGGCGTGGACGCGCGCGAGCTCGAGGTGTCGGTGAAGGACGGCGAGGTGCGACTCGAGGGCGCGCTCCCCGGGCGCGAGGAGCGCTCCCTCGTCGTCAAGCTCGCGCAGCGGGTCGTCGGGGTGAAGGCGATCGAGGCGGAGATCCGCGCCCGCGACGCGCAGGACGAGGAGATCCCCGAGACCTGGCACTGATCGGATCGCGCCCGCCGTTCAGGGGCCGCCGGCGCGCGGCTCCTGCTGCGACAGGCAGTGGAGCGTGCCGAGCCCCCACACGAGATCGAGCGCGTGGATGCCGACCACCGGTCGGTCGCGGAACAGCTCGGCGAGGATGCCGAGCGCGATCCGGTCGTTCGGATCGTCGAACGTGGGGACGAGCACCGCCGCGTTCGCGACGTAGAAGTTGGCGTAGCTCGCGGGGAGGCGCCGACCGTCGAACGTGACGGGCGCCGGCATCGGCAGGGAGACCACCTCGGGCCGGGTGCCGTCCTGCAACCGGGCGCGCTCGAGCCGCTCGCGGTTCTCCTCGAGCGGCCGGTGGTTCGGGTCGTTCGCGTTCGTCTCGCGGCAGAGGACGACGAGCCGCGGCGAGACGAAGCGGGCGACGTCGTCCACGTGCCCATGGGTGTCGTCGCCGGAGATTCCCTTCCCGAGCCAGACGGTGCTCGTCGCGCCGAGCACGTCGCGGAACACCGCCTCGTAGTCGTCCTTCGCGAACCCCGGGTTCCGGACCTGGACGTCCGGATCGAGGAGGCACTCCTCCGTCGTGAGGATCGTCCCCTCCCCGTTCACGTCGATCGCGCCGCCCTCCAGCACGACCGGGCGGCCCTGGTGCACGACCGGGAGGAGCGGCACGCCGAGCGCCTTCGCGGCGCGTTCCGGAAGCTTCGCGTCGTGCTTCCAGTCCGGGTACTTCGCCCACGCGTTGAAGCGGAAGCGGGCGACGGCCTTCTCGCGTCCGCGGAGCACGAACATCGGCCCTGCGTCGCGCGTCCAGACGCGGTCGGTGCGGAAGCGGCGGAGCTCGACGTTCGCGAGGGGGACCCCGGCGCGGCCGAGCGTCTTCTTCACCTTGGCCTCGTGCGTGGCGTCGTTCACTAGGAGGCGGACCTTCTCTCCCCGCGCGAGGTTCCGGACGATCTCGGCGTAGACCCACGGGATGGGCGCGAACCTGCCCGGCCAGTCCTGGACGTTGTGCGGCCAGGCGAGCCAGGTCGCGTCGTGGGGACCCCACTCCGCGGGCATGAGCTGCGGGCGCGGCGCGAGGACGGGCGGCGCCGCGTGCGTCGTCGGATCCGACATCAGTCGAGGAACCTCTTCTCGATGCCGCCGTACGCGTCGATGCGCCGGTCGCGGAGGAAGGGCCAGCCGCGGCGCACCTCCTCGATCCGGCCGAGGTCCACGTCGCCGACGAGGATCTCCTCGCGATCTGTCGACGCCTCCGCGACGACGACGCCGAACGGATCGCAGAGGAAGGACGTGCCCCAGAACTCGAGCCCGGGCTGGCCGGGCGGGCCGGCCTCCTTGCCGACCCGGTTCACCGCCGCGACGTAGCAGCCGTTCGCGATGGCGTGGCCGCGCTGGACGGTGCGCCAGGCGTCGCGCTGGGAGGCGCCGTGCTGCTCCTTCTCGTGAGGGTGCCACCCGATGGCGGTCGGGTAGAAGAGGACCGCCGCGCCCTGCAGCGCGGTGAGCCGCGCGCCCTCCGGATACCACTGGTCCCAGCAGATGAGCGTCCCGATCTTCCCGAACCGCGTGTCGAAGGCGCGGAAGCCGAGGTCGCCCGGGGTGAAGTAGAACTTCTCGTAGAACGCCGGGTCGTCCGGGATGTGCATCTTGCGGTAGAGCCCGGCCGTCCTCCCGTCGGCGTCCAGGACGACCGCGCTGTTGTGGTACAGGCCCGGCGCGCGCTTCTCGAAGACGGGGACGACGACCGCGACGCCCGCCTTCCGCGCCACCTCCGAGAGCCGCTCGGTGCTCGGACCCGGGACCGTCTCGGCGAGATCGAAGAGCGCCTGCTCCTCGCGCTGGCAGAAGTAGGGCGAGCGGAAGAGCTCCGGCAAGCACACGACCTGCGCGCCCTTCTGGGCCGCCTCGGCGACACGGGCGGCGGCCTTTTCGAGGTTCTCTTGCGGGTCTGCGCTCATCGACATCTGGACGAGGCCGACCGTGAACTTCTCGGTCATTGCGGGATTCTAAGGGAACCTCGAGCAAGTCGCGACGCATCCGCGCCGTGAGCCACAGGTACCCCAGATGCCGCGCGCGCGGCTCGACCCCGCGGTACATTCACGGACCCGGAGTGACAACCGCCCCCCAGGAGCCCTCGGTGAAACGAAACCAGCTGCTCAGCGCCCTCCTCGTCATGCCTGTCTTGCTGTTCCCCGGCATCTCCCGGGGCGCCCCCTGGTTCTATGCCGTCACCGGGCCGAACGGCTCGAACGAGATCGCCGCCGATCAGATCGGGCAGGTCGTCGACTTCGAGCTCGATTCCACCACCGCGGATTACGTGTGGGGAAACGTCCGGGTCGATTTCGACCCGGCGATCCTGCAGTGCGTGTACATCGAGGAGACGCCGAATGCGTCTGGGCTCTTCACCGCGTGGACTCCGGAGCCCGGCGATCCGGCCTACGGAGGTGGCGGAGCGCTCTATTACTATCTGTGCGACCAGGAGCACCCGTGCTCGGGATGGGGACAGTATTGGGTCGACCTGTACGGACCGGGGGCCGGGCCCGTCGCGAGCTGTGACAACGCGCAGGGCATCATCCGCTTCTACATCATCGGCAGCGACGCCGGCGGGTTGAACCTGACGGAACCGCTCCGGATTGGCTTCCGGGTCGTGCAGGCGGGTGCGGCGGTGTTCACGACGTCCGCGAACGACTGGACCGCCTTCGGCTCCCCGACCCTCGCGTCCACCGGTCCCGGGACGAACGCGAGCCTGCTCGTCGCGCAGACGACGTCTACCTACTCGTGGGATCTCGGAGATCTCCCGTACCAGTACGTATCCGCGGTCAGCATCTCGCCGCCTTCCACGCTGACCGTCTCGATCGACGTCGAACCGGGGAGCGTCAAGTGCTTCAAGAACGACGGTCACGGGACGATCGCGGTCGCGGTGCTCGGCTCGGCCACCTTCGACGTGACGACGATCGATCCCGCGACCCTCTCGCTCGACGGGCTCACCCCGAAGGTCACCGGACGGACCCAGCCTCGGTACGACGACGCGAACGGCGACGGGGTCCGGGATCTCCTCGTCGAGATGACGGATGTCGCCGGGACCTATCCGGTCGGACAGAGCACGGCGACGCTCACCGGCAGCCTGTACGGCGGGGCGCCGATCCAGGGCACGGACTCGATCTGCGTCGTGCACTAAACGGGCGAGCGCGATCCGGAAACACCAGAAAGGTACCGTTCGCCCTGAGCCCTTCGACTTCGGGGCCACGATGTGGCCCCTACGCTCAGGGCAGGCGAAGTCGAAGGGCGCCAGCATTCCAAGGCGCGTGCTTCGACTCCGCGCCCGCTGACGCGGGCGCTCCGCTCAGCACGAACGGGGGTTCTGGCGATCGCGGATCGCGCTCGGTCGTTTAGCGGCCGGTCGCGACGCCATCCGGCCGCGCGGCGCACCCGGCGCCGATCAGACCTCCTTCGACTCGATCGTCTCGAGGATCCAGGCCTCGGGGTTCTGCATGACCGCCTTGCCCGGGCCGCTCCAGAGCCCGCGCAGCTTCTGGAGGAACACTTCCGCCTTCTCGACGGTGTCGAACTCGAGATCGATCATCACGAAGTTCGGGTCCGCGATCGAACGATGGACCCGGTACCGGCGCACCTCGCCTTCCTTGCGGGCCACGGGGTCGCGGTCGAACGCGCGCTTCCAGCCGTCGAACGTCGGGACGGAGTGCTGGATTCTCAGGATCGGCATGTCGGCTCCTCCGCTCGGGAAGGAGGCCATCGCGCGGTTTCCTGTCGATGCCCGGAAGGGGCCGCCCCGAGGCCGGGTCCACGCGTCAGCCCGAGCGTCTCCTCGATGAACTTGAACTGCACCTCGTCTGCCGAGGCGAGGACGGCGAGGATGGCGAGCCGCGCGGGCTCATGGACGACGCGGTCGAGGTCGAGCGTTTGCCGAGCAAACCAGTCTGCGTCAACGGCGGGGTGCGCCGCGCCCCGCCCGCCTCCCGAAGAGCCGAGCATCCGCGGGGTTGCGACCCCGCCGCCGCTGCGATACCACCATCGACGCCATGGCCGACGCTCCCCGGAACTTCCTCGCCGACATCGTCGAGGCGGACGTGCGCGCCGGCCGGAACGGCGGGAAGGTCGTGACGCGCTTCCCGCCGGAGCCGAACGGGTTCCTCCACATCGGCCACTCGAAGTCGATCCTCCTCAACTTCGGCCTCGCGCGCGCCTACGGCGGCCGGACCCACCTGCGCTTCGACGACACGAATCCCGTCACCGAGGAGACGGAGTACGTCGACGCGATCCAGGCCGACGTGCGCTGGCTCGGCTGCGATTGGGGGCGGCACCTCACCTACGCGTCGGACTTCTTCCCGCAGATGTACGAGTGCGCCGAGCGGCTCGTCCGCGAGGGAAAAGCCTACGTCGACACGCAGGCGCAGGAGGCGATCCGCGAGCAGCGCGGCTCCTTCGAGCGCCCGGGCACGAACAGCCCGTTCCGCGACCGCCCCGCGGCGGAGAGCCTCGACCTCCTCCGGCGCATGAAGGCGGGGGAGTTCCCCGACGGCGCGATGGTGCTCCGCGCGCGCATCGACATGGCGCACCCGAACGTGCTCATGCGCGACCCGCTCCTCTACCGGATCCGGCACGCGCACCATCACCGGACCGGGGACGCCTGGTGCATCTACCCGATGTACGACTTCGCCCATCCGCTCGAGGACGCGTTCGAGGGCGTCACCCACTCGATCTGCACGCTCGAGTTCGAGTCGAACCGCGAGCTGTACGACTGGGTGCTCGACAACCTCCGCCCGTGGAACCCGCGACCGCGCCAGTACGAGTTCGCCCGGCTCGCCCTCGGCTACACGGTGATGTCGAAGCGGAAGCTCCTCCAGCTCGTGAACGAGCAGCGCGTCTCCGGCTGGGACGACCCGCGCATGCCGACGATCGCCGGGATGCGCCGCCGCGGCGTCACCGCCGAGGCGCTGCGCGACTTCGCCGACCTCATCGGCGTCGCGAAGAACAACAGCGTCGTCGACATCGGGAAGCTCGAGTTCTCGATCCGCGGCGACCTCGAGAGGCGCTCCCCGCGCGCCCTCGCCGTCCTCGACCCGGTGCGGCTCGTCGTCACCGATTGGCCGGAGGGGAAGGTGGAGGACCTGGACGTCCCGTGGTGGCCGGGGGATCCCGCTCGTCCCGAGACCCGGAAGGTTCCGTTCGGCCGCGAGCTCCTCGTCGAGCGCGACGACTTCTCGGAGACGCCCCCGGCCGACTGGAAGCGGCTCTCGCCCGGCCGCGAGGTCCGGCTCGCCGGCGCCTACGTCGTCCGCTGCACGAACGTGGTGAAGGGGCCCGGGGGCGAGGTGGTCGAGCTCCGCTGCACCCACGACCCGGCGTCGCTCGCCGACCCCGCCGCGTCCCGGCGCGCGCAGGGAACCCTCCACTGGGTCCACGCGACGCGCTCGGTCCCGGCGCCGGTCCGCCTCTACGATCGGCTCTTCCGGGTCGAGCTTCCCGACGCCGAGCCGGACTTCCTCCAGGCGCTCAACCCCGAGTCGCTCGTCGTGGCGGCGCGGGCCCGCGTCGAGCCCTCCCTCGCGAGCGCGGAGCCGGGCAGCCGCTGGCAGTTCCTCCGCCAGGGCTACTTCTTCGTCGACCCGGTGGAGTCGAGGGCGGGCGCGCCGGTCTTCAACCGGACCATCACGCTTCGCGACACCTGGGCGGCGAAGGCCGCGCCGAAGCCCGAGGAGCGGAGGCCACGCGAGAAGCGGGCGCCCTCCGAGGCGGCCGCCGCGCCTCGCAAGACGCGCGCCGAGTTCCGCGCCGAGGCGCGGGCCGCGGACCCGGAGCTCGCGAAGCGTCACGCCCGCTACACGAAGGAACACGGGCTGTCGCCCGAGGAGGCGGACCTCCTCACGGGCGATCCCGCGACCGCCGCCTACTTCGACGCCGCGGTCGCGGCGACGGCGAAGCCGGAGTCCGCGGCGCGCTGGCTGCTCAACGATCTCGCCGGCCTGGCGGGGGACCGCGCGCTCGATGCCCTCCCCCTGCCCGGCGCCGCGTTCGGACGGTTCGTCGCGCTCGTCGATGCCGGTCGGGTCATCCCCTCCGCGGCGAAGACGCTCCTCGCCGACCTCGCCGCGAACGGCGGCGATCCCGAGACGCGGCTGAAGGCGCTCGGCCTCGACAAGGTCATGGATCGGGGCGCGGTCGAGGCCGCGGTCGGAAAGGTGCTGCTCGCGCACGCGAAGGAGGCCGAACGCTTCCGGGCGGGCGAGAAGAAGCTCTTCGGCGTCCTCGTCGGCGCGGCGATGAAGCAGACCGCCGGCGCCGCCGACCCCGCCCTCGTGCGGAAGGTGCTCGAGGAGAAGCTCGGGTAGGGCGCCGCCCTCACCCGCCGCGCGGGCGCAAGGTCAGCGCGATCTCGATCTCGAGCTCGTCCTTCACGCCCACCGTCCCGGCGAACCCGCTGTACGGCTTGATGCCGAACGCGGTCTGCTTCACCCGCGCCTTCCCGCGCACGCGCCACGCCTTTCCGTCGCGGTCCGCCTCGACCGCCACGTCGGCCGGAGCCCCTCGACCGCGCAGCGTCAGGGTTCCGTGCAGCGTCCCGCGCACGTGCTCGGGGGCCCCGCCGCGCTCCGGCTCGAACCGCTCCGACCGGAACTCGATCTCCGCGTGGTGCTGCGCGTCGAGCACGTCCGGCCCGGCGGCCTGCGCGTCCACCTTGCGGCGGTCGGCGTCGGAGAGCCGCTCCTGCCGGTCGTGCAGCGAGCCGGCCGAGAGCGCCACGTCGACCGAGGCCCGCGCCGGCTCGCCGTCGGGGACCTCTGCGGTCGCGTGCCACTTCCCGACCTCGAAGTGGTGGTCGTGCGCGAACGCCGAGAAGGCGCCCTTCTTGAAGACGTGCACGACGATGCGATCCCCGCCTCCGGGGCGCGCCTCGAAGGACCCTGCGCGAGCCGCGCTCACGACGGCGGCGACGGAGACTGCGACGAGGGTACGGAACAGGCGCAAGCGTTCCTCCCGACGGCGACGAAGAGCCCACCCTCCCGTCCGAGCGTCCATGCCCACGAGAGCTGCTGCAGCACGTTCTCGAGCGGCCAGTCGTCCGGGGCCGGGGAGAACAGGCCGCGCGCCTCGAGCGCCGGCTCGCCCGTGACGGTCGTCGGGTACGACCTCACGTACGCGACGCCGCTCCCCTGGAACCAGCGCTGGACCTCGGCGAGCGTGTGCCGGTGCTCCTCCGGGTGACGGTACTGGTCGCGCAGCCACGCGAGGCGGCGTCCCGGCTCGGCCGCGCGGTCGCGGAGCACGGGGTCGAGCGGGATCCAGCGAAGCCCGGTCAGGCGCGCCAATGCCCTCCGCAGCCGGTGCGGGATCCGCGCGTAGGCGTTGTAGACGCCCACCACGACGAAGCCGCCCGGCCGCGCGAGACGGGCGACGGCGCGGAACGACGCCTCGGGGTCGGGCGTGTGGTGCAGCACCCCCGAGCAGACGACGACGTCGAACGCGCCGGGCCGGAGCGGCGGCCGGCGCAGGTCCATCTCCACGAAGCGCACGCGATCGACGCCGAAGCGGCGCGCCGCGTCCGCCGCGAGCACGAGCGACGCGCGCGTGAGATCGGCTCCCACGACGAGCCGATCGCCCGTGGCGAGGAAGAGCGTCATCTGCCCGGTCCCGCAGCCGACCTCGAGGACCCGCGCGTCCGGCGCGATCGCGGCGTCGAGGAGGCGGGCGAGCTCGCTCCGCTCGGCGCGCGCGCGCAGCGCCGGGTAGCTGTCTCGCGTCGGGTATCCGGGGAACGGCGCGACCGAGTAGAAGTCGCGGACCTTCTGCGCGCGGGCGTCGAGCTCGCCGCGCAGGTCGGGGATCCCGTCCGATACCGGGAAGGAGCGCCCGCACCCGCCGCAGCGCAGGGCCGCCTCGGCTGTGCGCAGCGGGCCTCCGCAGCCCGGACAGGCGAGCACGTCCAGGAGGTCGGGCGAGACGATCGACATCAGAAGATCGAGTAGATGAACGGCGCGAGCGCCTCCACGCTGGCCGCGAGGAGGAGCAGCACCGCGGTGAGGCACAGGAACACGACGAGGGGCACGAGCCACCGCTTGCGGGCGCGGTCCTGCCACAGGCCACGCACCAGCTCGCCGGCCGAGGGCACGATGCTCGCGACCACCACGAGGCCGTTGCGGACCCTCCCGTGCCTTCGGATCACGAGACCGCCTCCTCGCGCTCGGCGTCCCTCGCCCGCGCCTTGTGGACGACGCAGCGGCCCGCGACGAGCAGATCGATGCCCGATCTCCGGAAGGTCGAGTACCCCTCCGCCGCCGAGGTGACGATCGGCTCGCCCGAGAGGTTGAACGAGGTGTTGAGCAGCACCGGCAGCCCCGTTCGCGCGCCGCAGGCGAGGAGCAGCGCGTGGAACCGCGGGGACGTCTCGCGGTCCACCGCCTGCACGCGCGCGGTCCCGTCGACGTGCGTGACCGCGGCGAGGCGCGGGCGCCACTCCGGGCGAACCGGGAAGACCCCCGACATGAACCGGCACAGGCGCGCCCCGCCCCGCGGCAGCTCGAAGTACCGGTCCGCCACCTCGAGCGGCACGGCCGGCGCGAACGGCCGGAACTCCTCGCGGTACTTCACCTCGCGATTCAGCCGGTCGCGCGTCTCGGCGCGGTCCGGCGCGGCGAGGATGCTGCGGTGGCCGAGCGCGCGCGGGCCGAGCTCGCAGCGCCCGTCCATCCACCCGACGATGCGGCCGGCCGCGAGCTCGCCGGCGACGGCGTCGAGCAGGGCGCCGTCGTCGGACGCGCACGCGAGCGGCAGCCCGTCCTCGCGCGCCAGCCGCTCGAGCGCGAGCGGATCGACGGCGCAGCCCCAGAAAGCGTGGTCCGGCACCGGCCGATCCGGTCGTCCGAAGTGGATCCGGTCCGCGTAGAGCGCCGCTCCGAGCGCGCAGCCCGCGTCGCCCGGGGCGGGAGGCACGAGGACGCGCTCGAACCCGGACTCGCGCAGGATCCGCGCGTTGGCGCAGCCGTTCAGCGCGACCCCGCCGCCGAGGCAGAGATCGGCGAGCCCGGTCTCCCGCCGGAGCGAGCGCGCCAGGTCCACGAGCACGTCCTCGAGGACCTTCTGGACGCTCGCGGCGAGGTCCGCCCAGCGCGCCCCCTCCGGCGTCGCAGGATCGATCGGCTCGTGCGACGCGCGCGGCGGCCCGAAGACGTCCACGAAGCGCGACGAGTACGAGCGCGCCGACGACGCGTGGAAGTCGAACCAGCCGAGGTCGAGCTCGAACGCGCCGTCGTCCGTCCGCCGGATCATCGCGCGGACCTGCTCCTCGAACCGCGGCCTGCCGTACGAGGCCAGCCCCATCACCTTGTACTCGCCCTCGTTCACCTCGAAGCCGAGGAAGGCCGTGAACGCGGAGTAGAGCATCCCGAGCGAGTGCGGGAAGCGCAGCTCGCGGACGAGCTCGATCGCGCACGTCCCGTCCTCGCGCTTGACGCCGCGCCCTTCGGAGAGCGTCGCCCACTCGCCGACGCCGTCGGCGGTGAGGATCGCCGCCTCGCGCGTCGGCGCGGAGAGGAACGCCGCCGCGGCGTGGGACTGGTGGTGCTCGGTGAACAGGATCTTCTTCCCGGGCACGCCCAGGCGCGAGGCGATGATCCCCTTCACCCACGCCTTCTCGCCGAGCGTGCTCCGCATCGCGTGCGGGAAGCTCCGCCACGACCGCGGGAACGCCCGGAGCGCGGACACGAGGATCCGCTCGAGCTTCAGCATGGGCTTCTCGTAGAAGACCACCGCGTCGAGATCGTCCGGCTCGAGCCCGGCCTCCCCGAGGCACCACTCGATCGCCGCCAGGGGAAAGGCGGCGTCGTGCTTCCGCCGCGAGAGGCGCTCCTCCTGGACGGCGCAGACCGGCACGCCGTCGACGACGAGCGCCGCGGCGGAGTCGTGGTAGTGCGCGGAGATGCCGAGGATCTTCATGGTCAATACTGGCTTCGCAGCGCCGTCGGGCCCTCGCGCCGGACGGGCGCGCTCCAGCCGGGACGTTCGCGGCGGGCGGCGCGCTTCGCGAGCAGGGCGAAGATCGGCACCACGAGGAAATACTGCGCCACGAGCACGACGGTGCCGAGCAGCCCCGCGACGGCCGTCGCCACGCGGAGGTAGCCCTTCCAGAGGCGGGAGGCGCGCGCGAGCCACAGGTGCCGCCGATGCCGTCCCGGGACGATCCGCTCGAGCTGCGATCGCGTGTAGCGCATGTGGAAGACCTCGTCGTGCAGGATGAGCCGGAACATCGCGCGGGTGCCCTCGTCGGCGGCGACCTCCTGGTAGATCGCGAAACGTCCGGCGGCGGAGCGCTCCGAGAGGTGCAGGAACGCGAGCAGCGAGGCGTCCTGCTCCTCGGCGACCCGCAGCTCGTCGAGCCCCCGCTCGCCGCGTGTGATCCAGGCCGCCTCGAACGAACCGCCCCCGGGACCGCGGGCGGCGAGCAGGGTGCGCCCGCGCGCCCGGAGCAGCTCGGCGTGGCGCTGCTCGTCCTGCGCGTGACGAAGGAAGAGGCTCCGCAGCTGCGGGTCCCGCGTGAGCTCCGCGGCCCGCGAGAGATCGCGCGCGCCGCTCTCCTCGGTGACCGCGAAGGTGAGCAGCTTGCGAGCGCAGCGGTGCGCGTCCCGCCAGACCCAGCGGTGGACGGGGCGAAGGACCCGCTCGAGCGGGGTGGCGACGGCCTCCGGCACGTAGATGAGATGCCCGGCGCTCCTGCGCCGGGTCAGCGCTCTCTCGGGGCACGCACGGTGCGGGAAACGACGGCACGGGCGGCGGGTCGGCGCGCCGCGATCGTCCTCGCGACCGCCGGCGGCGGCCTCGCCGGCTGGGCGGCGCTCGCCGACCCGCACTGGCTCGAGCGCCACGTCCTCGGGTCGTACTGCCCGACGAACCTCCCGCTGTGGGCGGTGGCCCGCGGGCTGCGCTTCGCGGCCGCGGCGCTCGGCGCGCTCGCGGTCCTCGTCCTCGCGCCCGCGCTGGCGCGCCGCCTCAGGCGGGCTTCGCTTCGGGGGGCCGCCTTCTCCCTCGCCGGGCTCGCGATCGCGATCGCCGCGGCGCTCCTCGTCTCCGAGCTCGCGATGCGCCGGCAGTACGCGCGGCTCGCGCTCGGCGGCGGGCCGGATGCCGGCCAGCGCCGCGATCGCCCGCTCGTCCGCGTTGATCCCCGCCTCGGCTGGTCCCACGTCCCGGGGCGCACGACATGGGTGGAGCAAGGCGGCCGGCGGATCTCCTACGCGATCGACGCCGCCGGGGACCGCGCCGCGTCGCCGGAGGAGACCGCCGATCCCGTCCGCCCGACCCTCCTCTTCGCGGGCGAGTCGATCGCTTTCGGCTGGGGGCTCCTGCACGAGGAGACGTTCCCGTTCCTCGTCGGGCGCGACCTCGGGATGCAAGCGGTGAACCTCGCCGTGGTGGGCTACGGCAACGACCAGGCCCACCTCCGGGTGCTCGACGCCCTCGACCGGTACCGGCGGCCGGTCGCGGTCGTGACGCTGTTCGTCCCGAGCCAGATCCGCCGCAACGTGGACATCTGGCGCTCGCGGCTCGCGCTCGGCCCGGACGGAGCACTCGGCGTCGTCCCGCCCTCGAGCGGGCCGCGCATCGCGAAGCTGCTCCAGCTGTTGCCCTACCACGGCGACGACGCGCTGCGGGTCACCGCCGCCGTCCTGCGCGCCACCGCGGAGGCGGCGCGCGCGCGAGGCGCGTTCCCGCTGTTCGTCGTGACGAACTACGGTTCGGCGTGCCTGGACGAAGACGGAGAGGCCTGGATCTTCGAGGAGCTGTTCGTCCGGCAGGCGCTGCCGTTCGTGCGCGTGGACCTCTATCCCGAGGACCTCCTGCCCGGCCTCTTCGAGCGGCACCCCGGCCCGCGCGGCGCCCGCAAGATCGCGGCAGCGGTGGAGCGCGCGCTCGCGGATCAGCTCGCCGGGAAGGAGGGCCCCACGGGTCGGCCGATCACCGATCGAGCGCCCAGATGACGAACGTCAGCACGCTCTGCCCGTCTCCGACGTCGAGCTCGTACACGGCCAGCCGGCCGTCGGCGCTCGCGCGCACGAGCCTGCCCCACTCGGCGGCCTCGGGGACGTCCTCGCTCTTCCCGGGGAGCCCCGCCGCGACGACCTGGCCCACGGTCGTCGTGGTGTCGAGGTGCTGGTAGATGGTCGCCAGCTCGTCGTAGTCGTGCTGATTCGGGTGCAAGTTGCTCGGCGGTCCGGCTGGATTGCTCGTGTAATCCATGCACGTGCCGAGGTTCGCGTTGTCAAAGTTCGTGTCCTGGTGATCGAGGCCGAGGGTGTGCCCGATCTCCTGGCACATGACGAGCTGCCGCCAGTCCGAGGTGTTGTAGGTCGAGGTCTTGAAGTACGAGTCGTTCATCTTGACGGTGCCAGAGACGATGTGGTGATCGGCGGTGTTGTACGTGATGCTTGCGACGCCGAGCCAGCCGTTGTAGCCGTACGAAGCGTCGCACACCTCGACCCGGCCGGTCGTCGCCTTGCAGGGCCTCGGCCTCGTCCCGCCCGCGACGACGACCGTGTCGAGGACGGTGGACTGGCTCCAGTCCGACGAGGCGGTCCCGAGGTACGCGTCCCAGGCGGAGGACACGTTGTCGCCGAGGTACAGCGTGAACGGGTTCGACGTCCGGGCCCAGTGGTAATCGCCCCAGGCGTGGGTCGCCGAGCGCGCGACGCCCGGAGTGCCGCTCTCGTCGCTTCCGTTTCCGCATCCCGCGGCGAGGAGCGTCAGCGCCAGGATGGGACCGCCGAGCCGGCGAGTGACGTGCATGATAGGAACCCTTTCGCGGAGCCCGACGCGGATCGTCGGGGAGCTTTCCGCGGTGCTCAAGCTACGACCGCGCGTTCACTCCGCCCGAGCGAAACCGAGCATCTCTTGGGCACCGCACGATCGGGAGCGGTACCGAGCCGAGCCGGAGCGCGTCATCACGTGTCGCGCGCCGAGGCGGCATCGGGACGACTTGTGACAAGTGCGCCGGCACCCGCGCGGGGCCCGCGCCGCGTCTGGCAGTCCACCATGATGTCGCGGTGCGGATCGAAGATCGCCTCATGGACCGCTCGGCGGAGGAGGGCGCGCGCGTCGTGGCGCTCGGGCTGCTCGCCGAGGCGGGCGGAGCGGCGGAGGCGCTGGCGAGCGGCGCCGGGGACGAGCCGCTGCACGACTTCAGGGTGGCGCTTCGCCGGCTTCGGAGCGCGCTCCGCACGTTCCGGCCGTGGCTAGAGGACAGCGTCCGGCCCCGGCAAGAGAAGAGGCTGAAGAAGATCGCGCGTTCGACGAACGAGGAGCGCGACGCCGAGGTCCAGCTCGCCGTGCCGCCGAGAGCCTCGAGGGTGAGCCGCCGCAGGCGGCGCTGACGCCGCCGTCGCCGTGCCGGGCGACGACGCGCGTTCCTATCTGGTGAGCCTCTTCAGCGACTTCTCGAGGTGACGCGCCTGGTGCTTCTCTCGCCCGCGCTCCTCCATCCACTCCGCGTGCCGCGCCAGCTTGCCCGTGACGATCCGGAGCACCTGCAGGCGTGCGTACCACTTGCGGTCCGCCGCCACGAGGTGCCACCGCGCGCGAGGCGTGTCGGTGCGCGCGAACGCGTCGTCGACCGCCGCGACGTAGGCATCCCATTCCTTGCGGGCGCGCACATCGGCCTTTCCCAGCTTCCACTGCCTGTACGGGTCGCGAAGCCGCTGCTCGAATCGGCGCAGCTGCTCGGCCTTGCTGATCCCGAGGAAGACCTTGACGACATCGACGCCGTCGTCGACCAGCATCCGCTCGAACTCGTCGATCTCGCGGTAGGCGCGCTTCCACTCGGCCCTGGTCGCCAGGCCGTCCACGCGCTCCACGAGCACCCGGCCGTACCAGGTGCGATCGAACACGGTGATGGTCCCTGGGAGCGGCAGCTCGCGCCAGAACCGGTACAGCCAGTGGCGCCCCTGCTCGTCCGCCGACGGCGGCCCGATCGGCACCACCTTCACTCCGCGCGGATCGCCCGCCTCGGTGAGGCGCCGGATGGCGCCACCCTTTCCAGCGGCGTCGAACCCCTCGACGGCGATGATGGCGCGCCGCCGGCGGTGGAACAGCCCCTGCTGGATGAGGAGCATGCGCCGCTGCAGCTCCTCCAGCCGCCGCTCGTACACGTGCTTCGACGCAACCTCCGGGAAGGCGCCCCTCGTGAGGAGACGCGAGAGCGACGGGTGGGCCAAGGGCGCCTCGAGAGCCGCGACTGGTGACCGCGACTGGTGACCAGGTCGGGACCGATCAAACAAAAACCCCCGCGATCTGGACGAGGATCGCGGGGGCACAGATGGTGACCCGTACGGGATTTGAACCCATGTTTTCGACGTGAGAGGCCGACGTCCTAACCGCTAGACTAACGGGCCATGAACCTTCGCTTTCCTACTCGCGGGCGTTGCGGCAGTCAACGCCAGATCTGCTCGAAGTTGCTGGGGGACTAGGATTCGAACCTAGATAGCCAGATCCAGAGTCTGGCGTCCTGCCGTTAGACGATCCCCCAATCCTCATTTCGGTTTCACGAGCACGAAGACGCGGGTCTCGTTCTTCAGCTCGTAGACGTTCAGCCCTTCCCACTGCCCCGGCCTGGCGTCCGGATTGTCGATGTGGATCGCCTTCACGCTCGGCGTGTCGGCGATCGACTTCCTCGTGAACCGGGGCCCGTACACTCCACGGAAGAACTTGACGGTCTCGTCGTAGCTCTTCGGAACCCGGAATCGATTCTCGCCGATCTTCACGGCGTCCTCGGGGAGAATCGCCCCCGCGGCCTTCTCCGCCAGGGCGAGCCCCGGGGCGGCGAGGAAAACCGCGGCAAGCGCGGCCTTATAGCGAGGGACGGGGCCCATGGTCAAGCGGCACCATGTACCGGGACCGGAGGGCGCCGTCAACAGAACGCCGCCGCTTCCGGCGATGCCCCGGGCGCGACCCGACGCCTACCGCCAGACGCCGATGGTGCGACCCTTGTGACCGGCCTCGCGGAGGACCAGCTCCCCTCGCTTCAGGGCCGCCGCCGCGTGCGGGCCCACCCAGAAGCCCTTCGGGTCGCTGCGCCGCCAGTTCTTCCGGAAGAGCTGCAGGACCTCGTCGAAGATCGACCGCAAGGCGATCGGCTTCCCGCGCCGGTCGTCCGGATCGTCCGTCACGTCGAGCTCCGCCCAGAGCCGTCCCGCCACGATCTCGCCCGCGTCGTTCGGCACCGAGCGCTCGTAGTGGAAGACCGGCGAAGGCACCTCCTCGATGACGAGCATCCCCCTGTCCGGCCCGCGCTTCAGCGGGTGGACGATCACCGGGCCGAACCGCTCGGCGGCGATGTACCAGCCGGGTGAGGCCCCGAGCTTCTCGACGGCATCCTCGTCGAGCCGCAGCGGCACGTGGCCGGGGGGAATGAGCTCGGGGTAGAGCGTGAGCTCGCGGCGCGCGAGGTGGCGGAAGAGCGAGCGCTCGTCGTCGGGGAGCATGAAGTAGTGAACGGTCGCGGCCATGGTGTCTCGGGGCTGGAGGCGGACCTACCGCACGCGCGCGAGGAGCGCGTCATAGCTCTTCGCGATGCGCGTCGCGAGGATGAGCAGCTCGCCCACGTCGCCCGCGTCGACGACCGCGCCCCTCCCGTTGTCCGCGTAGAAGACGTTCACGACGCGGCCCACCGCGAGGATGGGGACGAGGAAGGCGTTCCCGGGAACTCCGCCGCCGAGCGCCTTGAGGAGCCGGATGTTCGCGTCGGTCTTCGGGATCGGGCCGAGGTAGTGGGCGCGGGTCGCGACGACCGTCTCGAGGATGCCCGGGGTCCCGAGCGCGAGATGCATCCGCCGGACCGCCTGCGGTCCGAGCTTGTCGCCCAGCCCCGCCCATCCGTGGGCGGCGCCGCGGTGCACGGTCAGGAGGACCGCGCGCTTGAACTTCGAGCGCGCGTAGCGAAGCACGGTCTTCGCGATCGCGTCCCGCTCGTCGACGCCCTCGAGGAAGCGCGAGGCCTCGGTGAACGAGAGCGGCGACGGCTCCGCCTCCGGGGCGGGCACCGGCGCGAGCCGCGCCGGCGGCGCGCGGCCGGGACGCTGCGAGAGGGCCGCGAGCACCTCGGCGGCGATGGCAGGCGGCACGGAAGGCGCGGGCGGCGGCGCGGCGATCGGCTCGGGCTCGATGAGGTCGGTGAGCTCGACGACGTCGTCCGGCGGCGGAGCCGCGGTCTCCCTCGCCACCGGCGCGGCGGGCGCCGCCTTGTCCCGGGCCCCGTAGATCGCCTCGAAAGCCCCCTCGTCGATGAGGTCCCCGCCCACCGGCGCGGCGGGCTCCGGCGCGAGCCGCTCGCTGCTCACGCCGCGGGCCCTGTCGATCCTCCCCTCGATGCGCGCGAAGTCCACGTCGATGCCGCGCAGGTGCCGCTCGATCGCGTAGTGCTGCCGGAGCAACGTCCACACCCGCGCCTCGGGCGCGACGATGGGGTGGACCTGCTTGCCGGTCGCGAACGCGACCTCGTCGAGCATCGAGAGGTTCCGGGGGTCCACCACGATGAGCGCGAGCCGCCGATCGGCGAGCACGTAGGGGATCGCGTCCGTCCGGTCGGCGATCTCGGGCGTGAGGAGCGCGGTGGCGTGGGGATCGAGCTGCAGCTCGCCGCAGAGCGACGCGACCCCGTGCTGCCTGCCGAGCGTTCGGGCGAGCGCCTCCTCGGAAACCGCCCGGATCTCGAGGAGGTTCGTGCCGAGCCGGCCGCCGAAGATGATCTGGTTCTTGAGCGCGTCCCGGACCGAGGCCTCCGAGCACGCGCCCTCCTTCACGAGCATCTCGCCGAGCCGGGCCGCCACCGGCGCATCATACCCGCGTTCCGCGCGCGCGACCGGCCGGCCCGGCGGTCACGCGCGCCCGGGCGCGGTGAGCCTCGCCGGCTCGAGGATCCGCCGCGCGTCCGCGCGCGAGAGGCCGCCCAGCTCGACCGCGAGATCCACGATCGGCCGGCCGCTCGCCAGCGACGCCTTGACGATCTCCGCGGCGCGCGCGTAGCCGAGCCGCGGCGCGAGCGCGGTGGCGAGGCTCACGGTGCGGTCGGCGAAGTGGCGGCAGCGCTCCGCGTCGGCCTCGAGCCCGCGCGCGCAGCGCTCGTCGAAGGCCCGCGTCGCCGCCGCGAGGATCTCGAGCGCGTGGCAGAGGTCGAAGGCGACGAGCGGCATCATCACGTTCAGCTCGAGCTGTCCGCCGCCCGCCGCCCAGGCCACCGCGGAGTCGAGCGCCACGATCTGGTAGGCGACCATCGCGACCATCTCGGCCATCGACGGGTTCACCTTGCCGGGCATGATCGAAGATCCGGGCTGCACCGCCGGCAGCCTCAGCTCGCCGAGCCCGGTGTTCGGGCCGCTCCCGAGCAGCCGCACGTCGCCGCCGATGCGGAGGAGCTCGAGCGCCGCGGTGCGGAGCGCGCCGGAGAGCGCCACGAAGGGCGCGATCGACTGCATCGTGTAGAAGAGATTCGGCGCGGGCGTGAGCGGGACGCCGGTGAGCTTCTCCAGCTCGGCCACGACGAGCGCGCGGTAGCGCGGATGGGCGTTCAGGCCGGTCCCGACGGCGGTCCCGCCGATGCCCAGCACCGACAGCTCCGGGAGCGCGTCGCGGACCCGGCCCGCCGCGACGGACAGCGCCACCGCCCAGCCCGACACCTCCTGGCCGAGCCGGATGGGGGTCGCGTCCATGAGGTGCGTCCGTCCCGACTTGACCACCCGGTCCCAGCGCCGCGCCTTCGCGTCGAAGGTGCGGGCGAGGCGCGCGAGCGCGTCGATCGCCGCCGGCGCGAGCTCGAGCGCCGCGAGCCGGATCGCCGTCGGGATGACGTCGTTCGTGGACTGCGCCATGTTCACGTCGTCGTTCGGGTCGACGAGCCGCTCCGCGCCGCGGCGGCCGCCGAGCAGCTCGGTGGCGCGGTTCGCGAGCACCTCGTTCACGTTCATGTTGTGCGAGGTCCCCGCCCCTGCCTGGTACACGTCCACGACGAACTGATCGCGCCAGCGTCCGGCGAGCACCTCCCGCGCCGCGGCCTCGATCGCCCGGGCCTTCTTGCGCGGCAACAGGCCGAGGCGGGCGTTCGCGCGCGCCGCGGCGAGCTTCACGCGCACCGTGGCGTCGACGAACGCGGGGTGGCCGCGCAGCCCCGAGATCGGGAAGTTCCGGGCGGCGCGGGCCGTCTGGGCGCCGTAGAGGGCGTTCGCCGGCACTCGCAGCTCGCCCATCGTGTCCTTCTCGATCCGCATGCGCGGCGTGCGCTTCGCCATGTCGATGCCCCCTCGCCCCAAGGTTAGCGCATCGTACGTGCGGTGGGCGCTTGCGTCGATCCCCGTGAACGAGCCCGCGCCCGCGCCCGCGCCCGGCTTCTTCGGACTCGGGCTCGGGCTCGGGCTCGGGCATGCCAACCGAGCATCGCCCATCAACTGACCACGAGCCGCACCGGCGACTCAAGGATCGCCTTCAGGGTGCGGAGGAAGCGCGCGCCGGTCGCACCGTCGACGACGCGGTGATCGCAGGAGAGGCCGAGCCGGACGCGCTCCATCGCGACGAGCTGCCCCGTCGCGTCGTCCACCCAGGGGACCTTCTGGACGGCGCCCACCGCGAGGATCGCCGCCTCCGGCGGGTTGATCACCGCGTAGAACGCCTCGACGCCGTACATCCCGAGGTTCGAGACGGTGAAGGAGGCGCCCTGGTACTCCTCCGGCCGGAGCTTCTTCTCCCGGGCGCGTCCGGCGAGCTCGCGGACCTCGGCCGCGAGCTCGAGGATGCTCTTTCGGTCGGCGTCGCGCACGACCGGAGTCACGAGGCCGTCGTCGAGGGCGACCGCGATTCCGACGTCCACTCCCCCGCGTCGCACGATGGCGTCGGCTCCCCAGGCCGCGTTCACCTCGGGGTGGCGCGAGAGCGCCTCGGCGACCGCCTTCACCACGAGGTCGTTCACCGAGACGGTCCCCTCCTCGAGCTCCTCGAGCTGCTCGCGCAGCGCGACGAGCCGACGCATGTCGGCGGACGTCTCGAGGTAGAAGTGCGGGGCGCCGGGCTTCGAGGCGGCGAGGTTCCGCGCGATGGCCTTGCGCATGGACGAGAGCGGGATCGTCTCGTCGCGGAGCTCGACGCGCGGAGGCAGCGCGCGCTTCCTGCGGGCGGCCGGCGACGGAGCGGCCGCGGGACGGGGCTCGGCCGCGGGCGGGCGGGGCTCGCGCGGAGCTGGGGCGCGCTCGAGATCGGCGAGCACGACGCGGCCGCGAGGGCCGGAGCCGTCCACCTCGCCGAGCGCGATCCCTCGCTCGCGGGCGCGCTTGCGCGCCGCGGGCGAGGCGGGGATCCGTCCGGGGGGAGCGATCGCGCGCGCCGAGACCTGCGCGGGCGCCGCACGGGCTCCGCGCGCAGGCGCCTCCTCGCGCGCAGGCGCCTCCTCGCGCCCAGGCGCTGCCCGCGCCGGAGTCGCGGCGACCGGCTCCGGCCTGGTCGCGGACGCGCGTTCCGGCCTGGTCGCCGCGGGCGGGGGCGGCGGAGCGGCCTCCTTCGCGGCAGCGGGGCGATCCCCCTGGGTCGAGACCTTGGCGACCTCTCCGCCCGCCTTCTCCTCCTTCGCGGCGTCGGGCGCGGCGGCCGCCGAGTCCGCCGCCGGAACCTTCTCGCCGCGCGCGCCGATCCAGGCGATGGGCTGGCCCACCGGCGCGCTCTCGCCCGCCTTCGTGACGAGCCCGATGAGGACGCCCGGCTCGAACGCCTCGACGTCGAGGGTGGCCTTCTCGGTCTCCACCTGGGCGATGACGTCCCCGGCCTTGACCTCGTCCCCCTCGTTCTTGAGCCACTCGACGATCTTGCCCTCGGTCATCTCGTCCGAGAGCTTCGGCATCTTGATCGGCTTCGCCATGGCCGGGATCTCACGCGCGGTAGGTGACCTCGAGGACCGCCTGCTTCACGCGCTCGGCCGTGGGAAGCACGACGCTCTCGAGCGGCTTCGCGTATGGCATCGGGACGTCGCGGCCGGTGACGCGCAGCACCGGTGCGTCGAGCTCGTCGAAGCCGTGGCGCTGGATCGAGTCGGAGATCTGCGCCCCGCTCCCCATCCACGGCCAGCCCTCCTCCACGATGACGCAGCGGTGCGTGCGGGCCACCGAGGCGAGCACCGCGTCGAGGTCGAACGGCCGGAGCGTGCGGGGGTCGATCACCTCCGCCTCGATCCCCTGCTTCGCGAGCTCCTGCGCGGCCGCGAGGGCGACGAAGCGCATCTTCTGCCAGGCCACGAGCGTCACGTCGCGGCCCTCGCGCACGACCTCCGCCTCTCCGAACGGCACGAGGACCTCGCCCTCCTCCACCTCGCCCTTCGAGCCGTAGAGGACCTCCGACTCCATGAAGACCACCGGGTCGTCGTCGCGCACGGCGGTCTTGAGGAGCCCCTTCGCGTCGCGCGGCGTCGCCGGCACGGCGACCTTCAGCCCGGGCACGGCGGCGTAGAACGACTCGAAGACCTGCGAGTGCTGCGAGGCGAGCTGGTGCGCGGCGCCCTGGGGCCCGCGGAACACGACCGGCGCCGCGAGCTGACCGCCGGACATCTGCCGCATCTTGGCGGCCGAGTTCACGATCTGGTCGAGCGCGAGCAGCGCGAAGTTCCAGGTCATCACCTCGATGATGGGGCGCAGCCCGTTCATCGCCGCGCCGACGCCGATCCCGGCGAACCCCAGCTCGGCGATGGGGGTGTCCACCACGCGCCAGGGGCCGAACTCCTTCAGGAGGCCCTGGGTGACCTTGTACGCGCCGTTGTACTGGCCGACCTCCTCGCCCATGACGAAGACGCGCGGGTCGCGGACCATCTCCTCGCGCATCGCCTGGTTGAGCGCCTCGCGATAGGACACGACGGCCATGCGCCGAATGTGTGCGGCGGGGACGGCTCGTTCAACGAAAACTGGCGTGCCAAGGCAGGGCGGGCCGGTGGGAGCGCGGCCGTGTCCTGGCCCGTCCGTCCGCTCGCATACAGGGCGCCCGCGCTCTCCCACAAGGGCTCGGGGCGCCACCGGAGGCCCGGATCCGCGGCGCGTGAGGTCCACCCGTGCGCAGCATGAACGCAGCGCGGCATGGCGCATGCGCGAGCGTGCGGGCGGCGAGCGCCCACCGGGAGGACTCGATGAGAACGTCTTGGCGATGGCACGTCGCAGCCGGCGTGATCGCGGGTGCTCTGATGCCCGGCCTCATGGGCTGCGGCAATGACAACACGACGACGACGACGGCGCCGCCTGCGCTGTCCCCGGACCCGCTGCACCTCGAGATCCAGGCCGCGGTGGTTCCGGACTTCGCGACGACCGCGCGGCCGACCGTGACCTTCCGCGTCACCGACGGGAGCGGCGCGCCCATCGATCTCGAGGCCGAGCTCGCGACGACGGCGACGTTCCCGAACCTCCGTTCGCAGGGCGCCAGGGTTCCGACGTTCACGCTCGCGATGCTGGACGATCACGGCGACTACGTCTCGTACTACACCGCGAGCAAGGCCGCGGCGTCCTACACGTACAGCCCTGACCCGGAGGTCATCGGGACGCACACCTTCGTGCCGCCGACGGGCACGTGGGACCCCAGCAACATCGTGACCCCCGCGGCCGTGACGCGGACGCAGGCCACGTCCAACGGGATCCCGAACGCGCTCGGACCGACGCTGGAACACCTCGGGAACCGTGTGTACCGGTTCACGTTCCCGGCGCCGACGTCCACGGCGGGGATGGACCGGACGAAGACCCACACCGTGGCGGGATGGGTCGTGCGGAAGCCGAATGCCGCGGACAGCGACGTCGCGTTCGGCTCGCTCAACTTCGTCCCGAGCGGCAGCGCCGCGGTCCAGAAGCTGGAGACCGTCACCGACGCGGCGTGCAGCAAGTGCCACGGCTTCGTCCAGGCGCACGGCACCCGGCGAGGCGTCCCGCTCTGCATCACCTGCCACTCGCCGCAGACGACCGATCCGGACACCGACCGCACCGTCAACTTCAAGGTGATGATCCACAAGATCCACTCGGGAGAGACCCTCCCGACCGTGCAGCAGGGGATCCCCTACTACATCGTCGGCTATAGCCAGGGGGTGGTGGACTGGTCCACGCTCACGTTCCCCTGGCACGATCACGGCGTCCGGCACTGCACGGTTTGCCACGACGGAGAGGACAGGGACAACTGGAAGACGAAGGCGACCTTCACGGCCTGCACCTCGTGCCACGACAACGTGAAGTTCACGGCCGGCGAGGCGGCCGTCAATTGCCCGCCTGCCGGCTCGACCCCCACCACCGCCGACTGCATGCACGCGGGCGGACAGATCACGGTCGCGAACCCGAATGACGTCGCGTCGTGCGAGACCTGCCATGGCGCCGGAAAACCGTATGCCGTGGACCTGTACCACCACGGCGACTGAATTCGGCGCGCCTTCGCCGACCGGTCCGCTCACCCTGAGCGTAGCGGGCGCCGGGCGGCGCCCGCGCAGTCGAAGGGTAGCCCCGCCTCGCGGGGCGAGGGGACCCGCGCACTACTCGACGTCGATCTCCTGCGCCTTCGCGCCGTCGTCGAGGACGTAGTAGACGCGGACGCGCGTGCCCGCGGCGAGGCCCGCCGCCGCCCCGGCCGGCTTGCCGTCGTGGTCGAAGACCTGAACGTCGGGGCCCACCTTGTACGTCACGACGCCGGCAGGGGTCGTCAGCTTCAGCTCGCCGCGCGTCGCGTCGACGTGGAGCACCGGCCCCCAGTCGCACTTCGTGTCCTTGGTGGGCTGGAGCAGCCGCGGGGCGGGGTACGGGAGCGCGGCGAGCGCGGCGGCGAGGACGAGGAGGAACCCGGTCATCGCGCCAGTATAGCGGTGGGGGACGGTCCTGGTCAGGGATCGCGGATGAGCGCCGGGTCGTCCGAAGAGGCGTAGACGTCCTCCCAGATCGCGTCCGGACGCGGGTCCGGGCTCTCCTCCGCGAACCGGACTGCCTCCTCCACCTCGCGGGCGACCTCTGCCTCGATCGCCTCGAGCTCCTGCTGCGACGCATCGTGCCCGGCCGCCCGCATCTTGCCGAGCAGCACCTCCAGCGGATCCCGCCGCTTCTCGAGCTCGACCTCATCGCGCGTCCGGTACGTGGCCGGATCGGCCATGGAGTGGCCGCGATAACGATACGTGCGGGCCTCGAGGAGGACCGGCTTCCCGTCCTCCGGGCGGCACTCCGCCGCGGCGCGCGCGACCGCGTCGCGGACCGCGAGGACGTCCATCCCGTCGACCGCCTCCCCTCGCACGTCGTACGCAGACGCCCTGCGCCACACCTCCGGGACCGCGGAGCTGCGCTCCACGGAGGTGCCCATGCCGTAGCGGTTGTTCTCGCAGATGAAGATGGCGGGGAGCTTCCACACCGCGGCCATGTTGAGCGACTCGTGGAAGGCGCCGATGTTCACCGCCGCGTCGCCGAACAGGCAGACGACGACGCCGTCCTTCTTCTGATAGCGCTGCGAGAACGCGACGCCTGCGGCGAGCGGGATCTGACCGCCCACGATGCCGTGGCCGCCGTAGTTGTGGCGGGCGGCGTCGAACATGTGCATCGAGCCGCCCTTCCCCTTCACCGCGCCGGTCGACTTCCCGTACAGCTCCGCCATCACGACGCCCGGCGGGGTGCCCCACGCGAGGGCATGGCCGTGATCGCGGTAGGCGTTCACGAGGTAGTCCCGCTCCGGGTCGACCGCGCGCCGCACGCCGATCGCCACCGCCTCCTGCCCGATGTACAGGTGGCAGAACCCGCCGATCTTCCCCTCCGTGTAGACGCGCCCTGCCGCCTCCTCGAAGCGCCGCAGAAGCAGCATCTCGCCGTACATCGCGAGCAGCTCCTTCTTGGGCTCGGGACGCCGCTCGCCCGCCCGTCCAGCCGGCTCGGAGCGCACGGAGGTCACCGGGGTCATGCACCGTAGCTAACCAGCCGGGCGCCGTTGCGCAGGGGTCGGGTGATCCGGCCGTCAGCGCGCGGAGAGCCGCGCCGCGAGGCGCCGGAGGGCGATCTCGGTCTTCCCGTCCTCGATCTCCCCGCGCTCGCACGCGGCGATGGCGGCGCCGAGCTCGCGCCACTCGAGGAGCGCCCCCTCCTCGAGCGGCGAGCCGTCCCCGTCGCCCGGGGCCTCGCAAGGCCCCTCGGTGAGCGGCGGTGGGACCTCGGCGGCGAGGACGTGGATCTTCTCGGAGACGATGCCCGGGAGCGGGAAGAACGGGCCGCCGAGCGGCTCGAGCCGCTCCGGAGCGATCACGATCCCCGCCTCCTCGCGGACCTCCTCCGCGCCGCGCCGGCGGAGCGCGTCGAGGCCCACCTCGCCGGGCTCGAGCACACCCGCGACGAGCTCCTCGACGAGGAGGTACTCGGGCTCCGGGAGGACCGCGACCTTGCCGCGGCGGAAGTAGGCGGCCGGCCGGAGCCCTCGCCGCGTGAGCACCACGACCCCGCTCGGGGTGCGCGCGTACAGGCAAACGGCCACCGCGTCGAGGGTGGGTCGGTCGATGACGTCGATGGGGTACTCGGAGCTGTGCGACCCGTCCGCGCGGCGGTTGCGCGCGCGGAACCGCTTCAGGCGCAGGAACCCCTCATCGCAGCGGGCGCGGGCGGTGTAGTCCTCGACGATCTCGATGGCGGCGATGCGGCGCATGCCTGCGAGAGTGCACCGCCCCCGGGACGGGCGCCACCTCGATGCCCGCCGAGCGCCGCGCAGGGCCGCCGAGCTGCCCCGCGGAGGGCGTGCTCGGGCGGCAGCCAGGCACCAGCTTTCGGGCGGAGGTCCGACCCATGCAGACCCCGCTGGTCGTCGCCGAGCTCACCCGCCTGTTCTGCGTCGAGGTCGACGCGGTGCAGGCGTACGCGACGGCGGTGGCCCTCGTCGGGCCGGGCGCGATCCGGGACGAGCTCACGCTCTTCGGGCTCGAGCACCAGCGGCACGCGGTCGTCATCGAGGAGCAGATCACCCGGCGCGGCCACAGCGCGCCCGACGTCGAGCCGGACGTGAAGGGAGTCGTCATCGGGGCGCTCACGCCGCCCTCCCGGCCGCTCGAGCTCGAGGACGTGCTCACCGGCCTGCGCGGTAACGAGCAGCTCACCGGGTCGCTGTACGCCAAGGCGCTCGCGAAGAAGCTCCCCGACGACCTCCGGGAGATCCTCGCGGCCATGCACGGCGAGGAGCGCCGCCATCTCGACTGGACGGAGCGTACGCTCGCGCGCCGCGCCTGGGAGACGAGCGGCGTACATCCTTGACGGGGGGACACTCGCTCCGCATTCGCGGAGCTCGCGCCCCCCCGATCCCCCCGCTCGCTGCGGCGGAGCCTCATCCGGCTCCGCCTGCGCTCGCCCATGCAACAGGGCCGCGCCCCCGTGAGGGAGCGCGGCCCGTGAGCGGGTGCGGACGTCGAGCTACGCGACGACGCGGAGCTTCTTGCCCTGCGGCGCGTACGCCGCCAGCTCGTCGAACTGGAGGTACCGGTAGACCTTGTCGGCCTTGGGCGCGATCTTCTCGGCGAACGCCTTGAAGTACTCGTCCTTGGTCGGCAGCCGGCCGAGGTTCGCGGAGACCGCGCCGAGCTCCGCCGACCCGAGGAACACCTTCGCGCCGTTGCCGATCCGGTCGTCGAAGTTGCGGGTCGAGGTCGAGAACACGTTCGCCTGGTCCGGGACGCGCGCCTGGTTGCCCATGCACAGCGAGCAGCCCGCGATCTCGATCCGGGCGCCGATCGCGCTGTAGGTGGAGAAGTACGCCTCGTCCTTGAGCTGCTGCTGGTCCATCCGCGTAGGCGGGCAGATCCAGGTGCGGACCGCGGGGTTGAACTTCTGCCCCTTCCAGATCTCGCCCGCGGCGCGGAAGTGGCCGATGTTGGTCATGCACGAGCCGAGGAACACGTCGTCGATCTTGGTGTTCGCCACCTCGGTGAGGACCTTCACGTCGTCCGGGTCGTTCGGGCACGCCAGGATCGGCTCGGTGATCTCGGCGAGGTCGACCTCGACCACCGCGGCGTACTCGGCGTTCGCGTCGGCGGCGAGGAGCTGCGGCTTCTTCAGCCACTTCTCCACGGCGGCGATGCGGCCCTCGAGCGTCTTCTTGTCGCCGTAGCCGTCGGCGATCATCTTCCGCATCAGCGCGACGTTCGAGCGGAGGTAGGTCGCGACCGTCTTCTCCGAGAGCTTGATGCACGCCGCAGCGGCGGAGCGCTCGGCGGCGGCGTCGGTCAGCTCGAAGGCCTGCTCGACGGTCAGGTCGGGCAGCCCCTCCATCTCGAGGATCCGGCCGTTGAAGACGTTCTTCTTGTTCTTCTTCGGCACGGTGAGGAGGCCCTGGCGGATCGCCCAGAGCGGGATCGCGTTCACGACGTCACGCAGGGTGATGCCCGGGTTGAGCTTACCCTTGAACCGGACCAGCACCGACTCCGGCATGTCGAGCGGCATGAAGCCGAGCGCGCCCGCGAAGGCGACGAGCCCCGAGCCGGCCGGGAAGGAGATGCCCATCGGGAAGCGGGTGTGCGAGTCGCCGCCGGTCCCGACCGTGTCGGGCAGGAGGAGGCGGTTCAGCCACGAGTGGATGACGCCGTCGCCCGGCCGGAGCGGGACGCCCCCGCGCTCCTTGACGAACGCGGGCAGGGTGTTGTGCATCTTCACGTCCGCCGCCTTCGGGTACGCGGCGGTGTGGCAGAACGACTGCATGAACATCGGCGCCTGGAACTTGAGGCAGGCGAGCTCCTTCAGCTCGTCCGCCGTCATGGGGCCGGTCGTGTCCTGCGAGCCGACCGTCGTCATCCGCGGCTCGTAGTAGCCGCCGGGGAGGACGCCCGCGACGCCGCAGGCCTTCCCCACCATCTTCTGCGCGAGCGAGTAGCCCTGGCCGGCCTTCGGCTCGGGGTTCACCACCTTCGCGAAGAGATCCCTCGGGCCCTTCTTCGTGAGCTTCTGCGCCCGCTCGGTGAGCGCGCGCCCGATGGTTAGCGGGATGCGGCCGCCGGCGCGGAACTCGTCGGCGAGCGTGTTCGGGGCGATCTTGAAGGTCGAGAGCACCTCGCCCGACTCGCTGCGGAGCTCGCCCTTCGCGGTGTCGACGACGACGACGTCGCCGGTCTTCAGCTTCGTCACGTCCGCCTTGAGCGGGAGCGCGCCCGAGTCCTGGGCGGTCGCGAAGAAGATCGGCGCGATGACGCCGCCGATGATGACACCGCCCCGCCGCTTGTTCGGCACGAACGGGATGTCGTCCCCGATGAGCCACTGCACGCTGTTGCAGGCCGACTTGCGCGACGAGCCGGTGCCGACCACGTCGCCGACGAAGGCGACCTGGAACCCCTGGGCGCGGAACTCGGCGATCGTCTTCAGGCCGGCCGGGAAGCGGGTCTTGCCCATCGCCTGCGCGTGGAGCGGGATGTCGGGGCGCGTGGAGGCGTCGCCGGCGGGCGAGAAGTCGTCCGTGTTGATCTCGCCGTCCACCTTGAAGACCTTCACCTTCACGGTCGCGGGCATGCCCGGCCTCGAGGTGAACCACTCGGCGTTGGCCCAGGACTCGAGCACCTTCTTCGCCGCGGCATTCTTCGCCTTCGCGAGGGCGGCCACGTCGTCGAACGCGTCGTAGACGTAGGTGAGGCCGCAGAGCGCCTTCGCGGCGTCGTCTGCGAGCGCCTTCGCCTTGAGCGCGGCGACGAGCGGCGGGACGTTGTAGCCGCCGCCCATCGTGCCGAGGAGCTCGATCGCCCGCTTCTTGTCGATGAGGGGCGACTTCTTCGTGCCCTTCACGATCTCGGCGAGGAACGCGGCCTTCACCTCGGCGGCGGGATCGACACCGGGGGAGACGCGGTTCGAGAGGAGGTCGAGGAGGAGCTCTTCGTTCCCCTTGGGCGGCTTCTGGAGGAGCTTCACGAGCTCGCGGGTCTGCTCCGGGTCGAGCGGCCTCGCGGGAACTCCGAGCGCCTTCCGCTCCTCGACGGTCTTCGAATAAGCCTCGATCACGGCTCCTCCTTCGTTCGCTGCGTGTTGCGCGGGGTGGGGAAGTCGAAAAGCGATGCCGTATAACACGGCGGACCCCCGGGTGTCAGCCGGTGGAATCCCTGGAAACCTTCGGCGGATCGGGCGTTTACGGGACCTCATCGGTCCACAATGGCGCCCCCCGCTACTTCCGCGGCGGATGCTCGTCGTCGTCGAGCATCCGGTACTTCGGCCCTTCGGGATCGTCGTACTGACCGCTCCTCACCGTCCACAGGAAGAAGAGCCACGCCGCGAGGCCGAGGGCGAGCGAGAGCGCGATGAGGAGCCCGAGGGACATGTGAGCGGAACGCGGGGGATAGCGTAGGACCCGCCCCGGCGTTGCGCCACCGGGAACTTCCGCGGGTTCCATACGGCGCGTCGCCTCACGGGGGAGCGGCTACGATCGGCAGGAGATCGCGGCGGGCCTGGCGCAGCGGCACGCGCACGATGAGCTCCGCGCCGGCGCCCGGCGCGCTCACGACCTGCAGGCTGCCACCGAGGCTCTGGACGACCCGGCGCGCGATGGTCAGCCCGAGCCCCATCCCGCGACCCGGCCCCTTCGTCGTGAAGAAAGGCGTGAAGAGGCGCGCCTGCACGTCGGCCGGTATTCCGGGGCCGTTGTCGGCCACCGAGAGCACCAGCGCACCGGAGTCGATCGAGCCCGAGACGCGCACGCGCCCGGTGCCGCTCGGCGCGGCCTCGATCGCGTTCTGGATCAGGTTCGTGAGGACCTGGTTGAGCTCCTCGGCGACGCACTCCAGGGTTCCGTCGCCGCGGAGGTCGAACTCGATCTCGACGGCACGCCCGGTCGCCGGCAGGACCACCTCGGCCACGGTCCGGACCGCCTCCCACGCATCGAGCGCAACCACCTCGCGCTGGAACCCGGCGCGCCCGTAGCGGCTCAGGAGCTCGACCGTCTTGCCGATGCGGGTGAGACCCGACGCCGCGACGGTCATCATCTCGCGCATCCGGGTCGCGGCGCGCTCGACCTCGGCGCGCTCCGACGGCTCGAGCGGGCGCGTCGTCGACTCCAGGGAGAGGCCGAGCGCCCGCTCCACGTCGAGGCGCACCCGCGCCAGGGCGTTCGTCACGTAGTTGAGCGGGTTGTTGATCTCGTGCGCGAGCCCGGCGGCGACGATCTCCACCGACTCCATCCGCCGGGTGAGGACGAGATCCGCCGTCTGCTCCTCCGCCCGGACGAGCTGTCGCGCGCACGTGATGAGCTCCCGCGGCGAGAAGGGCTTCGTGAGATACGCGGAGACGCCGGTCTCGAGCCCCTCCACGCGATCGTCGACCGCGCTGCGTGCGGTGAGCATCAGGATCGGCACGTGGCGGGTTCGCGGATCGGCGCGCAGCCGCCGCGTGAGATCGAGCCCGTCCATGCCGGGCATCATGAGGTCCGTGACCACCAGGCTCGGCTGCTCCTCGAGCACCATCTGGAGCGCCTTGGCCCCGTCGGGCGCGGTCAGCACCTTGAACTCGCGCCGGAGCGACATGTGGATGACCTGCAGCACCTGCGGGCTGTCCTCGACGACGAGCGCCGTGTAGGGGCGCGTCTCCTCGTCCGGGTCGCGCTCCACGATGCGTCGGTCGGTCGCCTCGTCGATATCGAGGAGCCGGAACTCGTCGCGTCGCTCGAGCTGCACCATCCAGTCGTCCCCCGCGCTGCCGGCGCGGACGTCCAGCTCCGGCGCGAGCTCGTCCTGCCGGAAGGCGTGGCGCTTCGGCAACGACACCACGAACCGCGCGCCGCGCCTTCCGTCGCTGCTGGCGCGGATCGTGCCGCCGTGGAGCTGCACGAGCTCGCGGGCGAGGGCGAGCCCGATGCCCGCGCCGCCGTGCCGCCGCGTCCCTCCCATGTCCACCTGGTAGAAGCGCTCGAACAGCTTCTCGGCCTTCTCGGGCGGGAACCCGGGCCCATCGTCCTCGACCACGACCTCGATCGACTCCGGCGTCTCGGCCAGCGACACCTGCACGTGCCCGCCGACCGGGGTGAACTTGATCGCGTTCGAGAGGAGGTTCACGAACACGCGCTCGAGCCGACCGAGGTCGCATCGGACGACCATTCCCTCCGAGGCGGACGCGTACGACAGCGCGATCACCTTCCGCCGCGCCAGGATCTCGGTCTGCTCGACCAGCGTGCGAAGGTAGCCGGCGAGGTCGTGCTGCGCGACCCGCAGGTGGAGCCGGGTCTCCTCGAGGCGCGAGAGGTCGAGCAGATCGTTGATGAGCTGGAGGAGCTTGAGCGCGTTCCGGTACATGCTGCCGAACGAGTTCCGCTGCGGCTCCGTGAGCTGGCCCATCTCGCCCTGGAGCAGCAGCTCGAGCGGCGTCAGGATCATCGCGAGCGGCGTGCGCAGCTCGTGCGTCATGTTGGCGAAGAAGCGCGACTTGAACTCGTCGAGCTGCTGGAGATCCGCGTGCGCGCGCTCGAGCTTCGCGGTCGCCTGCTCGACGCGGATGCGCTGCACGAGCTGCTCGCGCTGCGTGCGGAACGTCAGGACCTGACCGATGCCGGCGACGAGCGCGGTGGTACAGAGGAAGGCGAGGTTCGAGGAGGCGGTGCCCGGCGGGCCGATCGCGCCTGCGGCGACGTTGACCCCGATGAAGGTCGCCACGACCGCGGAGTGCGTCGCGATCGCCACCGCGGGCTGCCAGACGAGCAGCAGCCCCGCGGAGAGCAGGATGAGCGAGAGCCCGGCGTAGTACGGCGACGCGAGTCCGCCGATGTACGTGGTCATGACGCAGACCCCCGCGCACCCCAGCCACGTGTAGGCCGCGCTGACCACCTCCGCATACCGATCGAACGCGCTCGACCGCACGAAGACGAAGAGCGCCACGGTGACGGCCGCCACGAGGGCTCGCGTGGTCCAGAGCCACGCGAGCGCGGAGGAGGGCGCGAGCAGCCAGTCGACCACGCCGAAAGCCGGGTACAGCGTGATCATGATGACGAGGCCGATCCGCAGGCCCCGTCGGTTCCGCTCGATGAGCCAGCGCCTCCAGCGGCCCTCGATCTCGCCGTCGATTCCGGGGCCGCCCATCTACGGTCGGAGCAGCTCGAGGAACGGGTTCGCGCCGCTGTCCTCTTCGAGGATCCGCAGGACGGCGCCGGGCATCGCCCGCCGCCCCATCTCGAGCAGCTCCTCCTGCGTCCGGTAGACGAGCGGCCAATCCAGCGGGACCTCGAGATACCACCGCGCCGAGTGGTCCGTCATGTTCGCGACGAGGAGCCGCCCTCCGGGCGCGGTCGAGCGCGCGAGGTTCTTCATGAGTGAGACGGCAGTCGGCAGCTGAAGATAGTCGAGGAGCCCCGCGGAGTAGACGAGGTCGAACTCGCCGAACGATGCGAAGAGCCGCGGGTCTCGCAGCAGACGCTTGATCGAGTCGTGGAGGAACGTGAGCCGCACGCGCTCCGGGAAACGAGACGCGACCACCGGCTCGAGGCGCCGCCAGGCGTGCCCGAGCGCGCCCTTGTCCTGCTCGAAGAGCACCACCTCCAAGGGCACACGCAGCTCGTCGGTCTCGTTGAACAGCTCCGCCAGCTCCTGCGCCGGTCCCGACGCGATCGAGAGCACGCGCACCGGGTGGCCACTGCCCGCGCGGCGCGCGAGCAGCGCCTTGAGCTCGCGCTTCACGAGGTCCTTCCGGGCGCGCACCGCAACGGAGCAGCGCGCGTGCCAGAAGGCGAGCTCGACGGCGCGCCCGAACAGCGTCGCGCCCTCGAACGGCCGCGTGTAGATGAAGTTCATCACCTCGTAGTCGCCCGGGTAGCCGAACGGTTTGTGGCGCGCCCGGTGAGCGCCCGGCGACTGGAGCAGGAATTCCTCGACGGTGCGGCGCGACCACTCCTTCGCGGCGGGGTCCTGGTGCCCGCCGGGGAGCTCGCGGACGGCCTGGTCGATCTCCTCGCCCAGGCGCACCACGTCCGGCACGAACTGCGCTCTCAGGTGAGCGATGAGCGCATCGAGCGCGGCGTTGGGCGGGCCGTGGAGCACGTGCCAGGGAAGCTGCGGCTCGAGCTCTCCGAGCTCCCGCTGCGCATCCTGCAAGAGGAGGCGCATCTCCGAGAGGTGGGCCTTGTAGCGCCGGCAACCGGCCACCGCCCACGTCTTGCCGACCATGCGCGGGGTCGCGCCCCTGGCCGTCCAGGCGTGCACGTTCCTGAGCTGGATCATCTCGTCCACGTCGAGCAGGAACTCCTGGAACGAGATGCCGACGATCGTGGCCTCCTTCTGGGCGCGGATCGATCCGACCTGCACCTCGCCCCGGAACGCCTCGTTGTCGTCGAACCGGAGCGCGATCCGGAGCCGCTGGTGTGGCTCGACCGGGATCCCCATCGGCCAGGCGAAGGCGGCCCCGTTCTGGGACACGTCGTGGAGGGCGCACGCGTGCTCCGCGCTCCCGGCGAACACGATGACCGAGCACCGCAGCGGCGCGAGGTCGGCCGCGGTGTACCGGTGCGGCCGGAAGAAGACGGCGCGTCCCTCGGCCCCGTCCAGCTCCTCGTACTTGCGGGTGCGCCCGGGTACCGCCGGGAGCGACGACCGCTCCCGGAGGTCTCCCGACGAGGGCGACGGCGTGAGCCACAGGGCTCTCGTCGCGTCTTCGAGCTTGTGGTGCGCGCCGCCGGAAGTCTTTCCTCGGTCTGAATCCACGTCACGCTCCTCTGGCGTCCGCCGCCACGGGCTCCGCGAACATCGGGATCGTCACCTCGAACCGCGCGCCTCGCGGCCGGTCCACCAGCTCGATCCGACCGCGGTGCGAGAGCACGATGAGGCGCGCCATGTAGAGGCCGAGTCCGAGCCCCTGGTCGCCCTTCGTGGACGCGAACGGCTGGAACAGGCGGGCGCGCAGGTCGGGGTCGATGCCCGGCCCCTCGTCCTCGACCGCGATCACGATCGCACCGTCCTGGGCACACGCGGTGATGCGGACGCGCTCCTCCGGCCGGGTGGCGTGCAGGGCGTTCCGGACCAGGTTCACGAGCACCTGCGTCAGCTTCTGCTGGTCGCCGCGCACCGCCGGGAGCCCTTCGGGCGCCTGGCACGCGACCAGGTGGAGATTGAACTCGCGGTCCATGCGGGCGATCGCGACCGCGTCGCGGACGATCGCGGCCGGATCGACCGCCTGCAGATCGAGGGAGAGCGCTCCGGTCTTCGCGAACTCGTGCAGGGTGCCGAGCGTCCGCACCATGTTCTCGACGCCCCTGAGCCCGAGGGAGAGGATCTCGCGGAGCGGCCCCGGGATGGCGAGGTTCGCCGTCTCCGACTCGAGCGCACGAAACGCGACCATGAGGTTCCGCAGGTCGTGGGTCACGCCCGCCGCGAGCTTGCCCATCGTGCCGAGGCGCTCGAGGTGGAGGAGCATCTGCTGTTGCGCCTGCAGCTCGTCGAGCGACGCGCGGAGCTCCTCGCTGCGATTCGCGAGGAGCTGGACGAGCTTCTCGATGGTGCGCCGCTGCACGACGAACGCGCTCGCTTGCTCGATGACCTCGACGATCTCGCGGGGCTGCCACGGCTTGCGCATGAACCGGAAGACGTTGGCGCGGTTGATCGCGCCCTCGAGCGACGGCATGTCGGCGAAGGCGGTGAGCACGATCCCGGCGACGTCGGGTCGGCGCCTGCGGAGCTCCGCGAGCATCTCGACGCCCGTCATGCCCGGCATGCGCTGATCGGCGATCACGACGTCGAGAGGCACCTTCTCCGCGATCGCGAGCGCCTCCGCGCCCGACGCCGCCTCGTGGACGCGCCAGCGGTCTTCCAGGAACTGGCGCAGGACCTGGAGGTTCAGCTCCTCGTCGTCGACGAGCAATACTCCGCCCGTCCGCTGGCTCTCGACGCCGAGCCGCTGGACCAGTCCTGCGATCTCGCGATCGCTGAGCAACATTCCGCAGGCACGCTCCGCCGACCCCGTGCGCACTATAGGGCACATTTCGCGCTGCGCGAACTACGCTCCGCGTCCGATATCGTTACCCCCGTGTCTTTCGCCCTGCGCGATGCGACCGCGGCTCAAGGGCCCGGATCGAGATCCCGTTGCGCGCAGCGAGGGCCCGCGCCACGATCCACGCGTGCACGCGTGGCCAGGAGGACGAGCATGAGCGACTGCATCTTCTGCCGCGTCGCGGCCGGGACGGCGAAGGCCGAGATCGTCCACGAGAGCCCCGGCGCCCTCGCCTTCCTGGACCGCACCCCGGCGGCGCGCGGCCACGTGATGGTGATCCCGCGGGCGCACGCGGCGACGCTGCTCGAGCTCGAGGACGAGGCGGTCGGGGAGCTCTTCCGCGCGGTGAAGGCGGTGATGCGGAAGGTGAACGACGCGCTCCGGCCCGCCGCGTTCCACGTCGGCTGGAATCACGGCAAGGGCGCGGGGCAGCACGTCTTCCACCTGCACGTGCACGTCCTGCCGCGCTTCGGCGAGAGCGGGCGCGGGATCCAGATGCTCGGCGAGGGCCCCGGGCGCGGGGACCTCGCCGAGATCGCGCAGGCGATCCGGAGCGCCTGAGCGCTCTAGAACGAGAACATCAGGCCGCCGGAGAGCTGCGTGCCGCCGAGGTTCAGGTCGTAGTTGTATCCGTCCGCGTCCGTGATGCTCGCCTTCACCGAGACGAGGCGCCCCTCGATCGACAGCTTCCAGTTGGGAGCGAGCGGGATCATGGCGCCGGCGCCGACGTGGAGCCCAATTGGCGAGTCGCTGTAGGTGTGCGAATCCGACGCGTACCCAGGGATCGTGCCGGTCTCCTTGGCGGAGACGAAGTACACCCCCAGGCCAGCGCCGGCGTACAGCTCGAAGCCCTGCAGCGGCAGGATGCCCTTGACCGTCGCGAGAATCGGAGTGGCGCGGACCTCTCCCTTCCGGGTGCCGTCAACCGAGCCCAAGTAATAGCCGTAGGCATCGTAGAAGTCGTACGTGACGGGGATGTCGTCCGTCGCGACGGCGAACGTGCCGATGCCCGCCTCCACCGCGAAGTTCGGGTTGAAGCGCCGTCCGAGCGTGACCTCTCCTCCGAAACCAGTGTTGAAGCTGTAGCCCGGGAGCTGATCGATCGCGTCTCCGCGCGGCATGTACGCGCCGCCGCGGAAGGAGATGTAGTTCTGATCGAGACCCGGTGCGCCTGATGCCGCGCTCGTCTGCGCTGCGGCGTTTCCGGACGAGGCGAGGGCGACGGCGGCGAACACGGCGAGCGACGGACGCATGGACTTCTCCCTTGTGAGGGTGTGCGGGATTCGAGACGCGGGCGCGCATTATCCGATACGAACACTCGGAGTCGGAAGCGAAATCGGCGCGCGCCCGCAGCGCGACGGGGATCTCAGCCGAGCGCGCGCCGGAGCCGCAGCGAGTTTCCCACGACGAACAGCGACGAGGCGGCCATCGCCGCCGCGGCGACGATGGGATGCAGGAGGCCCGCCATCGCGAGCGGGATCGCGACCGCGTTGTAGAAGAACGCCCAGAACACGTTCTGGCGGATCGCTGCGAGCGTGCGGCGCGAGAGCCGGACGAGGTCGGCGAGGAGGCGCAGGTCATCGCGGACGAGCACGACGTCCGCGCTCTCCATCGTGACGTCGGTACCCCGGCCCATCGCCACGCCCACCTCGGCCTGACCCAGCGCGGGCGCGTCGTTCACGCCGTCGCCGGCGAAGAGGACCCGCTGTCCCGCACGCTGCCGGCGCTCGACCTCCTCGCGCTTCTCCTGCGGCGTCGCCTCGGCGATCCACGCGACACCGAGCGCTCCGGCGGCGGCGCCGGTCGCGCCGGGTCCGTCGCCGCTCACGACCGCAACGGAGAGCCCCTGGGCGAGGAGGTCGCGCACCGCTCCGGGCGCCTCGTCCCGCAGCACGTCGGCGACCGCGAGGAACGCCCGGATCTTCCCGCCCACGGCGAGGAACGCCACCGTCTCGCCGCGCGCCTCTCGCTCGCGCGCGAGCGCGTCGACGGCCGCCGGAAGATCGACTCCGTGCTCTTCGAGCAGGGCGCGGTTCCCGAGCAAGACCAGGTCGTGGTCGTGGTCGTGCTTCGACTCCGCACCCGCTTGCGCGGGCGCTACGCTCAGCACGAACGGGTTCTGGGGATCGTGGACCTCGACCTGGACCTCGACCTGAACCTCGACCTGAACCTCGACCTGAACCTCGACCTGGACCTCGACCTCGACCTGTTCCTGGTGGATGCGCGCGACGACGCCCTTCCCCGGGACGGCCCGGAACTCGCGGACCCCAGCACGCAGCTCGATCCCCCGCCCCCGCGCCGCCTCCACGATCGCCCTCCCGACGTGGTGCTCGCTCTGCCGCTCGACCGCCGCGGCGAGCGCGAGCGCCCCATCGCGGCCGAGGACCGGATCGAGCGCGACCACCTCGCGCAGCACCGGCCGCCCGCGCGTCGCCGTTCCGGTCTTGTCGAGGAGGACATCCGTCACCCGCGCCGCGCGCTCGAGGACGTCGCCACCCCGGACGAGGAGGCCGCGCGCGGAGGCGAGCCCGGTCGCGACGACGACCGCGATGGGCGTCGCGAGTCCGAGCGCGCACGGGCAGGCGATCACCACGACCGAGATCGCCGTCATCATCGCCTGGTCGAGCGGCGCGCCGCGCGCGCGCCACCACGCGAAGGTGCCGGCCGCGAGGGCCAGCATGACCGGGACGAACACGCCCACCGCGCGGTCGGCCACCGCCTGGATCCGCGGCTTCGCCGCCTGCGCCTCCTCGACCGCCCGGACGATGCCCGCCAGCACCGTCTCCTTTCCGACCCGCGTCACCCGCACGACGAGCGCGCCGTGCAGGTTCACCGTCCCGCCGATCACCCGGGCGCCCGGGGCCTTCGCGACCGGCCGCGCCTCTCCGGTGACGAGCGACTCATCCACCTCGGACGCGCCCTCCTCCACCTCGCCGTCGAGCGGGATCCGCTCGCCGGGGACGATCTCGAGCCGGTCGCCCACGGCGACCTCGCCCACCGGCACGCTGCGACGCAGGACGCCTCCGGCCGTCCGCTCGAGCCGCCGGGCCTCGCGCGGCGTGAGCGCGGCGAGGCGCGCCACCGCCTCCGAGGCGCGCCCCTTCGCGGCGGCCTCCACGTAGCGTCCGACGAGCACGAGCGTCGGGATCATCGCCGCGGTGTCGAAGTAGACCTCGCCGCCGCGCAGCATCTGCCAGACCGAGGTGACGAGCGCGGCCCCCGAGCCGATCGCGACGAGCGCGTCCATCCCCGGTGCACCGCGACGGAGCCCTGCCCACGTCGCGCGCAGGAACGGCGCGCCCGAGTAGAAGTAGATGGGGAGCGTCAGCCCGAGCGAGATCCACTCCATGAGCTTCCGCGTCGCCGCGTCGATCCCCTGGAAGTACCCGGCGTAGAGCGCGGCCTGGTAGATCATGAGCTGCGAGGCGAGGAACGCGGCGGTCCCGAGCCGGACGAGGAGGTCACGCGTCTCCGCGCGCCGCGCCGCTGCCTGCGCCGAGTCCGACCAGGGCCTCGGCTCGTATCCCGCGGCGCGGATCCGCGAGAGGACCGCTGCGAGGTCGGCGCGAGCTGGATCCCAGCGCACCCGGGCGCGGTCGGTCGCGTAGTTCATGCGCGCGGCGAGCACGCCGGGCGTCCGGAGCAGGAGCCGCTCGACGAGCCAGACGCACGAGGCGCAGCGGATCCCGGCCACGTGGAGCTCGACCTCGTCCGCCCCGTCGCGCCTGCGGACGCCCTCGCGGAACGCGGCGAGGTCGGGGACGCCGGCGCCCTCCCCTACCGGCGCGCCTGGCCCGTCCCAACGCCGCGACGCGTAGTACGAGGAGAGCCCCTCGTCGGCGAGGAGCCGGTAGACGCCGCGGCACCCGCCGCAGCAGAACACGCGGGTCGCGCCGTCGATCGCCTCGGTGACCGCCTCGCGCGCCGGAAGCTCCGTGAGGCAGTGGTCGCAGCGGAGCGTCCCCGACGCGGGGGCGGGATGGGCGGAGCTCACCGGAGCGCCCCCACCCCGCGCAGGAGGAAGAGGACGCCGAGGAGCGCGACGAGGACGCCACCCGCGCGGACGAGCATCCCGCGCGCGCGTGCGCCTACGACGCCGCCGGCGACGGCGACGAGGAGCAGCGCCGGCGTCGTGCCGAGGCCGAAAGCGAGCGCGAGGAGGAGCCCCTCCGGCAGGCTGCCGGTCCCGGCCGCGCCGAGGAAGACGGTCCACGACAGGCCGCACGGGAGGAGCCCGAGGGCGAGCCCGGTGGGGTAGAGCCGGCCCGGACCGCCGCCCTCGAGGACGCCGCGCACGAGCCCGATGACCTTCCCCGACGCGCGCCCCTCGAGCCGCTTCAGCCGCCCCGAGAGCCCCGCCGCGCCGAGGCCGAGCAGGATCATGAGGACGCCCGCGGCGATCGCCACGACCTGCTGCACGCCCGCCAGCCGGCCGGCGACGTTCACGAACGAGCCGGTGAGCCCCATCGCCGCGCCCACGGCGCCGTAGGTGGTGATCCGCCCGGCGTGGTAGGCGAGCTGCCCCGCGATCGAGCGGCGCGCGCCGAGCGGTCCGGCGGCGAGCGCGAGCGACCCGACGAGCGGACCGCACATCGCGGCGCAATGGCCGAAGCTCCCGAGGAGCCCCGTGACGAACGCCATGGCGACGGCGGAGGTCACGCTCAGTCCTTCACCGTGAACGTGAAACGAGCCGTTCCCGGCGCGGCGCCCGCGCGCGCGACCGACACGTCCGCGATCCAGGCGCGCTTGCCGGACGGGCAGCGAACCAGCACCGCCCTGCCGTCATAGGCGTCGAACGCCCCGCGCCCGAGGGCGACGCGGTTCTCGCCCATCTCCATGCCGGTCATGGAGAACGACACCGACACCCGCTGGAGCTGCGGAGCGCTCGTGGCGCGCGGCTCGGACCGGGTCGGCTCCCGCACGGTCGCGCGCACCGCGAGCTCGCGCATCGTGCGGAGCGGCCGCGGCGAGAGCTCGAGCGTCACCTCGCCGCCGCCGTCGAGGGACCCGGTGCACGCCCCGTCGGCGAGGTCGCAGGGCGCGCTCCCGGCGTGCTCCGAGTGGTGGAGGACGCCCTCCTCGTACGGGTGCGCGACGACCGTCTCCTCGCGGACGCTCGCGCCGATCCAGATGGTTCCGGCGACGATCCCGAGGACCGCGGCGACGAGGAGCGCGAGCGCGATCTTGGTCCAGGCGGTCACGGCGGCTCCGGAGGGGCGAAGAGCGGGATGGGCTGCGTGCGGCGCGCGACGACCTCCGCTTCGCGGCGCGCCTCCGCGGAGAGCTCCGCCGGGGAGCGGCCCGGCAGGAGCCCGCGCGCGGTCGCGACGAGCCGTACCTGCCGCCGCTCGCCCGGCGCGAGCGGAACGCGGTCGGGCCGGAGCACGACCTCGCTCGCGCCGGCGCGGAGCGCGAGGGCGACCGTCACGGGCGCGCGGCCGTGGTTCTCGAGCGCGACCGAGTAGGCGTTCACGACCAGCCCGTCGGCGCCTCGCCGCGGCGCGAACGCCGCCTCGGGCAAGGCGGAGAGGTCGAGCAGCGAGCGCGCCGCGATCACCGCCACGAGCAGGGCGGCCGAGGCGAGCGTCGCCGCGCCGAGCGCGAGGACCGCGGGCCGGAGCGGCCGCGGGCGCCCTCCGGGCTCACCGTGGAAGTAGCCGACGAGGTCCGGCGCACGCCCGAGCTTCGCCATCACCGGCGCGCAGGCGTCGACGCACGCGGCGCAGGCGATGCACTCGGTCTGGAGGCCGCCCCGGATGTCGATGCCCGTCGGGCAGACGCGCACGCACGCGCCGCAGTCCACGCAGTCCGTGGCGCGGCGCGCGTCGTAGGCGACGACGAGGGTGGCGCGATCGAAGAGGACGCCCTGGAGCTTCGCGTACGGGCATGCCGTCGCGCAGAAGGTGGCGCGCAGGAACGCGAGATCGAGGAACAGCACGGCGAAGAGGACCGCCCACGCGCCGCCGAGCACCGGGCCGAGCGTGCCGCCCGCGAGTCGCCGAAAGAACTCGGCCGGCGTGACGAAGTACCAGAGCAGGTTCGCCGCGGCGATCGCCGACACCGCCGCGACGGCGGCGAAGCCGAGCAGCCGCCGCCAGACGCCCTTCGACTTCGCCGCCGCTCCGCGGCGGCTACGCTCAGGGTGACCGGATCGCGGGGACTCGACCCACGACGTGAGATCGGCGAGGACCGTCTGCGGGCAGGCCCAGCCGCACCACACCCTCCCGAAGAGGAGCGTCGCGAGGAGGAACGCGGCGGTGACGAGGAGCGTCGCGGCGAGCACGACGAAGGCCTCGTCGATGGCGAACGACGCGCCGAACGCGTGCAGTCGCCCGGCGGGCACGTCGAGCCGGAGCGCGCTCTCGCCGCCGATCGAGACGAACGGCAGCCCGAGCACCACGATCGCCTGCGCCGCCGCGGCCAGCCGACGCCAGGTCCCGAATCTACGGGCGATGCGATTCTTCGTCATCCTCGAGCATCTTGTACTTCGGCCCCTCCACCCGCTCCTTCCGCCCGCGGCGGAAGTAGAACACGGCGATGGCGGCGAGCGCGGCGCAGAGGACCGCGCCGAAAACGAGGTAGGCGAACTCCGACCCCATCGTCACGCCTTCTTCTTCCGCTGCACGAGCACGAGGGCGATCGCGGCCGCCGTCGGGATCGCGGTGAACGCGACCGTCGCGAGGAGGTTCGCTCCCGCCGAGGCGCCTCCGCCCTCGACGTCCTGCGCCTGCCGCCAGCCGCCGAGCGCGGGCGTGTAGGCCCACAGGTAGTACGCCCCCCAGGCGATGAGCCCCCAGAACAGCACGGCCCAGCCGACCGGGATCCGGTGTGCGGTGTCCTTCGACTCGAAGGCGGCGAGGTCGTCCATCTCCGGCTGAAAGGCCATGTGCTCCTCCTAGCGGTGCTCCGCCGCCTCGTGCGCCTTCTGGCTGCGGAGCCAGGAGACGATCGCCCAGATGTCGTCGTCGCCGAGGTCGGCGCCGAACGGCTGCATGCCGCCCTCCTGCATCCCCGCGCGACCGAGCGCCGGCTTCACGGCGCTCCCGCCCTGGATCATCGCGTGGTAGGCGGCGTCGGGAAGGTCGCCCTTCGCGCCGAGGAACTCGTCGTCGAGCAGGTTCGGCGCGACGCCCTCCTGTCCGCGGGCCTCGTCGCCGTGGCAGGCGCCGCAGCCGTTCGCCTCCCAGAGCTGCTTCCCCTTCGCGACCGCCGCGACCGACTGGCCGAGCGGGTTCGGCGCGGCGAGGTCCACGTCCACGCCGCCGGGCCCGCCGCGGTTCACCGCCTTGCCGAGCGAGAGCACGTACGCGACGAGACCGTCCAGCTTGGTCTTGCCGGCGACCGCGCCCGGCGCGCCGGCGACGTCCTCGTCGGTGTACGGCACGCCGACCCGGCGGAGGGCGCGCATCGACGCCTGTACCTGCGCGCCGTCGATCGCCTCCTTCTCGATGAACGCGTAGGCCGGCATGTTCGAGCGCGCCACCAGCGCCTGCGGATTCTGGAGGTGCGCCTTCTGCCACGAGGCGGACGGCTTGATCCAGCCCTCGAACGCGAGGTCCGGGCCGGTCCGCTTCGAGCCCCAGAGGAACGGGTGGTCGTAGGCGAACTCGCCCGCGAGCGAGTAGCGCGCGGTCGGGTCCTCGGCGCGGCTCCCCGTGTAGCGGACCACCTCGCTCTTCAGCGGGCGGACCGTCTGCGTGTGGCAGGCGTTGCAGCTCTCACGCTGGTAGACGTCGCGCCCGGCGAGCTCGAGCGCGGGCAGCGGCCTGAGCCCCGCCACCTTGACGTGCATCTCGGGGCGGACGAGGGGATACGCCATCGTGACGACCGTGCCGACGAGCACGACGACGGCGGCGGTGACCGCGAATGCGATGGGCTTCGAGTAGATCTTGCCGGCCATGGTCGTCTCCCCCTACGCCACCGTGACCGCTGCCGGAGCGACGGACGCCGCGCTCCGCTCGAGCGCGCGCCCCTTCCGGATCGTCATGAGCACGTTGTAGACGAAGAACAGCATCCCGACGGCGAAGATGATCCCGGCGAGCGTGCGCGTGTGCCAGTAGGGATAGTTCCCCGCGAGCGTGTCGACGAAGTTCCGGTACACGAGCCGTCCCTCGGCGTCCGTGGCCTTCCACATCCAGCCCTGCCGGATGCCGGTGATCCACATGGTGATCGAGAAGAGGAGCTGCCCGACGAGCACGAGCCAGAAGTGCACGTTGGCGATCTTCTCCGAGTGGATCTCGGTGCCGTAGATCTTCGGGATGACGTAGTAGATCGACGCGCAGACCGTCATCGTCACCCAGCCCATCGTGCCCATGTGCACGTGGCCGGGGACCCAGTCCGTGAAGTGGATGAGCTGCGAGACGACCCGGAGCGCCTGCGTCGGCCCCTGGACCGTCTGCAAACCGTAGAAGGTGATACCGAGCACGAAGAACTTGGTGAGATAGCTCGAGCGCATCTTCGACCAGTCCTGCCCCACCGTGTAGTAGCCGTTCACCACCGACCCCCACGACGGCGCGATGAGGAAGACCGTGAAGACGATGGCGAGGGTCTGGAGCCAGTCGGGCACCGGCGTGTAGACGAGGTGGTGCGCGCCCGTCCACATGTACGCGAACACGAGCGACCAGAACGCCACGATCGAGAGCCGGTGGCTGAAGATGGGCAGCCCGGTCGCCTTCGGCAGGAAGTAGTAGAACATCGCCAGGATCGGCGTCGTGAACACGAACCCGACCGCGTTGTGGCCGTACCACCACTGCACGTTCGCCGAGTTCACGCCGGCGAACACGTGGTAGCTCTTCGTCAGCCCCGCGGGGATGGCGAGGTTGTTCACGATGTAGAGGACCGCGACCGCGACGACGGTCGCGATGATGTACCAGAGCGAGATGTACATCTGCGGCTCGTTCCGCTTCACGATCGTGCCGAAGACGTTCACCGCGAACATCACCCACAGCACGACGATGGCGATGTCGAGCGGCCACTCCAGCTCGGCGTACTCGAGCGACTGGGTGTGGCCGGCGAGCAGCGAGACCGCGGCGAGCGCGATCCCCACGTTGAAGAGCCAGAGCTGCACGCGCGCGAGCTTCGGGAAGAGGAGCGGCCGCTTGCAGAGCCGCATCACGATCCAGAAGGAGAGGCCGAAGATGGCGCCCACCCCGAGCCCGAACGCGAGGCCGTTCGTGTGCACCGTGCGGAGCCGGCCGAAGGTGAGGTAGGGCGGGAAGTTCGCCGCCGGCGCCCACATCTGGATCGAGATCAGCAGTCCGACGACGATGCCGACGACGCCCCAGAAGATCGCCGAGAGGATGAACCCCTGGACGGTCCGGTTGTCGTATCGGTAATCGTTCATGCGCGTCACCCTCCTGGGTTGATCGCGCGCAAATTACCATGCCGCCCGTTCGTGGGGGATCGAGCGAGCGGACGCTCCCTTCCTGGGACGCCCGATGCGTCGCCTTCAGCGACAGCCGCACATGACGAGGGCCCGAGGGCGTGGCGGCGGAGCATCTGCCGCCACGCTCATCGGGCCCGTCTGCCGCGGCGATCTCGCGCCCTGGCCCAACCCGGCTAGAAGCGCCTCCCGAACAGCGGGAATTGCTGCACCCCGCTCTGGTCGCGCGTGCGCACGTCGAGCGACGTCGAGAGGCCGTCGCGAACCGGATCTCGCGGGACCATCGCGTACGTCGGTCCGCTCGCGGCGTCCGCGACGCCGAGCACGAGCCCGACCCCGAGCCCGACGAGCGCGCCCCACGCCAGCGTGCGCCCCCAGTCGTAGTCCGACTTGTCCTGGATCCCCATGTTGTAGAGGATCACTCCGCCCGCGACGGCCGAGCCGAGGATGCCTCCGGCGACCGTGTCACGCAGCACGATGCCCGCGGACGAACGACGCCGCTCGACGGTCACGACCTCCTGGGCGAGCGCGCTGCCGGCGGTGCCGAGCAGCGCGACGACCGCAACCAGCTTCGCGAAACGCATCTCCGTTCCCCCCTCCCGCGCCCGCCGGGTCGGTGCCCGTGCAGGTCGCCTGGCTAACGGTAGGAACGGAATCCCTTGCGGGACAATGACCGGGCGCTCGTCAGCCGCGGCGCTCGGCGACCATGAGGCGTGCGAAGCCGAGGTCGTCGGTCGTCCGCCGCAGCCGCCGGAAGAGCGACGTCGCGAGCGCGTGGTAGAACGCGGCGGCCGTCGGGGGATCGCGATCGAGCACGGCGAGGAGCCGCTCCGCCCGGAACGCGACGAGCTCCGTCGGCTCGGTGGCGACGACCGTGGCGCTGCGCGGACCGCGGTCGAGGAGGGCGGACGCGCCGAACTGGTCCCACGCGTCGATCGTCACGACCTGCCGCGCGTCGCCGCCCTTCTCCTTGTAGACGCGGCACTTGCCGCTGCGGATCACGTAGAGCGCGTCGGCCGGGCCGCCCTCGACGACGACGACGTCGCCCGCACCGAGCGTCACGGGCTCCCCGACCTCGGCGATGGCGCGGAGCCCCGCCTCGGGCACGTCCTTGAAGATGTCGACCTGCTTCAGCGCGGCGGCGAGGTCCATCGGTCCTCCGGCGATCGGTTTGCGGCAGCGAGCATAGCGCGCGCCGCCGTCCGAGGCCGCGTCGGTGCGCGGCGCCCGGGCGGCCGCGTGCCGCGCCCCGGCAACGGCCGCCGCACCGGGGACGGGCCGCCCGCCGCCTATCCCGCCCGGCGCGCGGGCCGCCGCGCGAGCGCCTCGTCGAGGTAGCGGCGCTCCTCCGACACCTCGCGCACGAGCACCGGCTCGAGCCAGGGGAGCGGATCCTCTACGTTTCCCTCCTCCGCGACCGCGAGGACGAGCGGCCGGTCGAGGTACTCGTCGAAGTGCCACCCGGGAGCGGCCGTCACGAGGTGGCGCCGCTTGGCGATGCGCAGGCCCTCGGTGAGCGGCCAGAACGCCTCGAACTCCGAGCGCGACACGTTCTCGACGCGCCCTGGGCGACCGGGGGCTGGGGCGCGGGCGCGGAACCACTGCTCCCCGAGCGGCGAGCGCGTGAAGCCGACGCTCTCGCGCCCGTCGCCGGGGAGCCATCCCTGCTCGAGCTCCTCCACGTCGCCGCCGCGCCCCTCCGGCGGGATGGCGGTGACGAGGAAGCGCCGCTCCGGCGCGGCGGGCGGGCCGGCCTCCTCCGCGTCCTCGTCTCCGCCGCGCCCCTCGAGCGCTGCGACCACCGCGTAGGCGGCGTCCGTGAGCGGCGTCGCCTTCAAGTCGAGGTGCTCGGCGGCGATCCGCGCCGCGAGGTCCGCGCCGCGCTTCTGCGCGAGCCGCAGGATCGCGAGGAGCCCGGGCCGGAGCCCGGCGATCGCCGTCGCGCCGCGGCGGATCTCCTCTGCGCGCGCGTCGAGGAGCGCCCCCTCGAGCGTCGTCTCCGCGGCGTACGCCTCCCGCCGCTCGCGGAGGAGCTCCTCGAGCCCGTGCAGCGCTGCGGCCGCGGCGGCCTCGTCCACCTCGGAGCCGCGGAGCGTCTCGAGGAGATCGGCGAGCCGCCTCGCCTCCACGCGAGCGCGCTCGAGGCCGGCCGCGTCGCCCGGACCGGCCGCCGCGAGGATCGCCTCGCGCAGCGCGCGCGTCTGCGCGCGGAGCGCCGCCCCGAGCATGGCGGCGAACGTCGCGGGGGCGCCCGGGCGCGCCGAGGCGGCGCGGCGGGTGGCGAGATCGTGGTGGAGCCTCGGAGCGAGCCGCCGGAAGCGTCGCGCGACCACCTCCGCCTGTTCCTCCTCCGCGTCCTGGCGGCGCCGCTCGACGCGATCGGCGAGCCAGTCGAGCGCGCCGCGGTACGGTCCGGCGAGCTCGCCGCGGATCGCCTGCAGCCAACCGCCGACCACCTCGGCGTCCCGCAGCGGGGCGGTGCGCCGCAGCACGGCGCCGAGGCACGCGAGGTGCTCCGCCGGCAGCGCGCCGGCGAGCGCCGGGGCGAGCGCGCGCAGCGTCGCGCGCAGCCGCCGCAGGGCGCGACGGAAGCCGCGCAGCGCGTCCGCCGCGCGCGGCTCGGCGAGGGCGGCGAACGCGTCCTCCGCCTCCGCGAGCCGCGCCAGCGCCACGATCCGTGCGCCCACCTCGGGCGGACCGTCCAGGATCTCGGAATCGAGCCGCATGCCGCCTCCGTCGCGCGATCATGGAGGAAGCGCGCGGGGCGTGCAAATTCGGCTCCCTTGCCTGGCGGTCACGCGTGGACACGTCATCGCGCTGCTCGGTTGGACTGATCCCGTGAACGCGCCCGCGCCCGAGCCCGCGCCCGAAATAGCCGGGCTCGGACTCGGGCTCGTTCACGGGCTCGGGGCTCAAGCCAACTGGGCACCGCTTTCAGATCCGGAACGCCACGAACGCGGCGAGCTGCCGGATGTCGCGCGTGTCGCTCTTCCCGCCGAACCTCGGGAACGTGAAGGTCGCGCCGATGTCGAGGTAGCGGAGCGGCGTCACCACCGCCCCGACGCCCACCGGGATCCGGTAGTAGTCGCTGAACGAGCCGACGGCGGGGTTGAGCGGGCCCTCGAGCGACGCGGCGGCCGCGAGCGCCAGCGTCGGCCCGAGCTGGAGCTGGAGCGTCGCCGGGACGGACAGGTGCTCCTTGTTCCCGACGGTGCTATCGGCCGTGATGATGTCGTACGTGCCGAAGTTCCACGCGATCGGGGTGAGCCGCGAGACGACCGTGTCGCGGTGGTTCAGGCCGAAGCCGACGGTGGGCTGGACGGTCAGCGCGAGGGCGCCGCCGCCCGCGCGGATGAGGACGCCGCCATCGGCCGCCCAGATGCGAGTGTCCGAGAGCGGCGACACGTCCACCGCGCCCTGCACCGCGACGTCGAGCCCCGCGCCGCGCACGACGCTGATGCGCGTCATCGCGCTCGCGTCGTTGTAGACCTTCGGGCAGCCATTGTCCGTGCCGCCGAGGCAGAGCCCGACGAGGTTGCGGAACCCGATCATCCACTCGTCGGTGAGGCCGAAGGTGATGCTCGGGTTCAAGGTGACCGGCTTCCAGTCCGCGTCCTTCGAGGCGTTGAGCTGCACCGGGGCGGTGATCTCGACCATCCCCGTGCCGAGCGTCAGCGGCCGGCGGGTGATCTCGGTCGGCCAGCTCTCGAGCGATCCTCCGAGAACCGGAGCTGCGCCGGCGGGCGCGAGGCTGGTGGTGAGGAGCGCGGCCGCGGCGGCCGCGCGCACGAGGTGTGTTCGCATGGTTCCCTCCCGAACCGAACGTTGAATCCCAATATGGGCCTGCCCGGCTGGGCCTGCCGCGCCGGGCGCTCCCGTCCCGTGCCCTCCCCCTCCCGCCGGGCGGGCGGAGCGGCGTTGACGCGGCCGCACCGCCGTGGTTCGGTCGCCCGCGATGCGCGCGCTCGTGACCGGCGCCGGCGGCTTCCTCGGCAGCGCCATCGTGCGCGCGCTCGCGGCACGCGGGACGGAGGTCCGGGCGCTCGTGCGCCGGCCGGCCGAGGGGCTTCCCCACCCGGGCGTGGAGGTCGCGACAGGCGACGCGACCGACCCGGCGGCGCTCCGCGGCGCGGTGAAGGATTGCGACCTGGTCTTCCACCTCGCCGGCGTCCGGCGGGCGACCGATCCGGCGGAGTTCCTCCGCGTGAACGCCGGCTCGACCCGCGCGCTCCTCGACGCCTGCCTCGCGGAGGCGCCGTGCCTCTCGCGCTTCGTCCTCGCCGGCTCGCTCGCCGCGGTGGGACCGTCGCGCGCGCCGCGGCGCGAGGACGCGCCCTTCGCGCCGGTGGAGCCGTACGGCGCGTCCAAGGCGGAGGCGGAGCGGATCGCGCTCTCGTACGCGGACCGGCTGCCGATCGCGGTGGCACGTCCGCCGCGGATCATGGGGCCGGGCGACCGCGAGAACCTGCTCTTCTTCCGGATCGCGAAGGCGGGGCTCGCGCTGTCGTTCGGGGATCGCCGCCTCTCCTGGATCGACGTGGAGGACTGCGCGCGCGGGTTCCTCCTGCTCGCGGACCGGCCCGAGGCGGCGGGCGAGGCGTTCTTCCTCGCGTCGCCCGAGACCACCACCGCGGCCGGCCTCATGGCCGAGGCGGCGCGCGCGCTCGGCGTCCGCGCCCGGCGCGTCCCCGTCCCGGCGCCGCTCCTCCGCCTCGCCGCCGCCGCCGCGGACGCCGTCACGAACGCGACCGGGCGCCGCCTCCCGCTGAGCCGCAAGCTCGCGGCGCAGCTCCTCGCCCCGGGCTGGGTGTGCGATCCCTCGAAGGCGCGGGAGCGGCTCGGGTTCGAGGCGCGCACGCCGCTCGCCGAGTCGATCGGGCGGGCCGCGCGGTGGTACGTCGAGCGGAGGTGGCTGTGACGGATCGGTCCGCCGGGACGTCGATCGCGGCAAGGGCGCCGGCTCGATTCGCTGATCCCTCTCGCCCCCGCGAAGCGGGGGACCCTTCGACTACGCGCCGCCTGCGGCGGCGCTACGCTCAGGGTGAGCGGGGTGGTCGGGGTGAGGGGGCGGTCACATCGTCCCGCCGCTCACGTCGCGCAGCCGGCGCGCGAGGACGACGCCGTTCCGCTCACCGCAGGCGGCACAGACCTCGTACGTCATCTCCTTCACGACGAGGACGTCCGGGTGCTCCTCGGCGGGCGCGATGCGGACCCCGCAGCCGGGGCAGGTGAGCTCCCGGACGCGCTCCTTCCGCGCGAGCACGAGCGAGCGGCGGGTCTCGGGCGGACAGCGGCTGCACTCGAGGCCGTAGAGGTAGCCGACCTCCGTCCCGGGCGGCGTCTCCTCGAGGTTCACGCCGCAGTACTGGCAGATCTCGCTCGCCACGCTCCCCACCTAACGTGCGGGCGTCGGCCCCACCAGCGGATCCAGCTTGTGGTCATGCCAGGACGAGAGCTCGACCCGAACATCTCCCCCGACGAGAAGCACCCCGGCGCGCCGCCGAATCCGCAGAAGCGCAGGGTGGGCGAGCCCGCATCAGCGGGCGCGGAGTCGAAGCACGCGCCTTGGAACGCTGGCGCCCTTCGACTTCGGGGCGCTGCGCGCCCCTACGCTCAGGGCGAACGGAACCTTCCCGGTGTTTCCGAATCGCGCTCGGTCGTTTAGAGCGGCGGGACAGCCTCATCCGGCTGCCCCTGCGCACAACTGGAGCGTGGGGACACCCCGCTCCGCGGAGCCTGCGGCCTGCGGAGCTCGCGCCCCCCCGAGCCCCCGCTCGCGACGGGGCAGCCTCATCCGGCTGCCCCTGCGCTCGCCTCGGAGACGCCAGCCAGGAGGAGGTGGAGGCACCGCCCGGATTCGAACCGGGGAATAAGGGTTTTGCAGACCCTTGCCTTACCACTTGGCGACGGTGCCGTTCCGGGGAGCGGTTGTACCGGAGGCCCCGGGGGTCGTCAACGCGCGCGCCGGGCCTCGCCGCCGCGGCCGCGAACCTCCGCGCGGGCGACCTCGACCCCGCGCATCCGCAGCGCGGCCACGACGCGGGGCAGCTCCGCCTCGGCCGCGCGCAGGAGCCGCGGCTCGGGCCGGAGGACGACCTCGATCCCCGCCGCGCCGCTGCGAAGGTCCACGTCGAGCGACCGTCCGAACGAGAGCGACAGCGGCGCCCCGTCGCGGACGCGCGCCGCCTCGATCGCGGCGGGCAGCGTCCGGACGAGCGCGGCGATCTCCGGAGCCGCGGCGACAGCCCGCGACCCGTCGGGCCGGCCTGGCTCCGCTGCCACGGCGGCGCGCTGTTCCTCGTGCCGCGCCAGGGCCTCGCCCTGCGCGCGCAGCGCGGTCGCCCTGCGCGTCTCGGGCCGCCTCGCCGCGGCCGGCTCCGCCCTGCCGAGCCGCGCAGAGTCTCCCTCGCGCGCGCGGCGCAGGGCCTCGCCGAAGCGACGACCGGCCTGGGCCGTCTCCGCGCTGCGCTGCGATGCCGCCGTGTCGTTGACGCGCATGTCGTCCTCCGCTGGAATGCCGCGGAGCGTGCACGGCGGGTGCCCGGCCGAGCGCCGGAGATCACGGGGGAATCCGGCATCGCGCCGGTCCACGAGACGACCGCGCGGGGCGGGTGGCGAACCTTGTTCCGTGAACGTGCCCGGCGGCTTCGTTCACGGACACGGGCATTTACGGGGTCACTGCGACCGAGGTCGTCACTCCCCCTCGCCGAGGATCCGGTAGAGCGTCTTCCGGTCGATCCCGAGCAGCTCCGCGGCGCGTGTCTTGTTCCCGCTGCACTCGGCGAGGACGAGCGCGGCGTAGCGCCGGCCGAGCTCGTCGAGGGTGGGCCGGAACCCCGCGGGCAGCGGCAGCCCGCGCGCGGGCTCCGCCGAGACCTCGCCGCGGATGCGATCGGGGAGGTCGGTTGGCACGACGACGCCGGAGGGGTTCAGGGCGAGGGCGCGGGCGATGACGTTCTCCAGCTCGCGGACGTTCCCGGGCCACTCGTAGGCCTGGAGGATCTCGCGCGCCTCGCGCGAGACGGTGGCCCCCTCGCCGCGGCCGTGCTTCGCGGCGAAGTGCTCGGCGAGGAGCGGCACGTCCTCGAGCCGCTCGCGGAGCGGCGGGATCCTCAGGGTGACGACGTTCAGCCGGTAGTAGAGATCCTCGCGGAAGCGCCCTGCCTTCACCGCCGCCTCGAGATCGCGGTTCGTGGCGGCGACGACGCGGGCATCCACCGGGATCGCCTCGTTCGCGCCGACGCGGCGGATCGTCCCCTCCTGCAGCGCGCGCAGCAGGCGCGCCTGCAGCCCGGGACCGACGTCGCCGATCTCGTCGAGGAAGATCGTGCCCCCGCCGGCCTCCTCGAACAGGCCGCGCCGCGCCGCCTGCGCCCCGGTGAAGGCGCCCCGGACGTGGCCGAACAGCTCCGACTCGAGCACCCCCTCCGCGATCGCGCCGCAGTCGACGGGGACGAACGGCCCCGCCGCCCGCGGGGAGGCGTGGTGAAGCGCGCGCGCCACGAGCTCCTTGCCGGTGCCGGACTCGCCCAGGATGAGGACCGTCGCGTTGCTCGCCGCGACGCGGGCCGCCGTCTTGAACACCTGGAGCATCGCCTCGCTCCGGCCGACGGCGTTCTCGAGCCGGTACTTGTCGCGGAGCTGGCGGCGGAGCGCGCGGTTCTCCTCCGCGAGCCGGCGCTGCTCGAGCGCCCGCGCGGCGGTGTGCTGGACCGCGTCGACGTCGTACGGCTTCGAGATGTAGTCGAAGGCGCCGCGTCGGATCGCCTCGACCGCGCCGTCCACGTTCCCGAACGCGGTGACGAGGATGACCGGCGTCTCGGGCGCCTCGCGCTGGAACGCCTCGGTCACGGCGAGGCCGTCCACCTCGGCCATCCGGATGTCCGAGATGACGAGGTCGGGGGTGACCCCCGCCGCGAGCCGCTCGAGCGCCTCACGGCCGTCGGAGAGCTGATCGACCTTCCAGCCGCGCGAGACGAGGACGCGCGCCAGGAGCTCCCGGCTCGAGGCGTCGTCGTCGATGACCCAGATCGCAGACATCCGCTACCCCGCCGCTCGCCAGGCCGGCGCCGGCACGAGAAAGGTGAAGGTGGAACCCCGCCCGGGCTCGCTCTCCACCTCGATGCGCCCCTTCAGGGCGCCGGAGATCTCGCGGCAGATGGCGAGGCCGAGGCCGGTGCCGCGCCCGGGCGGCTTCGTCGAGTAGAAGGGCTCGAAGATGTGGCGGCGCTCCTCGGCCCCGATCCCCGCGCCGGTGTCGGCGACGGAGAGCGCGAGCTGCGCGCCGTGCCGCTCCGCGCGCAGCGTGAGCGTCCCGCCGTTCGGCATCGCGTCCACCGCGTTCGAGATGAAGTTCGTGAGCACGTGCCGGACGAGGCCCGGATCGGTGACCGCGTGGCCGAGGTCGCCCGGCACCTCGCGCACGACGAGGAGCCGCGCGCGCGCCTCCGCCGAGAGCGAGAGGGAGAGGGCCTCGTCGATCACCGCGCCGACGTCGATCGGCTCCGGCGCGGGCGTGAGCGCCCGGGCGGAGTCGAGGAAGCGCCGGATGATGCTGGTCATCCGCTTCACCTCACCGTCGAGCGCGCCCAGCTCGCTCCGGATCGTCGGCGGACAGTCGGGGTCGCGGGCGAGGAGCTGGACCCGGCCGCTCATCGCGTTGAGCGGGTTCCCGAGCTCGTGCGCGATCGTGCCGGAGAGCTGGCCCAGCGCGGCGAGCCGCTCCTTCGCGGTGAGATCCCGCCGCGCCGCGACGAGGAGGTCGTTCAGCTCCGCGAGCGCGCGGTTCTTGCGGGCCAGGTCCGCGGTCGCCTCGTCGATGCGCGACTGGAGCTCGGCGTTGAAGTTGCGGATGCGGGCGAGCATCGCGTCGAGGCCGCGCGCCACGATCCCGATCTCGTCCGTGCGGTCCGCCCCCGGCACCGGGGGCCCGCCCGGCCCGCCCGACTGGACCCGCCCCATCACGTCGGCGAGCTGCGAGAGGGGGCGCGCGAGCATCGGTCCGAGCACGAACACGAAGAAGAGCGCGAGGACGATCGCGCTCGCCGCGGTGACGGAGAAGAACACCCCCCGCTCGCGGTCCGCGATCTCGTTCGCGTAGGACACGTCCGCCTCGACGTGCAGGAGCCCGATCGGCTTGCGCGCGGCGTCCCGCACCGCCACCTCGGCGGTGGCGACGCGGCCCCCCTCGTCCTCCTCGATGCGGACCGGCTTCGGCTCGGGCAGCGGCCCGGCGCGCGTGTCGAGCGTGACCTGGAGCCCGCCGGAGCCGAACTCGATCCCCGACACCTCGAGCTTGCCGTTGCGCAGGAGCACCAGCTCGGCGCTCTTCAGGCCGCGGTGCAGCGGCATCGCCACCGCGAGCCGGTCGGCGATGGCGTCGTGGTCGAGGGTGCGCGCTGCGCCGTGGGCGAGGTCGAGGTCGGCCACGACCGAGCGCGCCACCTCGACCGTCCGCTCCTGCACCACCTCCTCGACCGCCCGCTGGGCGGTCGCCGAGCCGAGCATCGCCGCCACCGTCATCGTGACGACGAGGATGGCGCCGAAGAGCAGCGTGAGCTGGAGCCGAAGAGACACGTTCTCCCGGAAATGAGACGGGCCGGTTGCTCGCGCAACCGGCCCGACTCTCGCAGGATTCCCGAGGAGCTGGTTACTTCTTCTCCTCGACCGCCTTCTTCTCCGTCTTCTTCGCAGCGGCCTTCTTCTTCGCCGGCTTCGCGTCCTTCTTCTCGACGGTCTTCTCGGCAGCGGCCGGAGCAGCGGCGGCGGCGGCCGGGGCGGCCGGGGCAGCAGCCTTCTCCTCGGCGGCGAACGTCGAGGAAGCGGCGAAGAGGAAGGCGGCGGCGACGAGCGTGCTGATGAGCTTCATTGGTTCGCTCCAGTGGTAGGGGGCCCGCCAGAGGAGGGCCGGTTTGCCATGCCGAGGAGCATCCAGCATGCCGCCGCGTCGCCCCACAAAGCGTGAGGGATCCTGGCTACATGCGGCATCGGCCCAATTCGGGTCGGGGAATTCCGGGACGGATCGTCGCTCCGTCCGGGGCAGATCGCCCCGATCGGGCATCCAGCGGCGTCCCTGGCGGCTACGAACGGCTGCGGTCAGCTCCGGTAGTCGGCGTTCTCCGTCACGTACTCGTGCGAGAGGTCGGCGCCGAGCACCGCGCACGACGACGGGCCGACGCCGAGGTCGATCTCGATCTCGACGCGGCGCTCGTGCGGCGGGTGCTCGACGGACGGTCTGAAGGTGAGGCCGTCGCGGGCGGGCGCGCTCGCGTAGAGCTCCGCACTCTTCATGTGCTGGACGAGGCGGCGCTCCTTTTCCGCATCGAGCCGCATTGCCCCGACCTCGAACACCGCCTCGCCTCCCACCTTCATGCGCACCTTGGCCGGGTCGAGCGGCAGCCCGACCGCGCCCGCGTGCTTGCCGACCGCACAGAGGAGCCGGCCGACGTTCGGGTCGTTCCCGTTCACCGCCGCCTTGAGGAGCGGCGAGTTGGCGACCGCCTTCGCGACGCCCCGCGCCTCGTCGAAGGTGCGCGCGCGCGTCACCCGCACCCGCACCACGTGGTGGACTCCCTCGCCGTTCCGGACCACGTCCTCCGCGAGATCGCCGCAGACGCGCGCGAGCGCGTCGCGGAAGTCCGCCGCGGGCGGCGCCGCGCGGCGTCGCGAGGAGAGCAGCACGACCGTGTCGGAGGTGCTCGTGTCGGAGTCCACGGTGATGCAGTTGAACGAGGGCTCCACCGCCTCGTCGAGGGCGGCGCGGAGCGCCTCGCGCGGCACGTCGAGGTCCGTGAGGAGGTAGACGAGCATCGTGGCGAGGTTCGGCTCGATCATCCCCGCCCCCTTCGCGATGCCGACGATGCTCCCGTCCCCGACCTCGACGCGCCGCACCTTCGGGTAGAGGTCGGTCGTCATGATCGCCTCGGCCGCGGTCAGCGCCGAGCGCGTCTGGAAGGTCGCCGCCGCGCGCGGGAGCGCCTCGAGCATGCCGTCCACGGGCAGCCTCCAGCCGATGACGCCGGTGGACGAGGGCAGCACCTCCTTGGCCGCGATGCCGAGGAGCCTCGCGGCCTCCGCGCAGATCCGCTCCGCCGCCTCGACGCCGCCGGGGGCGCACACGTTCGAGATCTTGTTGTTCACCACGATCGCGCCGAGCGCGGCGCCGTCCAGCCGGCGCCGCCCCACCACCACGGGCGCCCCCGGAAAGGCGTTCCGGGTGAACTTGGCCGCGAAGGCGGGGGTCGGCCGGTCGAGCGCGATGAGCGTCACGTCCATCCGCGCGGGCTTCGGGACCTCCACCGGGACGAAGTCGAGGGAGGCGGTCCCGACGCGGAACCCGGCGGGGAGCGCGGCCTGCGACGCGAGCCAGGCCCGGTGGGCGGCGCGGTCCGCGAAAGTGAGGGAGGTGCTCGGCATGGGCCCTTTTCGCCGTTCCGCCCCGCGCCGTCAAATCGCGTTACCTTCCCTGCATGTCGCGCCCGACCACAGCGGTCTTCGACGTCATCGAGACGATCTTCTCGCTCGAGCCACTCCGCCCGCGGCTCGCCGCGCTCGGCCTCGCGCCGGGCGAGCTCGACCTGTTCTTCACGCGCGTCCTGCGCGACGCGTTCGCGCTCGACGCCGCCGGACGCTTCGTCCCGTTCCGCGAAGTCGCGTCCGGCGCGCTCCGCGTGCTCGCGGCCCAGCGCGGCCTCGCGCCCCGCGCCGACGCGCTGGAGGCGGCGCTCGACGGGTTCCTCACGCTCGACCCGCACCCCGACGTCCGACCGGCCCTGGAGCGCCTGCGCGCGGGCGGCGTCGCGGTGGCGACGCTCTCGAACGGCGGCGCCGACGCGACGCGCGCGCTCCTCGACCGCTGCGGGCTCCTCCCGCTCGTCGGCCGCGTCATGGGGGTGGACGAGATCCGCCGCTACAAGCCCGGACCCGCCATCTACCTGCACGCCGCGCGCACGCTCGGGCTCGAGCCCGGGCGCCTGGCGATGGTCGCGGTCCACGCCTGGGATCTCCAGGGCGCCCGCGAGGCGGGGCTCAGGACCGGGTGGGCCTCGCGCCTCGAGCGGCTCTGGCACCCCGCGATGGCGGCGCCCGACGTGTCCGCCCCGGACCTCGTCAGCGTGGCGGACGGCCTGCTCGCGCTCGCCTGAGCGGCGGGGGTGGGCTACGATCCGCCCGTGTCCACGGTGAACCCGCTCTCGCGGGAGATCTCGGCGAAGATCGTCTATTACGGCCCGGGCCTCTCCGGGAAGACGACCACGCTCCAGCAGATCCACGCGCGCGTGCGGCCGGAGAGCCGCGGCGAGCTCATCAGCCTCTCCACCGAGGGCGACCGGACGCTCTTCTTCGACTTCCTCCCGCTGCGCATCGAGCAGGTGCGCGGGCTCGCGCTCCGGCTCCAGCTCTACACCGTGCCCGGGCAGGTGTTCTACGACGCGACGCGCAAGCTCGTGCTGAACGGCGCCGACGGGGTGGTGTTCGTCGCCGACTCGCAGCCCCTCGCCGTGGACTCGAACGAGGAGTCGATCGCGAACCTCGAGGAGAACCTCGGCGAGCACGGCGTCGAGCTGCGCCGGTTTCCCTTCGTCATCCAGTACAACAAGCGCGATCTCGCCACCGCGCTGCCCGTGCGCGAGCTGCGCGGGCGCCTCAACGCGTACCGCGCCCCCGAGTTCGAGACGGTGGCGCGCGAGGGCGAGGGTGTGATGGCGGCCCTGAAGGAGATCACCCGTCTCGTCGTGCAGGACCTGAAGGCTCGCCAGCCGCGGGTCACGCCGCCGGCCGCCGTCCTGTCCGGCGACCGCGGCTCGGAGCTGGAGGATCGCATCTCGGCCGCCGCCGACGGGTCGCGGCCGGCCGGCGGCGGCGATCCCGCAGCGCCCGCCGGCGTCTCGTTCACCCGCCTGTTCCCTTCGAGCGCCGCCGGGCTCGGCGCGACGGAAGCGGCCATTCGCGCGCGCACCTTCGCCGTCGCGGTGCGAGCCGCGGCCGAGGCGGTCGCGGATCTGCTCGACGCGCTCCCGGTGGCCGACGCGCGCGGCGCGGCGCGGGCGGCGCTCCTCGGCCTCGACGGCCGCGAGTTCCTCCGGCTCGGGCGGCTCGCGCAGAAGCCCGACGCGGCGGTCACCGAGCAGGACGCGCTGTTCGCGCTGTACGTGCTCGTCGCGGCGCTGGTGAAGGCCGAGCGGCTCTGAACCTTCCCCGAAGTGTGCCGCCCGATCACCGCGACCGGACCCGGGTCGATGGATGTTGCACCGTGCGCACCCGGACCGGTAGTCTGCGGAGCATTTTCGGGGGGAGGTTCACGATGACGGGGAACCGCAAGGTGGGGGCGACGGTCGTCGCCCTCTGCTTGGTGGGATGCAGCGCGGCGGCGCGGCTCGAGGTCCGGATCGACGCGCAGCCGGCGGAGGTCGCGCGCGTCCACGTCGAGATCTCCGGCGAGGGGCGGACGTCCGCGGTGGAGGTGGACGCGCCGCACGCGCCCGGCGCGGGCCTGCGCATCGCGATGCCCGTCCGGGCGGGCACGCAGATCGTGACGGTATGCTCGCGCGACGCGAACGGTGTCCTCGTGCTCGAGGGCCGGCGCGTGGTCGAGGCGACGCCGACGGCCGTGGCGCTCTGCGAGATGTCGCTCCGGCCGAGGACCGCACTCTCGGATATGTCCGGGATCCGCTGAGCCCTCGAGGCGGCGGCGCGCGCGCCGCCGCCCCTCCGGTGGTTCGCCCGCCGAGGAGGCGGTGGCCAACGTCAGGGCGATGCCCGCGACGCGCCGCGCCCTCGGCATGCCGAGCTCGCCAACCGTCGAGCGCTCGCTCGCGATCCTCGCGACCGGGGCGGCGCTCGCCTTCTGCTACGTGGTCCGCGAGCTGCTCATACCGGGCGTGCTCGCGCTCGTCCTCGCCTTCACCGTTCACCCCTTCGTCGCCTGGCTCGAGCGCCGCAGGGTCCCGCATGCGCTCGCGGCGCTCGCGGGGACGCTCCTCGCGGCGGTGACGATCGCGCTCGTGTTCGTCGTCCTGTACGGAGGCGTGCAGGACTTCACGCGCGAGCTGCCCGCATACCAGGGCCGCCTCCGCGAGACGTGGAGCCGGATCTCGAGCGGCCTGTTCCACCTGCGCGCGCAGACCCAGCAGATCGAGCCGCCGAGGCAGCCCGGGACGGTGCGCGTCGAGGAGGGCGTCCCCTGGAACGCGCTCGTCGTCGGCACCGCCCAGGGGGCGCTCGCGGTGGCGGGCGCCGCCCTGGTCGCGCTGTTCGTCCTCTACTTCGCGCTCGCGGAGGGCCCCCGCTACCGGGAGAAGTTCCTCGCGCACGCCGGGAAGGACCCCGACGGCCGCGCACGCGCCCACCTCGCGCTCGAGGAGCTGCACCGCGACGTCTCGCAGTACATGTGGAACCGGATCCTGCTGAACGGGATCCTCGGGATCGTCACCTGGCTCTGCTACACGTTCTGGCTCGATCATGCCGCGGTCTGGGGGCTCACCACCGGGCTCCTCCACTTCATCCCCTACGTCGGACCGGCGGTGGGGCTCGCGTTCCCCGTCCTCATGGCGGTGCTCCAGTACGGCACGCTGAAGCACGCCCTCATCGCGGGCGGGGTCTACCTCGTCCTCGTCTCGCTCCAGGGGAACGTCGTCGACCCGATCTTCCTCGGGAAGCAGCTCCGCCTGAACGCGCTCGCCGTGTTCGTCGGGTCGCTGTTCTTCTTCTTGCTGTGGGGGCCGATCGGCCTGTTCGTGGCGGTCCCGGTGCTCTCGACCATCCGCATCGTGTGCAAGTACCTGCCGCGGCTCGGCGCCATCGCGGACTTCCTGGCGAAGTAGCGGGCGCTGGGGGCGTCGCCGCGACGGAGCTACCGCCGCCGGCCCGCTCCGCGCAAGGCCCGCAGCTTCGCGCCGGCCGCGTGCCGCTCGGCACCGCGGACGAGCTCCCTAGCACGCGCGAGCGAGGCGATGCGGGGGCGGGGGCCGCGGCGGAGGAGCGCGCCCACGAGGGCGTCCCCCACCCCGTCGCGGGGGGCGGCGATCCCGAGCCGCCCGTCGTCCGGGCGCGCGCCGGAGACGAGCGCCACCTCCGCGCCGAGCACGTCGAGCCGCTCGGGCGTGGCCGGCGCGAGCGGCAGCTCCGTCTCCGGGCGGCGCGTCGGCGGCAGGCTCCTGCGGAAGACGCACAGGACCCAGCTCGCCCCTGCCGCGACGCCGAGCGCGGCGGCGAGCTCGCCGCGTGCGCAGGCGCGGGCGAGGGCGTAGGCGAGGTGGACGTGCCCGTGGTGCCGGGCCAGCGCGTAGCGGCCGACGCCGAGGATGCGCGCGGCGAGGCCCGCGCGACCGGGCGCCCGGACGTCCTCCGTGAGCCGGGCCGCCACCGGCGCGAGCCGGTCCACGTCGGCGAAGAAGCGCTGGCCGCGGCGCGCGTCGGGGAGGTGGTGGCGCCGCACGGAGATGCGGCGCAGCGGGCGACGCCCCTCCGGTGCGAGCACGACGAAGAGCCGCGCCACGTCGGCGGGTCCGCGCGGGGCCGCTCCGCGACGAGGCACCGCCAGGAACGAGACCGCGCCCTGCTCGAGGATCTCCACCACGTCCGAAGGATGGGGCCGCGCGTCGCGCGCGGCGACCCACGCGAGGGGGCGAGCGTGCAGCCCCGTGCAGGGCCCCCCTGTTACCTCCCCAGCACCACCACGCCCATGCGGACGAGCTTCCGGAGCGCCTTCAGCGTCTCGACCTCGCGCAGCGGACACGAGAGCGCGACGGACGCGACGTCCCATCGCCCGTTCACACGGCTCACGACCTCGTGGTCGGCGTTCGTGAGCCGCCGGCCTGCGGGCGTCTCGAGGATGGGCCCGGCCGCGCGCACCGGCACAGCCATCGGCGAAAGCTCCTCGTAGAGGGCGGCCACCTGCTCCCGCTCCGCCTCGCGCAGGAGCATGCGGACGCGCCGGTCCGCCGGGTCCGCGGCGAGCAGGCTCCTGAACACGATGGCGGCCTCGTCGAACTGCCGCTCCGAGACGAGCGCCTGCGCCTGATCCACGAGCCGCGACACCGGATCCGCGTGGTCGGCGATCCCCTCGACGTGGGCGAGCCCGAGCTCGCGGAGCGCCTCGATGCGGCGGAGGATGGCCGGCCGCGACACGCCGAGCGCGAGGCGAGCCTCGCCGATCGAGACGCGGCGCCGCGCCGCCTCGAGCAGCGCGCGCTGGCCTGGCGTGCGCGGGCGCTCCGACGAGTCGGCGCACAGGAGCGCGGAGTCGGATGGGTAGCGGCCGTCGAGCTGCGGCCACTCGTCGAGGCGCCGGAGCCCTTCGAGCGTGACCTGCCCGAGGCCGAGGTCGAGCCGCACCCCTCCGTCGAAGCCGGCGGCCCCGTCCACGAACGTGAACCGGCCCTGGGCCGGGGGAGCGACGAACAGGTCGACGATCCGATCGGCGCAGGCCTCGGGCCAGAGCGCCTCGGCACCCTCGGTCGGCTGCCACCCGGCGAGCGTGGCGAGGCCCTCCTTCTCGGCGGTGGGCCGGGCGCTCGCCACGACACGCCGCTCCTCGACCTCCATCCAGAACGGCGCCCCCTCCCCCGCGTCGAGCTCGAGGACGCCCAACCGCCGGCTGTGGTCGAGCCACTGGAGCAGGTCCGCGAGCGGAAACGTCGCGAGGTCGCCGTGGAGCACGCCCGATTGTGTCCCGGCGAACCCCCGCCGCGCCAGCCCGCCATGCCCCCGCCGTCCACGCGCCCCGCCCGCGGCTTGGCGGCCGATCGGCGCCGGCTCAGCTTTCCAGACGGGGCGGCGCGCGCGCTCGCGCGTCGCGAGGGAGGCGGCGATGAGGGTGGGCTGGGGAGCGGCGGCGGTCTGCGCGCTCGCGGCGGCGTGGGCCGGGGCGTGCGGCAGCCACGGCGGAGGGTCGGCGGCGAGCGGCCAGGCCGTCGCGAAGCCTTCGGCGACGAAGGGTGGCTTCACCTTCTACGGCAACGGCGACGGGATGGCGGCGGACGTGTGGGACGTCTCCGCCGACGAGGCGGGGAACGTCTACGTCGCGGCCGGGAACGTCCTCTTCGCGAAGCAGCGCGGCGAGGAGGCGTTCCACGGCTTCGACGCGGCGAGCGCGGGCATCACGCGGAACTGCGACGAGGCGAAGACGAAGGCCTGCCCGCTCGTCTCGGTCGGCGGCGGCGCGCCCGGCGTCGCGGTGGTCGGGCTGCAGGGGCTCGGCACCGACGGCGACTCCGATCCCGACTGGTGGCTCGACTCGGGCGGCGCGGACGTCCTCGCCTTCGACGGCCAGAGGCTCTCCCGCACGCGCCACGTCCACGTCGCGGGCATGCCGAACCAGTTCTGCATGGACCACTCGCCCCCGCCCTGCTCCTTCGGCGACGCGACCTGGGAGAAGGGGCGCCGCAAGGTGCGCCAGGTGCTCCGCATCGCGGTGGACCACCGGGTCGGCGCGCTCCAGTACGGCGACGTGTGGATGGCGGGCTCGCACGGGACCTTCAGCGTCCTCGTCGCGAACCCCGTCCAGCGCGGATGGGTGGACCTCGTCCCGCAGTTCCCCGGCACGGAGGACCGTCGCTTCGTGTGGGAGCACGACCACCCCGCGTACATGGGGTGGGCGACGACCGGCGGGACGAAGCAGTATGCCTTCCTCACGGGGAGCAGCAGGGCGCTGGCGATCGATCCGACGACCGGCGACCCGTGGGCCGCCAACGAGACACGGCTCGCCACGAAGCAGGGAGCGGGCTCGCGGGCGGACGGCTGGAACGCGTCCATGTGGCCGCCCTGGTCGACGGACGAGATCCGCTCGTTCATCGACGTCTGGCTCGACCCGGATCCGGCCAACCCGATGGACTACGACGCGACGGACCCGCGCTGGATGGACGCGGTGTCGGCCCTGTCGTTCTGCGACGACGGGACGCTCTGGATCGCCTCGTCCATCCACGGCCTCGCGCGTCGCGCGCGCGACGGCTCGATCTCGTATCTCGACCTGCCCGGCGGGCACGGGAACAGCGCGACCGCCATCGCCTGCGATCCGAGCGACGGATCGATCTGGGTGGGCTTCGGCTGGGGCGGCTTCGGTCGCTGGAACGGCGGGTGGTGGACCGTGGAGCAGATCTCGCCCCCCGCGTTCGCCGCCCTTGCGCCGGTGCGATCGATCCAGATCGACCGCTGGGCGTCACCGCGCATCGTGTACTTCGCGCACGCGGCGAGCCGCTTCGGCGCGGGCGGGGTCACGGTGTACAGCGGGCAGTGACATCGAACGTGGTCGCAGCGCTTCACTTTCCCGTGTAGTCCCGCTCCACGATCTCCCCCGGGCGCGGCGGCCCGGCGAGCAGCCCGAGCGCGTCCATCAGGATCCATTTCTGCAGCGAGGCGTCGCCCGCGCGGCCGAGCGAGTGGCCCGCGACGAAGCCGTGCGGGGCGAGCGCGCGCGGCGGCCGCGCCTGGCGCGTCTCCTCCACCTCGACGGTCACGACCACGGTCGGGATCCCGATCATCTCGATCGCGCGCTGCACGGTGACCACCGTGCGGTGGCAGAGGCGTCAGCCGCCGGTGAGGAGGACCGCGCCCGGGCGCTCGCGGTCCACCTCGCGCACGAGCGCGGGGATCGTCCGCTCCCGCAGCTCGCGGAGCGCCTGGCTGTAGCCGAGCGAGAAGTGACGGGCCGTCAGTCCGCCCACGCGCCCCTCCCGCGCGAGCTCGCGGACGCGGTCGATGGGGAACACGCAGTTCATGTCCCGATCGACGCAGGCGTGGTCGTAGTGGGTGTCGTCGTAGCGGAGGTCCGTCGACTCCGCCTCGTCCGGGATGACGCGCCAGGTCGTGTCCCCGTCCGTCTTGAACGGCGCGTCGTCCTTCAGGCGCACCGCCGCGGTGGAGACGAGGCAGACCGCGGCGTCCTCGAGCCGCCCCTGGAACGGCGTGAAGGGGACGCAGTAGCGGGAGAGCTCGAGCGGCTTCGGATCGCCCGCCTGCGCCATCGCCGCCTACCGGAGCTTGTCGAGCGCCGTCATGATCTTGTCCGTCGGCGGCTGCTCTTCGATGTCGTGGATGTCGACGTAGGCGACCTGCCCCTGCTTGTCGACGACGAAGATCGCCCGCTCGCAGATGCCGCTCTCGCCCCGCAGCACCCCGTACTTCGCCGCCACGAAGCCGTGCGGCCAGTGATCGGAGAGCAGCGGATACGAGAGGGCGCCCATCGACTTGGCCCACGCCTCGTTCGTCGGGACCTGATCCGTGCTGATGCCCAGGACCTGGGCGTCGCGCCGCTCGAACTCGGAGAGATCCTCCTCGTACGAGGGCATCTGCACCGTTCAGACCGGCGTGAACGCCGCCGGGTAGAACGCGAGCACCACGTTCTTCTTTCCCCGGAAGTCGGAGAGCCGGACGCGCTTCCTCGGCCCGCCCTTGCCTGCCGTGTCTCCGGTCGCCGGAAGGTCGAAGTCCGGGGCCTCGTCGCCCACCTCGACCCGCCAGACCGGCTTCTTCTTCGCTGCCATGAGGCCTCCTCGGAGAGGAAACCTATGGCACCTTGCGGCAATCCGGCACCCGCACGATGAGTAGATGTCGCCGTGGGTTCGACCCGAAAAGGACGCTGTCGCCTCCACCCCCGTTTGCTAAGCGTTCACTCATGGATCTCCTGACGAGGTTCGCGGGCAACGTCCGGCGGCTGCGTTCGAAGAAGAAGCTGTCTCAGAAGGCGCTCGCCGACCGGATCGGGATCTCCGTCTCGTACGTCTCCATGCTGGAGCGCGGCCAGCGCTCCCCGCCGCTCGAGACCATCGAGAAGATGGCGAAGGCGCTCGGGGTTCCGCCCGCCAACCTCCTCGGCAGGTAGCGCCCGGCACGAGGCGCCGCTCACCGGTCCCGCCGCGCCCGTGATAAGTGTCGGGCGGCCGGCCCCCCGCACATGGAATCGCCGCCTGCCCTCCTGCGTTGCAGGTTGATGTGGGAGGCCCGGGGCGGCGGGCGGGAGACGGATGCGGACCTTCGGACGACGGCAGTTCCTCGGCGGCGCGGCGATCATCGGTGCGGCGGGCGCGGCCGGCGCCCTCCCCGCGCTGGCGGTCGCGCAGGAGGAGGATGCCCGCGCCGAGCCGATCACCTTCCGCATCCCCGGCCTCGACCCCGCGCACGACGGGCTGCGCGTCGCCCAGCTCTCGGACATCCACGTGGGGCCGCGCACCTCGCCCGCGATCATCCGCCGCGCCATCGCCGAGGCGAACCGGTTCGCGCCGGACCTCGTGGTCCTGACGGGCGACTACGTCTCGCGCCGCCGCTCCGAGATCGAGGGCATGCGGGCGCTGCTCGGCGGGCTCGCGGCCCCGACGGTGGCGGTGCTCGGGAACCACGACATGTGGGTCGACCCCCGCGGCGCCGCCGCGGCGCTCCGCGCTCACGGGTACGAGGTGCTCGAGAACGCCTGGACGCAGGTCCGCCTGCGCGGCGCGCCGTTCACCGTGGTAGGCGTCGGCGATCAGCTGACCGGACACGCGGACGTGGCCGCCGCGACGCGGGGGCTCCGCGCCGGGCCCGCCCCGCTCGTGCTCGCTCACGGCCCGAGGACGGCCGACCGGCTCGGCAGCCTCGGGCGGCCGCTCCTCTGCCTCTCGGGCCACACGCACGGCGGCCAGATCAACGTCCCCGTCCTCACGCCCCTCCTCCTCGCGAGCATCCGCGAGCCCTACGTCCGCGGGCTCTACACGTTCGGCGACGTCCAGCTCTACGTGAACCGCGGCATCGGCATGTCGGCCATCGCGGTGCGGCTCAACTCGCCCCCCGAGGTCACGCTCGCCACGCTGCGCGTGGCCTGATCCGCCGGACACCCCGTTCGGTTGCGCACCGCGCGCGCGCCTCGGCTACATTCGGGCGGAGGCCGAATGACCGCACCGGCGCCTGCATCGACCGAGCCCCGCCGCCTGGACGAGGCCGTCGCGCGCGTGCACGAGGCGGCGCCCCGCTGGGCGCGCGCCCCGCTCGCGGAGCGGATCGCGCTCGCGCGCTCGATGCTCGCGGGGCTCGACCGCGTCGCCCCCCGCCTCGTGCGGGCGGCCTGCGAGGCGAAGGGCCTCGCGCTCGACCGGCCAGCCTCCGGCGACGAGTGGACCGCCGGCGTCTACATCGCGCTACGCGGCCTGCGGCTCTTCGCGCGCTCGCTCGACGCGCTCGCGCGAAGCGGGAACACCCCGGTCGGCCGGCTCGGGGAGACCGTCGACGGGCGCGTGACGGAGCGGGTCTTCCCCACGAGCGCGCTCGACGCGACGCTCTGGCTGGGCGTCGCGGGGGAGGTCCGCTACCTCGCGGGCGTCGACGCGCGGCAGGTCCGCGAGCGCCGGGCGAGCTTCCACAAGGCGCCCGACCACGCCGGCCGCGTCTGCCTCGTCCTCGGGGCGGGGAACGTCAACTCCATCCCGGTCCTCGACGTCGCGACGAAGCTCTTCGTCGAGGGGAAGGTCTGCGTCCTCAAGATGAACCCGGTGAACGCCTACGCCGGGCCCATTTTCGAGGAGGCGTTCTCCGAGGCGATCGCGCCGGGCTTCCTCGCCGTGGTCTACGGCGGGCGCGAGGAGGGCGGATATCTCGCGCACCACCCCGGCGTCGACGAGGTCCACCTCACCGGCTCGAACGCCACCCATGACGCGCTCGTGTGGGGGCCGCCCGGCCCCGAGCGCGCCGCGCGGATGGCGAGGAACGAGCCGCTCCTCGCGAAGGAGGTCACGAGCGAGCTGGGCGACGTCTCGCCGGTCCTGGTGGTGCCGGGGCGCTGGAACGATCGCGCGCTCGCGTTCCACGCGGAGAGCGTCGCGGGGATGGTGACGCAGAACGGCTCGTTCAACTGCCTCGCGGCGCGGCTCCTCGTCCTGCCGCGCGGCTGGCGTCACCGCGAGCGGTTCCTCGACCTCGTCGAGCGATTCCTCGCCGCGACGCCCCCGCGCCGCAGCTGGTACCCCGGCGCCGGCGAGAAGCTCGCCGCGCTCGCGGCGGGGCGCCCGGGCGTCCGCGCGATCCAGGGCGGCGACGGCACGCTCCCGTGGACCCTCGTCACCGGGCTCGATCCGGACCGGGACGATCCGTTCTTCATGAACGAGGCGTTCTGCCCGGCCCTTGGCGAGACCTCGCTCGGGTCCGAGGACCCGCTCGACTTCGTGGAGCGGGCGTTGGCGTTCGCGAACGACCGCCTTCCCGGCACGCTCTCCGCCCAGGTGCTCGTGCCGCGGCGAACGCTCGCCGATCCGGCGATCGGCGCGGCGGTGCGGCGCGCGGTCCGGCGCCTCGAGTACGGCACCATCGGCGTGAACTGCTTCGCCGGCTACGGGTTCGCCTTCGGGACGCTGCCATGGGGCGGGTTCCCGGGGGCGCCGCTCCAGGACGCGCGGAGCGGCCGCGGCTTCGTCCACAACACCCTCATGCTCGAGGGCGTCGAGAAGAGCGTCGTCTGGTCGCACGGGACCGAGCCGATCAAGCCGGTATATTTCCCGACACACCGGACGCTGCACCGGCTCGGTCCGCGCCTCGCGGCGCTGGAAGGACGGCGGGCCTGGCGCGCGCTCCCGGGGGTCTTGTGGGCCGGCCTGCGGGGGTGAGCGGATGAAGGCCTACCTCGTCTCGTGGCTCCGCAAGGCCCATGCGGGCGCGAGGCTCGCCGACTTCGAGCACGAGCGCGGGGGCCCCTGGCTCGTGTGGGAGGCAGGGCCGTGGCGACCGCCGTCCGCGCGGCGCGAGACGCTCGTCGCCGGGCCGCAGACGCGCCTCCTCGCCTCGGGCGAGTCGCTCGCGATCCGGCTCGCGCCGAAGAAGCCGGCGGAGGAGATCCGCCTCGGGCGCGGCGCCGACTGCGACCTCGTCGTGGACGACGCGACCCTCTCCCGCGTCCACCTCGTCTTCTCCCTCGACGCGGCGGGGCGCTGGGCGGTGCGCGACCCCGGCTCGCGCAACGGGACGCGGCTCGACGGCGCGCCGGTGCGGGCCGCGCCGGTGCCGCTCGAGCGCGGCGCGATCATCGAGGCGGGCGCGGTCCGGCTCACGTTCCTCGACGCGGCGGGGCTCTTCGAGCGGCTGAGCGAGGGCTGACCAGGACCCCGGCTAACCCCGGCGCAGCGCCGACCGGAGCGCGAGCCGCGCCTCGCGCCGGACGCCCGCTTCGTGCTCGCGGCGCCGCTCCTCCTCGTTCTCCGGGAGGAGCGGCGCGACCGCCGTCGGCTTCCGGTCGGGCCCGAGCGCGACGAACGTGAGGTAGGCGTCGCAGCACTTCCGCCGCTCGCCGGTCATCGGGTCCTCCGTGGAGACCTCGACGCCGACCTCGATCGAGGTGGCGAAGACCGCGTTCACCTGCGCGACGAGGATAACGATGTGGCCGATCCGGACCGGCGCGAGGAAGGTGAGCTGGTCCACCGACACGGTGACGACCGGCAGCCGTGCGTGGCGCATCGCGGCCATCCCGGCGGCGAGATCCGCCCACTGCATCACGATGCCGCCGAACGCGGAGCCGAGGGAGTTCGCGTCCCCCGGCATCGTGAGATGGGTGACGTACACGCGAGAGCCGGAGACGGGCTTGGGGGACGCCATCGGCGCTATCTAACACGCGGGCGCGCGGTCGTCCGGCCCCTGGAGCCCGTCGCCGATTCCCCCGGTCGCGGCCGGACTGGGCGCTTATGATGCTCGTCCCCACGGAGCACGAGATGCCGCTCGAAGTCACGCTCATCGACACCGCCCGCGATCCCCTCCAGAAGCTCTACGGGGCGTACCGGACCTGCTACACGCCCAAGACGCCCGGCGAGGTCTGGGGAGAGATCCGCGACGGCCGCGTCCCCGCCGACGCGATCCGCGACTTCATCCAGGAGCGGCTCAAGACCGGGCACGCCTCGCCGCTGGAGCAGGTGGTGTTCTGGTTCGGGATCTCCGGCGTGTCGCGCGCGCTCAGCCACCAGTTCGTCCGGCACCGCGTCGGCATCAGCTTCGAGCAGCAGTCGCAGCGGTATGTCCGCTACAGGGAGGAGCGGCTCGAGTACGTGATGCCCAAGACCTGGGAGAAGGTCCCCGGGATGGCCGACGAGTACGACCGGCTCATGCGCGAGATCACCCGCGTGTACGAGGCGGCGCTCGCGAAGGGGATCCCGGCAGAGGACGCGCGCTTCGTCCTGCCGAACGCCACCCCGACGAACTTCCAGGTCATGGTGAACTTCACCGAGCTCCTCCACATCGCCGACCTGCGCCTGTGCTGGCGCGCGCAGTGGGAGATCCGGCACATGGTGGCGCTCATGCGGCGCGAGGTGATGAAGGCGGTCCCGGAGCTCGGGGGCTACCTGCAGCCGAAGTGCGGCGACAAGCGGATGGGCTACTGCGACGAGCCGGTGAAGGAGTGGGAGCAGTGCCCGCTCGGCAAGGTCCGGCCCCACAAGGAGCAGCTCCTCGACGTGTTCAAGCAGTACCGGGCCGGGAACCTGGTGCCCTTGGGCGAGGAGCATCTGCGTTCGGTCGAGGACGCGGGGAACGAGGAGTAGAGGCACCCTTCCGGTCCTCCGCTCGCCACACAGTGCGAGTAGGATCGGCGGGCCATGAAACGCCTAGTGAACGCCGCGCTCGCGACGACCGTCCTTCTCGCGGCGACGCCCGCCGCGGCGCAGGTCCAGAACGCCCTCGATCGCCAGGCCGGCATCCCCGCCGGCCTCGCCCTGCCCGTGCCCGGGGTCGCGGCCGCCGAGGAGCCGGCGGCGCTCGGCGCGACGCCAGCGGCGGCGGGGTTCGTCGGCTCCCCTGCGCTCCAGTGGTTTCGGGAGGGGGACGTGACGGAGGCCTCGAAGGCCGACGGGCTCTACGCCGCGACCGGACTCGGGCCGGTCGGCATCGGGTACACGATCGAGTGGGTGCGCCCGGGCGAACCCGAGCTGCGCCGCTACCGGAAGAACGCGCTCGCGCTGTCGCTCGGCGATCACCGGTCGTGGTCGGGCGGGGTCGCCTGGAACCGCTTCTCCTCGCCGGATCCCGCCATCGAGCCGCTCGGGAGCTGGGACATGGGGCTGACCCTGCGCCCATCGCGCCACCTCTCGATCGCCGCGGCGATGCTCGGACGCGACGCGCGGCTCGGCGGGACGAGGCTGCCGCTGCGCTACGACCTCGGGCTCGCCACGCGGTTCCTCTCCGACGCCTTCACGCTCTCCGCCGACCTCCTCGCCGACGATCGCGCCCGGGACGACTTCCACGCGACCCACCTCGCCTTCGGCGCCGGCGCCGAGCTGCGCGCGGGCATCGCGCTCGCCCTGCAGCTCCTCGTGCCGATCCGGGACGTCCCCGGCCTCTCCCGCGACCCCTCCGCGGTCGTCTCCCTCGCCTGGAACCAGCCCCACACCGGGATCATCGGCGGTTCGGCGGGCACGCCGGAGCGGACCGGCTGGCTCTTCGGCGTGCGCACCTCCGCGGAGCGCTATCTCGCGCCGCCCGCGGCGCGGCGCGCTCCGACGATCGACGTCGCCCGCGAGCTCGAGCCCGACCGCATCCCCTTCCTCGATCTCGGGGAAAAGGATCCCTACGGGCTGCTCCTCCTGCGCCTCGACGCGCTCGCCGAGGACGCCGAGGCGGTGGCGGTGGCGGTCAAGATCGACGCGCTGCCGCTCGGCTCCGGTCGCATCGAGGAGCTGCGGGCGGCGCTCACGCGGCTGCGCGCGAAGAAGCCGGTCCTCGCCTACCTCGCCGGCGGCGGCACGCGCGAGTACTGGCTCGCCACGGCCGCGAGCGCGATCGCCATGCCCCCGGGCTCCGTCCTCGAGATGACCGGGCTCTCCACCTCGAACCTCTACTTCCGCGACGCCCTCGCCCGGCTCGGCGTCGCGTTCGAGGTCGTCGCAGCGGGCGCGTACAAGAGCGCGCCGGAACCGCTCGTCCGCAGCAGCGCCTCCCCCGCGGCGCAGGAGGCCACGAACGCGCTCCTCGACGACGTCTTCGCGCGGCTCGTCGAGGACGTCGGCGCCGCGCGCGGGCTCCCGCCGGAGCGCGTGCGCGCGCTCGTCGACCAGGGGCTCTTCGGGGCCGAGGAGGCGAAGGCGGCGCGGCTCGTGGACGCGGTCGCATGGCCGGACGAGGCGGACGGGCTCGTGGCGCGCCTCGTCGGGCGGCGGGTGCGGCTTGCCGGCCCCTACCGTCCCGAGCGGGGGCGCTCGGCGCAGCGCTGGGGGCCGCCGTCCGCGATCGAGGTCATCCGCATCCAGGGCGCGATCGTCGGCGGGCGCAGCCGGCGCGGCGTTGCGGAGCTCGCCGGTGCCGAGACGATCGCGGCGCAGCTCCGGCGCGCTGCCGCCGACTCGGACGTGAAGGCGATCGTGCTCCGCATCGAGTCGCCGGGCGGCGACGGCCTCGCGTCCGATCTCATCTGGCGCGAGGTGGTCCGCGCGCGCCAGCGGAAGCCGGTCGTCGCCTCGATGGGCGACGTCGCCGCGAGCGGCGGGTACCTCGCCGCGGCGGGCGCGGACCTGATCGTGGCCGAGCCCACCACGCTCACCGGTTCGATCGGGGTGTTCGTCGTGAAGCCGGACCTCTCCCGGCTGCTCGCGAAGCTCGGCGTCTCGCGCGAGGCGTGGGCGCGCGGCGAGACGGCCCAGCTCGCCTCGTTCGCGAAGTCGTGGACCGAGAAGGAGCGGCGCGCCATCGAGCGGCAGATCGAGAGCTTCTACGCGCTGTTCGTCGACCGCGTGGCCGAGGGGCGGCGGCTTCCGCGCGCGAAGGTCGAGGCGGCGGCCGGCGGCCGCGTCTGGACCGGCCGCCAGGCGCTCGAGCGCGGCCTGGTCGACGCGGTGGGCTCGCTCGAGGATGCGATCGCTCTCGCCGCGGCTCGCGCTCGCCTCGCGCGCGACGAGGGCGAGGTGCGTCGCGCGGAGGGGTCCGGCGCCTCGGGCCTCGTCGGCGGCGCGATGCTCGAGGCCGCCGCGGCGGTCTCGCGAGCGGCCCCGCCCTCCCTCCTCGCGCTCGCCCTCGGCGCGTTCCCCGAGCTTCGCGCGATCGAGGCGCTGTCCGAGATGGGGCCCATCGTCGCGCTGCCGGTCGAGTGGCTCGGCCCGGCGCGGTGACGTTCGTCTCGCACCGGCCCGGCTTTTCTGCTATGGAAGGGTTGTCTCCCCTCCGCATACGACGTAGGTTTCAGGCGGCGAGGCGACGGACCCCCGGTCGAGCGGCTGCTGGCTGAGAACGACGCCGCATGCGCGGCGCGCCAGCGACGGGATCGGGGGAGGCGGTTCGCGGGCACCGACATCCACGAAGGCCGCGAGCGACGCCGATCCACACCCGATGCAGGGCGACCCGCGGGGACCATCTCCCGCGGTCGGAGCAAACACAGCATGAGCGACAACGAGCAGACCCCGACCCCGGTCGGGAGCGAAGCCCCGCAGGACTCCCAGGCGCAGGCGGCCCCCGCCGGCGACCTCGAAGGCGGTCCGGGTGCGCAGCCCGGGCAGCCGGGCGTGCCAGGCCAGGCGCGGCGGCGTCGCCGCCGGCGCGGCCGGCGCGGCGGACGTGGAGGCCAACCGCCGGTCGGCGGCGCGCCGCAGTTCCTCGGCCCGAACGGGCAGCCCCAGGGCGCCGGGAGCCCGCCGAACGGCGTCCCCGTCGCGGGTGCGCCGCAGGCCGGCGCCCAGCCCCAGCCCGAGGTGACGGAGGAGGTCGAGGGCGTGCTGCAGTTCGAGGGGAAGGGGAACGGGTACCTGCGCGATCCGAAGCGCAGCTACCTCCCGCAGCCCTTCGACGTCGAGGTCCCCCGCTGGCTCGTGGACCGGATGCACCTGCAGGGCGGCCTGCTCGTGAAGGGTCAGGCGACGGTCCGCAACATGAAGCGGGTGATGACGAAGATCGACACGCTCGAGGGCGCCGATCCCATCGCCGTCGCGCGCCGCACCCTTTTCCAGAACCTGACCGCCACCGATCCGACCGAGAAGCTCGTCATGGAGACGCGCTCGGACGAGCTGATCGGGCGGGTCCTCGATCTCATCTCGCCCATCGGGCTCGGCGCCCGCGGCCTCATCACCTCGCCGCCGAAGGCGGGCAAGACGATCATGCTCCAGCGGATCGCGCAGGCGATCACGACGAACCGCCCCGACGTGCACCTCACGGTCCTCCTCGTCGACGAGAGGCCCGAGGAGGTCACCGACATGAAGCGGAACATCAAGGGCGAGGTGGTCGGCTCCTCGAACGACCGTCCCACCGAGGAGCACATCCACGTCGCCGAGATGGTCCTCGAGCGCTCGAAGCGGCTCGTCGAGGCGGGGAAGGACGTCGTGATCCTCCTCGACTCGATCACCCGCCTCTCACGCGCCTACAACAAGGAGATCGAGTCCTCGGGCCGCACGCTGACGGGCGGCGTCGACTCCCGCGCGCTCGAGCGGCCGAAGCGGCTCTTCGGCTCGGCGCGCAAGGCCGAGGAGGGCGGCTCCCTCACCATCATCGCGACGGCGCTCATCGACACAGGCTCCCGGATGGACGAGGTGATCTTCGAGGAGTTCAAGGGCACCGGCAACATGGAGATCGTGCTCTCGCGGCAGCTCGCGGAGCGCCGCATCTTCCCCGCGATCGACATCGGCGCGACCGGCACCCGCAAGGAGGAGAAGCTCTTCTCCCCGAAGGAGATCGAGAAGGTCCGCCGCCTGCGCGGCGCCCTCGCCTCGCTGAAGCCCGTCGAGGCGATGGAGCGGCTCCTGAAGAAGCTCACCGAGTTCGACGCGAACGAGGAGTTTCTCCAGAGCTTCTGAGGGACGCCCGCGGGATCGCCCGGGATCGCCTGCGATTCGCGTCCGGGCGTCCCCCGTGAACGTGCCCGGGCCCGGGCCCGGCTTTCGTCGTTCACGGGCGCGGGCGCGTTCACGTTCACGGGTGTAGTGGGTGCCATTCACCCCGTGGTAGCCCCACGACCCTGGGACGCCGCACGGCCGGTGCGCCCTCGCCTCCGAGCGGCTATCATCGGCGGGAAATGGACCTGCGACTCGCAGCGTCGGATCCCGCCCGCGTATCTGCCGCGCCCACGGACCGGGTGCTCATCGTCGACGACGACGAGCTGATCCTGAAGGCGCTCGCGCGGATCCTCGAGTCGGCCGGCTTCGAGCCGCGCTGCTACCTCGGCCCGGACGAAGCGCTCGCCGCGATCGAGCGGGACGCTCCCGTCGTCGTCATCTCCGACTACATGATGCCGGACATGGACGGCGTCACGTTCCTGAAGCAGGCGCGGCTCCGCTGTCCCGGCGCCGTGCGCATCCTCTGCACCGCCGCCGAGGACTTCCGGGTGGCGCTGCAGGCCGTCAACTCCGGCGAGGTCTTCCGGATCATCTCGAAGCCATGGCACCAGCAGGAGCTGCTCGCGACCGTGAACCAGGCGGCCGAGGCGGCGCGGCTCCGGCGCGAGAACGAGCGGCTCACGAACGAGGTGCAGCGGCAGAACGGGCAGCTCCGCGAGATCAACCTCCGCCTCGAGGAGATCGTCCGCGCCCGCACCCAGGCGCTCCTCGAGGGGCTCATCGCCGCGCTCGACTACCGCGACGCGGAGACGCAGTGGCACTCGCGTCGGGTGTCGCTGTACGCGCGCCGCCTCGCCCACCAGCTCGGGATCGACGAGCCGGAGCTCACGGTGATCGAGCACGGCGCCCTGCTCCACGACATCGGCAAGATCGGCGTGCGCGACCGCGTGCTCCTCAAGCCGGGGCCGCTCACCAACGAGGAGTGGACCGAGATGCGGCGCCACCCCGAGCTCGGGTGGGCGCTGCTCCAGCGCGTCGACTACCTCCGCCCCGCCTCCTCGATCGTGCTCCAGCACCAGGAGAAGTACGACGGCACCGGCTACCCGGGGAAGCTCAAGGGCGAAGAGATCGTGATCGGGGCCCGGATCTTCCACGTGGTGGACACGCTCGACGCGATCACGAGCAACCGCCCGTACCGGAAGGCGCGTCCGTTCGACGAGGCGCGCCAGGAGATCGTCCGCTGCGGCGGCACGCAGTTCGACCCGCGCGTCGTCGAGGCCTTCCTCGCGGTCGCCGCCGAGGACTGGGAGCGGATCCGCCTCGACGTGGAGACGGTGGCGGTCCTCTCCGCCGACCTCGCCGAGAACCCGCCGGCGCCGGACGAGCTGGTCGGACAGATCGACGCTCCGCTCCGCGCGTAGCCCGGGGCAGCGAACGCGCAGGCTACGCCGCCGCGGCTGTGGCGCGCGCGCGCCGCTCCTCCTCGACGCGCAGCTCCTCCGGGAAGGTCTCGGCCATGAGGCGCGCCAGCGCCCTCTCCCCGCCGCCCGGGCCGGCGCGGCGCGCCCACGGAAGGAGCGCATCGCGCAGCTCGCTCGCCCAGGAGAAGCGCGCCTCCGGCTCGCGGGCGAGCGCGCGCAGGACGATTCGGTCGAGCTCGGGCGGGACGGCAGGGTTCGTCGCGGACGGGGGCGGCGCCTGCGCGGCGCGCACCTTCTCCATCACGGCGAGCTCGGTAGGCCCCGCGAAGAGCCGCTCGCCCGCGAGCAGCTCGTGCAGCACGACCCCCAGGGCGAACACGTCGGAGCGCCGGTCCACCGGCAGCCCGCGGACCATCTCCGGGCTCATGTAGCCGAACTTGCCACGCAGCACGGAGCTCGCCGCAGGGCGGTGCGCGGCCTGCGCGATCCCGAAGTCGATCATCCGCACGCTGCCGTCGAAGCCGACGAGGACGTTCGCGGGGGAGACGTCGCGGTGGACGACGCGCAGCTCGTCGCCGTTCGCGCCCCGGCCGCGGTGGGCGTGGTCGAGCGCGTCGGCCGCGCGAGCGGCGACGTCCGCGCTGAGCTCGAGCGGGAGGAGCTCGCCCCGACGCCGGAACCGGTCGGCGAGCGCGCGGAGGTCGCGCCCCGCGACGTAGTCCATCGCGATGTAGTAGCCCGAGCCGAGCTTGCCGAGCTCGTGGACCGGGACGATGCCGGGGTGATCGAGCTGCACGACGAGGCGCGCCTCGTCGAGGAACATGCGGACGAGCTCCCGGTCGTCCACCAGGGTGGGAAGGATCCGCTTCACCGCGAACAGCCGCGCGCTCGGGTCGCCGCGCTCGATCGCCGCGAACACCTCGGCCATGCCGCCGATGGCGACGCGCTCCACGAGCAGGTATCGGCCGAACGGGATGGGCGTCGTCATGGCCCGTCCCCCCTGGGACGCTATGATACTCCCGCATGGCGACGACCTGTCATCGCTGCGGAGACCTCCTCGACATCGACGGCCCGGTGGGACGCCGCACCACCTGTCCCCACTGCGACGCGGATCTCCACACCTGCCTGAACTGCAAGCACTACGACGAGACGGCCGCGCACGAGTGCCGGGAGCCGCACGCCGACCACTTCGTCGACAAGGAGGCCTCGAACGCCTGCGAGCTGTTCCAGCTCGGCGACGGCGCGGCGCGGCGGAAGAGGAGCTCGAAGGCGGCCCGGGATCAGCTCGCCGCGCTCTTCGGCGAGGGGCCGGCGAAGGACGAGAGTCCGCGGGACGCGCTCGAGGCGCTCTTCCGGAAGAAGTGACGGCGAACGCGGAGAAGTCGCACGGTCAGGACGTCTCCGCCGCGATCCAGGCGAGGTACGGCGCGCTCCCCGCCTCGACCGGGAGCGCGATCACCTCCGGCACCTGGTACGGATGGAGCGCGAGGACGCGCTCGCGGAGCGCCTCGAAGCGGGCGCGCGTCGTCTTGAGGACGAGGAGCGCCTCGGCCTCGTCCTGGATCTTCCCCTCCCAGCGGTAGATGGAGCGGAGCGCGGGGATGACGTTCCCGCACGCGGCGAGCCGTTCCGTGACGAGGGCGCGCGCGATCTCGGCGGCGCGCTCGGCGGTCGGGGTGGTGACGAGGACGACGAGGGTTTCGGTCATGTCACTTCCCGAGCATTACGGCCTTGAGATCGCCGTCGGCGGGCGCGCTCCCGAGCCAGCTTCTTCATGGTCACTCTCCGTGAGGGTCCGCCCGGCACTGTAACGCCCGCGGCGCCGCGCGCGCGCGGGCCCCGGTGGGGCAGAGGCCGGCGACCTGCCCCGGGCGGGCCCGGGGTGGAGCACCTTCGCGGCGAGCATCGCCGGGGCGCTGTCGCGGAACGCCGTTAAGGAAGACGAAGCGGTGCCGGCCCAAAGCCCTCGAGCGACAGCGGAGCGAGTACGAGGTCGGATGCTAGGAGGTCGGATGCACGCCAGACCGTTGCGAGACGGCTTGCTCTCGAGCGTTCCCTATCTCGAGACGTTCCCACTCGATTGAAGGAGGGCCCGGAATGCACAGCAGCGAGGCACCAATTCGATTCGCTGGCGCCCAGCTCGTCCGACACCGGCACGTGTGCGCGTTCTTCCGCGATGCGGACGAGGAGTACGAGGTGATGCTCCCGTTCATCAAGGACGGATTCGATCGAGGCGACCGAGCCTTCCATGTCGTCGATCCGGCGCTACGCGACGACCACCTCCGCAGGCTGCGGTCAGCCGGAATCGACGTGGAGGCGGAGGAGAGGCGAGGCGCCCTCGAATTGCGCAACTGGCAGGACGCCTACCTCCTGGAAGGGCACTTCGACCAGGGCCGGATGCTCGCACTCATCGAGGAGATCCTGGATCAAGGACCGAAGAAGGGCTTCGACCTCACGCGCTTGCTCGCGCACATGGAGTGGGCGCTCGAGGATCGGCCCGGCGTCGATGACCTTGTCGAGTACGAGGCGCGGCTCAACTACTTGCTGCCACGATACAAGGATCCCGTGATTTGAACGTACGACACCGCCAAGTTTGGCGGCCGGGTCATCATAGACATCCTTCGAACACACCCGATGACCGTCGTCGGCGGGGTCCTGCAAGAGAATCCGTTCTTCGTTCCGCCCGACGAGTTCCTGCGCGAGCTGAAGGCCCGCGGCGCCCAGTGATTCCATGCCCGAGCCGGGGTCAGCCGAAGCAGGCAACGCGCGGGACGACGCCTGGTCCGAGGTCGAACGGCTTCGATCCCTCAATCGCGATCTCATCAGCCTGCTCGCCCAGCCCGCGATCGGGACGGGACAGACGCCGGCCGGGGTCATCAAGACGCTCGTGGACGTGCTCCTGAGCATGCTGCGCGTCGACCTCGCCTACGCGCGGGTGACGCACCCTGGGGAGGCCGCGATCGAAGCGGCGTCCGTGAGCGCTCGCCCTGAGATTGCCCAGCGGGCACCCGGGCTGGGGGTGGCCCTGGAGCGTTGGCTGAAGGCCGAAACCTGGAACATGCCGATCACGATCGAGAGCCCGCTCGAGCGGGGCGAGATGCGGCTGCTCGTGGGGCGGTTCGGACTCCACGAGGACAGCGGCGTCGTCGCGGTCGGCTCTCGCCGCCAGAGCTTCCCCACCGAGACCGAGGCGTTGCTCTTCAGGGTTGCGATCAACCAGGCGGTGATTGGTTTCCGAGAAGCGCAGCTGCTCCAGGAGCACCAGCGTGTCGAGCGTCTGGCGCTCGAGGCGGCCAGCCTCGGCACCTGGGACTACGATCCGCTGACAGGGGGCATGACGTGGTCGGACCGATGCAAGGAACTGTTCGGACTGCCCCCCGACGCCAAAGTCGACTACGCGGTATTCCTGGCTGGGCTTCACCCTGAGGATCGAGAGCGGACGCACCTGGCCGTTCAGCGCGCGCTCGCGGCGAAGAGCGGCGGGCGCTTCAAGGCAGAGTACCGCACACTCAGCCCCCAGGACGGGATCGGACGGTGGGTCAGCGCAGCGGGACGCGCGTTCTTCGACAGATCAGGCCGCGCCGTTCGATGTGTCGGCACGGTCCTCGACATCACCGAACGCAAGCGAGCCGAGGCCGAGCGCGAGCTGTTCCTCGCGAAGGAGCGGGCGGCTCGGGTCGCAGCCGAGGAGGCGAAGAGCCGTGTCGCGTTCCTCGCCGAGGCGGGGCCGATCCTCTCCGAATCGCTCGACTACGAGGAGACGCTCAAACGGCTCGCGCGGCTCTGCGTGCGCTCGATCGCCGACTGGTGCGTGATCGATGTCGTCCAGGACGGTCGGGAGATCCGGCGCCTGGGCGGAGCGCACTCCGATCCCGCGAAGGAGCCGCTGCTCCAGGAGCTCCAACGGCGATACCCGCCCCGGTCGGACTCGGCGCACCCGTCAGCGAGGGTCCTTCGCACAGGTGGGCCGCTTCTCCTCCCCGAGCTTTCCGACGACGACGTCCGGAGCTTCTGCGAAGACGACGAGCACGCTCGGATCATCCGCGAGCTGGGGACGCGGTCGATCGTCGCGGTACCGCTCGTGGCCCGCGGGCGGACTCTCGGGGTCATCAGCCTCTGCTCGGCGTCGCCCGGTCGCAGCCATGGACGTGCCGATCTCGAGCTGGTGCAGGAGCTCGCGCGCCGCGCCGCGATTGCCATCGACAACGCAGGTCTCTACCGCCAAGCCCAGGAGGCGATCCGCCTGCGCGACGAGTTCCTCTCCGTCGCCTCCCACGAGCTCTACACCCCGATCACGTCTCTCATGCTGTCGCTCGACGCGATGCTCCCGGCGGCGCGGACGGGCCAGGCTCTCGATCCGAGGGCCATGCACAAGCTGCTCGATCTCGTCTCGAGGCAGGGACGACGGCTCATCCGGCTCATCGGGGATCTGCTCGACGTCTCGCGGATCGACACGGGCCGGCTCGCGCTCGAGCTCGCCGACGTCGAGCTGGGATCCCTCGTTCGCGACGTGGTGGAGCGGCTCGAGCCGGACCTGGCCCGATCCCGGTGCTCGCTCTCCATACAGGCCAGCGCCCCGGTCACAGGTCGGTGGGATCCCTCCCGCCTCGACCAGGTCGTCACGAACCTTCTGTCGAACGCGATGAAGTTCGGCCCAGGCAAGGCCGTCGAGGCCTCGATCTCTGTCGAGGACGGTGTGGCCCGGCTCGCGGTCACGGATCGTGGGATCGGCATCAGCCCAGATCGCCAGGCCCGCGTCTTCCAGCGGTTCGAGCGCGCGGCCCCGGCAGAGCACTACGGCGGGCTCGGCCTCGGCCTGTACATCAGCCGGCGGATCGTAGAGGCGCACGGAGGCTCCATTCGAGTCGAGAGCGAGCCGGGCGTGGGATCGACGTTCACGGTCGAGCTTCCACGCGGCGGGCCGTCGGGAGTCGGCGGGCAGGGCCGCTGGCGAGCGGAGTGATGCCCGGGGCCGGACTGCGTGCTCGTCGTGGCCCAGCTACTAGGGCCCCACCAGCACGTCCGGTACCGGCGCGGCGGCGCCTCGCGGCCGGCGCCCGAGCACGGTGCCGTAGGCGACGCCCGCGACCCCGACGAGGATCCCGGCCGCGCCCGCCGCGGTCATCCGCTCGCCGAGGAGGACGGCGGCGAGGAGGTACTGTGCGAGCGGCGTGAGCTGCAGCCAGATGGCCGCCTCGGGGATGGCGAGCGCGCCGTACGCCTCCGACATGAGCAGCTGCGCGGCGAAGGCGGCGAGCGCCATCACGCCCGCGATGGCCCAGGGCCCCGGCGCGGTCGGCCAGGCGCCGAACGCGAACGGGAGCGCCACCGGGAGGCCGCCGAGGCAGAAGTAGAAGAAGATCGTCGCCGCGTTGTCGGTCGCGCGCATCGCACGAATGGTGACGGACGAGAAGGCGGCGAACACCGCCGCCGCGACCGCGAGCGCCTCCCCCGCGCCGACGCCGAGCCGGAGGCTCCCGTTCCCGAGGACGAGCACCACGCCCGCGGTGGCGACGAAGAGCGCGAGGGCGAGGTGAACGGTGGGGCGCTCGCGGAAGGCGATCGCGCTCATCGCGGTCGCGACCACCGGGAACAGGTTGTAGAGCATGCCCGCCTCACCGGCCGGGATCCGCTGGAGCGCCAGGAAGTAGAGGACGACGACGATCCCGCCCGAAACGCCGCGCGTCCAGAGGAGCCGCCGGTTGTGGGGCGCGTAGAGGCCGGGCCGGAGCCGGAAGGCGAGCAGCGAGACGCCCGCGCCGACGACGAAGCGGATCACCGTGAGCTGGCCGGCGGAGAACCGCGCGTCCCCGCGCGAGAGGAGGCGCGCGAGCACCGCCATGAGGCCGAACGAGACGGCGGAGCCGAGGAGGAGGAGGCGGGCGCGCGCCTTCCCGTGCGAGGTCATCGTTGCCGACCCGATCCGGTCACCCTGAGCGTAGCGGCTGCAAAGCAGCCGCGGAGTCGAAGGGTCACGGCTCCTCCGCGGGGATCCCTTCCGCGATCTGCGCCTCGCGCGAGAGGGCGACGCGCGGGCGATGACCGAGGATGCTGCCGTAGACCACCCCCGCGACGCCGAGCAGGACGCCGAAGAGCGTCGCGGCGCCGATCCGCTCGCCGAGCGTCAGCGCCCAGAGGTAGCTCGCGATGGGGGTGAGCTGCTGCCAGAGCGCCGCCTCGGGGACCGAGAGCGCGCCGTACGCCTCGGTCATGAGGAGCTGGGCGAGGAACGCGGCCGACCCGACCCCGAGCGCGGCGACCCAGGGGACCCAGCTCCCGGGCCAGCTCCCGAGCGCGTACGGCGCCGACACGAGGACGCCGCCCACCGTGAACGCGAAGAAGATCGTGGGCGCGTTGTCGGTCGCGCGCAGGGCGCGCATCGACGTCACCGCCGCGCCGCCGACGACGGCAGAGGCGATCCCGAGCAGCTCTCCCCTGCCGAGGCCGAGCCGCACGCCGCCTCCGCCGACGACGAGGAACACGCCCGCGCTCGCGATGGCGAGCGCGATGGCGAGGTGGATCGTCGGCCGCTCGTTCAGGAGCACGAGCGAGAGGAGGACCGCCCAGATCGGGAAGGTGTTGTTGAGGAGCGTCGCCTCGCCCGCCGGGATCCGCTCGATGGCGAGGAAGAAGAGGAGCGCCGCGACCGCGCCGAACGCGCCCCGCGACGCGAGCAGCCAGCCTCGCACCGGCCGGAACGTGCCGGGGCGCGCGAGGAACACGCCCAGGATCGCCGCGAGCCCGAAGGAGAAGCGGACGAGCGTCACCTGCCCGCCGTTCATCCCGCTGCGGGTCGCGAACCGCACGAGCACCGCGGAGAGCCCGAAGAAGATGCTCGACCCGAAGAGGAGCAGGCGGGCGCGCGCGCGGAGCGCATCGGACGGGTCGAGGAACGCGGCGAGCGGGGAGGCGCTCGCGGGAGGCTGGCCCGGATTCGCCATGAGTTCCGGGGTCGTACCACGCAGGTGCGCGGCTGGCCAACCGGGGCATGGCGGGTTAAGAACTCCGGTCCATGAGCGAGCCCGAGTCCATCAGCGTCAAGGGGGCGCGCGAGCACAACCTCAAGTCCGTCCACCTCGAGATCCCCAAGAAGAAGCTGGTGGTCTTCACGGGGGTCTCCGGCTCGGGAAAGTCCTCGCTCGCGTTCGACACCCTCTACGCGGAGGGGCAGCGCCGCTACGTGGAGTCGCTCTCCTCGTACGCGCGCCAGTTCCTCGGGCAGATGGAGAAGCCCAAGTACGACACGATCCGGGGCCTCTCGCCGACGATCTCCATCGAGCAGAAGGCGGCGTCCAACAACCCGCGCTCGACGGTCGGGACGATCACCGAGGTCCACGACTACCTGCGCGTCCTCTACGCCTCGATCGGCATGCAGCACTGCCCTTCCTGCGGCCGGCCGGTGGGCAAGCAGACGGCGCAGCAGATCGTGGAGTCGATCCTGGCGCTGCCGGAGGGCGCGCGGATCCTGATCCTCGCCCCCCTCATCCAGAACCGGAAGGGCGAGTACAAGGACCTGCTCGGCGACGTGCAGAAGCGAGGCTTCGCCCGGGTGCGGGTGGACGGGATGATCCACCAGCTCACCGAGCGGCTCGCCCTCGACAAGAAACTGAAGCACGACATCGAGCTGGTCGTGGACCGGATCGTGGTGAAGGACGGGATCCGCTCCCGGCTCACCGACTCGGTCGAGACGGCGCTGCGCGAGGGGCAGGGGACGCTCGTCGTCGCCGACTCCGAGAAGGAGCAGCGGGTCGGGCCCGGCGATCCCGAGGAGTACAAGAAGCACGACCGCTTCTACTCGGAGCTGAACGCGTGCCACGCGTGCGGCCTCAGCTTCGGCGAGCTCGCGCCGCAGGCCTTCTCGTTCAACTCGCCGGTCGGCTCCTGCCCGGAGTGCCAGGGGCTCGGGACGCGCGCGGAGATGGACCAGGACCTCATCGTGCCGGATCCCTCGCTCACCATCCGCGAGGGGGCGGTGGAGCCCTGGGCGAGCGGGATGGAGCGCGGCGAGGGCTGGACGTTCGAGTTCGTCGAGCACCTCTCCCGCGGGCTGCGCATCGACCTCGATACGCCCTGGGCGAAGCTCCCGAAGAAGGACCGCGACGTCGTGATGAACGGCACCGAGGCGGCGGGGAACGGCCGCTCGTATCGCATCGAGTTCGAGGGGGTCGTGAACCAGCTGTACCGCAGGTTCAAGACCACCGGCTCGGAGGCCATGCGGCGCCACTACATGCGCTACTTCTCGGACAAGCCGTGCCAGACCTGCGGCGGCGAGCGGCTCCGGCCGGAGAGCCGCGCGGTGCGGATCCGCGCCAAGGGGATCGTCGACCTGTCGCGGCTCACCATCCAGGACGCGCACGGCTGGCTCGCCGCCCTCGATCTGCACGGGAGCGAGGCGAAGATCGCGGACGAGCTCCTGAAGGAGATCCGCAACCGCCTCAAGTTCCTGCTCGACGTCGGCCTCGGCTACCTCACCCTCGACCGGCCCGGCCCGTCCCTCTCCGGCGGCGAGAGCCAGCGCATCCGGCTCGCCTCGCAGATGGGCTCGGAGCTCACCGGCGTCATCTACATCCTCGACGAGCCGTCGATCGGGCTCCACCAGCGCGACAACGGCAAGCTCCTCGCGACGCTCAAGCGGCTCCGGGACGTCGGGAACTCCGTCATCGTGGTGGAGCACGACGAGGAGACGATGGAGGAGGCCGACTGGATCGTCGACTTCGGCCCGGGCGCGGGGGAACACGGGGGCGAGATCGTCGCGCAGGGGACGCCCGCGGAGGTGAAGCGCAACGCCGCCTCGCTCACCGGCGCGTACCTCTCCGGCCGGCGCGAGATCGAGCTGCCGGCGCGGCGGCGCACCGGCGACCACGGCGCGATCGCGATCGTCGGCGCGCGAGAGAACAACCTGAAGGACGTCACCGTCTCCTTGCCGCTCGGCCGCATGGTCGCGGTGACCGGCGTCTCGGGGGCCGGCAAGTCCACCCTCGTGAACGCGATCCTCCGGCCGGCGCTGATGCGGCTCCTCTACGGTACGCGCGCGATGCCCGGGAAGCACCAGGCCCTCTCCGGCCACGAGCGGGTGGACAAGGTCATCGACATCAACCAGCAGCCCATCGGCCGCACGCCGCGCTCGAACCCGGCGACCTACACGAAGGTGTTCGACTGCATCCGCGAGGTGTTCGCGCAGACTCCGGAGGCGCGCGCCTTCGGCTACCTGCCGGGCCGCTTCAGCTTCAACGTGAAGGGCGGGCGCTGCGAGGCGTGCCAGGGCGACGGCATGAAGCTCGTCGAGATGCACTTCCTCGCCGACGTGCTCGTCCCCTGCGAGGTGTGCGGCGGGAAGCGCTTCAACGAGGCGACCCTGCGCGTCCAGTTCAAGGGGAAGAACGTCGCCGAGGTCCTCGACCTCTCGGTCATCGAAGCGAAGGCGCTCTTCCAGAACCACCGCGAGATCGCGCGCATCCTCGCCACGCTCGAGGACGTCGGGCTAGGCTACATCAAGCTCGGCCAGCCCTCCCCCACCCTCTCCGGCGGCGAGGCCCAGCGCATCAAGCTCTCGCGCGAGCTGGCGCGGGTCGGGACCGGGAAGACGCTCTACATCCTCGACGAGCCCACCGTCGGCCTGCACTTCGAGGACGTGAAGAAGCTCCTCACGGTGCTGGACCGGCTCGTCGACGCGGGGAACACCGTCGTCGTGATCGAGCACAACCTCGACGTGATCAAGTGCGCCGACTGGGTCGTCGACCTCGGACCGGAGGGTGGCGACGAGGGCGGCAGGATCATCGCGGAGGGCACGCCCGAGGAGGTCGCCCGGGTGAAGGAGAGCTACACCGGGCACTACCTCGCGAAGATGCTCCAGGCCCAGCGCGCGCGGCCGCGACCCCCGCGCGCCGAACGGACCGTCAGGGCGTAGAGCACACGCGCCCACACGCCGCCGGGCTTGCTCGCTTCGTCGTCGAGTGAAAAACTCGCGCCCTCACGCACGAGGAGACGCGATGAGCTTCGAGAAGACGGACGAGTTTGCGTCGGTCCACGGTACAGCCCTCCGGCGGGCGCCCGTGCTGCCTTGGGTGCTCGCGGTCCTGGCGATCGGCGGCGGGCTCGCCGGCGCATTCCTGCTGTGGCTGCGCCTCGAGGTGGCGCGCGCCGAAACGACCTCCGCGAAGGCCGCGCTCGAGCGCGCGGTCGCGGAGCAGACCGAGCACTCGCAGCGGCTCGAGAAGATGGAGGCGGAGAAGGCCGACCTGCTCGGGCTCCGGAACGAGCTCTCGCTCCAGGTGCAGGCCAAGGATGAGGAGCTCGCGAAGCTCCAGGGCACCTACCGGGAGCTCGAGGCGAAGATGAAGGAGGAGATCGCCAAGGGCGACATCCGCCTCTCGCAGGCGGGCGGCCGCATCAAGGTCGATCTCGTGGACAAGATCCTCTTCGACGTCGGGGACGCGTCCGTCACCGAGCGAGGCGCCGAGGTGCTCTCGCGCGTCGGCGCCATCCTCGCGGGCGTCGAGGACAAGAAGATCCAGGTCTCGGGCCACACCGACGACTTCCCCATCTCGGAGAAGCTGCGCGACCGCTACCCGACGAACTGGGAGCTCGCGTCCGCGCGCGCGCTCAACGTGGTGCGCTACCTCGAGGAGAAGGCGAACGTCCCCGGCCGGCGGCTGGTCGCCGCCGCCTACGGCCCGTGGGAGCCGATCTCGTCGAACCGCACCGCGAGCGGCCGCGCGCGCAACCGCCGCATCGAGATCGTGCTCACGCCCGCGCTCGCGCCGGCTCCGCTCGAGGGCGTCGCCGCGGCTGCGCCTGCGCACGGTGCGGCGAAGCGGGGGAAGACCGCCAAGGCGCCCGCGAGGCAGGTGGCAGCCTCGAAGGTGCCGGCCGCCGCGCCGAAGAAGCGCCGGCCCTGAGCGGTTCCGCCGAGGCCGAGCGCGGAGTCCCCGAGCGAAGGCACCCTGCTGCGATCGCGCTATACTCATCGTGTCTAGCGTCGCGGTGACCCATGAAGCGCTCGGACGTGACCGGGCAGCGGCTCGCAGCCATCTTCCTGATGGGCTGCGTCCTGCTCAACTATCCCATCCTCTCGCTCTTCAGCCGGCCCGCCGCTGAGCAGGCTGGCGTCCCGCCGCTCTACGCCTACGTCTTCGCGGCGTGGGTGGCGATCATCGCGCTGATGGCCTGGGTCATCGAGCGTCCACGGGAGTAGGAGACGGTCGATGCTCCAGGGATGGGTCATCGTCCTCGTCTCGTTCGCGTACCTCGGCGTCTTGTTCGCGATCGCCACGTACGGAGATCGCCGCGCCAAGGCCGGCCGATCGATCATCGCGAACCCCTGGACCTACAGCCTCTCGCTCGCGGTCTACTGCAGCACCTGGACCTTCTACGGCAGCGTCGGGCGGGCCGCGTCGAGCGGCGTGGGCTTCCTGCCCGTCTACCTCGGTCCCACCCTCATGATGGGACTCTGGTGGTTCGTGATGCGGAAGATCATCCGCATCAGCAAGGCGTACCGGGTCACGTCGATCGCCGACTTCGTCGCCTCGCGCTACGGGAAGAGCCAGCTCCTCGGCGGCCTCGTCACGATCATCGCAGTCCTCGGGGTCATCCCCTACATCTCGCTCCAGCTGAAGGCGATCTCGGGCAGCTTCACGATCCTCCTGCAGTACCCGGGCATCGTGATGCCCGCCCACATGCTCGCGTCCCCCCTCGTCCAGGACAAGACGCTCTACATCGCCATCGCGCTCGCCGCGTTCACGATCCTCTTCGGCACGCGTCACCTCGACGTCACCGAGCGCCACGAGGGGCTCGTGGCGGCGATCGCGTTCGAGTCGGTCGTCAAGCTCCTCGCGTTCCTCGCCGTCGGCGCGTTCGTCACCTTCGGCGTCTACCACGGGTTCGGGGACATCTTCCGGCTCGCCGCCGAGGCGCCGCGGCTGCGCGCGATCGCCGAGATCGCCACCGCCAGCGGGAGCTACGGGACGTGGGCGTTCCTCACGCTCCTGTCGATGCTCTCGATCCTGTTCCTCCCCCGCCAGTTCCAGATCTCGGTCGTGGAGAACGTGGACGAGGACCACCTCCGGAAGGCGATCTGGCTGTTTCCGCTCTACCTGCTCCTCATCAACGTGTTCGTCCTGCCCATCGCGCTCGGCGGGCGGCTGCTCTTCGCGGCAGGGGGGGTCGACGCCGACACCTTCGTCCTCACGCTGCCGATGGCGAGGCGCGCGGAGGGGCTCGCGCTGTTCGCCTACATCGGCGGCCTCTCCGCCGGGACGGGCATGGTGATCGTGGAGACGATCGCCCTGTCGACGATGGTCTGCAACGACCTCGTGATGCCGGTGCTGCTCCGGCTTCGCTCGCTGCGCCTGAACGAGCGGCGCGACCTGTCGGGGCTGCTCCTGTCGATCCGGCGCCTCGCGATCGTCGCGATCCTGATCTTCGGCTACATCTACTTCCGGCTCGCCGGCGAGGCCTATGCGCTCGTCGCCATCGGGCTGATCTCCTTCGCCGCGGTGGCGCAGTTCGCGCCCGCGATCCTGGGCGGCATCTACTGGCGCCGCGCGACGCGCGCGGGCGCGTTCGCGGGGCTCGTCGCGGGGTTCGCCGTCTGGGGCTACACGCTCGCGCTCCCCTCGATCGCGAAGTCGGGGTGGCTCCCCTCGGCGTTCCTGCACGAGGGCCTCTTCGGCGTCGCGCTGCTGCGCCCCCAGCAGCTCTTCGGGCTGACCGGCCTCGACGAGATCTCCCACGCGCTCTTCTGGAGCCTGCTCGCGAACGTCGGGCTCTACGTGGGCGTGTCGCTCTCCACGCAGCCGGGCGTCGCCGAGGCCCGACAGGCGACCCTCTTCGTGGACGTCTTCGACCGCACCGCGACGCCCGAGCGCTCCCGCGCCTGGCGCGGCGGCGCGTCCGTCGCCGACCTCCTCCCGGTCATCGGACGCTTCCTCGGCCCGGAGCGGGCGCGCGAGGTCTTCCTCGCGCACGCTCGGCGGCGCGGCCTCGGCTCGATCGAGGAGCTTCGGGCGGACGTCGACCTCGTCCACTTCGCCGAGACCCAGCTCGCCGGTGCGATCGGGAGCGCCTCCGCGCGCGTCATCGTCGCGTCGGTGGTCGAGGAGGAGCCGCCCGGCCTCGACGAGGTGATGGACATCCTCGATGAGGCGACGCAGGTGCGCGCCTACAGCCGGCAGCTCGAGCAGAAATCGCTCGAGCTGGAGAAGGCGACGGCGGAGCTCCGCGCCGCGAACGCCCGGCTGCAGGAGCTCGATCGGCTGAAGGACGAGTTCATGTCCACCGTGACGCACGAGCTGCGGACGCCGCTCACCTCGATCCGCGCGGTCTCGGAGATCCTGCTCGACGCGCCCGAGATCGCCCTCGAGGATCGCAGCCGCTTTCTCGCGATCATCGTGAAGGAGACGGAGCGGCTCACCCGGCTCATCAACCAGACGCTCGACATGGCCAAGATCGAGTCCGGAAACGCGGAGTGGCACACCTCGGAGCTCGACGTGCGAGACGTCGTCCGCGAGGCGGTCGAGGCGACGGACCAGCTCTTCCGCGAGAAGCGGGTCGCGCTCGCGGTGCGAGCGCTCGGGCCGGTCCCGTCGGTCAAGGCCGATCGGGATCGCCTCATGCAGGTCCTCCTCAACCTGCTCTCGAACGCCGTGAAGTTCTGCCGAGCCGGGGACGGGCGCGTCGAGATCCGCGTCGGCGCGACGTCCGGCGCCGTGCAGGTGGACGTCGAGGACAACGGCCCCGGCATCCCCCGCTCCGATCGCGAGACGATCTTCGAGCGCTTCAAGCGGCTCGGCGACCCGCCGGACGCGAGCCCCCGGGGCAGCGGGCTCGGGCTCGCGATCAGCCGCCGGATCGTGGAGCACTTCGGCGGGCAGCTCTGGGTCGAGAGCGACGTCGGGAAGGGGTCCACCTTCTCGTTCACGCTCCCCCTCGAGGCTCCGGCGCCCACCGCGGACGGAGCGCCGGCGCGCGCCGCTGGCTAGGAGAGCGATCCATGGCCCAGCGCATCCTCATCGTGGACGACGAGCCCAGCATCGTGGTGCCGCTCGAGTTCCTCATGAAGCGCGAGGGCTACGAGGTCGCGGTCGCCGGCGACGGGCAGGCCGCGCTGGACGCGGTCGCGCGGAGCGCGCCCGACCTCGTCATCCTCGACGTCATGCTGCCCAGGATCAGCGGGTTCGAGGTGTGCCGGCAGCTCCGCCAGAGCGGACGGGACCTCAAGATCCTGATGCTGACCGCCAAGGGGCGAGACTCCGAGATGGAGAAGGGGCTCGGCCTCGGCGCGGACATGTACGTGACGAAGCCCTTCTCGACGCGCGACCTCGTCGCGAAGGTCCGCGACCTGCTCCGCGGTGCCCCATGACCAAAGCTGCGCGCCCGGATCGGAATATGGGGGCGCCGGCCTGGCCGGAGGATGCGCACGACCTGCGCAGCATGCTCCTCACCATGTACAGCCCGGTCTCCCGGATCGTGCGGCGCGACCCGTTCGCCGTGCCGCTCGAGGCGACGATCCGCGAGACCTTGCAGCGGATGGAGCGCGCTCGCACGGGCGTCGTCGCCGTCGTCGATCCCCGGACGCGCATCCCGGTCGGCATCTTCACGCTGGAGGACGTCGTACGGCGCGTCTCGCTCCCGGGCGCCCATCTCGACCAGCCGATCGCGACCGTGATGACGAGCGGGCTCGTCACGATCGCGCCGCAGGCGACCGCGCACCAGGCCGTCCTGATGATGGCGCGGCACGGCGTGCGGCACCTCGTCGTCGTCGACGGCGAGGGCGCGTTCGTGGGGATCCTCGCCCAGGACGAGGTTTTCCGGCTGGAGCGGATCGGCGTCGACGAGGTCGGCAGGGAGATCCAGGCCGCCCGCGACGCCGAGGGGCTCCGCGCCGCCGCGCGAGCGATCCGCCGGCTCACGGAGGCGCTCCTCGCGCAGGGCATCCACGCCGAGACGCTCACGCACTTCATCTCGACGCTGAACGACCTCCTCACCGTACGCGTCATCGAGCTCGCGCTCGACGCCTTCGATCTCCCCCCCGTCCCGTTCTGCTGGATCGCGCTCGGCTCCGAGGGGCGCCTCGAGCAGACGTTCAGCACCGACCAGGACAACGGGATCGTGTTCGACGCCGACGAGGCGGACGCCGACGCGGTGCGCGCGGGGATCCTCCCCTTCGCCCGCGCGGTGAACGACTCCCTCGCCGCCTGCGGGTTCCCGCTCTGCAAGGGAAACGTCATGGCGTCGAACCCGCGATGGTGCCTCACGCTGCGCGAGTGGCAGCGGGCGTTCTCCCGCTGGATCGACACGCCGGAGCCGGAGGCGCTGCTCAACGGGACAATCTTCTTCGACCTGCGCCCGGTCTACGGAACGACGTCCCTCGCCGACCGGCTCTGGGAGTGGCTCTTGCCGGCGGTGAAGAGAGCGCCGCTCTTCCTCACGCTCCTGGCACAGGACGCGCTGCGGTGCCGACCCCCGCTCGGGAGGATCCGCGACTTCACGTTCGACCGGTCGAAGGCGTTCCCGCGCACCATCGATCTCAAGGCGTTCGGATCGCGGATCTTCGTCGACGCCGCGCGGATCCTCGCGCTCGGCGGCGGGATCCCGCACACGAGCACGGCCGAGCGCCTGCGCGCCGCCGCGCAGGCGGGCGCGCTCGACGCGGACGACGTCGGCGCCATGATCGACGGTTTCTACTTCATCCACCTGCTCCGGCTGCGGAATCGGTTCGCGGCCGCCGGGGCGTCGGAAGGCGCGAACCGTGTCGACCCGCGCCGGCTGAACGGCCTCGACCGCGCCGTCCTCAAGGAGGCGTTCCGGCAGGCCCGCAAGCTCCAGGCGCGCATCGGACTCGATTACCGCATCGAGTCCTTCGGCTGACGGCGAGCCCCGCGCGGGCCGCGCCACCTTCGCCGTGCCCCGCAGTATATGGGCCCCATGGCCACTCCTCGCTCCCTCGGGCGCAAGCTCCTCGTCGTGCTCGGTCTCGTGGTCGGCGTCGCCGTCCTGATCGTCGCCGTGCTCCTCGTCGTCGTGAACTCCGGCGTCGCGACGAAGCGCGCGGTCGACCTCGTCCTCCCGTCCGTCTCGAAGGCGCTCGGCCGCGAGGTGACGCTCCGCGAGGCGAAGCTGAAGCTCTTCCCCGCCACCCGCGTGACGCTCGCCGGCCTCACGGTCGCCGGCCGCCCCGGCGAGCCCGCGCTCGTCGAGACGGAGTCGCTCGACGTAGAGGTCGCGCTCTGGCCGCTCCTCCGCTCGCTCGGGAAGGACGTCGAGGTGCGGTCGTTCACGGTCGTGCGGCCCTCGCTGAACCTCGTCAAAGCGAAGGACGGCACCTGGAACTTCGAGGGGCTCGGCGGCGGCGGACCGGCGAAGGAGCCCGCCCCGCCCGCGCCCCCGCCCGCCGAGGGCGGCGGCGCGCGCTTCGCCGTCGACCTCGTGAAGATCGACCGCGCCGCGATCCGGGTGATCGACCGGACGCTCGGGAGCGACGTGGCGGCGCTCGCCCTCACGATGCTCGACCTCGAGGCGCGCGGCGTCGGCCCCGGGCTCCCGCTCGACGCGCGGCTGGCGGCCGCGCTCGCCGACACCCGCCAGAACCTGCACGCACAGCTCTCGGTCGCGAAGCTCCCCGCCGGCATCCCGCAGCGGCCGGAGGACTGGCCCGAGCTGCAGGGGTCGGTGAAGCTCGCCACGCTCGCCCTCGACCGGGTGCACGCGCTCTTCCCCGGGGACATCGGCGCCATCGTCCGCGGCGGGACCGCCAGCGTCGACGCGAAGCTCTCGACGGCGCGCGGGGCCTACCGCGTGGACGGCACGGGCGAGCTGAAGGACGTGCGGCTCCGCGGGCAGTCCTCCTCCGGCAGGTTCCGCGCTGCCGCCGTCTGGTCGCCGGCGAAGCCCGACGCCGCCCGCCTCGACGTGACCGACCTCGCGCTGCGCGGCCCCGGGATCGACCTCGGCGGGAATGTCTCCGTCGAGACCGCCCCGATGCGCGCCTGGTTCGTCCTCACCGGGCCGCTCCTCGACCTCGACGCGGTGATGGGGATCCTGCCCGAAGGGACGGAGCCCGCGAAGGAGAAGCCCCCCGCGAAGGAGAAGGCCCCCACCGCGGAGGGCGAGCTCGTCCCGGAGGCGACCCGCCGCCAGATCCAGGCGGCGAGCGCGCGGGGGACGATCGCCGTCGAGAAGCTGAAGGGCGGACGGCTGGAAGCGACCGACGTGAAGGCGAAGGCGACGCTCTCCCGCGGCACGCTCACCCTCGACGAGATGACGGCGTCCGTGTTCGGCGGGCGCGTCTCGGCGTCGGGGACGAAGGTGTCGCTCACCGAGAAGGTCCCCGCCTGGAAGCTCGTCGCGAGCCTCTCCGGCCTCGATCTCGAGAAGGCGCTCGCGGCGTTCGCTGGACGGGCGCCGCTCCTCGGAAAGGTGGACGGCAGGCTCGACATCGAGGGGAAGGGGACCGAGTGGGAGAAGCTCCGCGACGGCCTCGACGGGCTCGCCGCGCTGGCGGTGAAGGACGGGACGCTCACGACGACCGACCTCGGCGATCACGTGCTCGACGGCGTGGCGAAGGGGCTCAGCGCGCTCGGCCGGGGGAGCGCGGCGAAGAAGGTCGGCGGGGTGGCGGGCGGCAAGACGACCTTCAAGGACCTCGCCGGGAAGTTCACGGTGAAGGACGGCTTCCTCGCGGCGCAGTCGCCGCTCCGCTTCGGAGCGTCCGCCGGCGAGGTCGCCCTCGGCGGGCGCATCGGCCTCGACGGCCGGCTCGATCTCCAGGGGACGACCGTCGTGCCGAAGAAGGTGCTCGCCGAGATCGTCTCCGGGGTGCCGCTCCCCGAGAAGCTCGAGGTTCCGCTCGCGCTCGGCGGAACCCTCTCGTCGCCGAGCGTCTCGGTGCGCGCCGATCAGGCGGCCGCATCGCTCGCGAAGGGCGAGGCGAAGGCGGCCGTGCAGGGTGCGCGCGAGAAGGCGGAGAAGGAGGGGAAGAAGGCGGTGGAGGGGATCCTCAAGCGGTTCGGAAAGTAGCCAGGGCTTCACGGCCGAGAGTTCCGGGAGCTCGCAGCAAGTCTCGCTGATCGGGAGGCGGAGGCGGTGAGGGACGCCCGCGGCGGTTCCTCAACGTCGCCCGGGTGCTTTCGCAGAAGCCGACGGATCGCGCGACATCAGTACCTCGGGTTGAGGCGGGGCTCCTTACGGGGCTCCTTACTCTCGGTCGCAGATCCCCTCTCTGCGGGGCTCTCGGAGGCTCTCGGTGTCTCGCTGATCCCACACCATCCGCTACGGGCGGATGCCGCAGGGCGACGCGAAGAACCTGTGCGAAGGGCAAGGTCATCCTTGAGCCGGCCTTGGGCAGATCAAGCAGGGCGACAGGCTTCCGAGCTTGTCGGGCTCGAAAACACGGTTGTTTCGGCCGCCGGCGCTTGCGCGCTGCGAACCCGCGTGGATCGGCGGGAGACCACTGATGCACAGTTGATCTGGGTCAGCACGCAACGAGTTCGAGATGCCTAGAGTTCGCCTGTTCTCACTCGGGGTATCACGATATGAAATACGCCTTCCGGACGCTTTTCGTCTTTGCCGCCCTGATCGGTGCAGGCTCCTCGCCTTCCCAGGCCCAGTCAGCGCTCCACGCGTACTGGTCCGCGGCGCTCAATGGTGAGGCGAGGAACGTGAAGGTCAACTCCAGGGACGAGGTGCTCGTCGCGACTTCCTTGTCGGTGCAGCGCTTCGCGAGGGACGGCACGCTCCTCGCTTCTTGGAGCCCGCCGTCGAGCGAATTACGGCTCGACCTCGATCCGGCCGAGAACGTTGTCGTCGGCGGCGGTTGGTTCGTGGGGAAGTATACGCCGGACGGCACGCTCTTGTGGCAGGTGACGCCGCCGGCTCCGGTCTCCGCCGTCGCGGTGGATCGTACGGGGAACGTCTACGCCGCTGGCGGGTGGGACGGATGTACGACCCTCAAGCTCGATGCTTCCGGTAACCTGCTCTGGGTCCGATCCGAACCCGTCCCGCCGGAGTCGACCTACCTGTCACCGATCGCCGTCCTGCTCACGGCGGCGCAAGGGGTGATCGTGCTCAACCGGACCAACTGGTCAGGCTATTATCCCTTCTATTATCAGGTCACTTACGACGAAGAAGGAAATCTCGCCTCGACTTATCGCGGGTATGGCTATCCCAATGACGGCACCGTCGCCCCATTCGGCGGCGCCTACTACGTTGGCGAGAGCTACTACGGGGGACCGTACGGCTATAACTGCTACTGGGGGTATTTCGGTGCGTCTACCGACGCCCAGATGAGCCCGATGCCGAACTATGACTCTGCATGCGAGAGATTCCGAGCCCTCAGCATGGCGCCTGATGGCGACGTCCTTATCGCCGGCGACGCAGTGGTTACGGGGCCCCAACTCAGCAAGTATGACCTCACGAGGACGCGCATCTGGGCCGCTGCTCTTCCGCACTTCGCCCAGGCCATCGCGGTCGATTCGGCTGGCGCCATTTTGGCTGCTGGCGGCACGCAGTTGTCGCGGCTTGCCGTTGACGCCGACGGCGATGGCTACGATGCCAGCGTCGACTGCAACGATTCCGACGCGAGCATCTACCCAGGTGCAAACGAGGTGAAACACGATGGAGTGGACCAAGACTGCAACGGGTACGATCTTACGATCGACGTCCTCAAGGCTAACTACGATCCTGCAGCCCAGCAGCTCCATGTCGTCGCGACGAGCACACTGGGCGCAAGCGCCATGCTCGAGCTTGTCGGATATGGAGCCATGACTTTCAAGTCGAACGTCGGAGAGTGGGCGATCACGGCATCTTCCCAGCTGAATCCAGGGACGGTAACGGTCAGCGGAATCGAGGGCGCAACCACCGCGCAAGTGAAGTAGGGTCCTGCGGCGCGTGCGGCGATCTCGACAGGCTTGATCGCGCCGCTTTCCGCGAGCAAGTAGGTAGACGCGATCTTCGCGAGCTGAGCGGACATCGACGGCGCACGCAACCTTCCTCGGCGTCGCAGGAACGGCGCGCGCGCCGGCCCGGACCCGCCCAACCGTGAGCTTTCGTGAGAGTGTGGTCGTATGGTCTCGCAAGCGCCTACGGCTCCCGTTCGAGCCATGCGCGTCCTCGTCGCTCCCGTGTTGCTCGTCTGTGGGATGCTCGCGCCCTTCTCGCCGGTCGTCCTTTCGGACCGGACGCTCGCGTGGGGCGTGAGCACGAACCTATTCGCACCGACGCGACCGCTGATCGTGGAAGCGCTTCGGCATTTCCGCCTGCCACTCTGGAACCCGTACGTCGGGACGGGCGTGCCGTTGTTCGCGGAAGCCCTGCACGGCGTCCTCCATCCGGCATCGCTGATCGCGGCACTGCTGGGGCCGAAGGGGGGGCTCGACCTGGTCATGCTGCTCCACCTCACGGCTGCGGCGCTCGGCGCGTTCTCTCTGGCGCGGGCGCTTGGCGTCTCGCGCGCAGGGGCCGTAGCGTCGGGGTTCGCGTATGGCCTGAGCGGCTTCACCGTCTCGATGACGAACAACCTGCCGTTCCTGGCGGGCGCGGCGAGCGTGCCATGGGTGCTCGCGGGGATGCGGCTGGCAGCGCTCGGGCACCGGTTTGGCGTGATGGCCGCAAGCGCGTCGGCCCTGGTCTGCGCGCTTTCGGGCGATTTCCAGGCCCTCTCCGTCGCTTTCGTGCTGGGAGCGGTACTCGCGGCGGAGGCGCGAGGATGGAGGGGGTTCGCCTGCGCCGCCTCCGCCGGCACAGCAGGCCTGCTCATGGGCGGAATCCAGCTCTGGCCGTCATGGATACATCTCGGCCGAAGCATCCGCGCTCTGCCGTTGTCCATGCTGGAACGTGCGGAATGGGCCTTCGCGGTGCCGCGAGTCGTCGAGTGGGTCGTCCCAGGGTTCTTCTGGGGCGCCACGAGGACCTCTACCGCTCCGGTGTTCAGCGCCCTGGGTGATTCGCAGGCCCCGCAGCCGTTCGCCGCGAGTGTGTTCATCGGCGCTCCCGTCCTGCTCCTCGCGCTCGAGGGAATTCGCGGTTCACGGGCCGGCCGGTTGCTGGGTGCGTCCGCGCTTCTCCTGCTGTGGGTCGCTTTCGGCCAGCGCTTCGGGGCCGAGCAGGTTCTACACACGGTCCCCGTGTGGCAGCACTTCCGGTACATGGAGAAGCTCGCAGGCCCCATCACGCTTTGCGCAGCGGTCCTCGCGGGGCTGGGCTATGAGCGCCTCTGGACGCGGCGCGCCGGCATGGGAAGGACCGCCGTGGGTGGGCTCGTCCTGGCCGTTGTCTTCCTGGGAGCTCTCACGTTCGCGCCGAAAGCCTCGGAGGTGGCGCTGCGCTGGGCAGGTGTCGCGACCACCGCCATCGATGCGGCGCCGTCGGCACGCCTGCGGCTTGCGGAGGGGCTGAAGCACGCCGCCGCGGCTCTCGCCGCATCGGTGGCGTTGCTCTGGTGGCTGCGGGGGGGCTCGAGCGGTCGACTCGCCCGTGCCGCCATCCCTGCGCTGCTGTTCGGGCAGTCCGCGGCCGCGCTCCCGTACGCCTGGCATCTCGGAGCCGCCAGGGCCCACGCGCCGCCGCGTCCGCCGCCCCTGGAAGCCGAGCCGCCAGGGCCCCGCGTCGACATCCCGTTCCTTCCTCCCAGCCCGCCGCGCGTCGTGGGCATGGACGAGGTGGACGCGGAGCACTACGTGCTCGCGCGGATGCTCATGCCGGCGCACAATGTGGCGGTCCGGATCGACGAGTTCCGGGTTTACTCCGGGTTCCCGCCGATGCGCTTCGAGGCCCTCGCCGCCGCCCATGGGGGCGATCTCGCGCTCCTCGAGCGACGCCTCGGCACTACTCACTTCATCATTCCGCCCATCTTCGACGAGGGATCGCGGTTCGCCGCGGCGACGCTCACCGCTGGGGGGTCGCACGTCTTTACGGACCACGAGCTCGGGTTCACCGTCTGGGCGCTGCCGCACCGTCCGTGGGCAAACTTCCCCCCGGCGGCCGAGAGCGCGGCCGACGCGGAAGGTGCGCTCGCCGCCACCCTCCGGCACGTCCGCGCGGGCGACGCGACCGTCGTCGTGGAAGCTCCGGCCGCACCGCCCGCCGCACCTGGGCGTGTGCTCGCAATCGAGCGTGGGGTGGAGTGGTGTCGGGTGGACGCTGAGGCGGACGCCCAGGCCCTGCTCGTCGTAAACGACGCGTTCTGGCCAGGGTGGTTAGCGACCATCGACGGTCGGCCTGCGGAGATCCTACCGGCCGACGCTCTGGTTCGGGCGGTGCGCTGGCCGCCGGGGCGGCACAGGCTCGAGATGTCGTACGAGCCGCCCGAGATCACGGTCGGGTGGGCCATTTCGGCGTCGGGGTTGCTGCTCCTGCTTGTGCTCATGTGGCGGGCCCGGTCGCAGCCGGGCGACGCCCTCGCTGCAGGAGCCGCGGCGAGAGGCGCGCCGCCGGGCCCGTAGGGCATAGATGGCTTCCGGCCGCTCGGGGCGATGGCGCCGGCGTGCTCGCCGTGCCGGTTCAACTGGCCAACCTCCCGCATGCCAACGCGCCGTCCGAGGCGCGGTCACGATGTCGCAGCCGCCCGATAGCCGCGACCTCGCGGTGCCGCTGACGGCCGACCTCCGGCGGTTCCACATCAGCGTCTCCCGCCGCTTCCTCGAGAAGGTCGAGGCGGGCCTCGAACCCGAGCCGGGCGCGGGCCTTCGACGGGTCGCACACCCAGCCCGGCGCGAGGAGCTGCGCCGCGAGCTTCCGGTTTCAACGGAAGCCGGCGTCCGGTCGCGTTCGTCACGACGTCGGCGGCAGCCGCGACGGCGCGGAGCAGCGGCGCCGGAATGGGAACGCGCCGCGCGCGGACGCCGAGCGCGCGCGCCGCCTCCGCCATGAGCCCGGCCGCGGTCGTGGTCTCGGGCGATGCGAGGAAGAACGCCTCGCCCGCCGCTTCGGGCCGCTCCGCGACGAGGATGAACCCGCGCGCGCAGTCGTCCACGTCGATCCAGGACAGGGGACGGTTCCCGAAGGAGAGCGCGAGCCTCGCCCTGGCGATCCGGAAGAAGAGCAGGTTCTCCCGGTCGCCCGGCCCCATGATCCGCGGTTACCCGTTACCCGGCACGGGCTGCGCGGCACGGGCGGGCTGCGGGTTGCCGGGTTGCCCGATGACACCTCGCGCTCGCTCCTCACCGTACGGGCCTATCCACGCGGCGCGTGGTCGCACGAGCGGCTCGCGTCGTTCCATCTGCCTCCCGCGTCGAGGCAGCGGTCGACGGCGAGCCATCGCTCCAGCCGCACGACCAACAGAACGACGATTGCGATGACTGCTACGACGACCACGACACGTGCGTAGCGCGACATCGGCCGGTCCATCACTGCAGCGAGAAATGCTCCGGGAGCGCGTCCCCGCTGCGCCGCACACGGGGATTGCTCAACGACTGGCCGGTCAGGACTTCTTGTCGTCGTCCTTCTTCTCGGCCTTCTTCGCGCCGTCGTGCGCGCACTGGCAGTTCGCGCCGCAGCTGCACTCCTTGCCCTCCGCACAGGCGCACTTCGCCTTCTTCTCGGCGTCCTTCTTCGCGGTCTTCTCCGCCGAGGAGACCTTGTCCTGGTGGTTCGGGCAGTCCTTGCAGTCAGGGCACGCGAGGGCGGGGGCGGCGGAGACGAGCGCGAGCGCGGCAGCCGCCGCGAGGACGATCCGGATCATTCGGGTACTCTCCTTGAGTGGTCCGGCCGTCGGCGCCGGGTCTGCGGCTGAGAGGCAGGGATCGAGCGTAGGGATTCGTCTTGCGCCCTGTCAAGCGAACGGCCGGGCGGTCCACTAGATTCCCCCGGGACATGGCCCAGCTCGAGACCGACCGGCTCATCGAGATGCTCCGGGACCCCAACGTGGAGAGCCGCGACGTGGCGGCCGCGGCCGGGGTCCCCCGCGAGGAGGCTGCCCGCGCGGCACGGCTCGTCCTCGGGATCGCGAAGGCGAAGCCGGAGGAGGTCGCGACGCTGCCCGCCCCGCTCGCCGTCGCCGCCTGCCGCGTTGCCCTGGGCGCCTCGCGCACCGACGTGCTCGCCGCCCTCGCCGGCCATGCCGGCAAGGAGGTCGCGAAGGAGGCGAAGCGCGCGCTCCACATCCTGAGGACGCGCGGCGTGGCGATCCCCGAGCCGCCCCGTCCGGCCCCGGCCGCTTCGGCCGCGGCGCCCGAGCCGCCGCTCGCCGCTTACGCGACCACCATCGACGCCCGCGGCGAGCGCGCCGTCTGGCTCCCCCGTACCATCCCTGGGAAGGGCGTCGAGGTCGGCCAGGCGGTCCTCTCGGACGAGCGCGGGCTCCTCGAGCTGCAGATCGGGGTGGTCGGCCGCAAGGAGTGGCGCGCCCTCGTGAAGGACCTCGTCGAACGGGGCGCGGCAATGGGCGTCCGCGAGATCGAGCGGGGGCGAGCGGCCGCCCTCGTCGCCGCGGCGAGGGCGCAGAACGACCGCTCCGGGCAGCGGGTGCCGGAGCGCGCCGATCTCTGGCTCGGCCAGCTCGGCCCGGCCGCGCCGCTGCCGGATCCCGCCGCGGCGTTCCCCGCCCTTCCCCCCGGAGAGGAGCAGGACGCGCTCGCTGCGTCGGGGGAGCTGCACGACCTGCCGCTCCTCGCGAGCTGGCTCGCGGACGAGGGGTTCCTGCGCGAGGTCGCGGGCAAGCTCGACGAGATCGCCGTCTCGCCGCTGTACGTGGACGACGCGCAGCGCGCCGGTCAGATGGCGCACACGGTCGCGGACGCGGTGGACCGCTACCTCGACGAAGGCCGCCGGGCGCGCCTCTCCGCACGCCTCTTCTCGGTGGCGGAGCATCTCCTCGTCGCCGGCGACCCGGGCCACGCGCGCTCGGCGGCGGCCGCGGCTCGTGCCCTCGCTGCCGGAACGCCGGCGCGCAGCGTTCCGTTCGCACGCCTGCTCGTCGAGAAGGCGTTCCCGGCCGCGCCCGCTCCGCAAGACGCGGCGACCGAACCACGCGATCCTGGCTCGCTGATCGTGGCGCCGAGGTGATCCGGGCTGTTCGGTTGCGTTCCTCCCGTGAACGAGCCCGAGCCCGAGCCCGAGCCCGCGCCCGAACGAGCCGGGCTCGGGCGCGGGCGCGTTCACGGGCACGGATTCTCCAAGCGGCGACGGCACGAGCTGCGTTGACCGCCGGGGGGACATCCGATAGGTCTGCCCGGTGCCCGGCCCCTCTCCCACGGTGGACGTCGTGATCGCGCTGCCCGGCGACCGCGTCGTGCTCGTCCGGCGCAAGAACCCGCCGCCGGGCTGGGCGCTGCCCGGGGGCTTCGTGGACGAGGGCGAGACGCTCGAGGCGGCCGCGGTGCGCGAGGCGAAGGAGGAGACCGGCCTCGACGTCGCGCTGGAGGACCTCCTGTACGTCTACTCGGACCCGCGCCGCGACCCGCGCCGCCACACCGTCTCGGCGGTCTTCCTCGGCCGCGCCGGGGGAGAGCCGGTAGGGGGCGACGACGCGGCGGAGGCGCGCGCCTTCTCGTGGGGCGCGCTCCCCTCTCCCATCGCGTTCGACCACGGAGACATCCTGGGGGACGCGCGCCGGTTCCTGCTCACCGGGACGCGCCGCCGCCCGTGACTCCTCTCTCCGCCAGCGACCGCGCCGCCCTCCTCGGCATCGCGCGCGGCGCGGTGCTCGCGCACCTCGGCCTCGCGACCGCCCCCGCCCTGCCGCAGGCGGGGCCGCTCGCCGCCGAACGCGGCGCGTTCGTGACCCTCCACGTCGGGGACGACCTGCGCGGCTGCATCGGCAGCTTCCGCCCGCTCGGATCGCTCGCCGGAGCGGTGGCGAGGATGGCGGTCGCGGCGGCCTCGGAGGACCCTCGCTTCCGTCCCATCGGGCCGCACGACGTGGCGGAGCTGCGGGTGGCGGTCTCCGCCCTCGACCTCGAGTCGCCCCGGCGGCTCGCCGACCCGCGCGCGGTCGAGGTCGGGCGCCACGGCCTCGTCGTGAAGCGCGGCTGGCAGCGCGGCGCGCTCCTGCCGAAGGTGGCGGTGGAGCAGGGCTGGAATGCGGAGGCGTTCCTCCGCCACACCTGCCTCAAGGCAGGCCTCCCGCCCACCGCATGGCAGGAGCCCGACTGCGAGGTCGAGGCGTTCGAGGCGGACGAGTTCGGGGAAGGGACAGGGACGTGACCGGAGCGATCTCCATCATCGCCGCGATCCTCGCGATCTCGGTCCTCATCATCCTCCACGAGGCGGGCCACTTCCTCGCCGCGCGCGCCGTCGGGATGCGCGTCGAGCGGTTCAGCGTCGGGTTCGGGCGCGTGCTCTTCTCGTTCCGGCGTGGCGAGACGGAGTTCGCGCTCTCGGCCATCCCCCTCGGCGGCTACGTGAGCGTCGCGGGGGCGACCGCTGGCGCTGCGGTGGATCCGGAGGACGGGGGCGCGTACGCGAACAAGTCCGCGTGGCGGCGGTTCGTGTTCGTCCTCGCCGGGCCGGTGATGAACTACGTCACGGCGGTGGTCGTCGCCTGGCTGCTCCTCTCGTCGATCGGGCTCGGCGTCGTCGATCCGTCCACGCGAGTCGGCACGCTCGTCCCCGGCATGCCCGCCGCGGCGGCCGGGCTCCGTCCCGGCGACCGGATCGAGGCGGTCGCGGGCAAGCCGGTCGCGTCCTGGGAGGAGCTCGTCCAGGAGGTCCAGGGCCACCGGGGCGAGGCGATCGTCCTCGACGTCATGCGGGGCGACGGGCCGGCGGCCGGGCGGCAGCAGATCCGGATCACGCCGCAGGACGACGGCGGCCGCGGGAAGATCGGGCTGCGGCCTGCGGAGATCGCGATCCGGGCCGGCGCGCTCGAGGCGGTGCCGGCGGCGGTGCGGCTCACGAACGCGAACCTCTCCGCCCAGCTCTCCGGCTTCGCCGCCATCTTCGCGCGCAAGCAGAAGGCCGAGCTGTCAGGGCCGATCGGCATCGTCCAGGAGCTCGTGCGCGGCGCACGCGCCGGGATCGAGCGCTTCCTGAGGCTCATCTGGACGTTCTCGGTCGGCCTCGCCGTGCTGAACCTCCTTCCCTTCCCGGCCCTCGACGGGAGCCGGCTCGCCTTCCTCGGTTACGAGCTCGTCACGCGGCGGCGCGTGAACGAGCGCGTCGAGGGGCTCATCCACACAGGCGGCTTCATCGTCCTCGTGATCCTCATCCTGGCGGTGAGCTTCGGGGACGTGGTGCGGCTGCTCCGCTAGGGCCGTGGCGGTCCGGGTCCTCTACTTCGCGGGGGCGCGCGATGCGGCCGGAACGGCGCGGGAGACGCTCGCCGCCGCTCCCCCGACGGTCGGCGCGCTGCGGCGCGTCCTCGAGACCGCCCACCCCGCCCTCGCCCGCGTCCTCCCGCGCTGCCGCATCGCGGTGGACGAGGAGTTCGCCGAGGACGACGCGCCGCTGCGCGACGGCGTGGAGGTCGCGGTCGTGCCCCCGGTGTCCGGCGGCGCACCCCTGTTCGCGGTGGTGGATCGGCCGCTCGCGCTCGCCGAGGTGGTCGACGCGGTCGCCGCGCCGGGGCGGGGCGGCGTCGTCACGTTCACGGGGACCGTGCGCGACGTGACCCGCGGGCGGCGCGTGGTCCGGCTCGAGTACGAGGCCTACCGGGAGATGGCGGAGCGCAAGCTCGCCGGGATCGGCGCGGCGGTCGCAGCCGAGCACGGCGTCGAGGTCGCCATCGTGCACCGTGTGGGCGTGCTCCTCCCCGGCGAAGCGGCGGTGGTGATCGCCTGCGCCGCCCCCCACCGCACGGCGGCGTTCCGCGCGTGCGAGGCTTGCATCGAGCGGCTGAAGAAGGACGTCCCGATCTGGAAGCGCGAGGTCTACGAGGACGGATCGGAGTGGGTGGGGCTCGGTCCGTGATCCGTGCCGCCCCGTGCTATCCTCGATTCGTTCCCGGGGGTTGCGTGAAGGTCCTCATCGCAGACGATGACCGGCTCGTCCGGACGATGCTCACCGACCTGCTCGCCGGTCTCGGCCATGCGGTGGTCGAGGCGACGAACGGCGCGGAGGCCGTCGCGCTCGCCGGCCGCGAGAGGCCGGATCTCCTCATCCTCGACCTGCTCATGCCGAAGCTCTCCGGCCTCGACGCGCTCCAGGCGCTCCGCGCGAGCGGCGTCCGGACGCCGGCGGTCCTGCTCACCGCGATCAGCGACGGCAGCGTCCGCGCGATGGAAGGCGCCGACGCCGTGGACGTGCTGCTCGAGAAGCCCGTCACGCGGCGGAGCCTCTCGCGCGCGCTCACCCGCGCGACGCGGGCCTGAAGACCTCGAGCGACGGCGTGCGGCTCTACCGTTCGCTCCTCACCCTCGTCCTCCTCGCGAGCGCCGTCCCCACCGCGCTCGTCGCGGCGCTGGTCCTGCGCCGCACGGGGGCCCTCGACGCGGTGGCGACGCTCGCGGTGGGCGGCTCGGTCGCGCTCGCGATGGTGCTCTCCGCGCTCGTCGCGCGGAGCGTCACCCGGCCCATCGGAGAGGTGGTCCGCGGCGCGCTCGCCATCGCGCGGGGCCGCTTCGGGCGGCAGGTGGCGGTCCGCATCGGGAACGAGCTCGGCGACCTCGCCTACGCGTTCAATCACATGTCGCGCGAGCTCGCGAGCTATGACGGCGAGAACCGGCGGCTCATCGCGGCGCTCGAGCGCGGGTACCTCGACACGATCCGGAGCCTCGCCGCCGCGGTGGACGCGAAGGATCCCTACACGCGCGGCCACGCCGAGCGGGTCGCCGCCCTGGCCGTCGAGATCGGGCGCGAGCTGGGCCTCGCCGAGGGGGTGCTGAAGGCCCTCGAGTACGGCGGGATCCTCCACGACATCGGGAAGATCGGGATCCCCGACGCGATCCTCGCGAAGCGCGGCGCGCTCGGCGAGGACGAGATGGCGCTCGTGCGCGACCACCCTCGCATCGGGGCCGAGATCGTGGCGGGCGTCGAGTTCCTCGAGCACGCGATCCCCGCGATCCGCAGCCACCACGAGCGCTGGGACGGCACCGGCTACCCCGACCTGCTGGCGGGCGAGGCGATCCCGCTCGTGGCGCGCATCGTCAACATCGCCGATACCTGGGACGCCTACACCTCGCGCCGCCCGTACCAGGAGCCGATCCCGTCGGATGTGGTGGTCGCGATCCTCGAGGGGCTGAAGGGGGCCCAGACCGATCCCGCCGTCCACGAAGCGCTCCTGCGCGCCCTGCGCCGCCGGCGGGAGCGCGCCGCATAGGAGAGCGCCCGCTCGCCCGCACGCGCTGCGTGCTTGCGTCCGAGCGTGGTTCGCCTAAGCTCGCGCCATGATGACGCGCGTGCTCGCTTGGCTCGCCACCGCCGCCGTGCTCGCAGCGGCTCCGGTGCGGGCGGAGGATCCGACGAAGCGTGGCTTCGATCCCGACCCGGCCCGGCTCGCGCTCTCGCTCGACGGCGGGTTCGCGGTCGAGACCGCCGCCGCCGCACCGCAGGGGACGATCGGCGCCGCCGCCGTCGTGGACCTCGCGTCCGGGCTCCTCTCGCTCGAGCGCGGTGGAGAGCGGAAGGACCTCCTCGAGCAACGGCTCTCGCTCCACCTGCTCGCGGGCTGGTCGCTCGGCAAGATCGAGCTGGGCGCCCACCTCCCGATCGCCCTCTACCAGGACGCGAACTTCTCGCTCCTCACCGACCAGGGCGTCGGCGGGCCGCTCGTCGCCCCCGTGGCGAAGACCGCCCTCGGCGACCTCCGGCTCGGCGCCAAGCTGCCCGTGCTCGACGCGGCGCGCTGGCCGCTCGGGCTCTCCGCGATGCTCGACCTGCGCCTCCCGACCGGCAACGGCGACGCGTTCTACTCGGACGGCCTCGCGGTCGTCCCCTCGGCCATCGCGACCCGCGCCTTCGGCCCGCTGCGCCTCGACGCGCAGCTGGGCTACCTCATCCGCGGCGCAGGCCAGTACGCCCAGCTCGTCGTGCACGACGGCTTCACGTACGGCGCAGGGGGCTCGCTCGATCTCCCTCGCGCCGGCCCGTTCCAGCGCTGGCGCGCCATCGCGGAGGTGACCGGCGCCTGGCCGCGGGGGTACGACCTCTCCGGCGACCGGTATCGCGCGCCGCTCTCGGCGCGGGGCGGGCTTCGCTGGTTCGCCGCGCGTGCGCTCTCCGTCGAGGTGGGCGGCGGCGCGGGGCTGGGCGAGCCGGGCTTCGGGCGAGAGGCGTGGCGCGTCTTCGCCGGCGTCCGCTGGGCGCAGGCGAGCGTGGGGAAGCCGGACGACGACTTCGACAAGGACGGCGTCCCGAACGCGCTGGACCGCTGCCCGCGCGAGCCCGGTCCGGCGGCGCTCGACGGCTGTCCGGACAGGGACGGCGACGAGATCCCCGACATCGACGACAAGTGCCCCGATCAGCCCGGACCGGTCCAGAACGACGGCTGCCCGGTGAAGGAGGACGAGCCGCTCGTCGAGATCGAGACCGAGCGCCTCTCCCTGAAGGACGCCATCCACTTCGACACCGGCAAGGACACCATCAAGTCCGAGTCCTTCCGGATCCTGGACGAGGTGGCGAAGCTCCTGAAGAGCCACTCCGAGCTGAAGAAGGTGCGCGTCGAGGGACATACCGACAACGTGGGCGGGGCCGCCTACAACAAGGACCTCTCGGAGCGGCGCGCGATCTCGGTCGTCCGCTACCTCGTCGAGAAGGGCGGCATTCCGCGCCAGCGGCTCGACCCGAAGGGCTACGGGTTCGAGCGGCCGGTCGCGACCAACGCGACCGCGGTCGGACGCGCGCGGAACCGCCGCGTCGAGTTCACGATCGTGAGCGAGCAATAGAGGAAGCGCGGTGGCACGGCTCGCGGTGTTCGACCTCGACGGCACGCTCGTCGACTCGCTCGACGACCTGCACGCTTCGGTGAACCACGCGCTGGGAGCGGTCGGGCTCCCGCTTCGCACGCGCGACGAGGTCCGCGGCTTCGTCGGCGAGGGGGCGCGCGTCCTCGTCGCGAAGGCGGTCGCCCCGCGCGACGAGCTCTTCGACCCCGCGCTCGCGGCGTGGCGGGCGCACTACGAGGCGCACTGCCTCGACCGGACGCGGGCCTACCCCGGCATCGAGGCGCTCCTCGCCGGCGCGGGGAGGATCCTCGGGGTGCACACGAACAAGCCCGGCGCGATGGCCCGCAAGATCCTCGCCGGCCTCGGGCTCCTTCCGCGCTTCGCCGCGGTGGTCGGGGGCGACGACGCGCCGCGGAAGCCCGATCCGACCGGCCTCCAAGAGATCATGGCGCGCGTCGGGGCCTCTCCCGCGGAGACCGTCCTCGTGGGCGACAGCCAGCACGACGTCGAGGCCGCGCGCGCCGCCGGAGCCGCGATCGTGGCGGTGACGTGGGGCCTCACCTCGCGTGCCGGGCTCGCGGCGGCGGGCGCGACCGTCTTCGCCGACACCGCCGCCGATCTCGCGCCGTGGGTGGCGTAGGAAGCTCGCACGCCTTCCGAAAAGTCGCGGCCCGCCCCGCCGCGTGCTACCCGGAGACATGATCCGCGTCGCGCTGAAGCTCCTCGTCGCGGCGGCCGCGGTCTGGGCCGTGTGGTCCTTCGTCCCGGTGAACGGCCGCACCCTCGCCGATCGCTGGCACGCCGCGGGCACCCCGTCCGCATTCCTCGAGCGAGGCTGGGCCGAGGTCACCGGCGGCTCCGCCGCGAGAGCGGGAAAGCCACAGGCTCGCCTCCCTGCCCAGCGGCCAACCGAGAGCCATAGCGACGCCGACCGGAAAGCAGTCGAGCGCATCCTCACCGAGCGCGTGAAGCGGTAGGGGCGGAGCTGCACCCGCTCTCCGGGGCCCACCCGCTGCGCAGCAGGACCGCCGCGCCGTGAGCCCCACGTTCGCCTTCTTGCGCCTGCCTCTCCGCAGCCCCCACCTTGTGCGGGAGCCCGCGTCCGCGGGGCGGAGGTGGCCATGGCGTCGTGGGGTGCGCTCATCGTTGCGACGCTGTCCCTCGCAGGTCCCGACACGCAGAAGCCGCTCTACAGCGAGGTGCGCTCCCCGGCCCCGCCCGCCACCGTCTCCGCGCTCCCCGATCTCTCCCACCTCGCCGAGGCGGCGGTCCCGGCGGTGGTCGGGGTCATCACGACCGCGTCCGCACCCCCGGGCGCGAAGGACGAGGCGCTCCGTGAGCTGTTCGACAAGCTGAACGACGGACCGCGCCGGGGCATCGGCTCCGGATTCGTCATCCACCGCGACGGCTGGATCATCACGAACGCGCACGTGGTCGAGGGCGCCGCGTCGGTGGAGGTCGATCTCGGCGGCGGGCGGCGGCTGCCTGCGAAGGTGGTGGGCGCTGACTCGGAGTCGGACGTGGCGCTCCTGAAGGTCGAGCCGGAGCGGCCGCTGACCTCGGTGCCACTGGGCGACTCGGACCGCGTCCTCATCGCGGAGTGGGTGCTCGTCATCGGGAGCCCCTTCGGTCTCGACCACTCGGTGACGCTCGGGATCGTGAGCCACACCGGACGCGCGGACATCTCACCGGTCGGTCGACCGGGGACGTACGACTTCATCCAGACCGACGCCTCCATCAACCCGGGCAACTCCGGTGGCCCGGTGCTGAACCTGCGCGGCGAGGTGATCGGCATCGCGACGGCCGTGAACGCGACCGGCCAGGGGATCGGGTTCGCCATCCCGATCAACATGGCGAAGGAGGTCGTCGGGCAGCTCCGGCGGGCCGGCAAGGTGGTGCGGAGCTGGCTCGGCGTGGCGGTGCGCGAGCCCGCCCCGCCCGACGTGCCGGCGGGGGTGGTGGTGACGGAGGTGGCAGAGGGAGGCCCGGCCGCATCCGCGGGGATGCGGGTGGGGGACCTGATCACCGGCTTCGAGGGCCACTCCATCAAGACCCCGGCGCGGCTCCGCTGGTACGTCTCCACCGCCGGCGTCGGACGCTCGGTCGAGGTGCGGCTGCGGCGCGGCAGCGGCCCGGAGCAGGCGGTGCGGGTCTCGCTCGCGGAGGTCCCTGCCGCCGAGCAGGCGCGCGCCCAAGCCCGGGCGGCGCTCGGCGACGATTGACCGCCGAAAAGCGCCCTGCTATCACCGCGCTCCATGGCCGACGCGAAGACGACGACGAAGACGACGAAGACGAAGGCACCCGCGCCCAAGGGCGCCGGGAAGAAGAGCTGCACCGTCCAGGGGTGCAAGCGGGCCTACCAGGCGAAGGGTCTCTGCTTCTTCCACTACAAGAAGTGGCGGCGCGGCGAGCTCGAGGGGCGTGCGAGCCGCTACGACACCTGCTCGAAGCCCGACTGCAAGAAGAAGGTGGTCGCGCACGGGCTCTGCCAGGAGCACTTCGAGGCCTGGACGAAGTCCCGCAAGAAGAACCAGCCCGCCGCCGGCGAGGCTCCCGCGGCCGCGGCGCCGGCCGCCCCCGCGGCGTAGCGCCTCTCACCGTCCGCGTGCGAGCGCAGGCGCAGCCGGATGAGGCTGCGCCGGCCCCCCAGGGGGCCCCCAACGATGAGCGCGGCTTCGCCGCGGGTACAGATCTCGAGCGAGCAGCGGAGGAGCCGGGCTCCGCCCGGCGACGGGCTGAGGCGAAGCCGAAGCATCGATGGTCGGGGGGCGCGAGGGCATAGCCCGAGTGTCCCCCCGCTAGTACTACTCGGTCACTTCTGCGCCGTCGCGAGAGCGCCGAGGCCGAAGCGAGGAAGCGAGGCGGGCGCGCGACGAACGAGCAGCGGAGGCGTACCGATAGGTACGTCGAGCAGCGCAGTGAGGAGCCCGCCCGCCGCAGCGAGAGCATCGGCGCTCGCAGCAGGCGTACGAAGTGACCGAGTAGTACTAGGAACGAAGCACCCGCTCGAGCGCGCGCACCGCGGCGACGCACAGCTCCGCCTCGCGCTGCGTCGGCTCGGCGCGAGCGAGGAGCCGCCGCAGCTCGGCGAGCACCTGATCCGGGTTCTGCGGATTCAGGTATCCCGCGGCCCCGAGGAGCGCCCGCGCGCGATCCCAGAGCGCCTCGATCGTCTCGTGCCGCGCCGGCTCCGGTGGCACCGCGTGTCGCCCGCCCGGGGGCACGGCCGCGGCCCCCTGCTCCTCGCGCGCCGCGGAGGCGACCTCCCACGCGAGCACGGTCGCCGCCTGCGCAAGGTTCATCGAGTCGTACGCCGGCGCGGTGGGGATCCCGCAGACGGCCTGGCAGAGCCCCAGCTCCGCGTCGGAGAGGCCGCGCCGCTCCTGGCCGAGCACGATCGCGACGGGGCCGGCGGTGCTCCGCCGCGCCACCTCGCGTCCGAGCGCGGCGGGATCGAGTCGGGGCCGTCCCTCCACCTCCCGCGAGGTCGTGCCGCAGGTCCAGGTCGCGCCGCGGAGCGCCTCGCGAAGATCCGCGTGGATCCGCGCGGCGTCGAGCACGTCGCCTGCCTTGCGGGCGAGCCGCCGCGCGCGCGCGAGGACGTCCTCCCGGGCCGTTCCCGGCCCGCCGCTCCGGGGAGGGCCCGCCCAGGAGGGCGGCGCCACCACCGCGAGCCGCGCGAGTCCGAAGTTCTTGAGCACGCGGGCGACCGCACCGAGGTTGTCGGCGCTCTGTGGGCGATCGAGCACGACGAGGACGTTCGCGGGGTTCATGTGGGGGCCCGGGCGCGCGATCCGGCTGCCCCATCCCTCTGCGAACCGTATAACATCGCCGCCCATGATCCCCGACGAGAAGCTGCACGCGCAGCTCCCGCACACCCTCGGGCAGCTCGACCTGCCCGCCCTCGGCGACCTCTACCGTGGCAAGGTCCGCGACAACTACGCGCGGGGCGACCGGATCGTCATGATCACGACCGACCGCGTGTCCGCGTTCGACCACGTCCTCGGGACCATCCCGTTCAAGGGCGAGGTGCTCTCCAGGCTCACCGCCTTCTGGTTCGAGAAGGTGAAGGACATCGCCCCCACCCACCTCATCGACGCCCCGGATCCGTCGGTGATGGTGGTGAAGAAGGCGAAGCCGCTGCCCATCGAGATCGTGATCCGCGGCTACATCACGGGATCCCTCTGGCGCGATTACGAGGCCGGCAAGGCGGGCGCGTACGGCATCGACTGGCCGAAGGGGCTGCGGAAGGACCAGCAGCTCGCGAAGCCGATCATCACGCCCTCGACCAAGGCGGAGTACGGCAAGCACGACGAGCCGATCAGCGAGCAGGAGATCCTCGCGCAGGAGATCGTCGCGCCCGAGGTCTGGCGCGAGGCGACCGGAATTGCGCAGCGCCTCTACCAGCGCGGGCAGGAGTGGGCGAGGAGCCGCGGCCTCATCCTCGTGGACACGAAGTACGAGATGGGAATCGTCGCGGAGGAGGACGGCTCCGCCGGCCGACGGGGCGAGGCGTCAGCCGAGCAATCCGGTGGCCTCGTCGTCATCGACGAGATCCACACTCCCGACAGCTCGCGCTACTGGGTCGCGCAGGGCTACGAGGAGCGGTTCGCGAAGGGGGTCGAGCAGGAGATGCTCGACAAGGAGAACATCCGGCAGTGGCTCATCAAGGAGCACGGGTTCTCCGGCCACGGCAAGCCCCCGCCGCTCACCGACGAGGTGCGCGTCATGCTCGCGCGCAAGTACATCGAGGTCTTCGAGCGGCTCACCGGGGAGACGTTCACGTCCGAGGTGGGCTCGGTGGCGGACCGCATCCGCCGCAACCTCCAGGCGAAGGGCTACGCCTGAACGAGAGCTCATGATTCGCGATCAAAGCAGAACCGTTCGTGCTGAGCGTAGCGCCCGCGCAGCGGGCGCGCCCTTCGACTCCGGGGCGCTGCGCGCCCCTACGCTCAGGGCGAGCGGACCTATGCGATTGCGGGCGGGCTTCGCGCCCCTACGCTCAGGGCGAACGGGACTTCACGAATCGCGATCGGTCGCCTAGGGCGCGCGTCGCGCGCGAGACCGGTGCCTCGGCGCTCTAAGGCCATCCTCCTGCCCGGCCTCGACGGGAGCGGTCGCCTCTTCGCGCCGCTCCTCGCCGCCGGACCGCGCGCGCTCGACGCGGAGCCGGTCTCCTACCCGCCCGACGTCCCGCTCGGCTACGACGAGCTCGTCGCCCTCGTCCGCCCTCGCCTGCCGCGCAGCCGCTTCGTCCTCGTGGCGGAGTCCTTCTCCGGCCCCATCGCCGTGCGGCTCGCGGCGGAGCGGCCGCGGGGGCTCGCGGCGCTCGTCCTCGCCGCGACGTTCCTGCACCGCCCTCTGAACCCTGTGCTGCACCCGATCCGGGGGCTCGTGGGCGCGCGCCTGTTCGGGGTGCCCATGCCCGCCGGCGTCGTGCGCCACTTCATGGCGGGGCCCGACGCGCCGGACGGGCTCGTGGCGGAGGTCCAGCGGGCGGTCGCGGCGGTCTCGAGCGAGGTGCTCGCCCTGCGCTCGGCGGAGGCGCTCCGGGTCGACGTCCGCGAGGCGCTCGCGCGCGTCGAGGTGCCCATCCTCTTCCTCGCGCCGACCCGCGACCGGCTCATCCGCACCGACGCCCACGAGGACGTCCTCGCGCTCCGCCCGGATGCCGAGGTGGCGCTCCTCGACTCGCCCCACATGATCCTGCAGCGCTGCCCGAACGCGTCCCTGGCGCGCATGGAGGAGCTCCTGCGCCAGCCGGGCGCCCGCCCCCGTGCCCTGTCCCCCGCGAACGGGAACCCCCGATGACCACCCGGAGGGGCGACGCGCCGGAGCGCGCAAGCACTTACCCCTGGGCGAATGGCCGCGCGCCGGCAACCGCTCGAGGGGGGCGCGAACCTGACGGTCGCGATGCTCCGCGCCCGCTCGCGACAGGCGACGCGCGTCTCGCTCCTGCAGGCCATCACCGCCGCGCTGTCCCGCGCCGTGACGCGCGACGACGTGGCGCGCACCTTCGTCGAGCGGGCGCTCGGGGCGCTCGACGCGCACGAGGGCGGCCTCTGGTCGCTCGACGCGGGGGCGAGCGAGGCGCGCCTCGTGTTCGGCGCGGGGATCGATCCCTCGGCGCGGCCGGCCTGGGAGCGGGTGCCGCTCGGGGGCGATGCGCCGCCGCCGCTCGCGGAGGCGATCCTGCGCGGCGAGCCCCTCTTCGTCGGGTCGCGCGCCGAGGCGGAGGCCCGCTGGCCTGCCACGCGCGGCGCTCCCGCGCGCCTCCGGGACGACCACGCCTTCGTGTGCCTTCCCCTCGAGGCAGAGGGGCGCGTCGTGGGGGGCGCGTGTCTCCTGTTCCGCCACCCGCACCGGTTCGACTACGACGAGCAGGTGTTCCTGATGGTCGTGGCGCGCCTCGCCGCCCAGGCGCTGCTCCGCGCCGAGCTCTACGACTCGGAGCGGGCGGCCCGCGCGGAGGCGGAGGCGGCCCGGCAGCGCGCGACGTTCCTCGCCGAGGCGAGCGCGCTCCTCGCCTCCTCCCTCGAATGGGAGGCCACGCTCGCGAGCGTGGCGAAGCTCGCCGTCCCGGGCATCGCAGACTGGTGCGCCGTCGAGGTCCCGGAGACGCTCGCGCCCGACGCCCTCCCCCTCGCGGTCGCCCACGTCGATCCCGCGAAGGTGGCTCGCGCGCTGGAATGGCGGCGGCGATGGCCGCCCGACGCCGACGCGCCCGCCGGGCCGGCCGCGGTGATCCGGAGCGGCCGCTCCGAGCTGTACGAGGAGATCCCCGACCTGGTGCTCGTCGCGATCGCGAGGGACGAGGAGCAGCTCCGCGTCGCGCGCGAGCTCGGGATCACCTCGGCGATGGTGGTCCCGCTCTCGGCGCGCGGCCGCACCCTCGGGGCGATCACCTTCGCCGCGGCGGAGTCCGGCCGACGCTACGGCCCGGCCGACCTCGCAATGGCGGAGGAGCTGGGCCGTCGCGCGGGGGTGGCGGTGGACAACGCCCGCATCTGGGACGAGGCGCAGCGCGCGATCCGCGCCCGCGACGAGGTGCTCGCGGTCGTCTCGCACGATCTCAAGAACCCGCTCGAGGCGGTGCTCCTCTCGGCCGCGCTGCTCCTCCGCTCGCCCGAGTCGCCGCGCGTCCGCCACTACGGCCAGGCGCTGCAGCGCTCCGCCGCGCGCATGGACCGGCTCATCCGCGAGCTGCTCGACCTCTCCCGGATGGACGCGGGCAAGTTCCGCATCGAGGTACGCCCGGACCGGCTCGAGGCGATCGTCGAGGAGGCGCTCGCCGTGCTGGCGCCGCTCGCCGCCGGAAAAGAGATCGCCCTCGGCGCGGAGGGCGCGCCGCTCGGGGCCGAGATTCCCTGCGATCGCGAGCGGGTCCTCCAGGTGGTCTCGAACCTCGTCGGAAACGCCCTCGCCTTCGCGCCACGCGGAGGCCACGTCGCCGTCCGCCTCGCCCTGCGCGAGCGCGACGCGGAGGTGTCGGTCTCGGACGACGGGCCGGGCATCCCTCCCGAGGACCTCCCGCACGTCTTCGACCGCTACTGGAAGAGCCGCTCGCGCGCCGGCACCGGCCTCGGCCTCACGATCGCCCGCGGCATCGTCGACGCGCACGGAGGGAAGCTCCGCGTCGAGAGCCGGGTGGGCGAGGGGTCGACGTTCACGTTCACCCTGCCGCGCCTCCGCTGACCCGCGCCCCCGCGAGCGTCACCGCGCTCCTCGTGTCGCCTTGTGGGCGCCGCGGCGCGAGGCTAACCTCGCTCGATGCCGCTCCCCGCCGCCCCGGCGCTCGCGAGGCTCGCCGCCGCCGCCCCGGGCGCCGCCGCGCGCGCCGCCGAGATCCTGCGCGACCGCTCCTATCAGACCTCGCTGCCGCCGCCGCTCGAGGCGCCCTCCGCGCTGCCGCCGCTCGGCCCGCTCGAGATCCTCCTGAAGATCCTCCTCTGGACGGGGCTCGTCGTCGTCGTCGTCCTCGCCGCGACGTGGCTCGCCCGGCGCCTGGGCCTCGGCGCCCGGGACGTCGAGGTCGTCGAGCCCGAGCCGGGCGCGGCGGTCGGCACGGCGCAGCTCCCCGTCACGAACGCCGAGGCGCTCGCAGGGGAAGGACGCTTCGCCGAGGCGATCCACGCGCTCCTCCTCGACACCCTCGGCGCCCTCTCGCGCGCGGCGCGCCTCGCGCCGTCGCTCACCTCCCGCGAGATCGTCGCGCGCTTCCCGCTCGCTCCCGGCGCGCGCGACGCGCTCGCCAGCCTCGTCGACGCGGTCGAGGTCACGTGGTTCGGCGGGGTGGTGCCGGGGGAGACGGAGTATCGCCGCTGCCTCGAGCGGTTCCACGCCTTCCGCGATACCTACCGGAGCGCCGCGTGACGTCACCGCCGTCCGACTTCGCGCCCCGCGAGCCCGCGGGGCCGTTCGGCCGCCGAGGCGCGCGGTGGCTCGCCGCCGTCGCGGCGCTCTCGCTCGTCGCCTCCGCGGTCCTCGCGGTCTTCGCGGACGTGTTCGAGGTCCCGTCATACGCGGCCGACGCGTTCAGCCGTTCGGCGATCGGACACCACGCGTTCGTCGAGCTCCTGCGCGGGCTCGGCCACACGGTGATCCTCTCGCGCAGCCGCACCGGCGGGAAGGCTTCGGGCGCGACGCTCGTCGTCGCGGAGCCGCTCCTCGGGCCACCCGGGCAGGACGACGTGTCACGGCGCCGGCTGCGCGGGATGATCAAGGCGGCGGATCATGTCCTCGTCGTCCTCCCGAAGCGCCTCGGGGTCCCGGATCGGCTCCGGCCTCGCTGGCTCTCGGGCGCGATCCCGCTGCCCGAGGACCTCCCGAACCAGGTGCTCGGGATGCTCGAGGTGGCGGGTGTGCACGCCAGGGTGGTCCACCCGCTCCGGACCATCTCCGGCTGGCGCGGCGAGCTGCCCGCCCCCGACGTCTCCGAGCCGCAGCTCGTCACGGCCAAGGACCTCGTCCCGCTCCTCTCGACGGACGAGGGAATGCTCGTGGGCGAGCGCGTCTCGGGGAGCGTGCACCTCATCCTGCTCGCCGATCCCGACGTGCTCGAGACGCACGGCCTCGGGCGCGGGCGAAACGCCGAGCTCGCCGTCGCCCTCCTCGAGCGGCTCGGCGCCGGTGCTTCGACGGCGATCGTGGTGGACGAGACGCTCCACGGCCACGAGCTCCAGCCGTCGCTCGCGCGGGAGCTCCTGCGCTGGCCGCTCGTGCTCGCCACGCTCCAGGCCGCCCTCGCGCTCGCGCTGCTCGGGTGGGCGGCGCTCGTCCGGTTCGGCCGGCCGCGGCGCGCGGCGGCGGCGCTCGCGCCCGGCAAGGAGTTCCTCGTCCGGAACACCGCGGAGCTGCTCCGCCACGGCGGCCACGTCGCGCCCGCGGTGTCCGCCTACTGGCGCGCGGCGAAGGAGCAGATCGCGCACGCGCTCCGGCCGCCCGGCGAGCGCTCCGCCGACCTCGATCGGTTCGTCGTCGCCCTCGCCGCCGCCCGCGAGCGCGGGGAACGGCTCGAGGCGCTGGAGCACCGGGTCGCCGCGCTCGCGCCGCGGCCGGGCGCCGAGCAGGAGGCGCTCCGCGCCGCGCTCGACATCCACGCATTCAGGGAGGAGATGGTCGATGGAGCTCGAAGGAATCCGTGATCGCGTCGCGCAGCTGCGCGCCGAGATCCACAAGGTGGTCGTCGGGCAGGATCGCGCGCTCGACCTGATGATGGTCGCGCTGCTCTCGGACGGCCACGTGCTGCTCGAGGGCGTCCCCGGCACGGCGAAGACGCTCTTCGCGCACGCCTTCGCGGCCGGCCTGGGGATGCAGTTCGGGCGCATCCAGTTCACACCCGACCTCATGCCGGGCGACGTCCTCGGCACGAACCTCTTCAACTTCCAGACGAACGGGTTCGTGCTCACGCGCGGACCGGTGTTCACCGAGATCCTGGTCGCCGACGAGATCAACCGCACGCCTCCCAAGACGCAGGCGGCCCTGCTCCAGGCGATGCAGGAGCGGACCGTCACGATCGACGGCGTCACCCACCCGCTCTCGCGCGGCTTCATGGTGCTCGCGACGCAGAACCCCATCGAGCAGGAGGGGACGTACCCGCTCCCCGAGGCGCAGCTCGACCGCTTCCTGTTCAAGGTCGGCATCGGGTACCCGTCGCGCGAAGAGGAGCGGGAGATGGTCCGCGTCCACGGGCACCGCACCGCCACGCCGCCGATCTCCGAGTTCGGGATCCGCCCGGTCGCGGCGCTCGAGGACGTGCTGGCGATGCGCGCCGCGGTCGCCGCGCTCCGCCTCTCCGACGAGATCCTCGAGTACGTCGTGGACCTCGTGCGCGCCACGCGGGCGCGCCCCGCCCTCCTCTGCGGGGCCTCTCCCCGCGCCGCCAACATGCTGGCGACGGCGGCGCGTGCGCACGCGGCCATGCAGGGGCGCGGATACGTCATTCCGGACGACGTGAAGATGCTCGTCTTGCCGGCGCTCCGGCACCGCGTCGTGCTCGCCCCGGGCGCCGAGATCGAGGGGCTCACCGCGGAGATCGTGCTCGGTCGAGTCGTCGAGGAGGTGGAGGCCCCCCGGTGATTCACCCCACCCCGCGCGCCTTGCTCCTCGTGGCGGCCGGGTTCCCGGCGGCGCTCCTGCCGGCGCTCGTCCACCCCGGGCTGTGGGGCGTGTGGCTGGTCCTCCTCGCCCTCGCGACCCTCGCGATCGGCATCGACGCCATCCTCGCGCTCCCGCCGGCGCTGCTCTCGGTCGAGGTGGAGGCTCCTGACGCGCTCGCGGTCGGCCAGGAGGGACGCCTCGGCATCCGCCTCTCGGCGGGCCGGCGCGGCCCGGACGCCGTCCTCATCCGCTGCGAGCTCTGCCCCGAGTTCGACGCGCCGCCGCCCGCGACGGCGCTCCTCTCCGGCGGAGGATCTGCCGCCCTCGCGATCCCGCTCGTCGCGCGCCGGCGCGGGAAGCTCTCCGTCGACGAGGTCTGGTGCCGGTGGAGCGGACCCTTCGGCCTCGTCGGACGCCAGAAGCGCGTCGAGGCGGGGCGCACCGTCGCGGTGGTCCCGGACCTGCGCCCGGTTCGCGCCGCGGCGTTCCGGTACTTCGGATCGCGGGAGCTCGACACGGGCGTGCAGGTGGAGCGGTTCGTCGGGGACGGGTCCGAGTTCGAGGCGCTCCGCGAGTACGTCGCCGGGCTCGATCCGCGCGCGATCGACTGGAAGGCGTCCGCGCGCCACCGCAAGCTCCTCTCCCGGGACTTCCGTGCCGAGCGGAACCACCAGGTGGTCCTCGCGCTCGACACGGGACACCTCATGGCCGAGCCGCTCGAGGGGATCCCGCGGCTCGACCACGCCGTCACCGCCGCGCTCCTCCTCGGATACGTGAGCCTGCGCCTCGGCGACCGGGTCGGCCTCTTCGGCTTCGACGCCGCGGCGCGCGCCTGGGCCGAGCCGCAGGGAGGCGTCGCCGCGTTCGGGCGGCTCCAGGCGGTCTCGGCCGGCCTCGCCTACTCGACCGCCGAGACGAACTTCACCCTCGGGCTCGCCGAGCTGTCCACCCGGCTGCGCCGGCGCTCCCTCGTCGTCGTCTTCACCGAGTTCGTCGACACGGTCACCGCCGAGCTCATGGTCGAGAACCTCGCCCGGCTCGCGCGGCGCCAGCTCGTCGTCTTCGTCGCCCTGCGCGACCCCGATCTCGAGCGCTCGGCCCTCGCCCGTCCGCGGCGGCTGGGAGACGTCTACCGATCGGTCGTGGCCGGCGACTTCGCGCGCGAGCGGGAGCGGGTCCTAGCGCGGCTGCGGCGGGTGGGCGTGCTCTGCGTCGACGCGGCGCCGCAGGCGGTCTCGTCGCAGCTCGTGAACCGGTACCTCGAGGTGAAGCGCCGGGAGATGGTCTGATGGCGGGCGCGGAGCCGGCTCCGTCTGCGGCGCTGGCGCTGAAGAGCGCCGCGTTCCGTGCGGAGCGCGAGGCGTCGTGGCGCGAGCTGGAGGGGCTCGTCGAGGCCGTGGAGCGCCGCGGCATCCGCGCGCTCCCGGCGCACGACCTGGTGAGGCTCCCGGGCCTGTACCGCGCCGCGATCTCGTCGCTCTCCGTCGCGCGCGCCATCTCCCTCGATCGGAACGCCCTCGACTACCTGGAGTCGCTCTGCGCGCGCGCCTACCTCCTCGTCTACGGCACCCGGCGCCACCTGCGCGAGGCGGTGGCGGACTTCTTCGGACGCCGCTTTCCGGCTGCGGTGCGCGCGCACGCCGCCCACGTGGCGCTCGCCGGCCTCGCGCTCGTCCTCGGAGTGCTCGCGGGGTTCGCGCTCACGCGCGCGGACGCCGAGCGCTTCTACGCGTTCGTCTCGCCGCTCATGGCCAATGGACGCGGCCCGACCTCCACCACGGAGGCCCTGCGGGAGGCGCTGTACGCGAGGAAGGGAGCGGCGGAGATGCTCACCTCGTTCGCGATGTTCCTCTTCACGAACAACGCGCGGGTCGGGATCATGGCGTTCGCGGTCGGATTCGCGGGCGGCGTCCCGTCGGCGCTCCTCGTCTTCTCGAATGGCCTCGCCCTCGGCGCGTTCGCCGCGCTCTACCACGGGCGCGGTCTCTCGGTAGAGCTCTGGGCGTGGCTCCTACCCCACGGCGTGACGGAGCTCCTCGCGGTCGTGCTGTGCGGCGCGGGAGGCCTCGCGCTCGGGCAGGCGCTCGTCTTCCCCGGCGCGGACGAGCGGCTCCGGAGCCTCGCCGTGCGCGGGCGCGAGGCGGCGGTCCTCGCGATCGGCGCCGTCGGGCTCTTCTTCGTCGCCGGGCTCGTCGAGGGGATCTTCCGACAGCTCGTGCACTCGGTGACGGTCCGCTACGCCGTCGCGTCGGCGTTCGCGCTCCTGTGGGCGCTTTACCTGGGGCGGGCCGGGAGGGCGCGCGCGTGACGGCGGGAGCCCAGGTCGAGCGCCGGCGCGAGCTCGTGACGCCCGAGGGCGTCCCCATCCGCTTCGCCGTCGCCCCGGCCGGGGACCGGCTCGGGGCGCTCGCGCTCGACCTCCTCATCGTCATCGGCGTGGTGCTCGCGTTCGAAGTCCCTCTCTACTTGCTCGCATCCCGCAAAGTCGTCGCGCCGGACCTGCCATCCGCCGCGGCCATCCTCGCCGCGTTTGTGGTCTGGACCTTCTATTTCGCCTACTTCGAGCTGGCCTGGCAGGGGCAGACGCCCGGAAAGCGGAAGCTGCGCCTCCGCGTCGTGGACGCCTCGGGCGGTCCGCTGCGAGCCGAGGCCGTGCTCGCGCGGAACCTCACGCGAGAAGCCGAGCTGCTCCTGCCGCTCCTCGCGCTCTCCGGCGGCGCGGAGGCGATCTTCCCCGGCGCGCCCGGGGTGGCGCAGATCGCTGCGGTCGGCTGGCTCCTGCTGTTCGGGTTCCTTCCCCTGTTCAACCGCGACCGCCTCCGCGTCGGCGATCTCCTCGCCGGGACGATCGTGGTTCGGCAGCCCGAGGCGGTGCTGCTCGCGGACCTCACCGGCCAGCGCCCGCTGCGCGCGGAAGACATCGCGTTCGCGGACGCGCAGCTCGACGTGTACGGCATCTACGAGCTCCAGGTCCTCGAGCAGGTCCTGCGCCAGGAGGGTCCGGGACGCGCCGCGGCGCTCGAGGCCGTGGCGTCGCGGATCCGCGCGAAGATCGGCTGGGACGGCGCCGCCGTCCCCGAGCCGTTCCTGCGCGCGTTTTACGCCGCGCTGCGCGCCCGGCTCGAGCACCGGATGCTGCTCGGCCGCCGCCGGGAGGACAAGCACCACCGGGACGGCTAAACGGGCGAGCACGATTCGCGATCCCCAGAATCCCCGTTCGTGCTGAGCGTAGCGCCCGCATCAGCGGGCGCGGAGTCGAAGCACGCGCCTTGGAACGCTGGCGCCCTTCGACTTCGGGGCGCTGCGCGCCCCTACGCTCAGGGCGAACGGACCTTCCCGGTGTTTCCGAATCGCGCTCGGTCCGTTTAGCGCTCGATAGGCGTTCCCTACTCGAACACCTTCGCGAGCTCCGCGGTGTCGACGCCTTCCTTCTCGATCCGGAGGTCGTGGTAAACGACCGCGGGGAGGAGCGTCCAGAGCGGCGTCACGAGCGCCTGGACCGCGAAGCCGAAGAGCGCCGCGACGAGCGACGCCGTGCCCCCGCCGAGCGCCAGCGGGAGGAACCCGACGATCGCGCTCGCGATCCAGGCGACGATCCCCATCACGAGGGACACCACGAAGATCGAGAAGCGCCGCCCCTTCGTGAGCGCGAAGCTGCGCCGGACGGCGTCGATCGGTCCCTTGCCCTCCGCGACGACCGCTGGGATCGCGGCCACGACCGCGCAGAAGAGGATGACGCCGGGGACGACGAACAAGATCGTGCCGAGCATGATGAGGAGCCAGCAGGCGACGCCCACGAGGAACACCGGCCAGAGCCGCCGGAACCCGGCGCCGAGCAGCGCGCCGACGGAGACCTTGCGGCCGGCGAGGTGCTGGATGGCACCGTAGGTGAGCGCGCCCATCTCGACGAACACCATGACCGCCGTCGCGAGCCCCAGGGCGAGCGTCGAGGCCCCCCAGCCCTGGAACGGCCCCGCCGCGCGCTGGCCGCGCTGCGCCGTCGCGACCACCTGGCCGAAGCTCGGGTACCCGCCGTAGGTGGCGTACTGGCTCCAGAGTCCCACGAGGAACGCTGGCGCGTTCACGAGCGCGGCCAGCCCCGCGAACGGGACGAGGTTCTTCGACCACGCGGAGAACGTGCGCCCGATGACCCCGCCGACCGAGAACGACGGCTGCGTGGGCGCGACTGCGAACGCGGTTTCCATGAGCCCCTCCTGCTCCGGAGGATATCGTTTCAGCGCGCCGCCGTCCGTCACGAAAGCGCGTCCGTCCCGGACGCTCGATGATTCGCCGCTTCTCCTTTCGCCAGCTGTACCGAAGGGCCCTCTCGTCTCCGATGACGAGTCATGCGGACGGCTCGTCACGAGGAGGCTGGCCGAAAGAGCGCCGGCGCATCCGGTGGCGCCACGGTCTTACCGTTGCGACCCGTGTACCGATCGATGCAGGCGTCACCGAAGAAGCGCCGCGCCGGAGTTGGTTGTGCGCCCTGCATTATGCCGACTCGGAACTTATGCCGCGTGCGAGCGTACAACCCGCGCAGGCGTTGTCGATCGGCAGTCGCGACGCGGCATAATCAGAGCCCCTCGAGGAAGGCGAGCAGCGAGTCCTTGGGCCGGAAGCGGCCGGG
>WNGA01000087.1_pt1 | contig 147638 bp, 157 predicted proteins | sample 5400061 | NCBI WGS metagenome assembly WNGA01 (sample SAMN13153366, study PRJNA577476) | soil metagenome | isolation source: 100 cm soil or saprolite under grassland replicate 2 | place: USA:California | collected 2016-06-15 | reverse complement strand
CGAAGCGAGAGCGTCCATGTGCACCCACGCCGGCGCAACGGCCGGTACTAGTGCAGCGACCGCGACGGCGGCAAGCGCACACGTGTGCAGGCGCGTCCACCCGCCGCGCGCCGCATGCACCGCGTCGCGGAGCGCGGTTCGCGTCTGCCCGACTGCGGCCGGCCTCATTCCTCCGCCTCCACTGCCTCGTACTGCGGCCGCAGCGCGACCAGCAGCAGAACGAGGGCGAGTGGAACAACCTCGCGATAGGCCGGACCGAGCTCGAGCGAGCCGAGCTGCGCGTTCGCGATCGTCGCCTCGAGGACGCCGAGCCCGAGACCCGCCGCCATCGCGTGCAGCGCGGAGCCGAAGCGCACCACGAGGGCGGCGACGAGCCCTTTCAGGCCGAGCAGCGCGCCGGTCTCGACGGTGACGGAGCCGCTCGGCGCGGCCACGATCGCCGCGAGAGCTGCGAGCCCGCCCGCCAGCCCGAACGCGAGCGCGACGAACGTCTCGACCGGAACGCCGACGATGCGCGCGCCTTCGCCGTCCGCTGCGATCGCCTGCAGCCCACGGCCGAATCGTGTCCGTTCGAGCGTGATCCGCGCCAGCGCCGCGAGTGCCAGTGCGACGCCGATGACGAAGAAGGAGCGCACTTGCAGCGACGCGCCGCCGACCGTGATGAAGCCGCTGCGCCCGATGTCGCGAAACGGAAGAGGATCCGGAAACACGTAGCTGGGACGCTCGAAGACCGCCGACAGGATCGCGCGAATCGCGAACGCGATCGCCACGATCGCCGCGACCCAGCCGATCGTCGAGCCGCGGCGCACGTACGGCTCCACGGCATAGAGGTAGCTTCCGGCGCCGGCCCCGATGCACACGAGCAGTCCGACGACGAGCGCGACTGCGAAGCGTGCTCCGCCGGCCGCCTCCTGTGTCACGGGTCCTGTCCCGGCGGCGACGAGCAAGGTGGTGAAGACGCCGAGTCCGACAAGGTCGCCGTACGCGAGATGGACGATCCCGGTGAGCCGATAGACGATCGAGTGCCCGACGCCGATCAGTCCGTAGACGCCGCCCGCAGCAAGTCCGGTCACGACGATCTGGAGCGCGAGGCTCACGCTGCGGCAGGTTAGTGTCGCGCGGATGGACGCGCGCACCTTGCACGACGACGCTGTCGTCGTCGACTGTCACAACGACCTCCCCGTGCTGCTGCTGATGCGGAACCGCTCGCTCGGTGACGAGGCGGTGCGCGACTACTGGCGCGAGCGCTGGCTACCCGAGTTGCGCGCGGGCGGCGTGGACGTACAGGTGCTGCCGGTCTGGAACTCGCCCGCGGCGGCGGAGGCGTCTCTGCGGAACACGCTGCTTCAGATCGAGGCGATCGAGCGCGAGGCGGCGCGGACGCCGGCCGTCGCGCTCTGTCGCACGGGCGCGGAGATCGACGCGGCACTGCGCGCCGGGAAGATTGCGCTGCTGCTCGCGCTCGAGGGCGCGCCGGCGGTCGGAACGGATGTCGAGCTGTTCGCGGTGTTTCACCGACTCGGCGTCCGCATGGCCTCGTTCACCCATTGGGCGCGCGCCCCGCTCGCGGATGGAAGCGCCGACGAGGACGCCGGGTCGCGCCTGCCAGCGGTGGGAATCGAGGCCGTCAGGGAGGTCGAGCGGCTCGGAATGCTGCTCGACGTCTCGCACCTCGCCGCACCGGCGGTCGACCACGTCCTCGAGCTCACGTCGCGCACGGTCGTTGCGTCGCACTCGTCTTGCCGTGCGCTCTGCGACCACCACCGCAACCTGGGCGACGAGCACCTACGGGCGATCGCGGCCACCGGCGGCGTGATCGGGATCAACGTCCTGCCCTTCTTCATCGAACCGGGCGGCGGCGCAACCCTCGATCGCGTCGTCGACCATCTCGAGCACGCCGCCGCAGTCGCGGGCGTCGATCACGTCGGCTTGGGGCCCGACTTCATCAAGGACTGGGTCGACGAGGTGCATCCGACGCGGGAGCGGTACGCGCCGTTCGGCGGCGTGGACATGAAGGAGGTTGTTCCGGGACTCGCCGCGACGCGCGATCTTCCGAATCTCACGGAGCGGCTCCTCGCACGCGGCTGGAGCGAAGCAGACGTGCGCAAGGTCCTCGGCGAGAACTGGCTGCGCGTCCTCCGAACGCTTTGAGCTCAGATCCGGGCGCTCACGTGACGTCCGCCGAGCGTGCCGCTGATCGACGAGCTGCCGACCTCGAGCGCGCCGCGCGCCACCTTCGGCCCGCTCACCTTGATCGAGCCCACGAAGCGGAAGGGGATGATCGCGCGAATGACCCCGAACTCGAGCTCCAGCTTGCCGCTGAGCTCGACCCCGGGAACCGTGCTGTAGCGAACGAGTGAGAAGACGGCCCCTTCCTTCGCCGGTCGCAGGTCGCCACCGTAGGGACCGGCGACTCTCGTCGGGGCGGTGCCGAATCCCGTCGCGGCGAGCGTCCACGTCGCACCCGCCTCGCGGATGGTCCGGACGGCCGCGGCCAGCGTGCGACCGCGGAGCCCTCCTGCGCCCAGCGGCGCGAGCGTCCCAACGGACGACGGGAAAGCCGCGAGCGGCGCAACGAGCGGACTGACCGGATTACAGACGCGCGGTGGGAGACTCCCTGACAGCCACGCCGCGATCGCGCGGTTCGCGCAACCGGTGTAGTCGGCCGACTGCACGCTGTGGCCGACACCCGGCACGATCGTGACATCCGCGTGGCGGAAGCGTGTGGCGAGCTCGAGCGCGTTCGAGAGCGCCGCCGATCCGAGGTCGGTCGCCCAGCGCCCGAACGGCCCTGTCGCACCGGCGGGAAGAGCAGCGCGCGCCGCGTCCAGCAACGCCTTGCGCTGCGGGACCGGAGTGTCAGGTGCCCACGGAAAGTGGCCGTCGGCGCAGTTGGTCGCCGCCAGGAGGCCGAAGCTGAGGTCCTTCGAGCGAATGGACGAGGACTGCTGGTCGAGGGCGACGATTCGAAGCAGCGGCCGCGGCACGCCGCGAAGCGCTGCGCGAACCGCGGCCGGAAGCTCCGCCGCCAGGCCGGGGTTGAGATCGGTGTCGATGACGACCCCGAGGAAGGTCACTCCGTCCAGGCGTTGCAGCCGGCGCTTGCCGCCCGGCTGCGGTACCCAGCCGCTGATCGGGTGCGCCGCAAGGCGGTTTGCGAGCGTTGCGACGTCCGCAGGCAGGTTCGGTGTCGCCGAGCGGCAGACGTTCGCGCGGCAGAGTGACCCAAGCCCGCTCGGCATCGAGCGAAGCAATTGGGTCGCGAGCGGATCGGATCCTTCCGGCAGGACGATCGAGTCGAGCAGGAGCCGGTCGACGTGCTCGGGGTGCGCGAGGGCGTATGCGACGGCGAGCTTGGTCCCGTAGGACGTTCCCCAGAGTCCGATCCGGTCCGCGCCGATCGCCTGCCGAACCGACTCGGTGTCCTCTGCGTGATCGCGCGTCGCGTAGAAGCGGCGCGTCGGCCCGATGATCGTCGCGCACTCCGCCGCATACCGGGCCTGCTGCTCGACCGTTGCGGTCACCTCGGCCTGAAGGCGGGGACAGCTGATGACGTCGGACTTGCCGGTGCCGCGGTTGTCGAAGGCGACCAGCGTGTAGCCGGGGAACAAGTTCTTGAACGTCGTGCCGTTCTCCGCGAGGTTGAACGTCTCCGCGGACGGCTGACCCGGGCCCCCCGCGACCAGGAACATGGTGCCGCGCGGCAAGCCGTCCGGCAGCAACCGCTCGACGTAGAGCGTGATCGTGCCGGGCGTCACGCCGGTGCGGTCGAGCGGCACCGACACCTTCGTGCACTCGAGCCCGTTGTCGCCGCACGCGGTGAAGCGCGCGCCGGCCGCGTCGGCATCGTGGGGCGCGAGCAGACCAGCGGCCAGCACGCCGACCAGCGCGAGCACGCGCAAGAGCACCCTCACAGACACAGTGGCCCCGGGAGGAATCGAACCTCCGCACGAAGCTTCGAAGGCTTCCGCTCTGTCCTCTGAGCTACGGGGCCTGGCGGAAGGGTAGCGCGGTGCCGCGCCGGGGTCCTTGTCCGCGTCTAGGCAGCGGGGATCGGGACGCGCGCGTTGACCGAGGTGAGGCCGTACTGGAGGTGCACCTTCGCGTCCATGCCGCCGCCCAGGGCGGTGACGTCTGCAAGCGCCGCGAGGACGAGGTGGGACACGTCGTCGATGTAGGCGACCACGCGCGTGTCGCCGATCTTGCCGTCGAGGCTCGGCATCGCGGCGCCACGCGTCATCGCTCCGAACTTGGCGACGTCACCGATCAGCGCGTCGGTGTCGAGGACGCCGGTGATCTTCGTGACCGACTTGCCGTTCAGGACCTGACCGCCTTCGACCTTCACGTCCTTCACGTATTTCGCGATGTCGAAGCTCGCAAGTGGGTTCGACTTCGAGGACGCGCCGCCGAGCGCCTGCGTTGCAGGCAGCGTGAACTTCTGGGCTCCCATGCGCAACGACACGAGCGCGCCGCGCTTCACGACACGGAAGCTCGACGCAGGGAGCGGCAGAGCGACCGGACCGGTCAAGGAGATGTCGACGTACATGTCGCCCGCGTGCGCGCCCTTCGAATAACCGCCTCCCCGGACCTTCACCGAGAACTTCTCGCCTTCGGCCTCGACCGTCAGATTGGCCGTAAACGTCTCCGAGACAAGGTTCTGCTGAGCCTGCTGCGCCCGTTGCAGCAGCTCCTGGGCCTCCAGCGCCTCTGCGCCGTTGCAGCCCGAGAGCACCGGGACCGCCGCGAGGACTGCGAGGAGTGGACGCCAGCGCACGGTCCGCAGATCGGAACTGTTGCCCCAGCCGGCGATAACTCGAAGGAGTGACGGCTCGAAAGGTGGCGGACGGGACTTGAACCCGCGACCACCGGGACCACAACCCGGGGCTCTACCAACTGAGCTACCGCCACCGCGCGCAAAGACCATCGTAGCCGGGCTCCTTACCTGACATGTGTGTCGGCGGCTCCGCCGCCGACACACCGCAAGCCCGCGGTCTTCGGGCGAGCCAGCAAGAAGGTCGAGCAGCGGGGCGCGGGCCAACTACACGGTCGCGCCGGTCTTCCGCGCCTGCTCGGCGTGCCTCCCCTCGTGGAACTCCTCCACCAGCTTCTTGTTGAAGGCGGGCAGGTCGTCGGGGCTCCGCGACGTGACCAGGCCACTGTCGACGACAACCTCCTCGTCGACCCAGTTGCCGCCGGCATTTCGCACGTCCGTCTTGATCGACCAAAACGACGTCAGCTTGCGACCGCGCGCGACATCGGCCTCGACCAGCAGCCACGGTGCGTGACAGATTGCGGCGACCGGCTTGCCGGCCTCGAAGAACGACCTCACGAATTCGACGGCATCCTGGTCCGTGCGGAGGGTGTCCGGGTTGCCGACGCCGCCTGGCAGCACCAGGCCGTCGTAGTCGTCCATCCTCGCCGCGCTCACCAGCTTGTCGACCTTGAAGGTGTCCGCCTTGTCGTAGTGGTTGAACCCCTGGATCTCGCCCTCCTTGATCGAGAGCAGCTCGGGCCGGCCACCCGCCTGCCCGACCGCCTTCCACGGCTCGGTCAGCTCGACCTGCTCCACCATGTCGGTGGCGAGGAACGCGATCTTCTTGCCCTCGAGCTTCTGCTCGGCCATTCGGGGCCCCCTCTCGTGGTTTTCCTTTCGGATACCGGCCCCGGGCCCGGTCGAAACCCGCACCCATTTGGCCAACTCGGGCGTTGAGATCGAGGAGGCGGCGAAGTGCTGAGTCGGTGCGGATCGTGAAACGGGCAGCGGGGTCGGTCGCTGTCCTGGCCGCGCTCGGCTTCTATTCGGCCCAGGCACTGGGCCAGGGAAGCGGAGCACGCGACCTGCTTCCGACGACTATTGCCACCACCGTGACCGTCCCACTCGTCACGACTGTGGCGGTCACGGTGACGACGCCGCCGCCTCCCACCTTGCCGCCGCCGCCGCCCCCTCCACCGCCTCCGCCTCCGCTCCCACCTCCGCCGCCACCTCCGCAACCTGCGCCTCTGCCGGTCGCCACCACCGCGCCTTCAACCGTGCTGCCGGTGCCGAAGACGACCGACGCGCCATCGGCTGGCGCCCCCGCTGCGCCGACGGCCTCGTCGACTCCGTCGGCTCGATCCGGTGCTTCTGGTTCGCCGGCTGCGGCCGGTGCGGCGGCACGTACGGGAGCCACTCCCGGGGCGCCGTACTTCGCAGCCGAGACCGGCCGGCCCTCCGCGACTGGCGGCAACGTTCGCACCAGCCGAGCGCGCGTTCTCCCGGCGCGGCGGGGCCAGCGCGGGCGGCCGGTCACCTTGCGTCTGTGGCTGAAGCGGCCGGCAAGGCTGGTGCTCATCCTCCAGGGCCCCTCCCCGTCGTGCGCAGAGGTCGGTCGCCTCCGCGCCCATGGAGAACGCGGCACGAATCGTGTCCCCTTCACCGGACGCATTCGCAAGCGCACGCTCGCGCCCGGCGTCTATCGGATCACGGTCGTCGCAGTGCGCGGGACGACGCGCACGGTGATCGGGACAACCCAGATCGCCGTCGGCTCGAGCGCACCGAACCCAGCCGCAGCCCGCTTCGCTTGCCTGAGCGCGCCCTCGCCGGCCGCGCTGCCGTTCCTCGGCGCCTTGCTGGCGCCGCCCGGGCCGGGGTCCGCTCCTCCGGCCGTCTCCAGCCCGGGACCGACTGGTGAGGAATCGCTACCGACGGAAGGCGCCAAGGGAGCGGTCGCGACCCGTAACAAGCCGATCATTCCGCCGCTGCCGGCGATCCCGCGGCCCTCGCTGCCAGACATGGCGACCGGCCTACCGCATGCAGTCGGGGTGGCCCTCCTGCTCTTCGCGCTGTTCGCGTTCGCCGGGATGAGCGTGCTGCTGGTCCGCTACGTCCGCGGCTCCTGGAATCCGTGAGCCTCCGGCTGTAGGACGCCGGCGGCGGAGCGCGCCCGGTTCCGGGCGTGCTCGGCGGCCCGCCAGGCGTGCGAGCGCCGAAGAGACAGTGCGAGCAGCACGGCCTCGTAGGCGATCGTGCGGCTGGCGGGTCGAGCCGGCGACCGGAGGCCGGCTCCGCCGGCCGCAGGGCGCCGGCGGCGGAGCGCGCCCGGGAGGATTCGAACCTCCGACCGGCGGCTTAGAAGGCCGCTGCTCTATCCAGCTGAGCTACGGGCGCGGCCCCGAAGGGTATCGGCCTATCTGCGGACGCCGAAATCGGCGGTGACGATCGTCACCGGCTGGCCGCCGTAGGCGCCTGGCGCGGCGGCGACGTGCACTGCCGAGATGCCGATCTCCCGCCAGCGGGCCGTGAGCAGGTTCTCGCGGTGGGGCGGGCTGTTCAGCCAAAGCTGCATCGCTCCGGAGGCGTCGAGGTCCGGTGAAGCCCAAACGAGGTTCTCGCCGACGGACCAGAACGTCCGGCGGCTGCTCGGATAGAAGCGACCGACACGTTTGTCGAAGGACGAGCCGTCGGCCGACTCGTGCGCGAAGTAGCCGCCACGCGCCATCTCCTGCGAGTGCTGGGACGCCGCGCGGTTGAGCGCGGTCGAGATTCGAAGGGCTGCGAGGCCGTGGCTCCGGCGGAAGACGTTGATCTGCGCCAGGACACCCTGCTCGAGAGATCCGATCCTCGCTGCGCGGACGCCCGGTGCGCTGGACGCCGGGAAGGCGGCAAGCGCAGCCGCGGCGAACGCGGCGGCGGCCGTGAGCACGATGAATCGACCCCGAACCATGCTTTGAAGATCGGCAGCGATATCCATTTGCTGGTGGGCCGGATGGCCCATTTGAGGGACGAACAGGCCTAGGTCGGCGCAGGAGTCTCGATCGTTCGTTCACGTCGGGCGCGCAGAAAATCGACGAGGACCACCTGGATCGCGCCGGCAACCGGGATCGCCGCCAGCGCGCCGAGCACGCCTGCGATCTCCGCTCCGACGAGCACGGCCAGGAGTACGGCCAGCGGCGAGAGCTGCACGGTCCGTCCGTAGACGAGCGGCTGCAGCACGTGGTTCTCGACCTGCTGGTAGACGATGAAGAAGGCGACCAACACGATCCCCGCCACGATCGAGTGCAGGAAGGCGACCGTGCCGATGATGATCGCGGCGATTGTCGCTCCGGCCAGTGGGATCAGATCGAGGATCGCGACGACGAGCCCGAGAGCGACGGCGTACGGGACGCCCATCAGCAGGAGCACGAACGTCGTCAACGTGCCGGCGATCAGCGAGATGAGCAGGTTTCCCGTGACGTAGCCGCCGACCGTCCGGTAGATGTCCTCCCCGACCTTGCGCCAGCGCGGCTGCGACTGCAGAGGTAACAGCCCGTAGAGCCGATTGATCCATTGCGGCCCCTCGAGCAGCATGAAGAAGGTGAGGAACGTGACCGTGACGACGCCCACGACGATGTTGAGCACGCCCTTCGTGATCGCCACCGCGGCGCCCGAGAGCCCAAGCAGCCGTTTGGCACCGCCCTTTTCCACCTGCTCGCGCACCTTCTCGACCACGTGGTACTTCGTCTCGAGGAAGCCGAGCCGGCCGCGTCCCTTCGTCAGGTCGTCGACGTAGCCGGGAACCGCGTCCACGAAGTTGTTGACGTTACGGACGAGCGTGGGGATGAACAACGCGCCGACCAGGACGAGGACGAGCAGCACGAGCAGGAATGCGATGCCCGACGCAAGCCCGCGACCGACGCCTCGCCCCTGGATTCGCTCAACCAGCGGATTGATCGCGAGGGCCAGGAAGAGCGCGATCAGAAACCAGACGACGACATGGCGCGCGATCGAGACGATGTGCAACAGCGCCCACACCGCGATGGCGAGGGCGAGGACAGTGAGAATCGTCCGCACGCGGAAAGAGACGACGCGCTCGGCCATCGCCGCCATCGTCGCGGACGCGTCGGACGTTCCAGTACTCTCCGCTGCCGTGAGCAAGGCGACTCTGCACACGTCGAAAGGGACGATCGAGGTCGAGTTCTTCGACGACGACGCGCCGAAGACGGTCGAGAACTTCCGCACGCTCGCAGGCAAGGGCTTCTACGAGGGCGTGATCTTCCACCGCGTGATCCCGGACTTCATGATCCAGGGCGGCGATCCAACCGGCACCGGCTCCGGTGGGCCGGGCTATCAGTTCGAGGACGAGTTCAACGACCGGAAGGTGGTGCGCGGCGCGCTGGCGATGGCGAACGCGGGGCCGAACACGAACGGCTCGCAGTTCTTCATCGTCACCGCGGAAGCAACGCCCTGGCTCGACGGCAAGCACACGGTCTTCGGCCGCGTGACGGACGGGATGGACGTCGTCGACGAGATCTCGAACGTCGACAGGGACGCGCGCGACCGCCCGCGCGACGAGATCAAGATCGAGCGCGTCGAGCTCTCGTAGCGAAGACGGCCGGCGCGCGGTCGGGATCGTCTTTAGAGGTCGATCGCGTACTGCACGTCGATTGGATTCGGCGGGTACGGGACGACGCGCGTCTCGTCGGTGAGCGTCCAGCCGCGCCGCTCGTAGAACCGCCGCCCGCGTTCGTTGCCCTCGAGCGTCCAGAGCTTCGCCCGGGTCGCGCCCCGCTCGCGCATCCGCTCGAGCCCTCGCTCGAGTAACTGCGAGCCGATGCCGGCTTCCCAATGGGACGGGAGGACATAGAGCTGGCGAACGAACTCGCCGTTCACCGTGACGGTCCCGACGGGCTCGCCATCGAGCTCGGCGACGTACGCGTCGACCTCCGGATCCGCGAGCGTCTCGTGCCAGAGCTCGCGCACTCCATCTGTCGGGTAGGGGTATCGCTCAGCCGGAAAGACATTTGCGAAGCCGGCGACTGAAGCTTCCCGTTGAATGCCGAGCAGCCGTTCCGCTTCGTCGCCTCGTGCGTCGCGGATCGTTATCGCATGTCCAGCCATTCGACTCGGTTGATTCCCGCGTATTCCTGGATCGCGCCGTAGATGCTCTGCACCACAGCCGTGCGGGAAACGGCCACACGGCAGGTTCCATACGGGAGCTTATTGCGACGCTTCTTCTGGCTGTGCTTCGAATACACATTGACGATGGACTTACACAGCGACGACCGCGGCAGTTCGAGTGTGTCGAGCCAGAACTGCTCGACCTCTTTCTGCCGCTCAACGTGGTCGGCGAACAGATAGCACGTCACTCGCACGTGCTCGTCAGCGACATCGAAGTACGTCCTGAGGAATCGGACGAAGAGACGAACCATCTCGGGATCCGAGTTCGAAAATCGAACCACGTTCCGGCTCTTCGCGCCCTCAGCCCAGTAGAGCATGCATCCCGCGGCGTGCAGTGGCTCGCCGTCCTTGGCGAGGCGACGTCCCTCGTTCTGCGCGGCGAGCCGTTCCGCGCGACGACGCTCTACGAGAACAGTCCTCCCGCTCAACTGGCGGTTGTAGGCCGGATTCATCATACGAAGCGTCTCCTGCTGCTCGGGTGTGAGGGCGATGTCGCGCACCCAGACGCTCACGGACGACGGCGCCACGTTCAACTGTCGGGCGATCATCTTGATCGGCAAGCCCTCTCGCCGCCGAAGCTCACGCGCCTTCTGTCTCTCGTTTGTTTTCACAACAGACAACGTACAGCGCGCATCGGACGGACAATGAAGCGGGCGGCGGGAATCGGACCCGCGTACCCAGGGTGGAAACCTGGTGCTCTACCACTGAGCTACGCCCGCGCGCGGGTAGCGTAGCGCCGATGCCGAGCCCCTACGCTTGGCCGCTCGACCCCGACGCGCTCGCGCTGGTGCCGGCGCTCACCGTCGCCTACCTTCTCCTCGCGCGGCGCATCCCCACCGAGCGTTGGCGCCAAGCGTGCTTCGCGCTCTCGATGCTCCTGCTGCTCGCCGTCTTCACCACGCCGCTCGACACGCTCGCGCTCAACTTCCTCCTGACGGCGCACTTCCTGCAGAACGTCGTGCTCGCGGAGTGGGCGCCGGCACTGTTCGTGCTCGCGCTCCCGCCCTCGCTCGCGCACCGCGTGCGCGTGCCGATGCTCGCCGCGCTTCCGCTCTGGCTCGGCACGTACTTCGCCTGGCACATTCCGGCCGCCTACGACTACGCACTCCGCCACCACACGGTGCTGCACGTCGAGCACGCAACCTACTTCCTCGCCGGCGCCGCGCTCTGGTGGCCGGTCGTGCAAGGAAGCCGAGCATCCGGAACGAAGGCGCTCTATCTGTTCGCGGCGTTCGTCCTCGCAAGCCCGCTCGGGCTGCTGCTCGCGCTCGTCCCGGATCCCGTCTACGGCTTTTACGAGGCGCGGCCGACGGTCTGGGGCCTCTCCCACGTCGCCGATCAGCAGGTCGCGGGAACGACCATGGCGGCCGAGCAGGCGGTCGTCCTGTTCGCCGCGTTCACGTACTGGTTCCTGCGCTTCCTCAAGGAGGAGGAACTCGCGGGCGGGCTAGCGCGATATCCCGATCAGCACACCGCCCGCGACCATCAGCAGCGCCGCAGCGACGAGACGGCGGCCCACCGCCTCTGACCGGCGCAACAGCGCCCACGCGAACAGAACGGCCCACAGCGACTCGGTCGCGTACAGCGGCGTCACGACGGTCACACGGCCGCGGTCGAGCGCCTCGAGCAGGAATGCGTACGCGAGCCCGAGGAGGAGCGCTGAGGCCGCAACGGCGCGCCACTCCGAACGGAGCGGAGCAGTCTCTCCACGCCCGAACAACACCAGCAGCATCATCGAAGCGGCCGCGAGCGAGAGCGCAGCAGCAGTCGCGCCCGGCAGCTCGTTCGCCTTCGCCGCCCAGCGGACGAAGTTGTCGCGCGCCGCGATCGCGACCGCCGCGATCGCGGCCACGACGAGGCCGAGCGTGCGCACGCGCGACCGCTCTCCCTCCCAGGCCAGCAGTAGACCTCCGCCGACGATCGCGACGGTGCCGCCGACGAGCCCTGCGCGGAGCGGCTCGTTCAGAAGGACAAGTGCGAACGCAGTGGAGACGAGCGGCGCGATCCCCACCAGCACCGCGGTCCTCGACGCGCCGATCAACTCGATCGCGCGAACGAACAGCAACTGTGAGACACCGGGCGCGACGAAACCCGCGACCGCGAACGGCCACGCCGAATGAGCAGTCACGTCTCGCGTCCCGTGCGTGACGAGCGCGATTACCGCTGCCACCGCGAAGGCTCCGCCCGTCGTCGCGAGCGCAACGGCGCCGGCTGTCGCGCCGCTGCGGAAGCACATCCGCATCGTCACCGCCAGGACGCCGAAGAAGAACGAAGCGAGCGACGCTAGGAGAATCGCGAGCAACTGGTACTAACGCCAGCCGGATTCCAGCAGCGCCTGCGTCTCGTCGACGGCGACCGCCCAGATCTCGAGCATCGCCTCATCCGGCTTCGCGTAGGCGCCGCCAAACGAGCCGTCGCCGGCGCGCTCGCGGAACGCACGCGCATCGAGCGGCGGCAGCGGCAGCAGGGACTCCTTCGGCTGGTCCGGCAACACGACGCCCGCCAAGCGTGTCCACGGAAAGTTCTCCGACCACGCAGCGTGGCTCCAGACCGGGTCGAGACGCGTGCAGGCCTCCGCGACGCGCGGCCCGATCCACCAGTCGTGCCACACGACCTGCGCGTCTTCCCGTGAGGCGACCCATTCCGACGCCGTCGCGCGCGCGAACGAGTTGCCGCCGTGCCCGTTCACGACCAGAAAGCGCCGGAATCCTTGTCCGTGCAGCGAGACGAGCAGGTCGCGGAGCACGGCGACGTAGGTGTCGACTCGCAGCGACGGGCTGCCGGGGTACGCCGCGAACATCGGAGTCACGCCGTAGGCGAGCACGGGCAGCACCGGCACCTCGAGCGGCTCCGCCGCCTCGACGGCGAGCCGCTCCGCGAGGAGGTTGTCGGTTCCGAGCGAGAGGTACGCGTGCTGCTCCGTCGAGCCGAGCGGCAGCACCACCCGGTCGTCGTGCGCGAGGTACTGCTCGAGCTGCATCCAGTTGACGTCGTGGATCCGCACCTGGGCGAAGAATCGTAAGCGTCCTAGAATCGAGCGATGGCGGCCTGCGTTCGCTGCGGCGTGGAGAATCCCGATCGTGCTCGGTTCTGCCTGGGCTGCGGAGCGCCGCTCAGCGCCACGTGTGCGAGCTGCGGCGAGCTGAACCCGGCGCAGGCGCGGTTCTGCCTGGCCTGCGGCGCCGCACTCGCGGCGGAAGCGCCCGCCGCTCCGCCCCGCGAGCTGCGCAAGACCGTCACGGTCGTCTTCTGCGACGTCACCGGGTCGACGACACTCGGCGAGCGGCTCGATCCGGAGTCGCTGCGCCGCGTCATGGGTCGCTATTTCGACGAGATGCGCGCTGCGCTCGAGCGCCACGGCGGCACGGTCGAGAAGTTCATCGGCGACGCGGTGATGGCGGTGTTCGGGATCCCTGCGGTGCACGAGGACGACGCGCTGCGCGCCGTCCGCGCCGCCGCGGAGATGCGGCGGGAGCGCGACAGGCTTAACGAGGAGCTCGAACGCACCTGGGGCGTCCGCATCGAGGCGCGCATCGGTGTCAACACGGGCGAGGTCGTCGCGGGTGACTCGTCCGCAGGCGAGCGTTTTGCGACAGGCGACACCGTCAACGTCGCGGCACGACTCGAGCAAGCTGCTGCGCCGGGAGACATCCTGATCGGCGACGAGACTTACCGGCTCGTCCGGGACGCGGTGCGCGTCGAGCGCATCGATCCGCTCGCGCTGAAGGGGAAGGCGGCTCCAGTCCTCGCATACCGTCTGCTCGACGTCGACCTCTGGGCGGCGGGCTACTCGCGCCGCCTCGACTCGCCGCTCGTCGGGCGCGCAACGGAGCTGGCTGCGCTGCGCGATGCTTTCGACTCGCTCGCCGGCGCGACGCACGTGACCCTCATCGGCGCTGCCGGGCTCGGCAAGTCGCGGCTGACGAACGAGTTCCTCTCCGATGTCGACGCGCAGGTCCTGCGCGGGCGATGCCTCTCGTACGGTGACGGCGTCTCGTTCTGGCCCGTAATGGAGATCGTGCTCGCCGCTGCGGGAATCGACGAGGCCGATTCGATGGACGAGGCCCGGGAGAAGATCGCTCGCCTGCTCCCGGATGACGGTGACGCGCCGCTCGTCCTCGAGCGCGTCGCGGCAGCCGTCGGCCTCGGCGAGGGAGCCGGCATCGCCGAGGAGACGTTCTGGGGGCTTCGCAAGCTTCTCCAGGCGCTCTCGGCCGAGCGGCCACTCGTCGTCGTCATCGACGATTGCCACTGGGCGGCACCCGGGATGCTCGACCTGATCGAATATGTCAGCGGGTGGTCGGGCGCAGCGCCGATCATGCTCGTCTGCCTCGCGCGCCCCGAGTTGCTGGAAATGCGGCCGTCGTGGCCGACGACGATCGCGCTGAACCCGCTTACAGACGACGAGAGCGCACAACTCCTCGAGAACCTGGCCCCCAATCTCGACGAACCGCTTCGTCGCCGCATCATCGGCACCGCCGAGGGCAATCCTCTCTACATCGAGCAACTCGTCGCCCTGATTCGCGACGACGGGGCCGACGCCCAGATTCCGCCGACGATCCATGCACTCGTTGCGGCGCGGCTCGACCGGCTGCAGCCGGACGAGCGCGCGGCGATCGAGCGAGGCGCCGTGGAAGGAAAGGTGTTCCACCGCAGCGCCGTGCAGCACCTTTCACCAGAGAGCGCGCAGACGGGCGTGCCGGGCCACTTGTTGACGCTCGTGCGCAAGGAGCTGATCGGCCCCGACACCGCGCTCTTCGCGGGCGACGACGCCTTCCGCTTCCGGAGCTTCGTCGTGCGCGACGCGGCGTACGAAGCGATGCCGAAGCAGGCGCGCGCAGAGCTGCACGAACGCTTCGCGTCATGGCTCGCGTCGAACCTGGGCGAACGCGCGGCAGAGTTCGACGAGATTCTCGCGTACCACCTCGAGCAGGCATATCGGTACCTCGGGGAGCTCGGCCCCCTGGACGCTCATGGCCGTGCACTCGCCGAGCGCGCAGCCTCGCTCTACGCTCGCGCGGCGAATACGGCCCTCACGCGAGGGGACTTCGCGGCTGCGCGCTACCTGCTCGTGCGGGCAACCGAGCTCTACGACACGAGCGACCTGCGGCGACTCGACCTACTTCCCGATCTCGGCATTGCGCTGCGCGAAGCCGGTGACTTCGCAGCTGCCGAAGCCGCTCTGGCCGAGGCCATCGAAGGTACTGAGCGTCGCATCGCCGCGTACGCAGAGGTCGAACGCTCGTTCATGCGAATGAGCAGCTCGCCCGAGGGCGAGGTCAAGGCCGCCCTCGACATCGCCGAGCGCGCAATCCGCCTCTTCGACGAACTGAAAGACGACGACGGGCTGGCGCGCGGGTGGAGACTGCTCGCGCTGCGGCACTGGGTGCTCGGCGAGGCAGAGGAGACGATTGCCGCGCTCGAGCGGGCCGTAGACCATGCAGAGCGAGCGGGGCGGCGGGCAATCGAGATCGACTGCCTCGGCTGGTTGGCGTGGGCAACCCGGTACGGTCCGACACCCGCCGATGACGGTCTCCGCGTCTGTGACGAGATCGCTACGCGAGCGAGGGGCGCGAGAAGCGTCGAGGCGACGATCCTGATGGCGCGGTCCGCATTCGTCGCGATGGCCGGTGATTTCGAGCTCGCGCGCAGCCTGCACCGAGAGTCGCGCGAAATCTACGCAGAGCTGGGAATGACGGTCGTCGAGCTTGCCTCTTCGATGAGCGCGGCGCAGCTCGAGCTCCTGGCCGGCGACGCCCCCGCCGCAGAGCAACTCCTGCGCGAACCGGCCAGACGACTCGAAGAGCTCGGAGAAAAGGGATACCTCTCGACGATCGACTGCTTCCTCGGCGACGCGCTGCTCCTCCAGGGCAACCTCGACGAAGCTGCCGCACTCGCCAACGACGCTGCGGCGCTTGCCGCTTCAGAAGACATCCTGGCCCAGGCGCAGTGGCGTTCCCTGCTGGCACGCGTGCTCGCGCGCAGAGGCCAGCACGACCAGGCAGAGGGACTCGTGCGCGAGGCCGCCGCAATCACGGCCAGAACGAGCTTGATCGAGTTCCGTGCCGACGTCCTCGTCGCGCTTGCGGAGGTGATGACGTTCGCCGGACGCCCGGACGAAGCGGCCGCGGCGCTTCAAGAGGCGCTCGAGCTCTACGAGCGCAAGGGCAACGTCGTCGCAGCAGCAACCGCCCGCGAACAGCTCAGCCGGGTGGCGGCTTAGGGCGTAGTAGTCGTCGTTTCGACAGTACGGGTCTCTGTCGATACAACGGTCGTCGCCTGTGGACCCAAGGAGACGCTGAGCCGCACCGCGCTTCCCGGCTTCACTTTCTGCGTGGCAGTCGGATCCTGCGCGATCACCGTCCCCTCGGGCTCTGACGACGCGACGCGGATCACCCGCGCGACGAGCCCGAGGTCGGCGAGCGCCTTCGTGGCCTGCTCCACCGTCTGACCCTGAAGATCGGGAACTGCAACTTGACTCGGGCCCTTGGAGACCGAGAGCACGACCTCGGCGCTCTTCGCCGCTTTCTGACCGGCGGCCGGATCCTGGGCGAGCACGGTTCCGGCCGGCTTCTCAGACTGGACGACTCGAGCCTTCGTCGTGAATCCGGCGGTCGTGAGCACTCGCCTCGCGGCGTCGAGCTTCAGTCCCGTTACATCGGGCACGGACGCCTGCGCGCGGCCGCTCGAGACAACAAGGATGATCTGTGCGCCCTTCTCAAGCCGAACGCCGGGCTCGGGGCCCTGCTCCGAGACGGTGCCGGCAGGCCGCAGCGCGGCGCGCCGGACCGTCTCGACGTCGAAGCCGCGCGCCTGCGCCTCGGAACGAGCCTCCGGCTCGCGCAGGCCGATCAGGTTTGGAACGTCGGCCGTCTTCGGCCCGCTGTCGCGTTCGGTCAGCCAGAGGACGAAGAAGACGATCGCCGCGGCTGCGAACAGCGCGGCGAGCAGCCACGGCCAGATGTTCCTGCTCGGCGGCGCCTCGTCGACGATGACGCGGCGTCCCGGCGGAACGGGCTCGACGGTCTCGTCCACGATCGTCGCGTCCTCGGGGCCGCGCGGAGGTGGCGGTGGTGCCTGAGCCACGGCCACTAACTCCCGCGCCGCGAATCGGAAAAAACCTCATCGGGACGGGCGGATTCGAACCGCCGGCCTCTTGCTCCCAAAGCAAGCGCTCTAACCAGGCTGAGCTACGTCCCGCTCCTCTGAGAGTGTAGAGGCGCTTTTGACCGAGCCACTCCTCCGGGACCCGCACGCGCAGCGCGACCGCCGGCCCGCGCGCGGCTACCTGATGATCACGGCCGCGGCGGTCCTCTTCGCGGTCAACGGCACCGTGTCGAAAGTGATTCTCGCCAACGGCGTGTCGGCGCCCCGTTTGGCGGAGGTGCGCTCGACGGGCGCGTTCGTGGTCCTTGCGGTCGCCTTGTTGATCATCCGTCCGCGAGCGCTCCGGATCGGGCGACGGGAGCTCACGTTCCTGGCGCTGTTCGGCGTCGGGGGCCTCGCGGCGGTGCAACTCTTCTACTTCCTCGCGATTCACCGACTCGACATTGGAATCGCCCTGCTGCTCCAGTACCTCGCCCCGCTGCTGGTCGCGCTCTCGGCGCGGTACGTCCTCGACGAGCCGCTCCGGCGGCGGATCTGGGCAGCGCTCGTCCTGGCGCTCATCGGCCTCGCCCTGATGGTCCAGGTCTGGAAGGGCCTGGCGCTCGACGCAGCGGGGGTCGCTTACGCCCTCCTCGCAGCGGTCGCCTTTGCCGTGTACATCCTCCAGGCGGAGCACGCCGTCGCCCGGCGCGACCCGTTCACCGTCTCCTGCTACGGGTTCCTGTTCGCCGCACTTCTCTGGGCGGTGGTGCAGCCCTGGTGGAGCTTCCCGGAAGACGCGCCGGGACGGGACGCCTCGCTCCTCGGTCACCTCTCAGGCATCCAGCTTCCGGTGTGGGTGCTGATGACCTCGATGGTGCTGCTGGGCACGATCGCGCCGTTTGCGCTGGTCGTCGCCGCCCTGCGCGAGATCTCCGCCACGCGGGCGGGGATCGTCGCGATGCTCGAGCCTGTGGCCGGAACGCTCGTGGCCTACGCCTGGCTCGGCGAGTCGCTCGGGGCCGTTCAGGCGGCCGGAGGCGCTGTCGTGTTGGCCGGCATCCTCCTGGCACAAACGGCCAGGTAAGAGCGGTTTTCCGCGTCGAAAGCGAGAATTTCGGGGTCGAATCCCCCAAAAGGGGGATGCGATCAGCGGGCGACACTCGGCACCTTGCCCGGGCATGGCCCCCCGCCTCGCCACGCGTGCCGTGGGCACGGTTCTGGTCGCGCTCGCCCTCACCGGCTCCGCCTCCGCAGCAGGGCTCTCGCGCGATGAGGCGCAGCTCTTGAAGGAGATGAACCGCGTCCGCACCCAGCACGGCCTGGCGGCTCTACGCACGGATTCGGCGCTCAGGCGCGCCGCGCTCGCACACTCGGCCGAGATGCTCCGGAGAGGCAGCTTCTCCCACGACGACTTCGCGCTCCGCATGCGGCGCTTCGGCGTCCGCGGGACGTACGCGGGCGAGAACCTCGCGTGGGGCCTCGGCGCCCGGGCGGCCGCACACGCGGTCGTCAGCCAATGGCTCGCAAGCCCGGGACATCGCGCGAACCTGCTTCGCGCGGGCTTCCGCCGGGTCGGGCTCGGCCGCCTCGTCGGAACCTTCGCCGGCTACAGCGGTGCGGCGGTCGTGACCGCCGATTTCGCGGGCCGGTAACCCTCTGCGCGCCGCCGAAGCTACTCGGATTCCATCAACCTGCGGAGCTCTGCGAGCTTCTCCCGGCGCAGCTCGTCGCGTTCGCCGCGTTCGATGCGACTCAGCAGGTCGCGCACCAGCGGTGCCAGGTCGAGCGGGTTGAACGGTTTCGTCACGTAGTCGACGCCGCCGATGTCGAGCCCGCGCGCGCGGTCTCGGAACTCGGCACGCGCCGTCAGGAAGATGATCGGGATGTCCTTCGTGCCGGCGTCGTCGAGCAGTTGCTCGGCGACGCGCCAGCCGTCGAGCGCGGGCATCATCACGTCGAGCAGGATCACGTCGGGCTTCTCGTCGCGTGCCCGCTGCAACCCGCTCGGGCCGTCCTCCGCCTCGAGGACCTCCATACGTTCCGCCTCGAGATTCACGCGGCAGAGCAGACGAATCGGAGCTTCGTCGTCGATAACGAGCACACGCGTCACGCAACCCTCCCGGTCACGACCGATCCCCGGCGCTATACCCCGCCTGTTCCTCCTCAACCACCGCCGCGCCCGCCGGCAGCTCGAAGGTGAAGCGGGACCCTTTTCCTTCTTCCGACTGTACGGAGATCCGACCTCCCATCGCCGAGACGAGGCCCTGGGCGATGAAGAGCCCGAGCCCGGTGCCCGTGGCCGAGTCCCCGGCTCGGTAGAACTTCCGGAAGATCCATTCCTGCTCGGCCTGCGGGATCCCGATCCCCTCGTCCTCGACGCGCAGCTCGACGCCGGCAGGCGTGCGCCGCGCGACGACCGTCACGGTGCCGCCCGTGGGAGAGAATTTCACCGCGTTGTCGACCAGCGCGGCAAGGATCTGCCGCAGCTTGTCGCGATCGGCGTTCGCGGAAAGCGGCTCGGACGGCAGGTCGAGGACGAACTGGTGGCCGTTCTGCATCGGCTCCTCGACGCCCTCGATGACCTCCGACACGATCGGGCGCACGTCCGTCGGCTGGAGGTTCACCTGCAGGTCGCCCGTGTCGAGCCGCGCCACGTTCAAGAGCGCGTCGACGATCGTCGTCAGCCGCGCCGACTCGGACGCGATGTAGCCGAGGAAGGTCCGCTGCTCCTCCTCGCCGAAGAGCACGTCCTCGCGCAGCAACGTCTCGGCAAAACCGTAAATCGACGTGAGGGGGCCGCGCAGCTCGTGTGAGACCGTCGCGACGAACTCGCTCTTCATTTCCTCCACAAGCCGGTCGGCCGAGATGTCGCGGAAGGCAAAGATGCGGCCGGCCACGGCTCCGGCGGGATCGCGCATCACCGCCTCGGTCACCGAGAGCCAGACCTCCTCGCTGCCGCGCGCGATCGGAACGAGGCGACCAGGTTGCGCGCCGTCCGACTCGAGATCGCGTCCGAGCACCTGGAGTGTGGTTCGCCCCGTCGCCTCCGCCGCGGGTACACCGGTGATGCGCTCGGCGGCCGCGTTCCACAGGACGACGTGACCGTCGCGGTCGACGGCGACGATGCCGTCGGCGATGTTCGCGAGGATCGCGTAGCTGCGCTCGCGGTCCATCGCGACAGATGTGAAGAGCTCCGCGTTCGAGAGCGCCGCCGAGGTGTTCAAGGCGAGCGCGCTCAGCGCCTCGATCTCGTCCACGCGCCACGTCCGCGGGCGGCGCGCGTACAGCGCCAGCACGCCGTGCACGGTCCCCTCGGGCCCGACGAGCGGCACGCCGAGATACGCGGCGTAGCCGGCTGCGAGCACCGGGTCCGCTTCGCTGTAGCGCTCTTCCGCGCCCGCGTTCGCGACGGCCACGTGCGAACGGGACTGGTACACGTCGCCGGAGAGCAACGCTGTTGCGGGGGAACGCACACCGACCAAGCGGCCGGTTGCCGGGCCCCGCGCGGCCGAGATCACGAGTTCGTCGCCTTCCACGACCCGGATCGCACAGGCGTCGGCATCGAGAAGGTCGGGCGCACGCTGGACCACCTCGTCGAGCACCGCCTCCGGATCGAGCTCGGTCGCGAGCCGGCTGCCTGTGCGCGCAAGTTGCTGGGCGAGCGCACGCGAGCCGCGCTCCGCCTCGTAGAGGTCGCTGCGCTCCAGGGCGCCGCGCGCCGCGTCCGCCAGGTGGCGGGCGAGCTCGAGGTCGTCGTCCGTGAACACGCGCGCGCTCGCGCAGAAGACGAGCACGAGCCCGGCTCCCTCGCCCCGCGGCGTTACGAGCGGCACGGCGAGCAGCGCCTCCAGACCCGCGCCGCGCGCGAGCGCGCGCCAGTCCTCCCCGAAGCGCTCGTCGTCCGCGAGCTCGCTCGAGGCGATCACGCGCCGTTCGCTGGCACAGAGCCCCAGAACGGATGCCTGCTCCGGCAACCCGTCGCGCAACGCCTCGGTGAGCGCAGCGGGCAACTCGTGCGCACCGACCAGCTGGAGATCGTCGCCCCGCCGAGGCATCAGTACGGCGACGCCATCGGCCCCGAGCGCATCGCCGGCCGCCTGGGCAACGGCGTCGACCGTTGCAGTGAGCGACAGCGGCTGCCCGAGGACGGCGGCGATCCGGTAGAAGCCACGCTCGATCCGCGCCTGGCGCGAGCGCTCCTCGTACAGCTCGGCGTTTCGCAGGGCGAGCGACGCCATCGACGCGAACGCGCCGAGGACGTCGGCGTCCGCCCGCGTGAACCTGCGCGAACCCCCGCGCGCGCCGACGCCGAGGACGCCGCGCGTCTCGCCCGACCAGCGCATCGGAGCGACGATCGCGTCGGTGAACCCGAGATACGCGTCGTGTGGAACGGGGTCGACGAGATGCTCGTAATCCGCCGAGATGACCGGCGCGCCGCGGCGGATCGCCTCTGCGGCGACGCCGCGCTGGGCGGAGAACTCGAAGCCCACGAGCTCCGCCGGCATGCCGTGCACCGCTGCGCAGCGCAGGACACGGCGACGCGCGTCGTGCAGGTACAGATCGGCCGCCTCGACGTCGAGAAGGGTCGCGACCTCGTCGACCAGACGCTGCAGCACCGTCTGCAGCTCGAGCTCGCTCGTGACCTGCTGTGCAGCGCGTAGCAGCGCCGTTTGGTGACGCAGGCGCTGCTCGTTCTCGGCGAGCAACTGGGTCACGTGTAGCGCGAGGCCTGCTTCACGGGCCACCGCTTCTGCGACCGAGACGTCCGCCGAGGACCACGGGCCCGGCGCGCCGCGATGGAGCGCGAACACACCGATCACGGCGTCCGTGACGACGATGGGCACGGCGAGCACCGCCGCCGATCCCGTACGGCGCAGCAGCTCGACGTCGCCGAGCGTTGGGTCGTCGAGCTCCCGCGCGCGCTCGACGTCCGCGATTGCGACCGTCCGCTGCTCTCGTACGGCCAGGTTCGACCCAGGCAGCAAGCGAGCGCTTTCGCCGAGCGGCGCAAGGTTCTCCGCGTGCCACTCCGCCTCGACGTCGTCGGCGAGCCGGACAAAACAGCGCGACGCGTTCAAGGCGCGCCCGGTCTGTTCGACCGCAGCACGCAGCACGGCGGTCACGTCGAGCTCTCCGCGAAAGCTGCGCGCGATGTGCGCAACGAGGCGTTCGCGTTCGAGTGATCCGCGAAGCGCCGATGCCGACTGCTGTCGCGCAAGGGCGAGCGCGGCCTCGTTGCACATAGCCTGCAGGACGAGCAGGTCGCCGGCCGAAAACACGCGCCGGTCGCGGGTGGTGGCGAGGATCAGCACGCCGAGCACGCGACCTTCGTTGATCAGCGGCACGAAGGCCGCGCTCTTCACGCCGATGCGGTCGACGAGCTGGTTGCTGACGAGCGGCGACGACTCCGCGTCGTAGACGGCCAACGGGGCGGCATCGAACACGGTGCTCGACGTACCGGAGGGCTCGGTGCGAAGGTCTGAGCGGAGGCCGGGGAACCACTCGACATCCCTGCGCCCGGCCTGCGCAAGCACACCGAGGCTCTCGTTCTGATCCTCGCTGACGAGCGTCAGGCCGCCGAACTGGGCGTCGAGGAGGGTGGTCGCTTCGTCGATCACGACGCGCGCGATCTCCTCCGCCGAGGTTGCCGAGACGAGCACCGAGGAGATCCTCGTGACCGCGCCGAGCTCGGGGTCGAGCTCCGGCGAGCGCTCCAGGGCGTGGGCGTTCGCCGCCGCCGCGGGGCGGCGGATGGCCCTTAGGAAGAGCAGGACTCCCGGAACGAGCAGGAGCAGAAGGGCGGCGAACGCGAGCCAGAGGTGCCCCGCGAACGGCCGGCGCTCGATCGCGACGAGTGTCCCGAAGACGGCCGCGGCGAGGCCAATGGAGGGAATGACCGCCGTGAGCGCGAGGTCGAGCTGCGTGCTCGCACGGTCGCGCCAGGCAGCCGGAAGGATCGCGGCCGCCGCTCCGCAGTAAGCGGCTGCGATCGCGAACAGTGGTGCCGCGTTGAGCAGGACGGACTCGGTCTCGATTGTCACTGGGCCCAAAACTGATGATAAGGACGCCGCTGGCGCCAGTCGAGCGACGGGTTTCCCTCGGGGAAGCGCTCATCCTCCGACTTTCAAAGATGGGCCGTCCGGCCCATTCACAAGGAACGCGCCGAGAGATACCGTCTTGCCACTGGGCGATGCGAACCGCGGCGCGCGTACCTGGCCTAGCCCGCGGTGAGCAACTTGGGGAAGCCGGCCGCAACGACCCCCCCGAGCGGCCGGCTTTTCCATAGCCGTTTCGCTTCCCTGAGGCGCCCACCGATTCCTCATTAGGCTGGGCCTGTGGCCGAGGACGAGGATCGGCTCGACCGCGAGCTGATCGAGCTGCTGAACGAGCTGCGCGTCGCGCTTCCCGGCGTGCAGGTGCTCTTCGCGTTTCTGCTCACCCTGCCGTTCACGAGTCGCTTCGAGCGGATCAGCGGCGGGGAGCGCGCCGTCTACTTCATTGCGCTGCTCGCGACGACGTTGGCCAGCGCGCTGCTGATCGCGCCGAGCGCCTTCCATCGGATTCGCTTCCGCAACCGCGACAAGGAAGCGCTGATCGTCACGTCGAACCGGCTCCTGCTCGTCGGCTTGGGCTCGCTCGCGGTTGCCGTCGTCTGCTCGGTCTTCGTGATCGCCGACCTCTTGTACGGCACTGTCGCCGGTCTCGTGACGGCGGCCGCGACCGCGCTCGTGTTCGGCTGGTTCTGGTACGGGTTGCCCCTCTCGCGAGGGGCCTAGCTCGCTCGCTTCCCTGACCGCCGCCGCCTCCCAGCCGGCGGAGCCGGCCTCCGGCGACGGCTTGCGGTGACGGCTCGCCGCTCCAGGAAACCGAGCGAACTTCGCGGCTAGCATGGCGTCGATGGTGAAACGCGTCCTCCTCGCCTCACCCCGCGGCTACTGCGCCGGCGTCGAGCGCGCGGTCGAGACGGTCGAGCTCGCGCTCGAGCACTACGGCGCGCCGATCTACGTCCGGAAGCAAATCGTCCACAACGCGCACGTCGTCCGCGACCTCGAGCAGCGCGGCGCGATCTTCGTCGACGCGGAGGAGCAGGCGCCCGAGGGAGCGACGATCGTCTTCTCCGCGCACGGCGTGGCGCCGGCAGTCCACGAGCGCTCGGCGGCCCGTCGTCTGAACACGATCGACGCGACCTGTCCGCTCGTGACGAAAGTGCACGTCCAGGCGCGCCGCTATGCCGATGCCGGCTACACCGTCCTCCTCATCGGCCATGCCGGCCACGAGGAGGTCGAGGGAACCATGGGCGAGGCGCCCGACTCGACCGTCCTGGTCGAGTCCGTCGAAGATGCCGAGCAGCTGGAGTTTCCGGACGGCGCGCGCGTCGCGTACATCACGCAGACGACGCTCTCCGTCGACGAGACGGCGGAGATCATCAGCGTCCTTCGCCGCCGCTTCCCGGACATCCATGCGCCGAAGAAGGAAGACATCTGCTACGCGACGTCCAACAGGCAGTGGGCGGTGAAGGAGATGCTCGAGCACGTCGACCTGCTGCTCGTCATCGGCTCGCGCAACTCGTCGAATTCGAACCGGCTCGTCGAGGTTGCCAGGGCGGCAGGCGTGGCAGCGCACCTGATCGACGACGAGACCGACATCGACCAGACGTGGCTCGAAGGAGTCGAGGTCGTCGGCGTCACGAGCGGCGCATCCGCTCCGGAGAAGCTCGTGGAGCGCGTGTGCGATTGGTTCCGCGCCCGCGGCGTGACCGAGATCGAGCCGTATCGCATGGTCGACGAAGACGTCACCTTCAGGCTTCCCGTCGAGCTCCGGCGCGAGCTCGCCCTCGCCGACACGCAGACGTGAGAGCGTTCGGCGCGCTCGTCGCCGCCGTCGCACTGTTTGTCGCCGGAGGTGTCGGCGGCTGGCTGCTGCGAGGTGAGGACGCCGGCTCGACGACGGTCACGCGTGCGGTGACGCGCGAGGCAGAGGGAACGCTCCCGGTTGCGGTCGACCGCAAGCGCCGGGCGATCGCCGCCGCGGCGCGCTCACGCGACGTCGACGCGTTGCGAAAGCTGATTCCGCCGAGCGGGTTCACATTCACGTACGGAGAATCCGAGGGCGGCCCGATCGCGTACTGGCTGAACCTCGCCCGGACATCGGACGAGCAGCCGTTCGAGACGCTCGCGCGCATCCTGGAGCAGCCGTACTCGCTGCGGCAGGGCATCTACGTCTGGCCGTTCGCGTACGGCCTGCCGAAGAACGAAGCCACGGCGTACGAGCGCCGACTGCTCGGCCCATTGTTCGACTCCTATGTGGGTCAGGACTACTACGGATGGCGCGCGGGGATCCGGCCGGACGGCACGTGGATCTTCTTCGTCCGAGGGGACTAGGCGGAGGTAAGAGCTACGCCTTTTCGAGTCGCAGGTCGGGCCCGAGCTCGACCGAGACCGCGAGCGTCTCCTGCTTGATGCGATCCGCGAACGGGAGCAGGTCTTCGTCGGGGATCCAGAGGCGGATGCGGTCGGTGATCTCGAGCCCGGTCTCCCTGCGCAGCTGGTTGACCTTGTGCGTCAGCTCGTACAAGCGACCTTCGCGGAGGAGGTCGTCGTCGAGGTTCGTGTCGAGGGCGACGGTGAGCCCATCGGCGACGACCACCGCCCAGCCCTCACGGCCGACGCGTTCGACGAGCACCTCGTTCGGCTCCAGGACGTGGCCGTTCACGCGGAAGCGCCCGCCTTCGAGCTCTTCGAACTCGCCGCGTGCGAGCTGCTCGCGGATTTCGCGCAGCGCGCTGCCGAGCTTCGGGCCGAGCACAGGCAGGTTCGGCCTGACGCGCAGCTCGCTCGCCTCGACCTCGCCGAACTCGATCTCCCGCACGCGGAGCTCCTCGCCGATCTCGTCCGCATGCAACCGCGCAGCATCGGCGCCCTGGACGACCAGCCGGCGCAGGGGCTGGCGAAGCTTCAAGCCCGAGCTGCTCCGCGCCTGGCGGCCGAGCTCGACGATCGAGCGCACCTCGGCCACCTCGTGCAGCAATTTGTCGTCGCGCGCGGCTGCCTCCGGCCATCCCGCCAGATGCACCGACGCCGGCGCCTCCTCGCACGGCCGGGCCAGGTTCGACCACAACGAATCCGCAAGTAGCGGCGCGATCGGCGCGATCACTCGCAGCGCCTGCACCAGCGCGTGCCACAACACGCGCAGCGCCGTCTCGTCGCCGGCCCAGAACCGCGACCGCGAGCGGCGGATGTACCAGTTCGACAGGTCGTCGACGAACGCCTCCCACGCACGGATCACGTCGCGCGTCCAGTAGCGCTCGTACGCATCCGTCGTCTCCGCGACGAGCTGTGCCGTGCGCGCGACCAGCCAGCGGTCGAGCGCACGCTCCGACGCCGGCGGCGACGCGAGATCGTCCCACCGGGGCGTGAAGCCGTCGATGTTCGCGTACGTGACGAAGAAGGAGACGGAGTTCCAGAGTGTCAGCAGCCGCCGCTTGATCTCGCCGGCGGGCGTGTACCCGAACTTGACGCCCTGCGTCGGCGCCTGCTCGCAGTACATCCAGCGCATCACGTCGGCGCCCATCCGCTCGAGCGCCTCGTGCGCCTCGATCGTGTTCCCCTTCGAGCCGTGCATCTCGTGCCCGTGCTCGTCGCGGACATCCTCGTGGCCGAGGACCTTCTCGAACGGGGCCCGCCCCTCCAGCACGACGGACATGAACAGCAGCGAGTAGAACCACAGGCGAATCTGCTCGCGCATCTCGGTCACCCAGTCCGCGGGGAACCACTTCTCCCAGTACGCGTGGTCGGGCAGGTCGGCGCGCGACAGCCCTGCCGATGCACCCGTCGCATAGCCGCCCGGAACAGGCTCCGGGTTCTGCCAGCCGAGCGTCGCGAAGGGGACGATGCCCGCGTCGAGCCAGACGTCGCCGACCTCGGGGACGCGGCGGAGCTCCTCGCCGCACTGCTCACATGCGATCACGACCTCGTCGACCCACGGACGATGCAGCTCCTCGAGCTGGTCGAGCCCGGAAAGCGCACGCTCCTCGAGCTCCCGCTTCGACCCGATCACGTTCAGGTGCCCGCACGCGCACGGGTAGAAGGGCAGCGGCAGCCCGAAGTAGCGCTTGCGCGAGATGTTCCAGTCGCCCATGTTGCGCAGCCAGTCGTCCATGCGCTTGCCGTAGAAGTCCGGCGTCCATTCGACGGTGGCGTTCGCCTCGAGCAGCTTCGGGCGGATCTCGTCGACGGCGATGAACCAGTCGTCGACGACCCGGAAGATCACCGGCGTCGAGCAGCGCCAGCAATGCGCGTAGCGATGCACGTACACACCGGCGTTTTCGAGCAGGCCGCGTTCGCGCAAGTCGCCGACGATCTGGTCGGCCGCCTCGACCGTGGACAGCCCGTGGAGCCAACCGTACTCGGGAAGGAACCGCCCGGCCTCGTCGACCGGCACGAGCACCGGCAGATCGTGCTCACGCGACAGGTCGAAGTCCTCGGTGCCGGCGCCCGGCGCGATGTGCACGATCCCCGTGCCCTCCTCCATCGACACCTCGTCCCACGGAATCACGCGATGGGCATCGCGAGGCGCCGGCTCGAGCTGGTCGTACGGCCCCTCGTACCGCAGGCCGACGAGCTCCGACCCGCGTACGCGCTCGTCGAAACGGTCGTCGGGGTAGCGCGCAACCGCGACCCATTCGCCGTTGTCGCGCCTGCCGTATTCGGCCTCCGGATGTACGGCCGCCGCGACGTTCGCCGGCAGCGTCCAGGGCGTCGTCGTCCAGACCACGAGCGACTCGCCGTCGCGCCCGTTGAGCGGGAAGCGGACGAACAACGACGGGTCGGACTTGTCCCGGTACACGTCCGCCTGCGAGAGCTCGTGCTGCGAGATCGAGGTGCCGCAGCGCGGGCACCACTCGGTCGAACGGTGTCCCTGATAGAGCCAGCCGCGCTCGTGGAGCGTTTTCAGGAAGCGCCAGATGTACTCGATGTTCGTGTCGCTGAACGTGTAGTAGTCGTTGCCCCAGTCCATCCAGCGGCCGAGACGGATGTCCTGGGAGATGATCACGCGCGCCGATTCGGCGACGAGCTCTCGACAGCGGCGCGCGAACCCGGCGATGCCGAACTCCTCGATCTCGCGCTTCGAGTTCAGGCCCAGGTCGCGCTCGACCTTCACCTCGACCCAGAGGCCCTGGCAGTCGAATCCGTTCTGGAAGCGCTGATCGAAGCCGCGCAGCGCCTTGTAGCGCTGGAACACATCCTTGTATGTGCGACCCCAGAGGTGGTGGACGCCGAGGCCGTCGGTCGTGTTCGCCGTCTTCGGCCCGTCGATGAACGACCATTTCGGACCGCCCGCGAGCGACTCGCGCAACTTCGCGAAGGTTCCTTCTCGTTCCCAGCGCTCGAGCACCTCGTGCTCGAGCGCCGGATGGTCGGGAACAGACGGCAGTGGCTGGAACGCGTCCGGCATGCTTTCGATTCTAGAGAGCGGGAAGAACCCGCCTTCGCGCCGCGTTATCACACGAGAACAACCGAACGAAAGGAAACCAATGTCAACCGACGTCAGCGACGCGAGCTTCCAGCAAGAGGTGATCGAGGGATCGAAGGAGACTCCGGTCCTCGTCGACTTCTGGGCTGAGTGGTGCGGTCCGTGCCACGCCGTCTCGCCCGTGCTGGACAAGATCGCCGAGGAGCGCCCGGGTCAGCTCAAGCTCGTCAAGCTGAACATCGACGAGAACCAGAACACTGCGCAGACCTACGGCGTGATGTCGATCCCGACGATGATCCTGTTCAAGGACGGCGAGCCGGCTGCGGCAACGATCGGCGCTCGCCCGAAGGGCGACATCGAAAAGCAGCTGGGGCTCGACCCCGTCTCCGCCGCCTGACCGCCGCCGGGAGCCCGGGCCAAGCCCGGCCTCGCGGCGGCTCGGCCCGCTGGCCGCGCGCCAGCGCACGGGTCGTATGTCGATACTGACCCGCGCGCCTACGCACGCCCAGCGGGCCGTCAGACGACGGAGCCTCGTTTCCGGTCGGCTCTGTCGTCAGGAGCCCTCCGCCCGCTCCTTCTCCGGATGCGGCACCGGCGCTGCGGCTCGCGCCGCCGGCTCCTCGACGAGGCTGAGGACGCGCATTCCGTGGACGAAGACCACTGCGCCGCCGAGCCAGCCTCCGAGCGTCAGGAGGCCGAAGCCGATCAGCGTCAGGATCAGTCCGTCAGCCGCGACGTTGCCGCTCTTGAACTCGTCGTGGCCGAAGATCGCGGCAAGCGCGAAGAAGACCGTGGCGCTGAGCATGGCGATCATGTGCGAGGTCGCGGTCTTCCACAGCTCGCTTCCCCACTCGATCTGGAGCCAGTCGACGAGCCCGGTCGTCGCCGTGGCGGCTGTGACGATCAGGCCGAAGATCAGCGCCAGCCACCAGCCCTGCGTCGCCGCGTGGTCGCTGATGCCCAGCACGTCCGCGAGCGCCGCGACGGTCGCAAACGTGTAGGTCCCGATCGTCGCGTCCGTCAGCGGCGGATGCAGCGGGTGGCCCGGCAGGCCGTGAATCAGGTACCTGGGTTGCACGGGTATGCCTCCGTTCAGGGATCCGATGCAGATCATGCACCGGACGCCCGACGGAGAAACGCCGCAGGGTTTTCGCCGCTCTAGACGGAGTCGTCCACGCGCTCGAGGAAGCGGAGGAAGTCGGCGTGCTTGCCGAGCAGATCCTCGATCTCGGCAAGCCCAGCGCCCGCCCAGTCCTCGATCCACGTGTCGGAGAGATCGTCCGCGATGAAGTGAAGGCCGCGTTCACTCATAGCTCAATGATCGGCCGCTGAAGCGGTCAGTCAATGGGCCGCACGGCCCATTCCTCTGCCCGGTTTGGACTAGCCCACCCGTGTACTCTGGCCGCCCGTGGCGGGCTTCCTGATCGTCAACCCCCGCTCAGGAGACGAGGGTCCGACCGCCGAGGAGCTCGTCGCAGAGGCCCGCCGCCGTGGCATCGAGCCCTACGTGCTCGAGGCGGGAGACGACGCCGCGGCGGCTGCACGAGCGGCCCGAGCAGACGCTCTCGGGATGGCGGGCGGCGACGGCTCGCTCGGAACGGTCGCCCAGGTGGCAATCGAGCGCGGGCTGCCCTTCGTGTGCGTACCGTATGGGACCCGGAATCACTTCGCGCGGGACCTCGGGCTCTACCGAGACGACCCGGTCGGAGCACTCGACGCCTTCGCTCACCGGCGTGAGCGGATCGTCGACGTGGGGCACATCGGAGCCGGCCGCGTCTTCCTGAACAACGTCTCGGTGGGCGTCTACGCCCGGATCGTCCATCGGCGCGAGCACCATCGCCGCCGGCGCGACACGCTCGCGCGGGCGCGCGCGATTGCGCTCGCGCTCGGCGAGCGCCATCCCGAGCCGATCCTCGTCGACGGAACTCCCGTCGCGGCACGCGTGCTGCTCGTCGCGAACAACGCCTACGAGCTGGACGTCTTCAACATCGGCGAGCGCGCGCGGCTGGACGAAGGAAAGCTCCACGCGTACATCGCGGAGGACTGGCTCCCGCGGACCTGGCACGAGCGCGTCGCCGAGTCGTTCCACCTCGGGGGCGCCGACGGAAACTTGCGCGCAGCCGTCGACGGCGAGCCCGTCGAGTTGGACTCGCCGATCGAGCTACGAATCGCGCCGCGGGCGCTGCACGTCCTGCTGCCTCGCCAGCGCGAGTCGTAGCGCCGGCGTGTAGTGCGAGAACGCGAGCTCGTCCCAGGGCAGCTCGTCGGGAGCGAACCAGCGGAGCTCCGCCAGATCGTCCGCGGCCCGCACGTCCGGGTCGAGTCGAGCGAGCCAAGTGAGGCAGAGGACGACGCGGTCGAAGTACGGCTCGTTCCAGGTGCCGAGGAACTCCAGCGGCTCGGGAACGCGGCCCGTCTCCTCCTCGACCTCGCGGCGCATCCCGTCCAGCGGCAGCTCACCCTCGTGCACGAAGCCGCCGGGAAGATCCCAGTAGCCGGCGCGCGGCGCAGCGGCGCGACGGCCGAGCAGGATCCTGCCCCCGGTGTCGAAGCACACCGCCTCCGCTCCAGGCTGCGACTGCGCGTAGACGCGGTAGCCACACGCGCCGCACTCGACGTACTCGTGCGTACGCTGCAACTCCGACGCGCAGCGAGGGCAATACTTCCAGCCGTCGAGGAATCCCATCGTGGAGGCATTGTGAGCGACCAGCCCGAGGCAACCGAGCGCGAACAGGAGCAGGCGAGCGAGGGCCGGCTCGAGGAGCAGGAGTCGATGAGCGGAGCGGGGCACGAGGATCCGAAGCCGGCGCCGGAGGACGACGAGCAATGAGCCCTCGGCACGTGCCCGCGACGCAGGCGGAGCTGTCCCGCATCGGGCTGCTCGCCGAGCTCCCGGGCGAGCGGCTGGGAAAGCTGGCGACGCGGATGCGCCGCGAGGACGTCGGGGTAGGAACTGCCCCCGTCGTCGAGGGTGAAGAAGGCGACCGCTTCTACGTCGTCCTGAACGGGATGTTCGCGGTCAAGCAACGGCGCGACGTCGACCCGAAGCGCTTCCTGCGCCCCGGCGACTACTTCGGCGAGGTCGCTCTGGCAATGGACATTCCCCGCACGGCGTCGGTGCGGGCGCTGACGCCCGCGACGGTTGCGAGCTGTGACCGGGAGACGTTCGACGAGTTCCTACGGCCGCTCTTCGCGGACGACGAGTAGTTCGATCTCGAACCAGGTGCCAGGTATGTACCCGGTATGTGCCAGGTACACGGCTGTCTCATTCGGCCAGGTTGGCTGCGAGCTCGCCGACGGCTGGGGCGAACTTGAACCCGTGCCCGCTGCACGCGCTGCAGACGATGACGCGGCCGTGCCGCTCGATCACGAAGCGCTCGTCGGGCGTCGTGGTGTAGATGCAGGTCTCTGCGTGCAGGGGCGTCGGATCGACCTGCGGAAAACGGTCTCCGACCCACGTTCCGATCGTCGCCACGGTCCCGTCGTCCGGCGGCTCCTCGCGCTCCGGCTCGGTCGGCCGCCCGCCGTGATGCAGGCCTGCCTTGACACCGACACCCGGGGCTGAGAGCGCGAAGAGCTGCAACCGCTGATGGCTCTGCCAGTCGATGACCGAGGGGAAAGGCGCACCCTCGCGCAGCGCGAAGTATGCGACCGTCTCGCGCGTCGGCTGCGCGTCGAGCCCGATTCCCGCCCCGGCGAGAAGCTTCGGGGCCCAGCCGCCCGCCGTGACGACGACGACGTCGGCATCGACGTCCTCGACCTGTGCGACGCGACTGGCTTCCCGGATCCGAGCGCCGTGGCGGCGTGCCGATTCGGCAAACGCGCGAACGGCGGCGTCTGCGAGCGAGATGCCGGCGGCTTGCGTGAAGACGATTCGCTCGACGTCGTCGTACGAGAACTCGAACCTCGCACGCAGCTGGTCGGCCGAAATCACCTCGTAATCGACACCGCAACGATCGAATGCGGCCAGGCGCTTGGTCGGGTCGCGCTCCACGTCCACCAGCCCACGTAGCTCGAGCAGCGTCGTCCCCGTCTCTGCCTCGAGCTCGCGCCACAGCTCATACGCACGCTGTGCGAGACGGATCCACTCCTCCTCGTCGTACGAGAGCCGGAAGATGCGGGAAGCGCCGTGCGACGACCCGCGCGAGTTGCCGAGCTCGAATTGCTCGTGCACGTCGACGTCGTGGCCGCGGCGCGCGAGCTCGCGCGCGGTCGCGAGGCCCATCACACCCGCGCCGATGACCGCGACCTTCACGCGGCCGCCTCCGCCAAGACGTCGTCGGAGAGCCTTGGCCACGCGTCGAGGGCCCAGTTGCCGAACTCGCGGTCGGTGAGCAGGGCGCACGCGAGGCGCCGGTCGGGATCGACCCAGAGGAACGTGCCGGCGCCGCCGAAATGCCCGAAGGTGCCGGGCGAGTTTCGCGCTCCGGTCCAGTGCGGCGACTTCGCGTCCTTGAGCTCGAAACCGAGACCCCAGTCGTTCGGATCCCAGCGGCCGAAGCCGGGAAGCACGCCGCCGAGCCCCGGGAACTGCACGGAGGTCGCCTCGGCGAGCGTCTCGCTCGCGACGAGCGTCGGCGAGAGCAGCTCCTGCGCGAACACGAGCAGGTCCTCGAGCGTCCCATGAATCCGTGAGGCCGCCGAGCCGCGCAACTCGGCGCCCATCCCGAGCGGCCCGCACACGCCCCGCTGCAGATAGTCGGCGAACGGCATCTCCGCCGCCCGCTCGATGTGCGCGGCGAGTTGCTCGAAGCCGGTATTCGAGTAGATGCGGCGACGGCCCGGCCGGGCAATCGGCTCGTCCCCTTCGAACGGCAGACCGGAGGCATGCGCGAGCAGGTGCCGGACGGTCGAGCCCTCAGGCCCGGCCGGCTCGTCGAGGTCGACGGTTCCCTCCTCGGTGGCGACCAGCGCCGCGAGCGCCGTGCAGAGCTTCGTGACCGACGCCCAGCGCAGCGAGACATCGCGCGGTCCATGTGTCGCGAGCACATGACCCTCACGCACGACTCCCGCCGAGGCGCGCTCGGCTCCCCAGTCGTCGACCTGTCGTAGCGCGTCCACGGCGCGCGATACTAGATGGATGGAGCGTCGGCTCATCTCGTCGGGCTCGTCGTGGGAAGCGCAATACGGCTACTCCCGCGCCGTGGTCGCCGGCGGGCGTGTCCATGTCAGCGGCACGGCGCCGATCATGCCGGAGGACGCCGACCCGCCCGCTGACCCGTACGCCCAGGCTCGGCGCTGCCTCGAGATCGTCGAGGATGCGCTCGCGCAGGCCGGCGCGTCTCCGGCTGACGTCGTCCGTACACGCGTCTTCGTCACCGACGGAGCCTTCGTTCCGGACGTCGTGCGGGCACACGGTGAGGTCTTTGGCGCGGCGAGACCGGCGTGCACCGGCGTGGTGGCGGAGCTGCTCGACCCACGCTGGTTGGTGGAGATCGAGGCAGAGGCGATACTCCCGTCGTGAAGCAGATCTATCCCGCGTCGATCACCGGCAAGGGCAGCAGCTTCGCCGAGGGCGGCAGCGTGCTCGAGCACGCGTTCGGAAGGAGCGAGCCGTATACGCTCGGCGTCGAGGAGGAGTACATGCTCCTCGACCCCGAGACGTTCGATCTCGTCCAGCACGTCGACACGGTGCTCGCGGCGATGACCGGGCACGAGCTCGAAGCGCGGGTGCGTCCCGAGTTGATGCAGTCCGTGCTCGAGGTGGCGACCCCCGTCTGCCGAACGCCGGCCGATGCTGCGAACGCCCTTCGCGAGCTGCGGGCTTATGTCACGGGCATCGCCCAGGAGAAGGGGCTGCGTGTCGGCTCTGCCGGAACCCATCCGTTCTCGCTCTTCGAGCGCCAACGCATCACGGCGCGCGACCGCTACCGCGCGCTGGTCGACCAGATGCAATACGTCGCGCGGCGTGAGTTGATCTTCGGGCTGCACGTCCACGTTGCGATCGACGATCCGGACAAGGCGATCCAGATCGTGAACGGCTTCCTCCCTCACCTTGCACCGCTGCTGGCGCTGTCCGCGTCGTCACCGTTCTGGCGTGGCGAGCCAACGGGCCTGTCGTCGTCACGGCAGATGGTGTTCGCGGCGTTCCCTCGCTCGGGACCGCCGCCGCGCTTCCGCGACTACGAGGATTACGCGAAGGTCGTCGGCCAGCTCGAGAAGACCGGGTGCATCGCCGACTACACGCACATCTGGTGGGACATCCGCCCCCATCCGCGGCTCGGAACCGTCGAGGTGCGCATCTGTGACGCGGTGACGAACGTCGAGGACGCCGTCGCGATCGCGGCCTACGTGCAGGCGCTGGCGAAGCACCTCTCCGAGCTCTTCGACGACGGCGAGGAGATTCCGTCGTACCACCGGATCCTCACGACGGAGAACAAGTGGCTCGCCGGCCGGTACGGCCTCGAGGCGCCCGTGATGGACCTCACGACCGGCCGCCGTAACCGGGTGCCGGTCGCGCAACTCGTGCGGCGGACGCTGAGGGACCTCGAGCCGCACGCGCGCGAGCTCGGCGCCGAGCGCGAGCTCGACGGAATCAAGGACATCCTGGCGCGAGGGAACGGGGCCGATCGGCAACTGCGGATCTTCAACGCGAACCGCGACATCGTCGAGGTCGTGGCGGAGATCGCGAAGGCGACCGAGATTCGCGAGCAGGTCCCGGCCTAGGCTGTCAGCGGCATCCCCTTGGCGGCGTCGAGCGAGATGACGCCGCCGTCCACGCGCGGGGCGAAGACCTTGCGTCCGTCGCGGCTGAAGACGAGCCCGACGACCGGCCGAGGCGCGAGGTACGGGCCCCGGATCACGTCGAACGCGGTGTCGTACCTCCACACGCGCGCGCCGCTCGCGAAGTAGAGCATCCGTCCGTTACGGGAGAGCGCGCTCGCCGCCCACCCAGTGGACGCACGCGGGCGCGAGAAGTAGGTCGTGTCGGAAACGGACTGGCGTTCGAGGTCGACGTGGGCGAGCACGCCCAGCGCGCCGTTCGTCGCGTAGACGCCGCCGTCCGGCGCGAACGCGAGCGAGTAGTCGCGAAGCCGAGCGAGTGCGTGCCCCTCGAAGGCAGGTCAATGCACACCGCGTACGCCGCGCGCAGGTTCAACGCGTGGACGAAGGCCGAGCGCTTCTTCGTGTCGAGGTACAGCGTCAGGAGCCAGTTGCCGTCGGTCGACGCCAGCTGCCCCGCCGCTTGGCCGGTCATCACGGGCTGCTCCTCGTTGCCCTTTTCGCGCAGCGTCGCTGTCCAGAGGCGGCCGGTGCGGAAGGAGAGCGCGCGGACGGCGTAGTGGCCCTGACGGTAATGCTGGATCAGGAAGAGCTTGTCGCCCGCGTCTGTGACGGCGTCGAGCGTGTAGACGCCCCGCAGCGTGCGCGAGTTCCGCACCCGCCCGGTGGCGGCGTCGAGCACCTTGACCGTGGACTGCCCGCGCGCATGACGTGCGACGGCGATCGTTGCTCCCGACGCGGAGACGGCACCGAGGTTCCAGCGGCCCGCGAGGTGGTGCACCCGAAGCAGCCGGCCGGTCGCGGGCGAGTAGCTCTCGATCGCCGTCGATCCGGGTGAGCGCGGAATCGAGGCGAAGTAGCGCGAGCCGTCGGCGGAGACCCGGCCATCGGGAAGCAGGAAGCGCGGCCCGGAGGAGCCGGCGTCGTAGCCGACCAGCGGGCCGAGCCCGCCGGCCCGCACGGCGAAGATCTCTGCCGGCGAGCGGACGGTGCTCACTCGACGTCCCGTCGCAGCATCGAACGCCACGCGACGTTCGTCCAGCCGGAGCGCCGTCAACCTGCGGCCGTCGGACGTGAACCCGAGCCCCGTGACGAGAGCGCCGCCGTCAGGCCCCGCCGCAGAGGGCCCGCGAACGACCCCGTAGGCCGTGTCGTACAGCCAGACGGAATGCCCGGCGGCGAAGCCGAGCATTCGCCCCGCGGGCGCCACCGCGGCCGTCGGCCACAACGGCGCGCCCGCCTCGCCAACGACCGGTGCGAAGTGGACGTTCCGCACCATTCGCAGCGCCCGCAGGTCGACCACGGCAACGCGCCCCAGTTGTGGATTGGCCAGATAGAGCCGGCGTCCATCAGGCGAGACGGTCAACGCCGCGGTGGCCGGGCCTGCGAACTGCCGCGCGCGCCACGGAAGGTCGACGCAGTGCGCGATGCCCGTCCGCAGATCCAGTGCGTGTACGAACGAACCGCCGTCGCCCTTGACGTACAACGTCAGCAGCCAGTGCCCGTCACGCGAGGCGATCGCGGTCGCCGCGCTGCCGCTCATCTTCTCGTCGGGCTCCGCCAGCGTCGTCGGACGGAGCTTGCCCCGCGCGAAATCGTAGGTGCGAAGGTCGTACCCGTTGCGCTTCCAATGGATCAAGAACAGCAGATGCCCGTCCGGCGAAAGGGCCTCGGCCTCATAGCCTCCGTGGAGCGTGATCCGCTTCGTGACGAGACCCCGGCGGGTGTTCAGGATCGCGAACTGCGTCACCTTGCGGCCGCCGAGCACATTCAGCGCGACCCAGTCACCCCTGGCCGACACCGAAGCCACGATCGCGCGCCCGGGGACGCGAGTTGCTGACACGAATCGGCCGTGCGCGGTGTCGTAGCGGGCGATCGTCGTCCCGCTCTTCGCGAACGCCCAGGAGAAGAACGTGCGCCCGTCCGCGGAGAGCCTGCCCTGTGGGAGCGCGAAGCGCCGCGCGCCGGTCGCGGTGTCGTAGGCGATCAGCGAGCCCCGCGGGCCGTTCGGGCGTACGGCGAAGAGATTCGATCCGGGCAGCGCCTCGCTCGAGTCAGCCGTCCCGCACGTCGAGGCAGGGCAGCCGTCTGCGTGCGCGACGGCCGGGAGGAGGAACACGAGCGAGAGCAGGACGACGAGGCGCTTCACGGCGGGCTCCTTTCGTGGGACCCTCTTGATACGTGGCGAACGCTCCCGGAGGTCCATCTGGGCTAACCGGGCCAGCCGCGGTGATGTGCATGGAGGAGCTTGACCTCGTGCTCGTTTCGCGGCCCGTAGGTCTCGTGGCGGAACGGGAACGTCGCACGGATCTCCTCCAACTCACGGCGCGTGAAATGGCACCGGACGGTCTTCGGCTTGACGCCGTACACTCGGGCGGCGTTCAGCCCGAGAACCTTCGCCTTGATGCGCGGCGTCAGCGCGGGATAGCCGTATCGCTCCTGAAGCTCGCGGCTGATCTGGAACGCGCGAAACGCCTGGATCTGGTCCTGCGGCGAGCCGTAGAAGATGCAATCGGTTCCCCAGAGGACATTGTCCTCGCCGACGTACTTCAGCAGCTTCCCGAGCACGTGCGCCGCCTGCGTCGGATCGCGCATGATCGTCCACCAGGTCGAGCCGAGCTCGGCGTACACGTTCCGGTTCCGCCCCACGCCCTCCCGCTTCATCGCGGTGATCATGCGGTTGATGCCGACGTGGCCGGTTGCGCGTGTGTACGGCCCCTCCGGGGGCCCCGTGCGCTCGAAACCCGAGTGGTAGACGAGGAATTTCACGTCGGGGAAGTCGCGCGCGGCGCGGGGAACGTCGTCGGGCGACGCGTAACGGCTTCCGCCGCCGAACCCCTTGTGCGCGCAGATGATCTTCACCCCGAGCTTTCGCGCCTGCTCGATGAACGCGTGCCCGACCTTCGGCAGGCGTCGGTCGGCATCGTCGAGACGCCAGGCGTTGCCGGGCCGGCCGAACGCGTCCGGGTAGTGCGTGAACACCTTCCACGCCTTGATCGGATAGCGATGCGCGTGCCGCTCCATCTCCTCGAGGTTCGCCCGCAGCGACCCGTAGTTCGGCAGCACCTGCGCGTGCAGCAGCACCGTCTCCCACCCGCACGCGAGCTCCGCAGTGTGGCGCGTCTCCTCCATGATCGCTGCCGAGAGCGGGCTGCCCTTCGGCGCGATCGGCAGCGCCGACAGCGTCACCAGGTCGGTGTCGCTGCGCAGGAAGAAGTCCTCGAGGAAGACCTCGCGCGAGAAGCAGGCGCGCGGATCGTCCTTGCCGCAGTGAACCTGCGGGAAGACGGAACCGAAGAACGGCTTGCCGTTGTAGCGGCGCATCAGGTCGTACTCCAAGTGGTGACCCTGGACGTCGAAGACGAACTGCTTGCCGGCCAGGGCGGCGCGCGCCGCATCGGCGTCGAGCGCAGCGTCGGCGTCGAGTTCCCAGTAGCCGCCCAGCGTGCGACGCCCGGCATCGACGAGCGTCGACTGGAGGACGAGCAGCGTCGTCGCGGCCCCGCAGATCGAGCGCAGGAAGTCCGGGCGCGAGATCCCGGCGCGCTTCGCGTTCTGCGCGCAGGCGTCGCGTGCCCGCTTGATCGCCTCGCGCTCGACAGCGGAGAGCGGCGCCGGCACATACTCGCCGTTCGAGCACGGCCCGAACTTGATCGGGAGCCCGGGATCGTCGGCGAGGGCCACGTCAGATCTACGCAACTGAACCCGCCGGAGGTCCACGGACCTGCCGCGGCGTCACACCCGTATCTCTCAACGATGGACCTGCTTCACAAACACGCTCGTATAGTCACCGCGCAATGGCAGGTCTTGGGCGCAGCGAGCGCGCGCGCGTGCGCGGCGCTCAGGCCGGGTCGGTCTCGGACCTCGAGGCCCTCTTCCGCGAGCACTGGCCCCGTGCGTACCGTGCTGCCTACCTGGTCGTGCACGACGCCGCTGCGGCGGAGGACATCGCGCAGGACGCCTTTCTCGCAGCCGTCCGCGCCCTCGACCGGTTCGACCGCCGGCGCCCGTTCGGCCCTTGGCTGCACCGGATCGCGGTCAACCGCGCAATCGACTGGGCGCGGGCACGGAAGCTGCGCGCCGAGGCGCTGGAGCACGAGGTCGCGGCACCTGAGCAAGCCCACCTCGATGACGCGCTGCTCCGCGAACTCGCGTCCCTCGACCCGGATCACCGCGCCGTGATCGTCCTCCGCTACCTGCTCGAGTACACGCCCGGCGAGATCGCCGACCTGCTGGAGCTGCCTCGGGGTACGGTGAACTCACGTCTGCGCCGAGGCCTCGACAAGCTGAAGGAGAAGCTGGAGTGAAGCGCCGGCTTGAGCGGATCGAGATCCCGGGCGAGCACGAAGCGCGCCTCCGTACCTGGACCGTCGTTCGTGGCGCATTCGTCTCACGGGAGCGCGTCACGTGGCCACGGCGCCATGCGCGCACGCTGGTCTTCGCGGCCGCCGTCGTCGCCGTGGTCGCAGCCGCCGTAACGCCGCCGGGGCAGTCGGTGGTGAACTCGGTTCGGGACGCGGTCGGCCGCGAGAAGGTTGTCGGCGTCCGCCCGGCGCACCGCGAGCTCGTCCGCCTGCCGACAGGCGGGAAGCTGCTGCTCGAGTCGCCCGCAGGCGCGTACATCGTCAACGAGAACGGGACGCGCCGCTTGCTCGGCCCGTACCGGATGGCGGCGTGGTCGCCGCACGCGAAGTTCGTCGCCGCAGTGAAGGACTTCGAGCTCCACACGCTCGATCCGAAGGGCAACGGACGCTGGTCGAAGGGCCGCAAGCAGCGGATCGCACAGCCACGGTGGTCATTCGAGGGCTACCGGATCGCGTACCTCTCCGACGACACGCTCCGCATCTCGATCGGCGACGGCTCCCGCGACTGGTCGCTCGGAAGCGCCGACCCGGAGGTTGCCCCCGCCTGGCGGCCGGACACGCACCAAGTCGCGTACATCGGTGCCGACGGCTGGGTGCGCGTCGCCGATGCGGACGCTCGTCGTGTGCTCTGGCGGGCGCCTCCCGGCCCGGACGGCTTCAGCGCGCTCGCCTGGTCGGACGACGGCCGTCTCCTGCTCGCTCTGGGCCTGAGCAGCGTCCGCACGCTCGCGCCGGACGGCCGGCTCTTGCACGAGGTACCGACGAAGGGTCCGAGCAGCGCGGCCGCATTCGCGCCCCACTCGCATCGCCTGGCGCTGGTCGTGGGCCCGATGGTACTGCAGGTGGACGGAGACACTCTGCGCTTCCCCAACCGTGCCCTCTTCATGGGGCCGCCTCGGGTCGGCAGCCTCGTCTGGTCTCCCGACGGCCGTTGGCTGCTCGTCGCCTGGCCGCGCGCCGACCAGTTCGTCTTCATCCGCGTCGGCAAGCGGCCCAAACTGGTTGCGGTCTCGAACGTTGCCCGCCAGTTCGATCCGCGGGCGATCGTGCCGCGCTTCCCGCGCCTCGACGGCTGGTGTTGCGCGTCCTAGCAGACGCGGTCGATCCGTGACCGGCGGCGCCGCAGCGCTCGCGGCCGCCGCCGTCGCTGCCGCGCCCGTCCACTGGCACGACTCGGTCTCGCTCGGCACCCCGTCCCGAGGCCGCCTGATCGACGGCGTGCGCCTCCCCGCGCAGGGGCAGCACTTCTTCACCTGGGATCCGATCCACCGCCGCTCCCCGGACCGCGCGTGGCGCCGCTACGGCAACGACCGGCTCGTGCGGACGCTCCTGACCGTCCTCGATGCGTTCGCGGACGCACATCCAGGTGCCCCGCGGGTCGGGATCGGCGACCTCAGTCGTCCCCACGGCGGCGACTTCGGCATCCGCTACGGCCGGCCGGGCCACGTCTCGCACCAGAACGGGCTCGACGCCGACGTGTACTACCCGCGGCGCGACGGCCGCGAGCGGGCGCCCGGCTCGCCGGCCCAGATCGACCGGCCTCTTGCACAGGATCTCGTCCGCCGCTTCGTGCTCGCCGGCGCGACGAGGATCTTCGTCGGCCCGCACACGGGACTGCACGGACCGGCGCGCGTAGTCCAGGTGCTCGCGCACCACGACGACCACCTGCACCTGCGGATTGGCAACGCGCCGAACCGGCGCTCCACTGCCTCCATCGGCCGCAGCGCTGCGGGGCGCCCGCTGCGCGTCTGGCGGATCGGGAGCTCCCGCGGCCGATGCAGAGTGCTCGTGGTCGGATGTATCCACGGCACTGAATGCGCAGGCTTGGCTGTGACTCGACGGCTCGTGAAGCTCACGTCTCCGATCTCCGCCAATCTCTGGGTCGTCCAGGACCTGAACCCGGACGGCTTCGCAGCGAACACGCGGCAGAACGCTCGCGGCGTCGACCTGAACCGCAACTTCCCCTCGGAGTGGCGGCGGATCGGCCGCCGCTTCAGCCCGCAGTACTCGGGCCCGCACCCGCTGTCGGAGCCGGAGTCGCGTGCGGTGGCCAAGCTGATCCGGCGTATTCGTCCGGACGTGACGATCTGGTACCACCAGCCCCAGGGAATCGTGCGCGCGTGGGGACGGAGCGTTCCGGCGGCCCGGCGGTTCGCGCGCCAAGCCGGAATGCCGTTCCGCGCCCTGCGCTGGCCCAACGGGACTGCGCCGAACTGGCAAAACCACGTCTTCGCGGGATCGAGCTCGTTCGTCGTCGAGCTGCCGGCCGGGGCACTCACGCAGGCAGCCGCCGCCCGCGAAGTGCGCGCGGTGCTGGCGGTAGCATCGGCGCGTGCTGCAGACCGGCGACCGGGTTCCCGACGCGCGCGTGCAACGCGCGCCGGGTGACGAGCTCTCAGTCGCCGAGCTTGTCCGCGAAGGGCCCGTGCTCTTCTTCTTCTATCTCTTCGACTGGTCGTCCACCTGAACTGACGAAATGGAGCTCCTGCGTGACAGGAGAGCGGAGTTCGACGAGGCGGGGGTGCGGGTGTTCGGCGTTTCGCGCGACTCGCCGTGGACGCACATCGCCTGGTCGCAGACGCTCGGCCTCAACTTCGACCTGCTGTCGGACTTCAACGCCGACGCCGTGCATGCGTTCGACATCCCGATCGAATTCCGCGGCCTGAAGGAAGTGGCGCGACGCAGTGCGTTCCTCGTCGGCGAGGACGGTACGGTGCGCGGCGCATGGCGCTACGACACCGGGCAGGTGCCGGACTTCGACGAGCTGGTTCGAGCCGCGCGGGCTTTGTAGGGACCGCGCTTGCGCTCTACGTCGCGGCCGGCTTGGTCGCCGTCGCGCACATCGGCAGGCTCGACAGCGAGTTCCTCGCCTGGGGAGCACCGCGAGATGGCGTCACACCCGGCGATCACCTGCAGGCGGCGTACAACCTCTGGCTGCCGGGTCACCAGCTCGAACACGGGGACGCGCCCTGGCGCGATCCGTACAGCTTCCAGCCGGAGGCCGACCCGCGCACGAACTTCGCGGGCTGGCCCTTCGGGATCGTCTTCTGGCCGTTGCACGCGCTGCTCGGCACGGTCGGCGCGTGGAACGTCTTCGTCGTCCTCACATACGTCGGCGCAGGTGCGCTCGCGGCGCTCTGGCTGCGCGCGCTCGGCCTGTCACGCGTCGTGTCCATCGCAGGTGGCCTCGCGTTCGCGCTCGCGCCGTACCGCTCGGCGCAGACGGCAGGCGGCCATCTGCTTGCACCCATTTCGATGCTCTTGCCGCTCGCGCTCTACGGGATCGAGGCGCGGCGCGTGTGGCTTGCTGCTGCGGCGCTCGTTTCGATCCCGCTCGCGGGTCAGCTGCATCTCGCGCTCGGGGTGATCCCGTTCTTCGCCGCGTACGCCTTCGTGCGCCGGCGCGCCGCCGCCGGGCTGACCGCCGCAGCGACGGCCGTCGCGACGGGAATTGCCGTCTACCTCGCCGGGATCCGGGGAACGACCGGCGCTTCCGGCCGTTCGTTCGCGCAGGTCGAGCGCTACTCGGCGGAGCCGCTCGACCTCGTGACGCGCCACGCTCGGCACGGGCTCGAGAGCTTCGTCTTCGTCGGCTGGCTGTTGCCGGCGGTCGCGATTGCGGGACTCGTCGTCGTCTGGACTCGCAACCGCGGTCTCGCCTGGCTGCTCGGTCTCGGCGCGGCGATCCCGATCCTCCTCGCGCTCGGCGGGCACACGCCGCTCTACGAGCCGCTCTGGCACGTCGTCCCCGGGCTGCGGCACACCCGTGTACCGGAACGCCTGCTGCCGATCGCATCCCTGGCGCTCGCGGCTCTCGCTGCCTATGGGCTGTCGGCGGTCCGCTGGCGCTACGCCGCGGTCGTCGCGCTGGCGCTCGTCCCGCTCGACCTGCGCGTCGCCGCCTACACCCCGCTCGGCTCCGACGAGCACAACCGCGTCTATGCGACCTTGCAGAACCTTCCATCAGGGCGCTTGCTCGAGCGGCCCGTGTACCTCCCGGACCGGCAGGAGGGGAGCCTTTACCTCTACTACGTAATGCAGGCCCCCAACGAACGTCCCCTGGGCTACTCGACGACTGCCCCGGCCATCGCCGACGTCGTCGCGCGCCGCCTCCGCCGGGGCGACGCGAGCGAGTTCCACGCGTTGGGCGTCCGCTACGTCGTGCGCTTCGAGGACGGAGTCCCGACGCGGCTGTCGACCGGCTCTTGAATCGCGACCAGCGCGTCGCTGCCCGCTCGCCTACCCTTTCCGTCGTGAACCGCTTGCTCACCGACGGCGGTTTCGGCGCGAGCCCGTTCCCGCCGATCGCGGAGTACGGCTTCCTCTCCGATTGCGCGACCTGCGCCCTCGTTGCCCCAGGCGGCAGCGTCGAGTGGCTCTGCCTCCCCCGCTTCGACTCCCCGAGCGTGTTCGGCGCGATCCTCGACCGCGACGCGGGCATGTTCCGTCTCGGCCCGGACGGGGTCGCGGTCCCGGCCGCCCGCCGCTACCTGCCCGGAACGATGGTCCTGGAGACGAGCTGGGGGTCCCGCGGCGGCTGGATCATCGTCCGAGACGCGATGCTGATCGGGCCGTGGCACCACGACGAGGAGCGCGCGTACACGCGGCGCCGAGCGCCGACGGACTACGACGCCGACCACGTGCTCCTGCGTCTGGTTCGCTGTGTGAACGGCGAGGTGCAGGTGAATCTGGACTGTGAGCCCGTCTTCGACTACGGCCGATCAGCGGCCCACTGGGAGTACGAGGGTTCCGGCTACAACGAGGCCGTCGCCCGAAGCGAGGGCGTGGAGACCGAGCTGCGCCTGACCACGAGCATGCGCATGGGCTTCGAGGGCCCGCGGGCGACCGCCCGCACCCTGATGAAGGAGGGGGACACGCTGTTCGTCGCCCTTTCCTGGTCCGAGCACCCGGCGCCTCGCACCTACGAGCAGGCGTACGAACGGCTCGTCTGGACAGCGCACCACTGGCAGCACTGGCTCGACCACGGCGAGTTCCCGGACCACCCATGGCGGACGTTCCTGCAGCGGAGCGCGCTGACGCTCAAAGGCCTCTCCTACGCGCCGACGGGCGCGCTGGTCGCGGCGGCGACCACGTCGCTTCCCGAGACGCCCGGCGGGCAGCGCAACTGGGACTACCGCTACACCTGGATCCGTGACGCGACCTTCATGCTCTGGGGCCTGTACACGCTCGGCTTCGACTGGGAAGCGAATGACTTCTTCTACTTCCTGGCCGACATCGCGGAGGCCGAGCAGGGAAAGCTCCAGATCATGTACGGGATCGGCGGCGAGAGCGAGCTGCCGGAACAGGATTTCGACCACCTCTCCGGCTACGACGGCGCGCGCCCGGTGCGCATCGGCAACGACGCGTACAGACAGGACCAGCACGACGTCTGGGGGGCGATCCTCGACTCCTTTTATCTCCACACGAAGTCGCGCGATCAGCTGCCGGAGCGGATCTGGCCGATCCTCGTCAAGCAGGTCGAATCCGCCCTCGCGCACTGGCGCGAACGCGATCACGGCATCTGGGAGATCCGCGGCGAGCCACAGCACTTCACCTCTTCGAAGCTGATGTGCTGGGTCGCGGCAGACAGGGGCGCGCGCCTGGCCGAGATCCGAGGCGACCTCGAGTACGCGGCGCGGTGGCAGTCCGCCGCCGACGAGATCAAGGCCGACATCTGCGCCAACGCGCTCGACGATCGAGGAGTGTTCTGTCAGCACTACGCGAGCACGGCGCTCGACGCGTCAGTGCTGCTGATGCCGCTGGTGCGCTTCCTGCCGCCGCACGACGAGCGGATCCGGAAAACCGTGCTGGCCATCGCCGACGAGGTCACGGTGGACGGACTCGTCCTGCGCTACCGGACCGACGAGACCGACGACGGCCTCTCGGGGCGAGAGGGGACGTTCACGATCTGCTCCTTCTGGCTCGTCTCGGCGCTCGTCGAGATCGGAGAGACGGGTCAGGCTCGCGACCTCTGCGAGAAGCTCCTCTCCTACGCAAGCCCGCTCCAGCTGTACGCCGAGGAGATCGATCCGCAGAGCGGACGACACCTCGGCAACTTCCCGCAGGCGTTCACCCACCTCGCGCTGATCAACGCCGTCATGCACGTCATCCGCGCGGAGCAGGGCGTCGAGGTCGGCGCCTTTCCCTCAGGACTCGAGCCTTCACGGCAGCAATCGGAAGCGTGGTGAGCTTCTAACCGCGCGCATTCCGTGTGCTGCCACGCTACTTCGCCGCGCTTTTCTTGCGCGCGTCGCCGTCGAGGAGACCGAGGAAGCGGGTGACCGCCGCCGTCCGCGAGCTCACACCGAGCTTCGCGTAGACGTTCTCGAGGTGCTTGCGCACCGTGCTGGGTGCAACCCAGAGCAGCTCCGCGATCTCGGGGTTCGTCTTGCCCCGTGCGACCCAGGCGAGGATCTGTCGCTCCCGCGGCGTCAAGCCCAACTCGTCGACTGTCTCCAGCAGGAGCAAGGCTCCGCCGGAACGCTCGATCGTCAGGTAACGCCGACCCTGCCGCCGAACCAGGGCGGGAGACGTCGACTCCAGCCAGTCGACGACCGCACGTGGGAGCTCGGCGTCGTCCCACCGGCCGAAGTACGACTGGAGGAGACGACGTGCCGAGGGCGAGGCGAACTCGATCCGGCCGCCGCTCGCCAGCAGCACCACGCCGCGCGCCTCCTGCTCCGATGCGTGCTCGAGGGCATCCATCGCGGCCGCCAGCCGCCGCCGCGTCTGCGCGGCGCGCCAGAGGCGCTGCAGGTGCGGCTGGAGCAAGTCCAGGACGCGACGGTCCCGCTCCGTGAAGTCCCGCCCAGGCGTCCGGTCGAAGAGGAACGTCTTCGTGTGCCACGGAGAGGACGGAATCGCCACGTTCAGCTCGTGCTCGATTCCGGCCGGATGGAACCAGACCGCATAGATGCGCGTGCGGTGCAGTCGGGCCGGCGTCAAGAAGTCCGACAACTTGAGCGCACGGAAGTCACCGGTGTTGTGCCGCCTGCAGACCGGGTGCTCGACGGCGATCTCCCAGTACGACACTCCTTCCCATTCCTCCTCGTCGCCTGGTAGGCCGATACAGCACCGCACCCGCTGCCGGACGCGGTCCTGCTCGCAGTAGGTGACCCAGTCCGCAGGCACGAGCTTCCGAAGCTCGAGGAGGACTTCCGGCGTGAACGGCTGATCGCCGCCGATCTCCTCGGCGTCGGCTACGAAGCGGAGCACGCGCTCCGCATCTCGGGCGGCGAGTGCTGGCACGGCCCTTCCAAAGATACGACGAATGACGAATGGACTCCACTCGCGAAAGCGGGTGACCCTGTCTTGGAACCGATACGACGAAGACGGAGCCCGGCTAGGGCCGAGAGAGAGGGGAAGTATGAGAAACCGACGTAGTGCGTGGTTTGCGGCGCTCGCCGCAGCCGTCGTCACGCTCGCGGCGCCGGCGGCGGCGCAGGCCAACGAGGTCACGAAGTGGAACCGGATCGCGACGAGCACGCTCGTCCTGTTCTCCGGCCCGGCGGGCGGAGCCCCGCCCGCACTCCAGATCAACATGGGGATGACGCAGGGCGCCGTCTACGACGCCGTCAATGCGATCGAACCGAGACACCGGCCGTATCTCATCGGCACGCTGTTCGACTCGCTGGCTTCGAAGGACGCCGCCGTCGCGACGGCGGCGTACGGCGTCCTTTCCAACATCGTGTCGACGGTCCCCGACAGGCCGGACATCCCGTTCCCAAATCGGGCGAGCCTCTTGGCTGCGCTCGCAACGGAGTATGCGACCTCGCTCGCGCTGATTCCGGATTCCCCGTTCAAGACGGAGGGGATCGCCGCGGGGAACGCCGCGGCCAACGCGATGATCGCCGCACGGCAGGGCGACGGACGCTTCGGCCCGTCACAGTGGGAGCCAAGCACCGGGCTCGGGCACTGGCAGCCGCTGTTGAACCCGAATGGAACGCAGATGCTCGATCCGACGCCCTGGGTTGGCGGGGTGCAGCCGTTCCTGATGGAGAGCTCCTTCCAATTCCGCACCGATGGACCGCAGGCGCTCAGCAGTGCGGCGTGGGCGGAAGACTTCAACGAGGTCAAGGCGCTCGGCTCGGTGGACAGCCCAAACCGCACGGACGACCAGACGCACATCGCCCTGTGGTGGCAGAGCACGGGCGGACCCTCTCTGCTCTGGAACGGCGTCGCGCGAGACCTGACCGAGAACGCGAGCTATCACGTCGACTACGCCGACAGCGCTCTCTTGTTCGCGATGCTGAACCTGAGCGGCGCGGACGCGGCAATCAACTGCTGGAACGACAAGTACCACTATGACTTCTGGCGGCCGTGGCAGGCGATCCACCAGGCCGCAAGCGACGGCAATGCGGCGACCGAGCCGGATCCGTTCTGGACGGCGCTCATCACGGCACCGTACCCCGAGCATCCGTCGGGGCATCTCTGCCTAGACGGCGCGCAACTCAGAGCGCTGCAGATGTTCTTCGGCACGGACAAGATCGGGAGCTTCGGCGTGACGAGCAGCCGCTTCGGCGGTGAGACGCGCTACTTCGAGCGGTTCTCGGAGCCTCTGAAGGAGATCATCGACGCCCGTATCTGGGCGGGCCTGCACTACCGCACTGCAGATGTACAGGCCGAGGTCCTGGGCATGAAAGTCGTCCACTACATGGCGAAGCACTACTTCCAGCCAGTCGACTGAACGGACTTCGCGAGGGGCCGCCGCGCGCGGCCCCTCGCTGCCGCGCTGCCAGAATTGCTCCGGCATGACGATCCGCCGGCTTCAATCGGGTGACGAGCTGACGTTGCAGGAACTGTGCCGCCGCTTCAAGCAGCGCGTCCCTTCGGACGCAGAGGCAATGCGCTTGCTCGGGGAGGAAGACATCCACGTCTGGGTCGCCGAGGTCGACGGCGAGCCGGCGGGCTTCGCCTACGCGTACGTCCTGCTTCGCATCGACGGCGAAACCGGGGTCTTCCTCTACGAACTCGACGTCGACGAGCGGTTCCGCCGCCGCGGTGTCGGTCGGGCGCTGGTCGAAGAGGCGCGCACGCTGGCCGAGCGTGTGGACGCGCTCAAGATGTGGGTCGACACGTCGTACGACAACGAACCGGCCAGGCGAACGTACGCCGCTGCGGGCGGCACGCCGTCTGCCGAGGTGACGCTCATCTACGCCTGGCGCTTCCGCTGACCGGCGCCTACATGCCCATGGCGTGGTACCCGCTGTCGACGTACAGCGTGGTGCCGGTGACGTTGCGGGCGTCGTCGCCGAGGAGATAGGCGGCGGCCGCGCCGACGTCTTCGGCGTCGACGTGGCGGTGCAGCGGGGAACGTTCCTCGACGATCGCCTCCATCGTCGGGAAGCCCGCGATCGAGCGCGCGGCGAGCGTGCGCACCGGACCCGCGGAGATCGCGTTGACGCGGATGTTCTTCGCGCCGAGGTCCCACGCCAGGTACTTCACCGACGAGTCGAGCGTGGCCTTGGCGACGCCCATCACGTTGTAGTGCGGCACCGCCCGTTCTCCGCCGAGGTAGGTCATCGTCACGATCGAGCCGCCGCCGCGCGTCTCCATCAGCGGCTCGGCGGCGCGCGAGCAGGCGACGAGCGAATACGCGCTGACGTCCAGCGCCATCCAGAAGCGGTCCCGCGGCGTGTCGGTGAAGCGGCCTTCGAGGTCCTGGGCGGCGGCGAATGCAACGGAGTGGACCAGCAGGTCGAGCCCGCCGTCGAAGACCTCGGCAGCCTCCGAGAAGACGCGCGTCACGTCGTCGTCGGAGCGGACGTCGCAGGCGCTGACGAGCGGCGCGTCGACCTGTCCGGCGAGGTCGCGCACGTTCTTCTCGATCCGTTCGCCCTGGTAGGTGAACGCGAGCCGCGCGCCGCCGTCGGCCAGGCGCTTGGCGATCGCCCAGGCAATCGAGCGGCGGTTCGCGACGCCGAGGACGAGCCCGGTCTTCCCCTCGAACGGCCCTGGCATCGGCCCGAATATACGGCTACTCTCGGGGGCCTTGCGTCGCCGGGTCTTGATCGGGGTCTCCCTCGCGGCGCTTGCCGCCATCCCGACCGCCTCGTCCGCGCTGCGGCCGGTCCGGCGTGATTTCGGCGAGCTGACGATCCCCAGAATGCGCCGGGACGGTCTCGGTGCCCCGTGCGCATCAGTCCGGCCGGATCCGCGTGATCGTGACGCTGAGGCTGCCGCCGCTGGCGCAGCGCTCCGGCAACGGCCTCTTCGCGGCGGGCGCGCGGCAGCGGCTGGACGTCGATTCGGCGTCCTCGCGACGCTACCTCGCACGTCTTGACGCGGCACAAGCGCGCGCGATCGCGCAACTGCGGCGCGAGATGCCGAGTGCGCGTGTACACCAGCGTTACCGCATCGTCCTCGACGGCTTCACGGTCTCGCTGGCGGTGACGAAGCTGCCCCAGCTCGCCCGGATGTCGTTCGCGCAGCAGGTCTGGCCGTCGCTCCGTTACCACCTGAAGCTGAACCGCAGCCCGGCCGTGATCGGCGCGGACGTCTTCCATGCTGTGACGGGAGCAAACGGCGAGGGCGTGAAAATCGGCGTCGTCGACGACGGGATCGACAACACGAACCCCTTCCTGTCCGGCGACGGCTTCACCGCGCCTGCCGGCTTCCCGGTCGGTGAGCAGCAGTTCACGAACGCGAAGGTGATCGTCGCCCGTTCGTTCCCCGGTCCGGGCAGCGGCGAGGGCGGCAAGCTCGCGCTCGACCGCCGCTTCTCGTTCCACGGCACGCACGTTGCCGGCATTGCGGCCGGCGACGCGGGAACGTGCTCCCCGGGCGGCACCGACCATCCGCCCACCTGCGGGCTCTCCGGAATTGCGCCGAAGGCATACATCGGGAACTACCGGGTCTTCAACGTCCCGACGCCGGTCGGTCACGTCGCCGAATCCCCCGAGATCGCGGCGGCGTTCGAGCAGACGGTCGTCGACGGGATGGACGTCGTGAACTTCTCCGGCGGCGGGCCGGAGTCGGAGCCGCTGAACGACGTTCTGATCTCCGCCGTGAACAACGTGGCCGCGGCAGGCGTCGTGCCCGTGATCGCCGCGGGCAACGACGGTGACGACTTCGGCATGGGATCCGCCGGCTCGCCGGGAACCGCGCAGAACGCGATCTCGGTCGCGGCCGTCTCGAACTCGCAAGTGTTCGCGCCTGCGCTGACGGCCTTCGACGGGACGAATACGGAGATCCTGCACGTCCCGTTCCAGAGCGGCGCGAGCACGACTCCGGCCGGCTGGGCAACGGGTGACCAGATCCTCGTCGACGTCGGGACGATCGTGGGCCGCTTCGGCAGCCCCGTCGAGCGGCATCTGTGCGGGCCTGGGAACGATCCGAACGCCAACTCGAGTGAACTGCTGGCACATTCGCTCGACGGAGTGATCGCACTCGCCACGCGCGGCTTCTGCACCTTCGCGTCGAAGGCGCAGCGGGCGAGAGATGCGGGAGCCGTCGGCCTCGTCCTCATCGACAACCGCCCGGGTGAGGCGAACCCGCTGCCGGTCGACCTCGGCTTCGGGGCCGGCATGATCGCCGACCTCGACGGCGCGCAGCTCCGTGCGGCCATGGGCAGCACCGGCCGCATCCGCGTTCGGATCGGTCGCGCGCGCGAGGACATCGCGACGGGGCGGAGCGGCATCGTGACGTCGTTCTCGTCGCGCGGCCCGACGTCGTTCGGACACCTGCTGAAGCCAGACGTGGCCGCGCCGGGCGGGCAGATCCTCTCGGCGACCTTGCGCGAGTTCAGCGGCGGCTCTCCGTTCGCCGTCTTCGACGGGACGAGCATGGCCACGCCGCATGTCACTGGCGCTGCCGCGCTGCTCGTGCAGCGGCATCCGTCGTGGTCGCCGCAGCAGATCAAATCCGCCCTCGTCTCCACGGGCGGACCGGCGTGGGCCGACACCGGAAGAACGCAGGAGGCGCCCGTCACCGCCGAGGGGGGCGGTCTCGTGAGCATCCCGCGAGCCGACGACCCGCAGATCTTCACCGGGCCCGTCTCGCTCTCGTTCGGCGATCTGAACGTGAATCACGGCGCACGATCCGGCGCACTGCTGGTGCAGCTCTCGGATGCGGGCGGCGGCGCGGGCGACTGGACGGTCAGGCTCGCACCGCAGGCGCAGACCCGAGGAGTCACGCTCTCGGTTCCGGCGCTTGTCTCGCTTGCACCGGGAGGCGACGTCTCCCTCCCGGTCGTCGCGCGTGCGGCCGCGGACGCGGAAGCCGGCGACCAGATGGGCTTCGTCGTCCTGACCAAGGGCGCGATAACGCGGCACGTCCCGTACTACTTCGCCGTGACGCGGCCGGCGCTCGAGTCGCTCCCGGCCATGCCGCTGGCCACGAGTCAGGAGGGCGACACGGTCAGGGGCGTGAGCGCCGTGTCGCAGTACCGCTTCCCCGCCACGCCGTTCGGACCGCCGGTCAACTACGTCGGACGGCCGATGAACGAGGCGGGCGTCGAGCACCTGTACTGGACGCGCGTCTCGGTGCCGACGATCAACTTCGGCGTCTCCGTGTTCCTCCAGTCCGCCAATTCGATCATCGACCCCTGGGTGCTCGGATCTGCGGACGAGAACGACGTGCAAGGGTACGCGGGCACGCCGGTCAACGTGAATGGCTTGATGTTCGACTATCGGGCGAACATCGAAGCGGCGGGCGCCGCCTTCCCGCGCGCGAAGCGGTACTACATCGCCGTCGACTCCGGCTCGGACCCCTTCACAGGCGCGTCGTTCCCGGGTCAGTACCTGCTCAGATCCTGGGTCGACGACCTGCGGCCGCCGCTCGTCCGTCTGCTGACGACGCGCGTCGCCGCCGGCCGGCCGACGCTCGCGGCCCGTGTCACGGACACGCAGTCCGGCGTCGATCCGCTTTCGCTCGTCATCTCGTACAACCAGATCCTGCTCGGAGCCGCCGCGTACGACCCGGTCAGCGGCCTGGCGCTGTTCCCGATCCCGGCGCAAGCTCCTGCGCTCACGAAGCCGAGGACTACGGGGACGCTCGTCGCCGCCGACCTCCAGGAGACGAAGAACGTGAACACGATCGGGAGCAACGTCCTCCCCAATACGACCTTCCGCAACGTGAAGTTCACGGTCGTCAAAGGACCGTCCCTCAGCTGGCTCCTCCCCGACGCCGGTGCTTGTGTTCGCGGCACCGTGCGACTGCTCGTCGTTGCCGCCTCGGGCAGGCCGGTACGGCAGGTGCTGTTCCGAGACGCACGCCGGCAGATCGGCAGGGACACGACAGGCAGCGCCGGCCTCTACAGCATGGACTGGCGGCTGGCGAAGGTGCGCAAGGGCCGACACACGCTGACCGCCGTCGCGCGCGATTCGGACGGACGCACGATCTCGGCGCGTCGGATCGTCCGCGTGTGCAAGTAGCAGTCGTCACGGGCGCATCGAGCGGGATCGGCGCGGCGATCGCGCGTGCGCTGGCGGGCGCCGGGTGGCGGTGCGTGTTGCTCGCGCGACGCGAGGAGCGGTTGCGTGCCCTCGCGGGCGAGATCGACGGCGAGTACGACGTCTGCGACGTCTCCGAGCGCGAAACGGTGAACGCGGTGTCGGCGCGGATCCGCGAGCGTCATCCGGCGATCCGGCTGCTCGTCAACAACGCCGGGATACCCGCGCGCGGCGACTTCCTGTCGGCCGAGCCGGAGCGGATCGAGCAGGTGTTGCGCACGAACTACCTCGGCTCGGTGTGGTGCCTCCGCGCGTTCCTGCCGGCGCTCGAGGCTGCTGCCCCGAGCGACGTCGTCAACGTCGTGTCGGTCGCGGGGACCGTGGCGCTCGCTTCGGGCGGGCCGTATGCGGCGTCGAAGCACGCGCAGCTGGCCTTCTCACGCTCGACCGCGGCGCTGCTGCGGCGGCGCGGCGTGCGCGTTCATTCGTTGCTGCCCGGGTTCGTCGAGACGGAGGGCTTTCCGCAGCGCCGTCGCTCGAGGAATCCCGTGTGGCAGCGGATCATCGTCGAGCCCGAAGACGTCGCCGAGCGGGTGCTCGGCGTCGTGGGGCGCGATGCGCCCGAGACGACCGTCCCGCGCTGGTATCGCGCCGGCTCGCTGGCGCAGGCGCTGGCGCCGGGGCTCTTGGTGAGGTTCTCCGGCCGGCGCTGATCCGCCGACCCGGCGTCACGCTCGCGGCACGAACCCTCGACCACCCTCAACCATGCCTGGCACCGGGACAGGGCCTAGCGGGCCACGTCGCCGGAGGCCCGCCACTGGGCCAGGAACTCGTCTCCGGCCGGCCGGCCGCTTGCCTGGACGGCCTCCCGGAGAGAAGCGAGCGAGTACGGGACACGGCGGAACTCGACGGAGAGACCGAGAGGGTCTGCGAAGACGATCGCGTACTCGGCATGCGGCGAGAGCTTGAAGTCCTCGTCGGGCTGATGATGGTCGTACGCAAGGCCGACGCTGCCCGGGTTGACGAACAGCGCCTCGCCGATGCGGCGCGTCCATTGCTTGTGCGTGTGTCCGCCCGCGAGCAACTCGATCGAGTCGTCGGCGAGGAACGGCTCGAGCGATGCACCCTCGCGCTCGGGAATCAGCACGTCGTCGAACGAGCGCGGCGAGCCGTGGAAGCAACGGATGCGATGCCCGTCGAGCTCGAGGTCGATCACGTCCCGGAACGCACGCAGCTGGTCGACGTACGAGGGACCGAGCCGGCTGAGCGTCCACTCCCGTATCTCGAGCATGCGGTCCGTGACCGGCTCCGGCGAGTCCGACGGAACTTCGAGCAAGAACGCGTCCGCGTTGCCGAGCACGGTGGCCGCCCCGAGCATCTTCAGGCGATCGAGCGTCTCGGCCGGTTGCGCGCCGCCCTGCGCCACATCGCCGAGGCAAACCACGCGATCGACGCCGATCCGCTCGACGTCAGCCAGAGCAGCGGCGAACGCGACGTCGTTGCCGTGCTGGTCGGAGAGCAGCGCGAGCCGCACGTGCGGCGAGGCGGAGCTACTTGCGGGACACGAGCTGCGCGGCGCAGGCCAAGCCGAGGAGCCCGAAGACGAGCGTCTCCGCGAGCCAGAAGCTCCCCGCATGGTGGCCGGACGCACGGCACGCCACCCCGAGCGCAATCCCCGCGAACCCCATCGCCGCGAAAAACCCGAGGGCAGCCCGGCGCGAGCCGAGCAGCGACATGAGCCCCGAGGCAAGCGAGATCCAGAAGACCGCGCTCGCCGCGTACCAGTAGTCCGGCGGCTGGACGCCGGCGGCCGGAGCAGGCTCCAGGAGGCCGATCAACACGATCGTTCCGACCCAGATCCATGCAAACCTGCCGGCTGCACGCGCGACGTCTGCCTCGGACGACAGTCGCCAGCGCCGACCCTCCGGCTCGTGCTCGGGCAGCTCCCAGAGTGCTTCGAGCTCGTCAACTGTGTCGGAACACCGCTCGTCGAGGATCGTCGCCATCGTCGCCTCCTTCGCTTCGCACTGCTGCCGCGATCTTATGCCCGGACGCAAGCCAGCCGAACCGACGAGGCGACGTAGTGGTCCCGATCGCCCGGCGAGAGCTCTTTGACGTGCCCGGCGGCCTCGCCGGTGCAGCCGGCGAGAGCGAGGTAGTAATCCAGCGGACGGCGGTGCTCCGCCCGCTCCGCTCGAATCACGCGGAAGCCGTTGGCCTCGAGCAGAGCGCGCAGCCCGGATTCCGTCAAGGTGCGCGCATGCGACGGATCGCGCGCCCGCTCGAAACGATCGAGGGCGGCAGCTTCGCCCTCGTCCTCCGGCGCGATCTGATCGTCGACGTACGCGTGTCCGCCCGCGAGGCACACGCGAGCGAGCTCTTCCACCGCGGTGGCAGGACGGCCGACGTGGTGCAGCGTTCGCCGCGAACAGACGAGATCGAAGCACGCGTCGTCGATCGGTAGCGCCGTCGCATCCCCCTCGACGAAGGTGACGTTCGCGGGCGCTTCCCGTCGCGCGGCGCGCAACAACTCGGGGACGAGGTCGACGCCAACGACCTCATGGACGAGCGGCGCCAGCGCGAGCGCGAGCGTGCCGGCGCCGGTTCCGACATCGAGCGCACGCTCGTCGCCGCGCAGCGGGACGAACGACCGGACCTGTTCGCGCACGAGCACGACCTGCTCGCGTGCGTGCAAGGCGACGCCGTCGGCCGTCGCGGCGAACCGCTCGCGGACCGCATCGTCGTGCTCAGGCATCGACGACGACACGCCTCGTGCGCCGAGGGTCCGAGTTGATCCTCGAGACGACCTCGTAGTTGACCGTCCCCGCGACCCTGGCATGCGCTTCCGCGGACACCCCGTGTCCGAGCAGCGTCACCGGCGTTCCAACCGGGAGTTGCCCGCCGAGCTCAACCGCGAACGAGTCCATCGACACGGTGCCCACGACCCGTCGGAGCTCCCCGCCCACTCGCACCTCGGCACCGGTGAGATCGCGCCGAAACCCGTCCGCGTAGCCGACGGGCACGAGCCCGATCCACGTCGGGCGCTCGGCGACGAACACCCGCCCGTAGCCGGTGGACTCGCCGGTCTTCAGCTGCTTCACGAGCGCCAGGTGTGACCGCCACGACAGCGCCGGCTCGAGCCCGTCCACGGACGGGTCGTCGCCGAACGGGGAGAGGCCGCAGAGAGCGATCCCGCAGCGGGCGGCGTCGAAATGCGCCGCGGGTAGGCGAAGCGCGGCCGCACTGTTCGCGATGTGCCGTGTCAGATCCGCGTGCTCACGCGTCAGCTCCTCGAAGCGGGTGACCTGGGTCTGGGCGAAACCCGCATCCGTGTCGGCCGTTGCGAGATGTGACATCAGGCCGACGACGTTCCGCGTCGGCTTCACCAGCTCGGAGAGACCGAACCGACCCATGCCCGTGTCGAGCTTCAGATGGACGCGCACGCCCTCGGGAATCTCGTCCGAGGCCACGGCGAGCTCGATCCGCGCAGCGCGCGCCAAGGCAATCTCGCGGGACGAGTCGACCGGACCCATGCAGAGGATGCGTACCGTCCCGAACTCCTCCCGCAGCTCGAGTGCCTCTGCGATCGTCACCACGCAGAGCGCCTGCGCCCCCTCGCCGAGCGCGGCTGCGGCGACATCGACGGCGCCGTGACCGTAGGCGTCCGCCTTGACGACCGCCCAGAGCTCCGCCCCCTCGAGCGCACGCAGGAGTGTGCGCACGTTGCGCCGGACCGCGCCAAGGTCGACTGTCAGCTCGCTTCGGTGCACATCCCGAAGCTACCCCTTGGCGAGTCAGATTTCCGAAAGAGCCTCGACGACGTCGGACGCGACGAGCCCCCGCTCACGGCCGGCGACGCGCGCGGCTTTCCGATGCGCCACCGCCGCCGCGGCCGCAGCCTCGCGCACGTTCATCCCCTTCGCCAGGAAGGCGGCGACGATCCCGGTGAGGACATCACCAGTACCGGCCGTCGCGAGCTGCGGCACGTTCGCGCCGACGACCCAGACGCCTGCGTCCGGCGATCCCACGAGCGTGTCCGCACCTTTCAGCAGGACGACGCACCGGTACCGCTCGACGGCGCGCGCGAGCGCCTCCAACCGGTGCGCATCGACCCACTTCGAGCTCTCGTCCAGCAGTCGCGCGAGCTCGCCGCTGTGCGGGGTCAGAACCGTCGGCGCGTCGCGCTCGAACGGCTCGAGCCCGAACAGCGCGTCGGCATCGACGACCGCGGGGACGGCCGTCTCCTCGAGCAGGCGCCGCACGAGCGCGCCGTGCTCGCGGCCGAGCCCGGGACCGAGCGCGAGAGCGGCCGCACGCTCGGATGCCGCGGTCGCCTGCTCGAGCGGGCGCTTGACCGCCTCGAGCACGAGCGTTTCCAGTGTAGGCAACGCCTCGGACGGCGCGGCGATGGCAACGTAGCCGGCATCGGCGCGAAACGCTGCGCGTGCCGCGAGCGCGGCCGCGCCCGTGGTCCCGCGGGCCCCACCGACGACGAGCACGGAGCCGGCGCTGTACTTGTTGACGTTCGCGCGCTTGCGCGGGATGCGCTCGAGAATCTCCTCGGTGACGAGCGCGTTGCTCGTCTCGCGCGGCTCGAGCCCGATTTCCGCCACGACGACGTCGCCTGCGTGGAAGCGACCCGGTGCGACGGCGTGTCCGACCTTACGGGCATGGAAGGTCACGGTCACGTCGGCGCGCACCGCCGCGCCTTCGACTTCGCCCGTCGACGCGTTGACGCCCGAGGGAATGTCGACCGAGATCACGCGTGCTCCGTCGTCGTTGATCCGTTCGATCGTGCGCGCCGCGTCCTCGCGCGGCGTTCCGCGAAGGCCGGTTCCGAGCAAGGCGTCGATCACGACCTCTGCGTTGTCCTCGACCAACTGCCAGCCCTGCGCTTGCAGGACGTCGACGGCGATGCGTCCGTCGCCGCCGTTCGCGCCCTTGCCCGCATAGAGCGCGACACGCCGAGTGTCGGGAAAGGCGTTCATCGCCTCCTCCGCGACTGCGTGGCCCGCGCGCTGCATCAGCTCGTCCACGTCGTGGCCGGCCTCCGACGCGCGCATCTCGTCGGCCGTGTACAGCGGCTCGAGCATCATTCCTCCACGACCGCGACCGCCTGCGCGAGCTCGCGCGAGTGCGTCATCGAGAGGTCGACCGCACGGGCGCCCATGCGCTCGGCCCAGGCGGCGACTCGCCCGGAGAGGTGCACGGACGGCTTGGGGCGCCCGACGATCTCGATGTCACGCCACGCGAACGCGCGCGCGACGCCGAAGCCGAGTGCCTTGCCGACCGCTTCCTTGCCCGCGAAGCGCCCCGCGTAGGACTGCGCCGGATTCGGCCGCGTGTCGCAGTATGCGATCTCGGCCGGCGTGAAGCAGCGCTCGCGAAACGCGGGATACCGCTCGAGCGCCCGTCGGATCCGCGCAATCTCGATCAGGTCCGTCCCGACCTTCACGCGCCGTGCTCCTCGAGCCAACCTGGGAGGAAGGCGAGTGACGAGATGATTCCGTCGGGACGGACATCGCTCGCCTCGACCGCGTCCGGCCGGAATTTGCCGGTGCGGACGAGGATCGTGCGCATGCCGTGGCGCTGTGCACCGCGTACATCGGTCTCGATGTCGTCGCCGACCATCCACGCCTGCGACGCGTCCGCGTCGAGAGCGTCGAGCGCTGCCTCGAAGTAGGCAGACGACGGCTTGCCGAGCACGGTTGCGTGCGTGTCGGCCGCGTACTCGAGGCCCGCGACGAAGACCCCCGCGTCGAGCAGCGGGCCGTGCTTCGTCTGCCACCAGCGGTTGCGATGCAGGCAATAGAGCTCGGCGCCGGCCTCGAGCTCGTGGAATGCGCGCGAGAGATTCGGGTACGAGAAGACGCGGCCCGTCTCCGGCGTCTCGTCGGCACCGCCGAGCAGTACGGCCTCCGCATCCTCGCCGACGAGCTTGACACCATCCAGGTCCTCGACGATCGCGGCCATCGTCAAGGCGAGCACGCGCCGGCCCTTCAGCGCCCTCGCGGCGGCCGTCGGGGTCGTCTGGAGCTCCTCGTCCTCGAGCTCGACGCCGATCGCGCGCAGCTGGTCGGCAAGCTGCGCTCTCGAACGCGTCGTGTTGTTGGTGACGAAGCGGAGGCGGTGCCCGGCCTCGCGCAGCCGGCGGACTGCGGCGGGAGCACCGGCAATCGGGTCGCCCGACACGTACAGGACTCCGTCGATGTCGAGCAAAATCGCTGCCATGCCCGGCGAGTCTATTCGCGTGACGCGGACGCTCGACCTCCCCCTCTCGGACGTCGAGCTGCGCACCTCTCGTTCCAGCGGCCCGGGCGGACAGCATGCGCAGAAGTCCGAGACGAGGGTCGAAGCCGTGTTCGACGTCGAGGCCTCGTCCGCCCTGTCCGAGGCGCAGAAGCGGCGTGTCGTCGCACGCGCCGGGCCGGTGCTGCGGGCGATCGCGCAGGACGAACGCAGCCAGGCCAGGAACCGCGAGCTCGCACTCGAACGGCTGGCGACGCAGCTCCGCGAGGCGCTGCGCGTCCCGCGGCGGCGCCGGCCGACGAAGCCGTCCGCCCAAGCCGTCGAGCGCCGGCTCGACGACAAGCGTCGCCGCTCCGAGACGAAGCGCCTACGCCGCGAGCTGGACGAGTGACGTCGCTAATGATGCTGGTGCGCAGGTACGGGCTCGCGCTCCGCGTACCGCTCGGGCTCCGCATCGAAACGGTGCTTGCAGTGCGCGCCGCAGAAGAAGAACGTCTTCCCGCGATAGGTGCTCGTGTGCGGCGTCCTGCGCTGGTCGACGGTCATCCCACACACCGGATCCTTTGCCCCGTGACGTAGCGTCAGCCCGACTAGCGCCGCAGCGAGGCCAATGAATGCGATGTTCAGGAAGGTCGTGTAGTTCCACTCGACGTCGCGGCTCGTGATCGAGTCGATCGACGGTCGGTCGGCCGGGATCAGGTCGAGCCCGGCGAAGATCCCGTCGACGATCAGCGCGGCACCGACCATCGTCGCGAGCATGATCCCGACCATCGCGGCGGCCATTCGCCCGCCGTAGTACTTCCGGTAGGCGATGACGATCGGGATGATGATCAGGTCGGCGTAGATGAAGGCGATCACCCCCGAGAACGAGATGCCCCCGGCCCAGAGCACCGCCGCGAGGGGCACGTTTCCGACCGAGCAGACGAACGACAGCGCCGCCACGATGGGCCCGAGCACGACGTTCTCCGTGAGCTGCACCCAGGACGGCGCGCCGGTCACGAACAGGGCGTTGAAGAAATCCATCGGCAGCAGCGCGATGAAGCCCGCGATCAGGAAGCCGGCGACGATCTCCTTCCAGAGCATCTCCCAGTCGCCGCGGAAGTTGTGCGCGACGTCGGACCAGGCCTCGATCGAGGTCAGGCGCCTGCGCCAGGGCAGCTGCGAGCCGGCGGAAGGGTGCTGATGCCCCGCCTGGGCCGCCTGTGCGTGCTCGCGCGCCTCTTCCTCGAAGGGTCGTGAGATCAGCGCGCGCACCGCGATCCACATCAGCAGGATCAGCACGAACCCGCCGACGAACTCTGCGAGCGTGAACTGCCAGCCGAGGAAGATCCACATCACGATCCCGAGCTCGAAGACGAGGTTCGTCGAGGCGAATTGGAACGCGAGCGCGGTCGCCAGGCTCGCCCCTTTCTGGAACAGCGACTTCGCAATCGCGATCGCCGCATAGCTGCAGGACGATGACGCCGCGCCGAGGCCGGTCGCGAGCGCGACCTGGCGCGCGCCGGCGCCGCCCAGCGCACGTTCGATGCGCGCACGCGGCACCCACGCCTGCACGACACCCGAAAGGAAGAAGCCCAGGACGAGCGCCCACCAGACCTCCCATGCCATCTGGAACGCGTTCCACAGCCCGTCGACGACGAACACGGCTGTGACGGTAGCGATGGGTAAGCGCCGAGCGCGTCGGGTAGTCCCGTTGCGCGACCGCGCGCGACCTGATCATTCCTGCCAAGGAGGTGGAGCTCTGAAGCGCTACCGCAACGCCGTCCTGTTCGACGTGCTCGGGACGCTGTTCCACCTGGCGCCGCTGGAGGAGAGGCTCGGCGGCAAGGCCGAGCTGGACGCGTGGTTCGAGCGGCTGCTGCATTCGACCGCGGCGCTCACGCTCGCGGGCGAGTGGCAGCCGTTCGACGAGCTCGCAGCGTCGACGCTGAAGACGGCGCTCGCCCGCACCGAGAAGGACGTCGACGCCGAGCGAGTGCTCGACGACCTGCAGCAGCTGCCGCCGTATCCCGACGCCGGACCGGCGCTCACGGTCCTCGAAGAGGCCGGCCTGATCGCCGGCGTGCTGACGAACAGCGGCGAGCGTTCGACTCGAGAGCTGCTGGAGGCGGCGGGACTCGAGGAGCGCGTCGCCGAGATCGTGAGCGTCGAAGAGGTGGAGCTCTACAAGCCGCACCCTGCTGCGTACAGGCACGCGGCAGAGCGAATCGGCGCGGAGCCGTCGCGTACGACGCTGATCGCCGCACATGCGTGGGACGTCGTCGGCGCCAAGCAGGCCGGTCTCGGCGGCGTGTGGATCGATCGTCTCGAGCGCGAGTGGCCGTTCCCGCGGGGAAAGCCCCGGAAGGCGGCGTCAGACCTCGAGGAGGCGGCCCGCCTCGTCGTTGCAAAGCTGTGACAAGACCCTCAACCATGCCTGGCACTGGGACGGGTCCTTTCACGACGTGTCGCTCTGCGAAAGCGCGGAACTTGCGACGACAGCTGCTGAGTCCTGGCACAGAACCTCGACCATGCCTGGCACCCGGACACGGACGGAGCCGGCTAGGCCGTCTGCGCCATGCGGACGAGCTGCGCGAAGTGCAGCGCCTCGCGGCCGGTTCCCTGGCGGATCTGCTCGCGGCACGAGAAACCGTCCGCGAGCAGCAGCGTTCCGTCCGGCTGCGCCTCGATCTCCGGGAAGAGTGCCCGCTCGCCGCACGCCTTCGACACCTCGTAATGCGCGGACTCGAAGCCGAAGGAGCCGGCCATCCCGCAGCAGCCCGTGTCCGGCAACTGGACGTCGAGCCCCATCGCCTCGAGCAGCTCTTGCTCCGACTCGTAACCGATCACGGCGTGGTGGTGGCAATGCTTCTGCACGAGCACGCGCCGCGCGAGCGGCGGCGGCTGCCAGCCCTCACGCGCGAGGAACTCGCTGAGCACCAACGACTGCCTGCTGAGACGCGTCGCGTTCTCGTCGCGCGGGAACAGCCCCTTCAGCTCGTCGCGGAAGACAGCGAGGCAGCTCGGCTCGATGCCGATGAGCGGCGTGCCGCGCCGGATCTCGTCCTCGAGCTCGTCGAGGATCGCCCGCAGGTAGCGCTTCGCGCGGTCGAGCATGCCGAAGTCGTACAGCGGCCGGCCGCAGCAGAGGTGCTTCAGCGGCACGACGACCTCGTAGCCGGCCGCTTCGAGCACCTCCACGGTCGAGACGCCGATCTCGGGATGGAAGAAGTTCGTGAACGTGTCCGCGAACACGAGCACGCGCTTTCCGGAAGGAGGAGGCACCTCGCGCTTCCGGATCCAGCCCTTGAACGTCTGCGGCGCGAACTTCGGAACGTCGCGCTCCGGGTGAATCCCGGCGCCCCACTTGAAGAACCGCGTCGAGGCGAACGCGTTCGTGGCGCCCGGCGCCTTCGAGGCCAAGCGGGCGACGCGGTCGATCAGCCCCAGCGCGTATGCAGAGCGCGGACGCACGCGCCGCCCGTAGTAGTGCGAGAGAAACTCAGCCTTGTAGGTGGCCATGTCGACGGAGACGGGACAATCTTTCTTGCACCCCTTGCAGGCCAGGCATAGGTCGAGCGCCTCCTTCACGTCCTCGGACTTCCAGAGGCCCTCGACCGGGTCGCCCTGCAGCATCTCGAACAGCATCCGCGCGCGGCCACGTGTCGTGTGCTTTTCGTCGCGGGTGACCATGTAGCTGGGACACATGACGCCGCCCTCGGTCCGACGGCATTTGCCGATGCCGACGCAGCGAACACCGACGTGCGCGAAGTCGCCGTGATCCTCCGGGTAGGCAAAGTGCACCTTGGGATGCGCAGGTCGGTAGTGGGTCCCGAGCCGCAGGTTGTCCGTGATGCGGTACGGGTCGACGACCTTGCCGGGGTTCATCTTCCAGTCCGGATCCCAGATCGACTTGAACTCGCGGAACGCCTCGACGAGCTCTTCGCCGAACATCTTCGGGAGCAACTCCGCCCGCGACTGGCCGTCGCCATGCTCGCCCGAGAGGGAACCGCCGAGCTCGAGGACGAGATCGGACGCGTCCTCCACGAAGCTGCGGAACTTCTTGATCCCCTCCGCGGTGACGAGGTCGAAGTTCCAGCGTGCATGGACGCAGCCCTGGCCGTAGTGGCCGTAGACTGCGCTCTGGTAGCCGTAGCGGTCCGCGAGCTGCTTCAGCCGGCGCAGGTAGTCGCCTAGCCGCTCCGGGGGGACGGCCGAGTCTTCCCAGCCTTCATACGTATCCGGGCGACCCGGGATGAACGCCGTCGCGCCCAGACCCGCTTCTCGCACCTCCCACAGCTTCTTCTCCTCGGCGACGTCGTGGAAGAGCTTCCACGCCTTCGGGGCGTACTCGCCACGCTTGAGGGACGCGAGCAGGTCATGGCACTTCCCGTCCGCCTCCACGCGTGTGTCGGCTCCGAACTCGACGAGCAGCCAGCCGTGCCCGTCCGGCAGCAGCTTCGCATCCTCGGGATGGATGCCGACGGCTGTCATGTCCTCGATCAGCAGCTCATCCACACCCTCGAGCCCGATCGGTCGATGCTCCATCACCGCCGGAACCGCATCGGCGGCGCCGGGCGCGTCGTCGTAGCCGAGCACGAGCAGCGAGTGGAACTTCGGATGCTCGACGAGGTGGACCGTCGCCTCGACGATCGTCACGCAGGTCGACTCCGTGCCGGTCAGGGCGCGGGCGACGTTGAAGCCGTTTTCCGGCAGCAGGTCGGGCAGGTTGTACCCGGAGATGCGGCGCGGAATGTCGGGATAGCGCTCGCGGATCAGCGGCGCGTACCGATCGCGGAGATCGAGCAGCTGCGCGTAGATCTCGGCCCGCCGGTCGCCGGTCGAGACGATGCGGGCGAGGCCCTCCACGTTGGTCGGCCCAACCGTCAGCTGCGTCCCGTCGTAGAGGACGACATCGAGCTCGTGGACGTTGTGCGCGGTCGTCGGACCGGGGCCGTAGAACTGCGTCATTACCGAGTGGACGCCGCAGGAGTTGTTGCCGATCATCCCGCCCAGCGTGCAGTGGTCGTGCGTCGACGGATCGGGCCCGAAGGTCAGCCCGTATTTCTGCTCCGCGGTCTTCCTCAGGTGATCGAGAATCAGTCCCGGCTGCACTCGCGCAAGCTTCCGCTCGGCGTCGATCTCGACGATCGAGTGCATGTACTTCGAGAAGTCCATGAGCACCGCGACGTTGCAGCATTGCCCGGCGAGGCTGGTGCCGCCGCCGCGTGAGAGGACGGGGGCTTCGTGCTTGCGCGCGGCCGCCAGTGTCGCGAGCACGTCATCGGTCGTGCGCGGCAGGACGACGCAGATCGGAACCTGTCGGTAGTTGGAGCCTCCGGTCGTGTAGATCGCCCGGGTACCCGCGTCGAAGCGGACCTCGCCCTCGACCGACGACTCGAGCGCGCGACGCAGGGCGCGCCGGTCGACTGTCTGCGTGGCAACGGGCCGCATGCGCGCCTGCGGCTCCGTCTTCGCCGGTACGGCGATCAGCTCGCGCGCCATCGCTCTGCGTCCTGCCGTTTCAGCTCGAGCCCGTTCCCCGGCCGGGAAAGATCCGGACGCAGTTCGCCGTACTCCGGCTCCGGTGCGCCGTCGAACAGCATCCCTTCGATCCGGACGTGATCGTGGAACCACTCGAGGTGCGAGAACGGCTGCACCGCGCAGCAGACGTGTGCGTGCAGCGACGGCGCGGTGTGTGCCGAGAACTCGACGCCGTGCGCTCTGGCAAGCGCAGCCGCGCGGAGGAAGCCGCTGACCCCGCCGCAGCGGGTCACGTCGGCCTGGAGCACGTCGACGACGTCCACGAGGCGCAGGAAGTCGGCGAGCACGTACGCGTACTCGCCCGCCGCGATCGCCTGCGGCGCGCGGTCGCGGAGCAGGCGCAGCCCGTCGACGTCGTCGGAAGAGACCGGCTCCTCGAAGTACGCCACCCCCTGCTCGCCGAAGGCGTGTGCGAGCCGAAGCGCCTGCTTCCGCTCGTACGCGCCGTTCGCGTCGACGAACAGCTCGACATCACCGATCGCGGCGCGGGCGGTGCGCACTCGTGCCAAGTCGCGATCTGGCGCTCGGCCGACCTTCATCTTCACGCGTGCGAATCCCTCGGCGGCCCAGCCGCCCAGCTGTTCCTCCAGCCGTGCGTCGGTGTAGGACGTGAAGCCGCCGCTGGCGTACAGCGGCACGGTCTCGCGCACGCGGCCCAGCAGCGAGCACAGGGATATGCCGAGCAGCCGCGCCTTGAGGTCCCACAGGGCGCAGTCGACCGCCGCGATCGCGCAGGATGCAATCCCGGGCCGGCCGACGTTGCGCGCCGCGCGGGCGGTCGCCTCCCAGGCACCGGGCACGTCGAACGCATCACGCCCCTCGACGACCTTGCGCAGCTTCGACTCCACGAGCCCACCCGCCGCGGCTTCACAGTAGGTGTAGCCGAGCCCGCGCTCACCGCCGGCGACCGCCTCGACGACCACGATCGTCGTCGAGTCCCACTCCAGCGTCCCGTCCGATTCCGGCTCCTCGGTCGGGATCGTGTACGCCACGACGGCGACGCTCTCGACCGCAGTGTCGAGTCGCGTCGCGACGGTCACTTCCGACCCGGTAGCACGTCCTTGACCAGCTGCTGGACGGACTGGCGGATCATCGCGCCGCGGTTTGGATCCCTGAGAGCCGCCTGCGTGAAGTGCTTCGCCTGCTCGAGCGAGATGTGGGGCGGCAGCGGCGGAACCTCGGGGTCGGTGACCGCCTCGAGCACGAACGGCCGGTCGGCGGCGAACGCCTCGTCCCACGCGCCCGCGATCTCGCTCGGATCCTCGATCCGCCGTCCCGCGAGCCCGAGCAGCTCCGCGTACTGCGCGTACGGAAAGTCGGGGATCGCCTGGGTCGCCGGATACTTCGGATCCCCCTCCAGTGCGCGCTGCTCCCACGTCACCTGGTTCAGGTCGCGGTTGTTCAGTACGAGCACGACGAGCCGCGGATCGCTCCAGCGCTGCCAGTACTTCGCGATCGTGATCAGCTCGTTCAGACCGTTCATCTGCATCGCGCCATCGCCGACGAGCGCGATCGCGACGCGGTACGGATGCGCGAACTTCGCCGCGATCGCGTACGGCACCCCGGGTCCCATCGTCGCCAGGGTGCCCGAGAGTGACGCGAGCATCCCCTTGCGCACCTTGACGTCGCGTGCGAACCAGTTCGCCGCCGAGCCCGAGTCGGAGGTGAGGATGCAGTTGTCGGGAAGCCGCGAGGAGAGCTCCCAGAACACGCGCTGGGGGTTGATCGGATCTGCTTCCGTCATCGCGCGCGCCTCGATCAGCTCCCACCAGTCGCGCACCTGCTTCTCGATCCGCTCCCGCCAGGAACGGTCGGACTTCGGCTCCAGATGCGGCAGCAGCGCGCGCAGCGTCTCCTTCGCATCGCCCACGAGGTTCACGTCCATCGGGTACCGCAGTCCGATCAGCCGGGCGTCGAGGTCGATCTGCACCCCTTTCGCCTTTCCCTCCTCGGGCAGGAACTCCGAGTACGGAAAGCTCGAGCCGATGACGAGCAGCGTGTCGCAGCCCATCATCAGGTCGTAGCTTGGCTCCGTGCCGAGCAGGCCGATGGCTCCGGTCACGAACGGCAGGTCGTCGGGTAGCACCGCCTTCCCGAGCAGCGCCTTCGCTACTCCGGCGCCGAGCACCTCGGCGGTCTCGATCACCTCGTCCGCCGCCGCCCGCGCGCCCTGCCCGACGAGCATCGCAACCTTCTCGCCGTTGTTCAGGATCTCGGCCGCGCGCTCGATCTCGCCGTCCGCCGGCATCACGCGCGGTCGCGTGTAGCCCACGCTCGAGTGAATCGTCGCGTGCTTGTGCGGCGGCGACGGCACGGCCCTTTCCGAAGCCAGGTCGTTGGGGACGATGATGCAGGTGACGGTGCGCTCCGAGAGCGCGATCCGACAGCCGCGGTCGACGAGGTGGCGGATCTGCGAGGCGTCCGAGGCCATCTGCACGAACTCGTGTGCCACGTCCTTGAACAACGTGACGAGGTCGACCTCCTGCTGGTACTCGCCGCCGAGCGCCGTCCGCGCCTGCTGGCCGACGATCGCGAGCACCGGTTGATGGTCGAGCTTCGCGTCGTAGAGACCGTTGAGCAGGTGGATCGCGCCCGGGCCGGAGGTTGCGAGGCAGACGCCGAGATCGCCGGTCCACTTCGCGTGCCCGCAAGCCATGAACGCCGCCATCTCCTCGTGGCGGACCTGGATGAACTCAGGGTCGCCGTCGCTGCGGTCGAGCGCGCCGAGGATGGCGTTGATTCCGTCTCCCGGGTAGCCGTAGACGCGGTGCACGCCCCACTCACGCAGGCGCTCGAGCAGGTAGTCGGCGACGAGCTCGCCCATCGGTGCTCCTTCCAGTAGCCTCACTTTGGCTTTGCCGATGGGCCTGCGCGGCAAACATATCGTGTTCCGATGTACCATCGCCGCGCTCGCTCTCGCGACAGTCTCGTCCGCCGCCGCGGGCTCGAAGCCGCCGATCGCGGGCCGCGACATCTTCACCGGGAAACCGGTCTCACTGGCGCAGTACCGTGGCAGACCCGTGTTCGTGAACGTCTGGGGCTCCTGGTGCGAGGGCTGCAACACGGAGGCGCGCACACTGGCGGCATTTGCGCGTGCGCACGAGCGCCGGATCGCGTTCATCGGCATCGACACCATGGACTCGAGGACGGGAGCGCGGGCCTTCTACAAGCGGTACGACACGGACTACCCGTCGATCTGGGATCCGCGCGGTGTGCTCGCCGGCCGGTGGGCCCGCGGCGTCCCGTCGACGCTCGTGTTCGACCGGAAGCACCGGCTGGTGACGACGATCGAGGGGGCCGCGTCGCCGGCGCAGCTGCGCGCCGCCCTGAAGCGCGCTACTCGACGGTGACGGTCTTCGCGAGATTGCGCGGCTGATCCACGTTCAGGCCGCGCAGGCGCGCGATCCGGTACGCGAGCAGCTGCAGCGGAACCACCGCGAGCGCAGCCTGGAGGAAGTGGGGCGTCCGCGGAACGTAGATCACGTCGTCCGCGTGGTGCTGGATGTCCTCGTTCCCGTCGGTCGCGATCGCGATCACGTGGGCGCCGCGCGCGCGCGTCTCCTGGATGTTGGAGACGATCTTGTCGTAGACGTGGATGTTCGTCGCGACGACGACGACGGGCGTTCCCTCTTCGAGCAGGGCGATCGGGCCGTGCTTCATCTCGCCCGCCGAGTACGCCTCGGTCGGGATGTACGAGATCTCCTTCAGCTTCAGCGCGCCCTCGAGCGCGACCGGAAGCCCGATGTGCCGGCCGAGATAGAGGAAGAACGGCCGGTCGTAGAAGCGCTGCGCGATCTCCTCGATCGGATGGTCACCGTCGAGGAACTGCTCCATCTTGTCCGGGAGCTCGTACAGACGGTCGAGGATGAACTCGACGTCCTTCGCCGGAAGCGTCCTGCGCACCTGCGCAAGCTTCAGCGCGACGAGCGAGAGGAGCGCCACCTGCGCGGTGAACGTCTTCGACGCGGCGACGCCCACCTCGAGCCCGCAGCGCGTGTACAGCACCGATTCGGCCTCACGCGTGATCTGCGTTCCCATGAGGTTGGTGATCGCCAGCGTCCGCGCGCCCTTCTCGCGCGCGAGCCGGACGGCATTCACGGTGTCGCGGGTTTCCCCGGACTGCGAGATGCCGATCACGAGCGTGTCGCGCGTCAGGACCGGGTTGCGGTAGATCCATTCACTCGCGATGTCGGGCTCGACGGGAAGGCGCGCCCACTCCTCGATGATGTAGCGGCCGACGACGCCCGCGTGATACGCGGTGCCGCAGGCGACGATCACGATCCGCCGGAGGTTGCGCACCTCGAGCTCCGTCAACCCGAGATTGTCGAGCACGAGCTGGCCGTGCCGCACGCGGTCGCCGATCGTCTCGCGCACCGACTCGGGCTGCTCGTAGATCTCCTTCAGCATGTACGTCTCGTAGCCGCCCTTCTCGGCGCTTTCGTTGTCCCAGTCGACCTCGATCGTCTCGTGCGGCTCGTCGCGACCGTCGTAGGTGACCCCCTCCGGCGTGACGCGCACGATCTCGCCGTCCTCCGGGAACTGCACTCTTCGCGTCTCGCTCAAGAACGCCGCGACATTCGACGCGACGAAGTTCTCGCCGTCGCCGATGCCGACGACGAGCGGTACCTGGCAGCGGACGGCGACGAGCTCGTCGGGATGGTCGTGGTGGATCACGACGAAGGAGAAGTGACCCTCGAGCTGCGCGTAGACCGCGCGCACTGCCGCGACGAGATCGCCGTCGTAGTAGCGCTCGAGGAGGTGCACGATCGTCTCGGCGTCCGTCTCCGAGGTGAAGGTGTGTCCTTCTGAGATCAGCGTCTCGCGCAGCTCGCGGTAGTTCTCGACGATGCCGTTGAGGACGATCGCGAGCTTGCGTTCGTCGCAGCCGGTGAGGGGATGCGCGTTGTACTCCGTGACGCCGCCGTGGGTCGCCCAGCGGGTGTGGCCGAGGCCGTGCGAGGACAGTGAGCCGTTCGGACCGGCGGCGTCCTTCAGGTTCTGGAGATTGCCGACCGCGCGCACGTAGTCGAGCTCGTGCTCTTCGCGCAAAGCGATGCCGGCCGAGTCGTAGCCGCGGTACTCGAGCCGCTCCAACCCCTGCAGCAACAAAGGCTTCGCGACTCGGCTTCCGACGTATCCGATGATCCCGCACATACTTGACGCCCCCTCCGTGTGGGGCCGGAACGCCCCTCGAAAAGCGTAAAGCCCGGCCGTGTCTTCCGCACCCCCCGTTGGGCCGGGTTCAGCGGGGCTCCCGGGTGACGAGGGCGGCGATGGTACCACAGAGATCGCGTGCCTCAGCCTCCGTCGGAGCCTCGGCCAGGAGCCGGATCACCGGCTCCGTGCCGGACGGGCGAACGAGCACCCGGGCAGTGCCTTCGAGCCCCTCGTTGAGCCGTGCGACCTCCTCTTCGAGCCCGGCGGGAAGACCGTTCGCGGGCAGGGGGAGGTTCTCCTTCACCTGGGGATACCGATGCATCACGGCAGCCGCCTCGGCGAGGGTGTGCTCGTCGAGCGCCCCGCAAAGGAGGAGGGCCGAGGCCAGGCCGTCGCCGGTCACGTGATCACGCAGATAGATGATGTGGCCCGACTGCTCGCCGCCCAGCAGCCCGTTTCGCTCCCGCAGCGCCTCGAGCACGTAGCGGTCGCCGACCGCAGTGGTCAGGACCTCGATGCCATGCTCGCGCAGCAACTGGTGCAGCCCCAGATTGGACATCACCGTCACCGCGACGAGGTCGACGCCCAGGTGCAGGGCCAAGATCGCGACGATCTGATCGCCGTCGACCGTGTTGCCTTGTCCGTCGACGGCGAGCATCCGGTCGCCGTCGCCGTCGAACGCGACGCCGAGGTCGAGCGCGTTCTCGACAACGACCTTCTGCAGCAGCCGGAGATCCGTCGCGCCGCAGCCGACGTTGATGTTCGTGCCGTCCGGTTCTGTGGCAACCGGCCAGACGCTTGCGCCGAGCAGCTCGAACGCCTTCGGCGCGATCTCCGAGTAGGCGCCGTTCGCGCAGTCGACCGCAATCTTCAGCTTGGAAAGGTCGGAGCCGAACCGTTCGACCACGTGTTCGAGGTACGAGTCGGTTGCGACCTCGACGTGATCGATCTCGCCGTCGCCGGGAGCGGCCGCGTCGAACAGCGCTTCGATCTCTTCTTCCTGCTCGTCGGTGAGCTTGTGGCCGTCGCGATCGAAGAGCTTGACGCCGTTGTACTCCGGAGGGTTGTGCGAGGCGGAGATGACTGCGCCGAGGTCGAGCGCGAGCAGCGCGACCGCGGGTGTCGGCAGCACACCGCCGAGAACGGCCGCGCCGCCGGCGGCAACGATTCCGCGCGCGAGCGCCTCCTCGAGCTCCGGGCCCGAGCCGCGTGTGTCGCGCCCGACGAAGACGCGGCCACGGCCGGACCAGAGGGACGCCGCCTTGCCGAGCCGTTCGACGAGCTCGAGCGTCAACTTTTCGCCGACGATGCCGCGAACACCGTCGGTGCCGAAGTACTTCCTCGCCATGGCCGCGCGACTCTACGCGCTCCGCGCCGGGGCGCGGTGTGTGACGAAGGCGACTAGCGCTTCGAGAACTGAGGCGCCTTGCGAGCCTTGTGCAGGCCGGCCTTCTTGCGCTCGACGATGCGTGCGTCGCGCGTGAGGAAGCCGGCGCGCTTCAGCGGGACGCGGAGCTCGGGATCGGCGTCGACGAGGGCGCGCGCGATGCCGTGCCGAACGGCGCCGGCCTGCCCGCTCGGCCCACCGCCGTGCACGCGCACCCGGATGTCGTAGCGACCCTCGAGGTTCGCGACCTTCAGCGGCGCAAGTGCGAGCTGCTGGTGGACCGGCCGCGGGAAGTACTCCTCGATCGTCCGGCCGTTGAACCACGTCGCGCCGTCGCCGGGACGCAGGATCACGCGCGCGACGGACGTCTTGCGCTTACCGGTCCCCTGATACTGCGCGAGCTGACTCATTTGCCCTCCAACGGCAGCGGCTTCGGCGCCTGTGCCTCGTGCGGGTGCTCGGGCCCCGCGTAGATCTTCAGCTTGTTGATCTGCTGGCGTGACAGGCGGTTCCGCGGCAGCATCCCCTTCACCGCCTTGCGCAGCACCTCGGTCGGTCGACGATCCAACTGTTCGCGCAGCGTGCGCTCCTTGAGCCCGCCCGGATAGCCGGAGTGGCGATAGTAGATCTTCTCGTCGAGCTTGTTGCCGGTGACGACGATCTTCTCGGCGTTGACGACGACGACGAAGTCGCCCGTGTCGACGTGTGGCGTGTACTGCGGCTTGTTCTTGCCGCGCAGCGTGTCGGCGATCGTGGTCGCGAGGCGTCCGAGGGTCTTCCCCTCGGCGTCTACGACGTACCAGTCGCGCGCGATTTCGCCGGGCTTGGCGCTGTAGGTCTTCATCCGTGAGAACGGCGGACAGGAAGTCCGCCGAGCGGCGGATTGTAGCCGAAATCAGGTTGTTCTGGGCCGGAGCAGGATCCACGGAGCAGGTGCGGTGACGAGGATCGTGGCGCCGATTGCGAGGCTGAGCACTCCGTACGCCTCGAGGGTGAGACCGCCGACGAGGGCGAGCCCGGCGGCGAGCAGCGAGGCAAGCAGGTCGTTGAAGCCGAAGAGCCGGCCACGCTCCCAGGGCTGCGCGATGTCGGCGAGCTGGGCCGAAGCGGCGACGTAGGAGATGTTCCAGCCGATTCCGAGTCCGAACAGCAGTAAGGCCGTCGCGGGGACGCTTGCCCACCAGCCGAGCGCCAGCGTCGAGACGCCCATCACGAACAAACCCGAGGCGAGCGCCGGGGTCCGGCCGAGTCGGTCGATCAGTGTCCCGATGACGAGCACCAAGGCATACATCCCGAGCACGTGAGCCCCGATGATCGGGAAGACGTCGTCTCGGGAATGGTCGTGGATCTCGACGACGACGTAGCCGGTCAGGTTCATCACGGAGACCATCACGCCGAAGCTCGCGAAGGCAGCGAGCATCGCCGGAATCGCGCCGGGGCGCCGCATGATCTCGAGGATCGGAGCGGCACGTCGCTCGTCGGGCTCGTTCGCATGCGTGCCGAGCAGTTCGGCAATTCGCTGCGTGTCCGGGCGGACGAAAAGGACGAGTGTGGCCGACACCAGTCCGATCCCCGCCGCCGTCAGCCAGGCGACCGACAGGACGTCGCCCTCGACATCTCGGTTCGCAAAGAGCGGGCTGAATACCGTCGGACCCAGGATCGCGCCGAACACCGAACCGAAGAGGACGTAGGAGATTCCCCGGGCTCGCCGCTCAGGCGGGTACATGTCGCCCGCTGCGGCGCGGATGAGGAGCGCGCTCGCGCTTGCCCCACCGACGAGCACGAAACCGAGCACTACCGCGACGGTCGACCGCGCGTGCGCAGCGAGCGCAGTGACCGCGCAGCCGAAGGAGCCGATGAGGAATCCTGTGATCAGGACGGGTCGGCGGCCCAGGCGGTCCATCGCGCGTCCGGCGTAAGCGCCCATCAGCCCGGACGAGGTCAGAAAGATCGCAGGACCGAGCCCGAGGAGACCGCGCACTCCCGTCACGTGCACGAACGTGAGCGAGGAGACCGCTGCCATCAGCTGGACCACCGCGGAATTGACCGCCAGTGTCGCGGCGAGCAGCAGCGTGTTCCTGCGGATCGCCCGCGTCAGCTCAGGCACGTACGGAGCGTCTCACGAAAAGCGTGTGCGCCGCCGTGCGACGGGTGGCGGATGTACGTCCCGCCGAGCGCCCGTTCGGCAACGCGACCGACGGCGAGCACGCGGCGCCCCCGTGCGAGCTCCTGAGCGAAGCGGAGGCCCGCTTCGACCTCGTCGCGCGTCGGCGCGCGATTGCTGGTCACCGTCCCGGGATGGGTCGGCACGACGTTCCACAGCAGAACCTCGGCTTCGATTTCGAGCTGTCGGAGGGCGCCGCGCACGATCGTCGCGGTCGCCTCCGCGGGGCCCGTCCCGGTCAGCTGCCGCTCGGAGGTGAACGGGATTCCGCTCACTCGCGCGCCGCGGTAACCGGCGGCCTCGCCGACGAGCAGCAACGGCGCGTGGACGCGCGCTGCGAGGTACCGCTCTAAGCGTGCGCGGAGACGCGGCGAGGCCGCGTACTGATTGAAGGTGCCCCCGATGGTCGCGCCGGCGAGGCGCCGCACCAGCGTCGCATCTGAATCATCGTCGACCTCACCGCCGACGCGCACGAGGTCGTTCTCGCGCTCGCAGTGCGTCATGAGGGGGCTACTGCTCACCGACACGAAGTTGACACAAAGCCGTTGCAGGTTTGTCGCGAGACTGGCCGACATGCGCTTCTTTCGCCGTTCTTGCTCTAGTCAGACCAACCCGAGCAGTCTGACTAGACCAAACGAAAACGGACGCGTCTCCCAGTACAACACGTACGACGCGCGAACCTATTTCTCGGACTTGCTTCGCCGAGTACGCAGTGGAGAAGAGATCGTGATCGCGCACGCAGGCCATCCCATTGCGAGACTTGTTCCCTACCGCCCAGTGGCAACCAAACCCGGTGTCGTGCGGATGACCGTGGTCGTGAACGAGAGCGCGGAAGAACGGCCGGAGACCACCCCTACTCCCACTCGATCGTCGCCGGAGGCTTCGACGTGACGTCGAGCACGACGCGATTCACCGCGGGAATCTCGTTCACGATGCGCGAAGCAATGGTTTCGATCATGTCGTAGGGCAACCGTGCCCAGTCCGCCGTCATTGCGTCCTCGCTCGTCACCGCGCGGAGGACGACCGGATAGCCGTACGTGCGCCCGTCGCCCTGCACTCCTACAGAACGGATCGTCGGCAGGACGCAGAACGACTGCCACAGCTCGCGATAGAGACCGGCGCGCCGCACCTCCTCCTGAAGGATCGCGTCCGCCTCGCGAAGCGCGGCCAGGCGTTCCTGCGTGACCTCGCCGATGATCCTGATCGCGAGACCGGGGCCCGGGAAGGGCTGCCGCCAAACCATCCGCTCCGGGAGACCGAGCTCCTCGCCGACCTTTCGCACTTCGTCCTTGAACAGCAGCCTGAGCGGCTCGACGAGTTCCATCCGCATGTCGGCTGGCAACCCGCCGACGTTGTGGTGCGACTTGATCGTCTCGGCGTTCTCCGTCCCGCCGGACTCGATCACGTCGGAATAGAGCGTTCCCTGAACGAGGAAGCGCACGTCGCCGAGCTTCCGTGCCTCCTCCTCGAAGACGCGGATGAACTCCTCGCCCACGATCTTTCGCTTCCGCTCCGGATCGTCGATACCTGCGAGGCGCGCCAGGAACCGATCCTGCGCGCTCACGTGCGCGAGCGGAACGCGGAAGTGTCCGCCGAAGGTCTCGACGACTTGCTCCGCTTCGTTCTTCCGCAAGAGCCCGTGATCGACAAAGACGCACCTGAGCTGGTCGCCGACGGCCTTGTGTACCAACAAGGCGGCAACCGCTGAGTCGACGCCGCCGCTCAGCGCACACAACACCCGCTCGCGACCCACCTGCGCCCGGATCCGCTCCACCTGCTCTTCGATCACAGCGGCGGGCGTCCATGCCGGCGGCGCGCCGACGACGTCGTAGAGGAAGTTCTTCAGCAGATCCTGCCCGTGCGGCGTGTGCACGACCTCGGGATGGAACTGGACGCCGTACATCTGCGTTCTCGGCTGCTCGAACGCCGCGATCGGCGTCGAGGGCGAGCCCGCGACGACGGCAGCGCCGGTCGGCGGCGCAACGACCGAGTCCCGATGAGACATCCATACGGTCTGATCGGCAGGCAGGTTGTGGAACAGCCGCGACTCCTCGGCGCGCAGCTCTGTCTTCCCGAACTCGCTCACGCCCGTGCGATCGACGCGTCCCCCGAGCTCGAGCGCCATCAACTGCATGCCGTAACAGATGCCGAGGGTCGGAATCCCAAGCTCGAACAACCGTGGATCGACGCGGGGTGCGCCCTTGGCATAGACCGACGCGGGGCCGCCGCTGAGGATCAGCGCGTGCGGCTTGCGCGCCCGCACCTGTTCCGCCGTCACGGAGTGCGGGACGAGCTCGGAGTAGACGCGCGCCTCGCGCACACGGCGCGCGATCAGCTGCGAATACTGGCCCCCAAGGTCGAGCACGAGCACGGGGCGCTCCTCGGGAGGCGCCTCGGGGAGCGGCAGGACCTCAGCGCCGATAGTTCGGCGCCTCCTTCGTGATCGTGACGTCGTGGGGATGCGACTCGCGCAGGCCCGCAGCCGTGATGCGGACGAACTTCGCGTCGCGCATCTGTTCGACCGTCGCCGCGCCGCAGTAGCCCATCGCCTGACGCAGCCCGCCCACGAGCTGGTAGACGATCGGCGCGAGCGGCCCCTTGTACGGGACGCGCCCCTCGATTCCCTCGGGGACGAGCTTGTCGACGTCCTCCACGTCGCCCTGGAAATAGCGGTCCTTGGAGAACGACCTGGCGCGCATCGCGCCGAGCGAGCCCATACCGCGATACTCCTTGACGCGCTCACCCTGGACGACCATCACCTCGCCGGGCGATTCGTCGGTGCCGGCCAGCATCGAGCCGAGCATCACTGCGGACGCGCCCGCCGCGATCGCCTTGGCGATGTCACCGGACGACGTCATCCCGCCGTCGGCGATCACCGGCACGCCGCCCTTCGACGCGGCGGCGGCGCAGTCGAAGACCGCTGTCACCTGCGGCACGCCGACCCCGGCAACCACGCGCGTCGTGCAAATGCTCCCCGGCCCCACTCCGGCCTTCACCGCGTCGGCGCCCGCCTCGACGAGTGCCTCCGTCGCTTCGGATGTCGCAACGTTGCCCGCGATCAACTCGATCGAGCGTCGCTCGCGGATCCTCCGCACCATCTCGAGAACCCCCTGCGAATGTCCATGCGCGGTGTCGACGACGAGCACGTCTGCGCCGGCGTCCGCGAGCGCCTCGGCGCGCTCGACCGCATCGGACCCCACGCCGACTGCGGCCCCGACGCGCAGGCGTCCCCGCTCATCCTTCGTCGCATTCGGATACTGGAGCTTCTTCTGGATGTCCTTGACGGTGATGAGTCCCTTGAGGACTCCGTCCGCGTCGACGACCGGAAGCTTCTCGATCTTGTGCCGCCCAAGGATCTGCTCAGCCTCGCGAAGCGTCGTGCCGATGGGCGCGGTCACGAGGTCGCGCGACGTCATGAGTGCGGAAACGGGTTGCGTCGTGTCGGTCTCGAAGCGGAGATCACGGTTGGTCAGGATTCCGACGAGCACGCCACGTTCGTCGGTGATCGGCACGCCGCTGATGTGGAAGGTCGTCATCAACCGCTGCGCCTCGGCGACCGGCGCGTCAGGGGGGAGCGTCACCGGCTCGACGATCATCCCTGCCTCGCTGCGCTTCACCTTGTCGACCTCGGCAACCTGGTCCTCGATCGAGAGATTGCGGTGAACGATGCCGAGGCCTCCCTCGCGCGCGAGCGCGATCGCGAGCCTGGCCTCCGTGACCGTATCCATCGCCGCAGAGACGATCGGGATCTGCAGCTCGAGCGTGCGCGTGATCCGCGTCCTCGTCGAGACGTCGTTCGGCAGCACGCGCGAAGCCGCGGGGACGAGCAGGACGTCGTCGAACGTCAGCCCCTCCTTCGCGAACTTCTGCTCGAGCGCGAGGAGGCGCTCCAGCTGTGCGGGGTCGAGCTCGACGGCCATGAAGCATTGTACCCGGGCCGGTCTGACGTACCCTGGACGTGTGCGCCGGGTCGCACTCCTCTTCGCCCTGGCGGCGATACCGTTGATCGCGTCGGCGTCCGCGCCGGCGCTCGTGAACACGGGCGAGCTGCGGATCCTGGTCATCCTCGTCACCTGGGGCCCCGAGCCCTTCCCGCGGACACAGGCGGAGGCGGCGGTCTTCTCCGGCTCGGACGCGTTCGTGCGCGAGAACTCGTTCGGCGCGGCATGGTTGAGCGGCGAGGTCACGCCGTGGCTGAGGGCGTTCGTCGCTCCGCCGGCGTGCGGCACACCTGCGGAGCAAGGCTCCCTCGCGGGCGCAGCGCAATCGGCAGCGCGATCCGCCGGCTTCGCGGTCGAGTCGTATTCCCGCTTCATCTATGCGTTTCCAGCGGCGCCGAACTGCGGCTATCTCGGTTACGGAGGCCTGCGCGAGGTCTGGCTGAACGGCGCGATCACGGCGCGTCTCGTGTCGCACGAACTGGGCCACACGCTGGGCCTCGAGCATGCGCACCTGCACGACTGCTCACGCAGCAGTTGCGTCGAAGAGGAGTACGGCGACCCGTTCGACACGATGGGCTCCGGAAGCAGCCACTACAACGCATACGAAAAGTGGTTCGCGGGCTGGTTGAAGAACGTCAGCCGGGCGGGGAAGAGCGGCGACTACACGATCGACCAGCTCGAACGAAGCAGTTCACTCGCGCAGGCGCTACACGTGCAGACTGCGCACGCGGACTACTGGCTGGATCATCGCGAGCCGATCGGGGCCGATGCCCCGCTTGCGTCGTCGCCCATCGTCCGCGGCGTGGAAATCCACGCTGGGCCGCCGGCGGCTGATCCGACCGCAGCGAGTGAGTTCTCCAGCGCGAACTCGCTGCTGCCGAATCCGGGCGGCCGCGGTATTCCGGTGCTGCTGCCGGGAGATTCGTTCAGCGTGCGCAATGCGTTCCGGGTGACCGTGGTCGCGCACGAGGGAACATCGATGCGGGTCCGCTTTGCCTGGACCGACCGGATACGGCCCACGCGCCCGGCACTGAGCGCGCCCAAGCGCGGACGCCGTAATCGCCCCGCGCGCGTCGAGTGGGAACAGGCCACGGACGACGGCAGCGGAGTCGCGCGTTACGACATCTCACTGAACGGCCGCGTCGTGGCCCGCGTCACCGCTGACTTCAAGCTGCCGACGAATGCGGCGTTGCGTCCGACGAAGCGAGGCGTGAACGTCGTGCGGATCGTGGCGGTCGACCGCGCCGGCAATCGCAGCAAGCCGGCGACCGCGACGATCCGCGCCGGCTAGCCCGCGACCGGCTCGGCGAGGGTCAGCGTCACCGCCGCCGCGAGCCGCCCCGCCTCGCGCGGATCGAAGCGACCGCCGCCGATCTCCATCGTCGCCGCTGCGCCCGTCGCAACGGCGGCCCGAAGCGCGTCCTCGGGCGACCGCTCGGCAGCGCGCTCGGCGATGTACGCAGCAAGCAACGCGTCTCCCGCTCCCGGCTTCGCGATCGGCTCCAGCGGCGGGATCGACGCCTCGTAGCGCTGCGTGCGGCGCTCCTCGCGTACGAGGAGGAAGGCACCCGCGTCGTGTCCGATCAGGACGTTTCGCGGGCCGAGCTCCGCAATTGCGTCGAGCGCCATCAGGAAATCCTCTTCGTCGTGAAGCTCCTGGCCGACGAGGGACTCGGCCTCGCGCTGATTCGGCGACACGAGCCACGGCTCCGCCTCGACGCCGAGCCGCAGCGGCTCGCCCTCCGTGTCGAGCACCGACCGGACGCGGCGACGGTTCAGCTCGCGGATCGCCTCGGCATAGAACGCGGGATCGACGCCGCGCGGCAGCGAGCCGCAGAAGGCGACGAGATCAGCATCGCGCGCAAGGTAGGCGATCTTCTCGAGCGCGAGTGCGAGTTCGTCAGCGCTCACCTCCGGGCCCCACTCGAAGATCTCGGTGGTCGTCCCGCCGGTCGGGTCGATCACCATCGTCGAGGTGCGCGACTCGTCGACGATCCTCGCGAAGTCGTTCAGGATCGCCTCGGTCGTCAGCTCTTCGACGATGCGCGTCCCCGTCCGTCCCCCGGCCAGTCCCGTTGCGACGACCGGAACCTCGAGGCGCTTCAGCGCACGGGCGACGTTGATTCCCTTTCCGCCCGCCTGCGTGAATCCGGAGCTTGCGCGGTGGCGGTGTCCCGGCTGGAAGTTCGGAACGGTCAGCGAACGGTCGAGCGCCGTGTTCATCGTCACGGTGACGATCACGCGAGCCAGCCCCAGATGTGCCTGACCGTGCGCTTCGCATAGAAGCCGGCACGGGCGAGCGCGCCGGGAGGGTCGATTCGGCGAGCCGCGACGAGCGGACGTTGCGCGAGCAATCGCTTTCCCTCGTACACGCGTACCCAGCCCAGACGCGCACCGGCGCGAACCGGCAACTTGACGGCGCCGGGAGCGACGACGCGCTCGACGAGCGGCCGGCCCACACGAACGGCGTGCCGCGCGGCTGACGGGGCGACGAGGGGAAGCGACGCACGGCCGTAGCCGACGGCCGCGAGTGCATAAGGGCGGCCCTGCTCGATCACGCGCGCGACACGGTACCGCGCCAGCCCCCACCGAAGCAGCGCCGCAAGGTCACCGTTGCGCCGCGCGCGCGAAGGACTGCCGAGGATCGTCGCGTAGATCGTCGTTCCCGGCTCCTGGGCAGCGGCCACCTGGCACCAGCCCGCGCCGCCGGTGTGGCCGGTCTTCACGCCGATCAATCCCGGGAACGCACCGAGCAAGTCGTTCCACGTGTGCAGGCGCCGGCCGCCGGCGATGACCGCAGTCCGCTCCCGCACGGTCTTGCGCACGAACGTGTTCTGCATCGCGATCCGCGCCAGACGCGTGACGTCCCAGGCGCTGGAGAGATGACCGGCAGCGTCGAGCCCGTCCGGACGGACGAACGTCGTGTCGCTGAGCCCGAAGGCGCGAGCGCGCGCGTTCATCGCCGCGACGAATGCGGTGCTGTCGCCCCAGCCGTCGGCGAGCGCATCCGCCGCGTCGTTCGCACTCTGGATCAATGCAGCCTTGACGAGATCGCCGACCGGAATCCGCTCCCCGGGACGCAGATGGACCGTGGACTCGCCGACCTCGGAAGCATCGTCCGCAACGACGATCGGCTGAGTCAACCCGTTCGCCCGCCCGAGCGCAACGAGCACGGTCATCAGCTTCGTGATGCTCGCGATCGGTACGCGCGCGTGCGGGTTCCGTGCTGCGAGAACCTCGCCGGTGGAGGCGTTGAGCACCAGATACGAGCGCGCGACGACCGGCGGCGGACTAGCGAGCGCGGGCTGCGCGAGCGTCAGCGCGGCAACCGCGGCGAGAAGCAGACGCTTCACGTGCCGCAACGTTACTTGACCCGAATGCGCTGACCGACAGTGAGCGCGTTCGAGCTCACGCCAGGGTTGAGCGCCTGCAACGCCTCGACTGACGTGCCGAATTTCTCGGCGACGGTGCCGAACGAGTCGCCGGACTCGATCACGTAGAACTGCTTTTTCGGCTTCCTCGCCGGCTTGCGCCCGGGCGTCGTGGCGGTCGGCGACGTCGTCGCCGCGGCCGTCGAAACCGGCACTGCGGTCGTCGATCCAGATGCGCCGTCTCTGTTCAGGCCGGCCCGGACGAGCAGCACTGCGACGGTGATGGCCGCCAGGAACACGGCCGGCGCGGCGTAGCGCGCGAGCGATTCGCGCTGTCTCCGCGGCGGCATCTCCCTACCAGCCGGACACCGACCAGATCTCGTCGCGCAGGCGGGCCGCCTCCGCGCCGGTCGCGCTGCGCCAGTCGCCTCCGTGCGTCCGGTACGCATAGATCAGCGCACGCGAAACGCTCACGACGGCGCTCGCAGGACCGCTCGTAAACGCGCGCGCAACGTCCGCGGGCGACGCGCCCTGCGCACCGATCCCAGGCAGGAGCAGCACTTGCTGCGGGCACAAGCGGCGCGCCTCGCCGATCGCGCGTGGATAGGTTGCGCCCACGACGAGACCGACGCTCGACAGCCCGCGCTCGCCGACGAGGTCCTCTCCCCATTCGCGGGCGAGTTGCGCAACGTGGTGCCATAACACGCGGCCGTCGGAGAGCTTCAAGTCCTGCACGTCGGCGCTGCCCGCGTTCGACGTCTTGGTCAGCACGAAGATTCCGCCGCCGTGGCGCTTGCACGCCGCGATGAACGGCTCGATCGATTCGCGGCCCAGATACGGGTTTACCGTCACCGAGTCGGCTAGCGGCGGCAGCTCTCCGCGCGGCTCGATGTACGCCGCGGCATAGGCGCGCGCAGTCGAGCCGATGTCCGCCCGCTTCGCGTCCGCGATCACCAACAGACCGGCGTCGCGCGCGTAGGCGCACGCTTCCTCCAGCGCTCGCACTCCGTGCGAGCCGAGCGCCTCGAAGAACGCGAGTTGCGGTTTCACGCCGACGAGATGCGGCGCGGCCGCGTCGATCACCCCGCGGCAGAAACGTGCGACGGCGGCGGCCGCACTCTCGACCCCGTGCGCCTCGCCTTGCAGCTCCACCGGGAGCATGTCGAGCACGGGATCGAGGCCGAGGACGAGCTGGGAGCGCTTCCGCTCCACGCAGTCGGCGAGCCTGTCGGCGAAATGCGTCGTAGCGACTGCGGCCTCCACTGGAAGCGAAGGCTACTGGCGGCGGCGGAGCGCGCCTAGCCTAGGCGGCCCGGCACTCGAGCTCGTCGAAGCTGACCACCTCGAGCTCAGGTGGCGGGCGGCGAAGGAATTGCGCGGCGACGAGCAACTCGTCCGCGTGCTCCGGCTCGAGCGACGGTTCGGCCCGGCGTGCCTGTGCGATTCCAGTCTCCAACTCGAGCTGCGCGCCCGGGCCGGGCGGGACGGAGCGTACGGCGGCGATCCTGCCGGCGGCCACGAAGAACGCGCGCCGGTAGCCGGGTCGCTCGGCCGGCACGAGCAGGCAGAGCTCGACCTCCCGTAGTCGGCGCAGGCGTTCGAGCTCGGCAGCGAGACCCTCCACCGCGTTCAACCGGTCACGGAGGCGCGCCGCGTCCTCGTACCGGAGCGTCTCCGCCAGGGCCGCACGCTTGCGGCGGAGGCGCGGCAACGCCGAGGCCGGGCGCTCCAGCTCCGGTGGCTCGAGAGCACGCGCAGCGAGCTCCGCTCGGCGGCGCGACTTGACGGGCCCGTACGGCGTCGGCTTCGAGGAGACGACGACGCGGTCGGCGCGGACGCCCAGGTAGACGTAGCGGTCGGGCCGCGTCGAGCGCGCATTCGCGGGTGGGCGAAGCTCGCGCAGTAGACGCAGCTCCTCGAGCGCGGCTTCCAGCTCGGACCCGAGCACGCGCCATTCGATCCGCTCGACAGCGCCGAGCGCAGCCTCGACGGCCGGCCGCAGCTTCGACGTCTGGAAGTAAGAGCGCAGCCGCGCCCGGAGGTCACGCGCCCGCCCGACGTACAGCACCCGGTCGTGCGCGTCGTGGAAGAGGTAGACGCCCGGGCTCGTCGGCGCGCCGAACGCGAGCGTGCGCTTGGCGTGCGCCGCGCGCCGCCTCGGTACGGCGAGCGCGACCAGGTCGTCGACCGTCTCGGCGCCACGCTCCTGGGCGAGGCCGATCAGGCGCAGGAGGATCTCCGCGGTGGCCTCGGCATCGGGAAGCGCGCGATGGCAGGGGCCCGCGGCCGTGCCGAAGAAGTAGGAGAGCGAGGCGAGCGAGACCCGCGGCGCACGACCGCTCAGAAGTCGCCGCGCCAGCCAGACGGTGTCGACGATCGAACCTGCGTAGCGCCGCCCGGTCAAGCGCTCGAGTTCCCAGTCCAGGAAGCCGACGTCGAAGCGCGCGTTGTGCGCGACCAAGGTCGCGCCGTCGGCGAAGGCAAGGAAGCGCCGGACGGCGAGCTCGGCGGGCGGCGCTCGACGGAGCTCTCGATCGTCGAGTCCCGTGAGGTTGGCGATCGTCAGCGGCAGCCTCTGGCGCGGATTGACCAGCGTCTGGAACGTGCCGACGGCGTCGAGACGCTCCACACGCACCGCTCCGATCTCGCAGATCCTCGAGCGCCCGGGCGCGAGGCCCGTCGTCTCGAGGTCGACGACGACGAACGCTGCCTCCTCGAGCGGCCGCGGATCGAAGCCACCGGCGGCCAGGCAGACAGCGCCGTTCCGCCAGCCCAGGCGCGAGTCGCCTTCGACGACCTCCGCGAGCAGCGAGCGGGCCAGCCCGTCGGGCACCCGGCCGAGTGCGAAGAGGACGCGCGCGGCCTCCTCTGCGGCGACTGCCCCGCGGCGCTCCTCGACCAGCTCGACGAGCCGGTCGGCCGAGTCGAACGCCAGCTGCACCGCTCGAGCATAGGCGAACATATGTTCGTTTGCAAGCCCGAAGGAAAGGCCGCGCTGCGGCGGCCCTTCCTGAACGTCTCGGCTCTTTGGCTCTAGCCCTTGACGGCCGACTTCAGCGCGCTGCCGGCCGAGAACTTCGGCACCGTCGTCGCGGCGATCTGGACGCGCTCGCCGGTGCGCGGGTTCACGCCTTGGCGAGCGGCGCGATTCGACGTCGAGAACTTCCCGAAGCCGGTGAAGTTGATCTCGCCGCGGCTCTTCAGGGTGTCTGTGATCGTGTCCAGCACCGCGTCGACGGCCTTCTGTGCGTCGCGCCGCGAGAGACCCGCGTCGTCGGCGACCTTGTCGATGAACTCTTGCTTGGTCAAGCTTTCTCCTCCTTCTGGGTCTTGGCCGCGCGGAACCCTAGCAATGGAGGCGGCCGGATGCCGCTCAACAGAGCCGAATCTTGTCAGGCGGACAGGACGTCAGAGGCCCGAAAGAGGGCTCGGAGCCTCACCGCGTGCCGGGCGAGCTCGTCCGAGCCGCCCTCTTCCCGGTCGACGACGCAGACCGCGGTCGAGATGCGCAAACCCGCTTCGCGCAGCGCCTCGACCGCGGAGACGGCCGCGCCGCCGGAGGTGACGACGTCCTCGATCAGGCAGGCGCACGCTCCGGGCTCCCAGGCGCCCTCCAGGCGCTTGTCCGTGCCGTAGCCCTTCGCCTCCTTGCGGACGATCAGGAAGGGCAACCCGGACTGGAGCGATGCCGCGGCGGCGAGAGCAACCGCGCCGAGCTCCGGGCCGGCGATCAGCGTCGCCTCCGGCTCGTGCGCGCGCACGGCCGCCGCCAGGCGCTCGCCGACTGCGCGCAGCAGGTCGGGACGGGTCTCGAAGCGGTACTTGTCCAGGTAGTAGCGCGATCGCTTGCCGCTTCGCAGCACGAAGTCGCCCTCGAGATAGGCGTGCTGCTTCAGCGCGCGCTTCAGCTCGTCGTCCGTCATCGCCTACGCGCGCAACGCGTCGCGCGCGATGTCGAGCAGCGTTGCGCCTTCGAGCTCGTTCAGCGAGACGAGCGATCCGTCCTCGTAGTAGAGGTCGACGCGCTCGCGCCGGCCGCCGCCCGCACGGCGGAACAGCGCGAAGCCGGCGAACGCCCCGCCGAGCAGCGCCGCGAGTGCGAGCAGCTTACGCTTCAGTGTCCGGCTCCTTCTTCTTGCGCGGTGACGTCCGGCGGCGCTTCGGCTTCTCGTCAATCGCCTTCAGGCAGCTCTTCAGGTCGTAGAAGACGAGGCCGACGGTCGGCTCGGGTCCCGTCGTCGCGATGATCGTGCGGCCGCCGTCGCGGAGCACGAAGACGCTGCCCTGGTGGGTCGAGGCCTCGAGCTGTGCCGGCTCTCCCGGGCGCAGGCGCCGGGCTTCCTCGAGGAGTTTCTTGCCCGCTTCCGCCAGCCGTTCCCCGCCGTCGGTCGCGCCCAGTACCTCGCCGCCGTCGTCGACGATGACGGCCGCGCGGATCTGCGAGGAGATCTCGGTCAAGTCGGAAAGCGCCTGGGCGACGTCCACGGCCGCGAACCATACTCCGCGCGTGCGGGTACGGAAGCGGACAGTCGTCGCGAAGTTCTTCGCCGACCGCGGCACCCACCTCGCGGCGATGATCGCCTACTTCGCGCTCCTCTCTTTCGTGCCGCTGACGTTCCTGGCCCTCGCGGTGCTCGGTCTTGCGGGGCGTGCGGACGAGTCCAGCTTCGTCGTCACCGAGATCAAGCGGACGATTCCCGACGCGCCCGTGACCGACATCGTGTCGCTCGTGCGGCAGGTGCAGGACAACGCGGCGACGCTGGCTAGTATCGGCGGCGTCTTTCTGCTCTGGACGGCGCTCTCGTTCTTCTCCGTGCTCGAATCGGCGTTCAACATCGTCTACGGACGACCGAACCGCTCGTTCCTCCGCGGGAAGGTTCTGGCCACGCTGTTGATGGTGACGTCGCTCGTGACGCTCTTCGTCGCGCTGCTCGTCGGATCGCTGGGCGTTGCATTCCTACGGCGGTATGCACCGGACGTCGTCAACAACGAGTGGGTCGCGAACGTCGTCACGATCACGGTGTCGACATTGGGCATCTTCGCGTTCGTCCTCTCGGTTTATCGCGTGCTCACGAATGCAGACGTCACGACGCGCGACGTGCTGCCCGGCGCGTTGCTGGCCTGCGTCGTGGTGCAGGCCGCGTTCCAGGTGCTGCCGATCTACGTCCGCTACACGGAGCTCAACCCTGTGCTGAAGACGTTCGGTCCGCCCGCGATCATCCTCGTCTGGCTGTACGTGATGGCGAACGTGATCGTGTTCGGCGCCGAGGTCAACTGGTGGTTCGGCCAGCGCCGGGCGACGCAGGTCGAGGAGGGCGTGGGGCTCGCGTGACGCGTCCGCTCCGGCCGTGTCCCAGTGCCAGGCATGGTTGAGGGAGGTCGAGGGTTTGTGACGAGACTCAGGAGGCGCGTCCGGCGGCGCGAATTGCGCCCGCGAGCGCGTGCGCTGCTCGCGCTCGGTGCGAATTCTCACGCTTCCATTCGTTGCCCAGCTGAGCAACGGTCCGCTCTTGGCCTTCAGGGACGAAGATCGGGTCGTAGCCGAACCCCTCGCTGCCGCGCGGCTCCCCGACGATCCGTCCCTCCAGCACGCCGGTGCCGCGGAACTCCTCCAGCGCGGGCGAGAGCGAGACGAGCTCGCAGACGTACCGCGCGCGGCGATCGTCGACGCGCTCGAGCTCCGCCAGCAGCCGGCCCACGGGATCGCCGTCTGCGAAGCGCGCCGAGTGCACGCCGGGCTTGCCGTCGAGCCCAGCGACCTCGATTCCCGAGTCTTCGCCGATCATCCACGCGTCCGCCGCGCCGACCGTCCGCCCGAACCGCGCTTTGGCGCGCGCGTTCTCGTAGTATGTCTGCCCCTCCTCGGGAGGGAACTCGTCGGCATCGAGCGGCTCGATCTCCCAGTCCGGCAACGCCGCCCGGAGCTCGCGCAGCTTCGCCTCGTTGCGCGAGGCGAGCCGCGCTACCGGCGCCACTGCACGCCCTTGACGAAATCGAGGTCGGACAATGCCGCGACCAGGCGCTCCGAAGGCGTGTCCAGCGTCATCGTGACGACCCGGCGATCGAGCTCGTCCTCGACCTGGATGCTCTCGACGTGCGCGTGCTCGCGTTCGAGCGCCGACATCAGCTCGGAGACGCTCGTCTTCGGCGCGAGCTCGACGAGCATCCGCTGCTCCTCCGGACGCACGTACTCCACGACGTAGTACGCCAACAGGCGCAGCGGCCAGAGTGCAAGCAGCGTGATCGCAGTGCCGATCACCGCGCCGGAGTAGTAGCCGGCGCCCGCGGCGATTCCGATCGCGGCGGAGACCCAGAGCGTCGCCGCGGTAGTCAGACCGCGCACCGAGAAGCCCTGGCGGATGATCGCGCCCGCGCCGAGGAAGCCGATCCCGGTCACGATCTGCGCCGCAATCCGCGTCGGGTCGGCGCGGATCACCTGGTCGCCACTTGTCAGGAAGCCGCGGAAGCCGTAGGCGGAGACGATCGTGAACAGCGCCGAGCCGAGGCAGACGAGGATGTGCGTGCGGAAGCCCGCTTCACGGTCGCGCAGCTCGCGCTCGAGCCCGATGAGTCCGCCCAGACCCGCCGCGACCGAGAGCCGGACGAGGTTGTCGTCCCAGCCGAGCGCGGGGACCGCGCTAAGCAAGCACGGCCTCCAGCGCCGCCTGCTGCGCCTCGCGCAAGCGCCCGATTCCCGCGTTTGCGAGGTCGAGAAGCTCGTCCAGCGCGTCGCGATCGAAGGCCTCGCGCTCGGCGGTCGCCTGCACCTCGACGAGCCGGCCGTCTCCCGTCATGACGACGTTCATGTCCACTTCCGCCGCCGCGTCCTCCACGTACTCGAGGTCGATCAAGGCGACACCGTCCACGATTCCAACGGAGACCGCGGCGACCGAATCACGCAGCGCCCTGCTCAGACCGAACCGGTCGAGCGCGCGGCTTGCGGCGACGTACGCGCCGCAGATCGCCGCGCACCGCGTGCCACCGTCAGCCTGGAGCACGTCGCAGTCGAGGTACACCGTTCGCTCGCCGAGCTTCTCGAAGTCGAGCACGGCGCGCACGGCCCGGCCGATCAGCCGCTGGATCTCGACGGTCCGGCCGCCGGGGCGACCCCGCCGGACCTCGCGCTCGGTTCGCTCGCCCGTCGACGCAGGCAGCAGCGAATACTCCGCCGTCATCCAGCCGCGGCGCGAGTCGCGCAGCCAGCGTGGCACGCCTTCCTCGATCGACGCGGTACACAGCACCTTCGTCCGGCCCTGGGACCACAGGACCGCGCCGTGCGGCTGCTCGAGGAAGTCGACCTGGATCTCGAGCCGACGAAGCTCGTCCGGACGTCTGCCGTCCGGACGCGTCACGCCGCGTCCCGCTGCAGGTCCGCGACGGAGACGTGCTCGACCGTGTCGATCGGCAACTGCAGGAATCGCGCCCCCATCCGCCGGAAGGTCTCCGGATCGCCGGTCGTCAGGAACAAGTAGGCGCCGCTGCGCCGCGTATCGTTCTCGATTCCCTTGCGCGCAAGCGTCTCCGCGACCTCACGCGCCGTTTCCTCCGCCGAGAAGACGAGCGTCACGTCGCGCCCGAAGACGCGCTGGAAGATGGGCCGGATCAGCGGGTAGTGCGTGCAGCCGAGGATGACGGTGTCGCAGCCGGCGTCCTTCAACTGTTGCGCGTACTCGCCCACCGCGTCGGCTGTCGGCGCACCGAACGGATCGTCGGACTCGATCAGCGGAACGAGGCGCGGGCACGCGACCGCTGTCAGGCGCACACCGGCGTCGAGGTCGCCCGCGAGCGTCGCATAGCGTCCACCGTCGACGGTCGCCTGCGTCGCGAGCAGACCGATTCGCCGGTTGCGCGTCGCCTGCACTGCGGCGTGCGCCTCTGCGGTGATCACGCCGACGACGGGGACGGCGCACTGCTCCTGGAGCTCGGGCAGGGCGGCGGACGTTGCCGCGTTGCACGCGACGACGATCAGCTTCACGCCGCGACGCTCGAGCAGCGCCGCGATCTCGCGCGCGAAGCGACGAATCTCGTCCAGCGGCCGTGGGCCGTAGGGAAGCCGCGCATGGTCGCCGAGATAGACGAAGTCCTCGTGCGGCATCGTCACGAGGCACTCGTGGAGGACGGTCAAGCCGCCCACGCCCGAGTCGAACACGCCGACGGGCCGGGGATCCATCGGGCCGATTCTAGGGATAGGCTTTGCCGGCCATGGGCCGGCGTCTGCTTTTCGCTTGCTGCTGCGCGCTCGTGTGGTGCGGAGCGGCGAACGCAGACGCCTGGCAGAAGACGGATCAAACCGTGACCGCCTCGGACGGCGTGCAGCTCGCAACGTCGCTCTACGAGCCGGTGACCGCACCGCCGGTCGGCGGCTTCCCGGCGATCGTGATGTTCCACGGGATCGGGCAAACGCGCGCGCCGATGAACCAGATCGCGGAGCAGGTGTTCGCGCCGACCGGTTACGCGGTGCTGACATTCGACTTCCGCGGCCACGGTCAATCCGATGGGCTCTTCGACCTCGACGGCCCTCGTGAGGTGCAGGACGTGCGCGACCTCCTCGCGTGGTTGACCGCGCGTCCCGAGATCGACAAGGCACACATCGGCGCCTGGGGCATCTCGCTCGGCGGCGGCGCAGTCTGGGCTTCGCTGAAGGCCGGCCTGCCGTTCGCTGCCGCTGAGGTCAACGAGACCTGGGTGAATCTGTACCGTGCGCTCGCGCCCGGCAACCTCACGAAGTCCGGCGCGATCTTCCAGTTCCTCAACTCGGTCGCGCCGGATCGCATCGCACCCGAGATCGCAGCGATCAGATCGGATGCATTGACGAGCACGAATCTGGCTGCACTGCGCGCGCTCGCGGACTCGCGGTCGGTGCTCGACGCACTCGGCCAGATCAAGACGCCGGTCCTGGTCTTCCAGGGACGGCGCGACTTCATCTTCGGCCTCGAGCAGGGCATCGCCGCCTTCCAGCGCCTCGGCGGGCCGAAGCGCCTCTACGTGGGCGATTTCGGGCATGCGCCGTCGACGTTCCCCGGTCCCGACGCGCAGGCGCTGTTCCTCGAGGCGACTGCCTGGTTCGGTCAGTACCTGAAGGGACTCGGCGCGTTGGCGTCGAGCGCACCGGTGGTGCTCGCACCGGATCCATGGACGCTGAAGACGTTCGGCTACGCGGGCCTGCCGCCGACCGCGACCGTGAAGACGCAGACGGCGAAGGTAGGCAAGACGTTCGGCTCGCGCGGCAAGACGGTGACCACGTTCAGGTTGCCGAACAAGAAGCTCGAGACGTTCGGCGCACCCGTCGTGACCGTCACGGCGTCGACGAGGACGCGGGCGCCGCAGCTCGTCGGCGTACTGGAGGCGATCGCCCCCGGCGGAGCGTCGACGATCGTCAGCGAGGGCGGCACCAAGCTGCCCGCCGCGTCGAAGGCGTGGACGCTGTCGTTCCCGCTCATTTCGGACGCGACGCTGATCCGGCGCGGCTCGAAGCTGCGGCTGACGCTCTCGTGGACGTCGACGGCGCAGGCGTCGTCGAACCTGCTCTACCTCACCGGAGTTCCGGAAGGCAGCTCGCTGACGGTCAAGAAGGTCTCCGTCACGCTACGCGTGCTCAAGCGGCCGATCTCGGGATGAAACGCCTACCCGTGCTCGTCGCCGCGTCGCTCGCATTCACGTCCGGCGCCTCCGGCGCGACACGCGCAGACCCGGGCGTGAGCTCGACGCAGATCGTGCTCGGCGGAACCGCCGCGATCAGCGGGCCGCTCGGCGCGTACTACGCGCCGGTCGCGGCCGGCGCCACGGCCTACTTCGACTACGTGAACGCGCAGGGCGGAGTCTTCGGGCGCAAGATCACGTACAAGGTCATCGACGACGCCTACGACACCTCGAAGACCGTCGAGGCGACGCGCGAGCTCATCCAGCAGGACCATGTGTTCGCGATCTTCAACTCGATCGGCACCGAGCACATGCTCGCGGTGCGCGCGCTACTGAACGGCGCCCAGGTGCCGCAGCTCTTCGTCGGCACCGGCGCGCGGGCGGTAGGGGGCAGCGCGTCGAAGTACCCGTGGACGATGGGCTACCTCCCGAGCTTCTTCGGCGAGGGACGCGCGTACGGCGCGTACATCGCCGCTCACCAGAAGCGCGCCAAGGTCGGCGTCCTGTACGAGGACGATGATTATGGGCGCGATCTCCGCGACGGGCTCGCCAAGGGCCTCGGCGGCAAGGGCCGCGTGGTCTCGGCCCAGAGCTACTCGCTCGCGGACGCGGACGTCAACTCCCAGATCGCGCGGCTCAAGGCCTCCGGCGCGAACACGTTCGCGATCTTCGCGCTTCCGAAGCAGGCGATCCAGGCATTCCTCGCCGCGCACAAGCTCGGCTGGAAGCCGCACGTGTACATGAGCGCGGTGTCGATCGATCCGTTCGTGATGAACATCGTCGCGAGGAGCGCCGGCAAGGCGACCGTGGAGGGCGCCATCTCGATGGCGTTCCTGAAGGTCGCGACGGATCCCGCCAACCGAGGCGACAAGGGCGTGAAGCTCTACTTCTCGATCATGCGCTCCTATTGCAACGGCTGCGACGCGAATGCGCTTGCGCACATCTACGGGATGGCGACCGCGTTCACGATGGTCGACGCGCTCAAGAAGGCCGGTCGCGACCTTTCCCGCAAGAGCCTGCTGAGCGCGGCGACGCACCTGCGCGAGGGCAACAACCCGTTCCTCCAGCCCGGGCTCGTCCTCCAGACCGGGCCGCGGGACTACTGGCCGCTGGAGAAGATGCGGATGTTCCGCTACCACGCAGGCCGCTGGCAGCCGCTGGGGAAGCAGTTGGTCGCCGTACGGCCCTGAAGCGGTTTCGCAGGCGGCCCTTCGGGCGATGGGATTAACTCCTCGCCACTCCGGTCGTCTCAGGCTCTACGAGTTCAAACGAATATGAGGAAAGGAAGGAAGATGGGGAAAACGCTGAGGCTCGCTTCGCTGGCAAGCGTGGCGGCGTTCGCTCTGGCCTTCGCCGGCTCCGCGCTCGCGACGCCAAGGCTGATCATCGGCGGGAACACCGCGCCGGGAAGCTCGCAGGTCTCGATCCAGTTCCAGGAGGAGAAGACCGACGCGGGCCCGGCGCGCATCATCATCTACGCGCCGGCGGGCTACACCGGAACGGTCACCGCCGCGCCGGGGACCCAGCTCGGCACGGTGCACGCCGACCTGCAGGCGCTGGCGATCTCGCCGGACGCGATCATCTCCGCCGACGGCCAGATCATCGCCGACAATCCCGCGACACACACGGCCGACGCATGCTCCCCCGGGACACACACCGCAGTGTGGATCCTGCGCGTGACGGTCAGCGGCACCACGATCAACGTTCCGGTCTACATCGACGCCCCACCGCCGGGAACCGATCCGCTCGCAGGCACGAGCCCCTTCAGGCTCACGTTCTGCTTCAGCTCGCCGTACGTCGCGGCGCCGGTGGGGGCACCGTTCGGCGCGAAGATCATCAACGCCGTCTTGCAGATGAATCAGGGAACGCTCACTGCCCCGGCAGTCCGGGGCTCGTACGTCTGGCGGGCCGTGGCGACGCCGTACACGGTCGGCTCTGCGACGCCGAACGTCGCGGGAACCGTCGAGGCACGCGGGATCGTCGATCTTCCCGATCTTCTGTCCCTGACCGTCAAGGTGACGAACAAGCAGAAGCGGATGGTCCGCGTCACCGGCGCGCTGAAGGCGGGCTCCTTCCCGCTCGTCGGCGCAACGGTCTCCCTGACCGGCAGCGTGAAAGCCAAGAAGAAGACCGGCTCGAGCGGCAGCGTGCTCTTCAGTCTCCGCTTCAAGAAGAAGGGGACGTATACGTTCAGGCTGACGACGACGGTGCCTGCGTACGACGTCACGTCGGACGGCTGCAAGACGCCGACCGCACCGACGCTCCCCTGCGTGAGCGCGTCGGCGAACGGCTTCACCGCCACGAGCCGGACGGTCAAGCTCAAGCTGAAATAGCCGTTCCGAGAGCGGGCAGGCTCCGGCCCTGCCCGCTCTTTCTATCCTGTCAGCATGAGCGCCGTTCGCCTCGGAACGTGCAGCTGGGCCGACGAGGGACTCGTCAAGGTCTGGTACCCGCGCTCGGTGCGCTCGGCGGAGGATCGCCTGCGGTATTACGCCGAGCGCTTCGACACGGTCGAGGTCGACTCGCCCTTCTACCGGCTACCGTCGCCCGAGACTGCCGCACGCTGGGCGGAGCGGACGCCGGAGGGATTCGTCTTCCACGCGAAGGCGTCGAAGGCGATGACCGGACACGAGGAGACCGATTCGCTCGAGCGGGCCACGGCGGAGTTCCGCGAGTCGCTCGCACCACTCGATGATGCGGGAAAGCTGCGGGGCGTCCTGCTGCAGTTCCACCCGCGCTTCGTCAAGAGCAGTGAGGCGAAGGACGAGCTGCGCGTTGTTGCGGACCTGCTCGCACCGCTCGTACCGCTGATCGAGTTCAGGCACCGTTCGTGGATGGAGGAGGACGAGCGGGCTGACACGCTGCGGTTCCTCGAGCGCAAGCGGCTCGCGTACGTGTCCGTGGACTCGCCCAGGACGCGTGCGTCGAACGTGCTGCCGCGGATCGCGGCGGCGACGCACGAGGTCGCGTACCTGCGCTTCCACGGACGAAACTGGAAGACCTGGAACAAGCGCACGCGCACGTCCGGCGAGCGCTTCGACTGGCTGTATTCGCGCGCCGATCTCGAGGAGTGGGTCGAGCCGTTGGCCGAGCTCGCGCAGGGCCACGAGGTCTATGCGCTGATGAACAACAACCGCTATGACTACGCGCCACGGTCGGCGGCGGTCCTGCGCGGCCTGCTGGAGGAGGCGGGCGTCCCGGTCACGGGGGCCGTCGAACCCGCGCCGGCCGCGTCTCAGGAGGCAACGCTCTTTTGATGCGCGTTCTGTCGATGACACACGGGCCGTTCGTGCGCGCAGAGGTGTTCGGCGACGCGATCCTCGCCGAGGGGCACGAGCTCGAGGAGTGGTCGCTCATCGACGCCAAGGCGCCGCCGCGGAGCATCGGGGAGTACGACGCCGTGCTCGTGTTCGGCGGCGATCAGAACGTGGGTCAGGAGCGCAAGCATCCGTGGCTCTGGATCGAGTACGAGGTGCTGCGGGAGCTGGTCGAGCGGCGTGTGCCCCTGTTCGGCGTCTGTCTGGGTGCGCAGACGCTGGCGCGCGCGACGGGCGCCTGGGTAGGGCCCTCGCCGGAGCCGGAGCGCGGCTTCTTTCCCGTGGAGCTGACGGAGGCGGCGCGGGAGGATCCTGTGTTTCGGCGGCTGCCGCGGCGCTTCGACGCGTTCCAGGGACATGCGTACGCGTTCGAGGTCCCCCCAGGCGCGGTCGAGCTCGCGCGCTCGCGCGTGTGCCCGCAGGCGATCCGCGTGGGCGAGTGCGCGTGGGGCGTGCAGTTCCACCCCGAGGTGCGCGTCGAGCAGGTCGAGCGGTGGTTCGCCGAGGAGGGCCGCTCCGGCGCCGACGTCGATCGGATCCTCCGCGAGGCCCGGGAACGTTTCGGCTGGTGGAACGCGTTCGGCGCCGACCTGTGCCGTTCGTTCCTGGCCGCCGCGGAGCGCTTCGCCGCCGTCCGCTAGGCCGCGTCCCTTCGGGACGAGGCCCTGGTGCCAGGCACGGTCGAGGGAGGTCGAGGGGTTGTGACAATTCTCAGCGCGCCCTTTCGATCGCGAGTCCTGGCATCTACCGTGGTCTCGTGGGCCGCGCGAAGCGCATCCAACTTCCGAACGTGCTCTATCACGCCGGTGCGAACGGCAACGACGGGCGCGCGATCACTCTCGACGGATTCGACTGCACGCGCTGGGTGGCACTTCTGCGAAGCGCCGAGGAGACCTACGGCTGGAAGGTCCACATCTACTGCCTACTGACGACGCACTTTCATCTGCTCATCGAAACGACAGAGGCGAATCTTTCGGCCGGCATGCATTGGCTCAACCACGTCTACGCCAAGACGTTCAACCGCCGCCACGACCGGCGTGACCACGTGTTCGGGAAGCGTTTCTGGGACAAGTTGATCACCAGCGACGAGCAGCTTGTCGGCACCACGCGCTACATCGCCCTGAACCCCGTCAAGGCCGGACTCTGCAAACGTCCCGAGGCTTGGCCGTGGTCGAATTACGGCAAGCTCCTGCGCGTGGCGCTGGGACAGTCGACCACCGTGCCGGGCGGAATCGCCGCCGTCGTCGCCCAAGGCGCCAGACTTGCAGCCCAAGCCGACGCAGCCGCGTAAGGCCGCGTCCCTCCGGGACGCGGCCTGGTGCCAGGCACGGTTGAGGGAGGTCGAGGGTTTGTGACGATTCTCAGCGCTCGGCCGGAAGGTCGGCTCGCGACCACTCGTGCCAGGAGCCGGGGTAGTTGCGGGCCGAATAGCCCGCGGCACGCAGAACCTGAACCGCCAACGCCGAGCGAGAGCCACTATGGCAGTAGGCGACGACCTCGGCGCCCTCGGGTAGCCCGACGAGCTGCCGAACCTCCTCGACGCTGGCGCACGCGACCAGCTCGGCGAGCTCGATGCGACGCGCGCCGGGGATGTGTCCCTGCCGCGGATCGCATGGATATCCGAGCGTGCCGTCGTACTCGCCTTCGGTCCGCACGTCCAACACCGGCAGCGTCTGAGCGTCGAGCCGCGCCGACAGCTCCTCGAGCGCGATCTCCGTCATAGCGCGGCCACCACCTCGAGCTCCGCGCGAACCGACTCGCGCCGCGCGCAGGCCTCGAGCCACTCCGCGACGTTCTCCGGCAGCTCGACACCGAGCATGTCACGCGCGCGCACGACCCACGGCAGGTACGCAACAGCGGCGAGGCCCCACCCGAGCGCGTCAACGTCCAGCTCCGCGAGCCGCCGGTGGAGCTCGTTCTGCTCGCCACGGCGGAACGCGTAGTACTCGCCGCCAAGCTCGTCGTCGAAGCGCGCGATGCGCCAGCGCTCCAGCGCGCGCGCCGCGGGATCGACGGGCAACAGCGCGGGCTCGGGATAGCGCTCCTCCAGGTACTCCATGATCACCGCCGACTCGGGGAGCACAAGCGTGTCCTCCTCGAGCACGGGCACCTTCCCGGCCGAATTCTTCTCGTAGATCCAGCCGGGACGGTCGCCGAGGTCGATCTCGACCGCGTCGTAAGCCACGCGCTTCTCGGCGAGCACGATCCGAACGCGGGCGCAGTACGGGCATCGCGCCGCGTCGTAGACAGTGATCACGCAGGCACCCTCAGCACGGCGGCGATCGCTTCGTACAGCTCGCGGGCGGGCGGCAACTCGGCCGGCGACGCCGCGGTACGCGCAACTGCGCGGACACGCGCCGGCTCAGCGCCCGTCAGCCGCGCGATCACCGTCGGATTCGCGCGCAGCGCGAGCGCGTCGCCGGGCGGCAGCGGCCCGTAGTAGTTCGGCACCGAGAGGTACTCGTCGACGATGCGGCCGCGGTCGTGGACGACGAAGCGCACGACCTCGCTGTGCTCGACCGCCAGCAGGACGGTGACGCCGAAACGCTCGGACAGCTCGCGCGCGAGCTTCCGGACGGTGTCGTTTTCGAACGGCTCGAGACGAACGGACGCCCAGGCGCGGTTGCCCTCCACGGCACCCTCCGTGCCCCGCGCGAGCCGCGGCAGGTACTGCACCACCGCCCGCTCCACCGCACTGACGTCGTCCGTCTGAACATGGATCGCGCCGAAGTTCTCACCACTTCGCACGGGCTGCATGAGGGCATCGACCCCGACGCGCAGAATCTTCGCGCCCTCTTCGAACCCGAGCCGGAGGTAGAACGAGATCGCTTCCGTGTTCCTCGAGTCGACGTCGAGCAGCACGTGCGTCGACTCCCGTGCGGACGCCCGCTCGGCCACCTCCTGCAGCAATGCGCGTCCGAGACCGCGTCCGCGGCTCGCCGCATCCACCCAGAGATCCGTCACGTACACCGTGGTTGGCCCGTGATCGCCGAAGCGCGCGAGCGCGTAGCCGACGGGTCGACCCTCTTCCTCCGCGAGGAGCGCGACACCCTCACGCACCATCTTCTCCACCTTCGCCCGCTCGAACTCGGCGGGATCTTCCGGATACGGCAGCGGCAGCAGCTCCGACTCCAGCCGCTCGACGAGCGACATCAGCAGATCGACGTCGGCCGGCGCCGCGTCACGAATGCTCACGAGCCGACTCCCCCGTAGAGCCCCGCAAGGAGGTAATGAGCCGACAGGTTCTGAAACGGATCGAGACGCTCACCGAGGGCACGCATGTCGACGTCACCGTAGAGCGCGGCAGCGGCCTTGCGCAGGCCGAGGTCACCGGCGGGCCAGGCACGCGGGCGCGCCAGGTGCCGGGCGAGGTACCAGTCCGCAGTCCACTCGCCGAGGCCGCGCATGGAAACGATGCAGGACTTCACCTCGTCGTCCGGCAGGAGCGCCAGCTCGTCCCACTGCAGCGGCGCCCGTGCCAGCCCGAGCACGTACTCCGCCTTCCGACGCGAGAACCCCACCGCGAGGAGCTCGTCCTCGTCCGCGAATGCGAGCCGCTCCGGCGTCGGGAACGCGAACACGCGCCCAACTCGCTCCCCGAACGCCGCGATCAGGCGCGACCGGACCGCGAACGCAGCGTGCAGCGAGACCTGCTGCGCCGTGATCGACGTGACGAGCGTTTCGAACGGATCGGCGGCGAGAGGCGGACGCAGGCCGCGCAGTCCGGGCACGATGCGCGCGAGCACCGGCTCTGTCGCGGCGAACGCGTAGAACGCGTCGAGGTCGAACTCGGCTCCGAGCAGCTTCCGCACCACCGAGCCGATCTGGTCGTCCAGCGGCTCGACCTCCACGCCGCCCGGCGCGGCGGTGATACGGACCTCGCGCCCTCCGACGGCTCGCCACAGCGCGCCGTCCTCCCAGAGATTCGCGAGGTCGCGGCCCCAGTTTCGGTACCGCGCGGTCGAGAGCTCGAAGTCATAGGGGTCGGGCAGGCGGACAATGGCCACCCGGCGAGGCTAGCCGCTACTGTGCGGCTTCCAGCCTGACGAGGAGGAACCGATGAAGAAGATCGCGCTCGTGCTCGCCGCAGCGGCGATGGCCGTCCCGGCGGCGCAGGCCGACGCGGCGAAGGCTCCGAAGGCCCCGACGCTGGCGCAGTTCAACGCGCTGAAGGCGACCGTGGCCAAGTTGCAGAAACAGGTGACCGAGGCACGCAACATTGCCGTCGCTGGTCTCCAGTACGACGTCTGCCTTACGGCGATGACCGCGGATGCATTTCAAGGCACGTGGCAAGCAGTGGACGGACAGCTTCAGGCTTTGAGTCGCCCGGTCGTCTTCGGGCCTCAGTCGCCGATCAATGACCTAAACCTGTGCCAACAGTCGCTGCAGATACCGCGCGCTCACAACTTGCCTCCTACGGCTGCCACGTTCGCAGCCATGACTGCGCTCTTTGGTCCTTTCCAGTTCACGGCCGTCAACCTGCTGCTGAACTGACGGCAAGCTGCCGGCGGCTCCGCGTCGGGCGGAGCCGCCGCGAGGGCTCAGACCTCGCGGAACGTTGAAACCGTGCGGCCTGCCTGAACGCGGATTCGCGCCTGCAGTGTCCCGAGACCCGCCGCCGAAGCGTCGGCCACCCCGACGGCGAAAGGCGGACCCACGAGCAGGTCGCCGGGCCGCAGAACGGTGTTGAGCGCGGCGAGCGCACGGGCCGCCTCCCAGCGAAACCCCTCGCCTGCATGCTCGGTGTCGATCCACGGCCCGACCGTCGTGGCGAAGTCACGGTCCTTCGGAGGGTCGAGCGACGGAGCACGCCAATCGTTGACGAGCATGAAGCCCCCGATCTGCTCCTCGGCGCCGATCACCGCGGCGACGCAGAAGCGGCTCTCCACCTCGGCCGGCGGCGTCACCTCGTCCTCCGGCCCGTGGATCGACGCGGTGTTCCCGAACGCGAACGTCCGCTCGTCCGCGAAGAACCGAATCGACGGCGGGCGCTGCACCGGCGCGCGGAGCGCGACATCGGCAAGCGCGTGCTCGGCGTGCTCGCGCGCGCTCCCGCCGCCGGTGAAGAACGATTCGAGTGTCTGGGCGGCAAGCTGGACTACGCGATCGCCGTCGATCCGCCCCGGCCAGCCCCGCTCGAGCGCCTGCTCGCGCGGCGTGAACATCACCAATCTCATGGTGGCCCTTCCGGCGAGATGACCACTACGGCTCGGTGTGGACGATGACGTCGGCGATCTCGGCACGGGCTGCATGGATCCGCTGCTCGATCTCGCTGGCACGGGCGTGAGCGTCCGAGAGCGACGCGTCCGGGTCGAGCCCGAGCGTGAGAAACGCGACCAGGCCCTCGTCGGTGTGCAGGAAGCGCAGCTCGCGCGGCTCCCGGCCGAGCGCCTCCCGGACGATCCGCCGAACGGCCGTGCGCACGTCGTCGACGTTCTCGGCCGCCTGCACGTGCACGTCCTCCGACAGCGGCTCGAGGTGGGTCTGGACCGCTTCCACCTCCGGCACGGCCCCGCAGATCGCCCGCTCGACGGCTTCGGCGACCTCGTGCGCTTCCTCGAGTGACAGCTCGCCCGGCAGCTTCAGGTGCAGCGAGACTTCGCTCCGGCCGTCGATGTCCAGAACGCTGACGTTGTGGATCTCGCGCACCTGCGGAACGCTGAACGCAGCGGCCTGCACCCGCTCCCGCAGTCCCGCCGCTTCGTGCGGCTCGACGTGCACGACGACGTCGCTGCCGGGCAGCGCGTCCTGCACCGCCTCCTCCACCCGGTCCGCGGCCGCGTGGCCCTGCCCGACGGCCGCCTCGGGGGAGACGCCGATTACCACGTCCGCAAACTGGCGACCACCGGCCTCGCGCATGCGCAGCCTCCGGAGCTCGACCTCCGGCTGGAGACCGGTGATCGCCGCGCGCGCCGCCGCCTCCGCCTCGGCCGGCACGCGGTCCATCAGCACGTCCACGTTCGTGCGCATCAGCCGCCCGGCGGCAAGGAGGACGAGTACCGCGACGAAGAGCGCCGCCGCCGAGTCTGCCCGCTCGGCTCCGGCCCGCACCAGCAACAGTCCGATCAGCACGGCGGTGGAGCCGACGAGGTCGCTCGCGAAGTGCAGCGCATTCGACTGCAGGGCAGGGCTGCCGAACCGGCGCGCCGCGCGCCACGACACCACCGTGCGGCTGGCGTCGATGGCGATCACTACGGCGACGACGACGAGCGCATACCAGGCTGCGTCGACATGCGTTTCCGCACCGCCTGCGAGGTGCATGACCGCCCGGCCCGCGACGAACAGCGACGCGAGGACGAGGATGGCGCCTTCGCCCAGGGCGGCGAGATGCTCCGCCTTCCCGTGACCGTAGGCGTGCCCGACGTCGGCGGGACGAGCGGCGACGCCGACCGCGAAGAACGTCAGGAGCGCCGCGACGAGGTCGGTGCCGGAGTGGATCGCCTCGGAGATGAGCCCGAGGCTGCCGGTCGCGAGCCCGGTCGCGAGCTTGACCGCCAGCAGCGCGACCGCCGCCAGCACGGAGACGAGTGCGGTCCGCCGCTGAGCCGTCACGCGGACACCCTAAGGAAAGAGCCCGCCGAAGCGGGCTCCTCCAACCACGCGTGGACGGCGACGGTCAAGCGGTCGCGATGTCCCCCTTGAATTCCTCCTGCAACTGGGTGCCTGCGCCCTTGCCCTTGTCCTGCCAGTGACGGAACAGGAGCGTCTGGCCCTTCGCTGCGGTGTAGTTGAAGTTGAACTTGCAGTCCGTGCTGTTCTGATCGCACGAGTACTCCGCGTTCGTGAAGTACGTCGCGAGAAAACCGGAACGCGTTGCGCAGACCGCAGGCGACGCGCACGGCGCGTTCGGGTTGAACCTCGTCGCCTTCACGGTGCCGACGAGATAGCCGCCGAAGCGACCGGTCACGCCGGGTACGACGGTGTGGCCGTGCTGCCCGGTGGTATCGCACGCACCCGGACTCGTCCCGCCGATCGTCGTCAACGTTCCGCGGTCGAAGCGGAAGAGACGGAAGGTGCCGTCGTTGTTTTCCTTGACGACGAACGTGCGCTTCTCCTGCAACGTCGCCCAGGGAATGCCGCACGATCCGTTGTCCGTGTTCGTGAAGGCGAACGTGAACCGCGTCGTGTGGCCGCGGTTGGCGTGCTGCGCTCCCTTGTGCTTGCCGCGGTCGTCGCCCGCAGCAGCGATCGCCGCGAACGTGAGCGCCGCGAGCAGGAGCACGACAATGCTGAGCCAGCGTTTCATGTGTGTGAACCCCCTTTGTGCCTCCAAAAGACGGAGTCGGATCAGTTTTTGCCGCTGCGCCGGGACCGGAACCCGCCTTTGCAAAATGCTTACGCGCGGTCGGAGCTTTCGGCGGGTTCAGGCCGCTTCGAGCGACCAGAGGACGACGTCTTGGTGGCCGCCCCAAAGAAGATGCGGGTCGTCGGCAGGCAGCTCCACCGGCGACATCGTGTTCAACTCGATCTCGGCGTCGGCGCGGCGCAGCGTCCACGGAGCGTGCTGGATCTCGGCGCGCTTCAGCCGGCCGCGGTCTTCTGCGTACAAGGAGTAGCGCTCTGTGAGGAAGTACTCGAGGCTTCCGGCTTCTGCGACGAACTCCGTGCCGGTCGCGCGGTAGCGGGCGCCGAAGGCGACTCCGGTTGCTGTGACGCGCGCCGACTCGAAGGCGATCCAATCGCCGACATGCGCAGAGTGCATGCGCGCAACGAAGTACGGCAGCTTGTACGCCGCGCGCGCGCCCTCAACCGCGAGCCTCGAGGCGGCGTCGAGCGAGAAGAACCAGATCCCCGGTTTCTCGCCGTCGGTGACGTAGGTGCGTACGTTCAGCTCCAGGAATGAGGAGACGCGTGGCAGCGGCAACAGACCGCGCAGTCGCAGCCCCGTGATGCCGAAGGGCGTGACTCCGAGCCAGGCGCTCCCGTCGTGCTCCTCCACCTCCACGTGATGGGGAACAAGGGAGCGGAGCGACTCCGTCGGCACGCGCCAGTGCACAAACAGCAGGTCTTCCCACGTCTGGCCCATGATCCACGGCCGTTCGGGGACCGACCACGGCCGGTGAGCCGTCTCCCGGAGCGCCGCCGCTTGACGAAGCGGAGTGTCGAGCAGCTCCAGGAGCTCGGTCAGAGATTCCCGCGCAGAGCCTGCTCGCGCTCGATCGCCTCGAACAGCGCCTTGAAGTTCCCGTCGCCGAAGCCGCGCGCCCCGTGGCGCTCGATCACTTCGAAGAACAGGGTCGGGCGATCCTGCGCCGTCTTCGTGAAGATCTGCAGGAGGTAGCCGTCGTCGTCGCGATCGGCCAAGATGCGCAGCCGGCGCAGGTCCTCGTACGACTCGTCGATCTCGCCCACGCGCGCCGGGACCTCCTCGTAATACGCATCCGGTGTCGCGAGGAAGAGCACGCCGCGCCGCTTCAGCGAATCGACCGTATCGACGATGTTGCTCGAAGCCAGTGCGACGTGCTGCGAACCGGGGCCGTGGTTGAACTCGAGGTACTCCTCGATCTGACTCTTGCGCTTGCCTTCAGCCGGCTCGTTGATCGGGAACTTGATCTTTCCCTGGCCGTCCGTCATCACCTTCGACATCAGCGCCGAGTACTCGGTCGAGATGTCCTCGTCGGAGAAGTGGATCATCTCGGTCATCCCGAAGACGCGCTCGTAGAACTCGACCCAGTGCTGCATGCGGCCAAGCTCGACGTTGCCGACGATGTGGTCGACGTGCAAGAGCCCGACGCCGGGATCGCTGCCGTTCGTCGACTCCTGCGCAACATATCCCGGGAGATATGCGCCCTCGTACTGCGCGCGGTTCACGAACGTGTGCACGACGTCGCCGTAGGTCGCGATCGACGAGAGCTCCACCTTGCCGAACTCGTCCTCGACCCATTGCGGCTCGGCGATGCCGCGCGCGCCGCGCTGCACTGCCTCGCGGTAGGCCTCGCGCGCGTCCGGAACGCGTAGGGCGATGTCCTTCACTCCGTCGCCGTGCAGGTACGCGAACTCGCAGACCGGCGAGTCACGGCGCAAGCCGCTCGTGACGACGAGCTTGATCTCCCCTTGCTCGAGCACGTACGAGGCCCGGTCGCGAACGCCCGTCTCCGGCCCTGCATACGACGTGCGGTGGAAGCCGAACGCGTGCTCGTAGTAATACGCCGCCTGCTTCGCGTTGCCGACCCAGAGCTCGACGTGGTCCCACCCGTCGAGCGGCATGAAGTCTTCGGCCACAGACGAATTCTAGTCGCGACCAGCAGCGTGGGTCAGCTGACGGCCGTCTTGCCGCGCAGCTTCGCGTGGGCGTCGCTGCGGAAGGTGTAGACGCCGATCTTCAGGGTCACCGTCCACGTCACCGTGCCCTTGAAGCTGACGCCCGTCTTCTTGTTCACACCTGGGCCGCTGAGGTGGAAGTTGTCGGCGCCGGTCATGTCGCGGACGGTGATCGTCGCTTTCCCTGCCGGGACGTTCCGAATGAACGCGATCTTGGCACCAGGCCCGACCCGCGCAGTCAACTTGGTGACCTTCCCGGTGCCGGTCGGAGGCGTCGTCGTCGGCGGCGGTGTGACGGCGGGCGGCGCGCCGAGCGTGATGCTCTTCGTCCCGTCGAGCTTTGCCACGCTGCCGCCCGGGTCGCCCGAACCGGCGAAGGCGACCTCGAGCGTCTCTCCCGCGCCGCACGGACAAGGCGGCGGCGCCAGGCTCACCGAACACAAGATCCCACTCGAGCCGGTCAGTGTGCACGTGCCGACGTTGCTGCTCGTGACGGTCGAGATCTTCAGCGCAGGACCGGCGCTGAGCGCAACCGAAGTGATCACCGTCGTCCCGGTGTTCGCGACGGTCAGCTTGTACTGACCGGCTGCAGTCTGGGTCAGCACGGCGGTTCCGTCTAGGTCCCGCACGGCCGCGCCCGCCGGAAGTGTCACAAGGCCTACCACCAGCACCGCCGGGAGAACGAGCCACCCCTTCACGCCTGGAACGCTACTCCTGACAGCGGTGCGGCGCTAGGTCGGGGCCCCCCGAGGACTCGACTGCGGCCTCCCTGGTGACCGCGTCCTCGAAGCCTCGCCGCAATGGGACCTCCTTGACCCCGAGCACGGCGATCACCCAGACGAGCGCGCTCACGATGGCCGCCGCCAGGAAGGCGGGGTGCAGTGCGTCGGCGAGGGCTCCACGAAGCTCCGGCGGCAACCGGTGCGTCAGCCCTTCCCCGCCCCGCGCCTGGGCCGGCAGGCCGTGGTTGACGATCACGCCCATCACCGTCACGCCGATCGTCGCGCCGATCGAGCGCGAGAACTGCGTCAGCGCGGTGGCTGAGCCCATGCTCTCGCGGCGAACAGCGTTCTGAACGGAGAGGACGAACACCTGCATCATCGATCCGATTCCGATCCCGGCGACGATCATGCCGCGGGCCGCTTCGCCGTTCGTCGTGTGCACGTCCATCCGCCACAGCAGCAGCATCCCGAGCGTCAGCACACCCGGACCGATCATGACGTTCCAGCGGTACCGACCGGTGCGCGAGACCAGCTGCCCCGAGAGGATCGACGTCGCAACCGCGCCGAGCATCAACGGCGTGAGAACGACGCCGGACGACGTCGCCGAGGTTCCGATCACGCCCTGAACGAACAACGGCACGTAGGAGATCGTCCCGAACATCGCCATCCCGATCAGCGCCATGGAGAGCACGCTCGACGAGACGATCGGGTTGCGCAACGTGTCGAACGGCAGGATCGTCTCCGGCACGCGGCGCTCGACGAACGCGAACGCGGTCAGGAAGCCCGCCGACGTCACGAGCGCGAGGAGCACGTGGCCGCTGGTCCACGCGTAGTCGCGTCCGGCCCATGTCAGCCCGAGCAGCAGCGCGGTCGTTCCACCTGCGAGCAACGCGAAGCCGACCCAGTCGATCGAATGCTCGCGCCGGTCGCGGCGCCGCGGCATCGTCAGGGAGATCACGAGCAGCGCGAGCCCGCCGATCGGGAGGTTGATGTAGAAGATCCAGCGCCAGCTCGCGTTGTCGACGATGAAGCCGCCGACCGCAGGACCGATGATCGACGCCGCGGCGAACACGGCTCCGATCAGCCCCTGGTAGCGGCCGCGGTCGCGCGGAGGCACGATCACGCCGACCGTTGCGATCGCGAGCGGAAAGAGCCCGCCGGCGCCGATTCCCTGCACGGCGCGGAAGAGGACGAGCTCCGTCATCCCCTGGGCTAGCCCGCAGAGCGCGGAGCCGACGAGGAAGATCGAGATCGAGACGAGGAACAGCGGCCGCCGTCCGTACAGGTCGCCGAGCTTCCCGTACAGCGGCACGGTCACGGTCGAGGCGAGCAGATAAGCGGTGAAGACCCACGAATACTGGGTGATCCCGCCGAGCTCTGAGACGACCGTCGGCAGCGCCGTCGCGACGATGGTCTGGTCGAGCGCCGCGAGCAGCAGCGCCACCATCAGCCCGGAGTAGATGGCGAGGATGCGGCCGATCGAGAAGCGGTAACCGGGCGGCGTGTGCGCCATCCGCTCGCGCAGACTCATCGCACCAAAGCTACCCGGGTGCCGCAATGCCAAGCGCCCGACACGCCCACGCCAGCGCAACGCGCAGCTGCGCTGCCTGGATCTCTCGCAGACGAGCTGTCGCCGTCGGCGGTGGCGGCAATCCCGCGCGCGAAGCCCAGAGCCCGGCGAGGCCGGCGGCGAACTCGCCCGCCTCGGGCTCCGGCGCAATCTCCTCGGGCGCGGCACCGCCCTCGAGCTGCAGGGAGGGACACCAGCCGGCGCGGTCGAGCAGCGGATTCGAGCGGCACGCCCAGTTCCAGTCGACGAGGACTGCCCGACCGTCGCGGAGCGCGATGTTGTCACTGCGCACATCGAGGTGAATCAGGTGCTGCCCGTCGTACGGTGCGCGCTCGGCCGCGTCACGGAGCTCGGGCAGATGGGCGTCCAGCCAGACGCGCGAGCACATGCCGAGCAAGAGGAAGGGCTCCGGCTCGCGCTCGACCTCACGCCACCACGGCGCGATCTCTTCCCGTGGCACGCGGTGAAGCCCGTGCGGAACCGGGACGGCGGCCATCGCGTCCAGTGCGTGCAGCACCGCCTCGACGTCGCCTTCCCGCCACGGCGGCGGCCAGTACGCGTCGCCGAGGTCCTCGAGCACGAGCAGCGGCAGGCCGTCTCGCTCGTCGTAGCCCAGGCACTGGGGGAGAAAGTCGCCGTCGACCTGCGAGTAGACCGTGTCCTCGGCGCGGAGCCAGCCGGCGCTCAGCTCGTCGACGGCCGACTTGACGAAGACACTCCGCCCGTCGTCCAGCCGCGCGCGGTGCCGGCCGGTGTGCGTGTAGCCGCGGCCCTCGACGTGCTCCGCCGACAGCACGCGCGCGCGGACCAGTCGCTCGACCCTAGCGACGTCCATACACGATCACCTCCACCTCGCCGGCTTCCCCAAAGAGGAGGTAATGCGTCGCGCGCGGAAACTCCTCCGCACGCTTCCGCACTGCGCTCTCCAGGCGCTGCCGCACACGATCGCTCGCCTCGCCCTTGAAGCCGAGACATTCGTCCCCGTGCGCGGCCCAGCCCATGTGCACGGCACCGAGCCCATGCGCAAGCCGCGACGCGCGCGTGTTGTCGTCCCAGGACGGCGCTCCCCCGGGCCGCGCCTCGATCCAGTAGCGGTCGGTTGGAAGTCCCGTCGCCTCCTCGAAGGCGAGCATCGTCACGCGGTGGTACCTGAGATCCGAGCAGAGTTGGAGGAAGCCGCGCTCGACGCCGTCGTCGGGACGCGGCGGCGCCGTCACGCGGCCTGCTTCGCGGCGAGCGCGACCTCGCGCGCATGCGACCGGCGTTCCAGCACGATCGCAGCCGCAATCGCGAAGCCACCGGCGATCTCGTAGCGGTCGAGGTGCTCGGAGAGGAGCAGCAGCGCGAAGATCACGGCGAAGAACGGCTGCAGGTTCGCGAACAGCGACGCGCGCGACGGCCCGACGCGATCGATCGCGGTGAACCAGAGGATGTTCGTCAGGAAGAGCGGACCGATCACGGCGTAGCCGAATGCGAGCCAGACGAGCCAGCCGAACGAGAAGCCCTGATCAAGGAGCTGCGGGATGCTCACCAGAGCGAGCGGGATCCAGCCGAGTGCGAGCACGAGCGCGCTGATCCGAAACGGCGAGTACCTCCGCATCAACGGCGCGATCACGACGGAGTACGCCGCCCAGGTCGACGCGGTGGAGACGGCGATCAGATCACCCCAGAGATCTCCGGAGAAGCCGCCGCTCGCACCCGCGGCGACGAGGCCGACGCCGACGAACGAGATCGCCGCCGCGATCCAGAACGTGCCGGTCACGCGCTCCAGCCCGGCGACCGTAGCGAACAGCGCAACGAAGATCGGCGTGACGCCGAGGATGAGGGCGACAGTCGATGCGGTCGTGAGCTTCACGGAGTAGACGAAGCTGAGCTGGTTGAAGAAGATCATCAGCGCCGCGAGGGCGACGAGCTTGGCATCGCTCGTCCGCACGCGGAACGAGCGCTCGCGCTGGTAGGTGAAGCCCCAGAAGAGCGCCGTTGCGGCGAAGTAGCGGATCGTGCCGTAGGAGAGCGGCCGCCAGCCGTGCGTAAGGACGTACTTGGTGACGGTGATGTTCAGGGCCCACAAGACGACCGTGCCGAGCAGCATCAGGTCGACGGCTGAAACGCGGCGCACCGCTTGGACGCTAGCGATACGCTTGCCCTCGATGCCCGAGCCGACGCGCGACGACATCGACGCCCTCGTCGGACCGGCGACGCCGCACTTCGCGTACCAGCTCCGCGCGCGCGTCGAGCAGCTGATCGCCGACCTGCCCGAGGACCACCCTGTGCGGCGTTACGGCGAAGAGCAGATGGACCTGCTCGACCGGCTCGGCTATGCGTCGTCGAAGGCCGAGGAGGGCCCGCGCGAGCCGCGGACGAGGCCGGGCTGGAACGAGATCCCGTCGGCAGCGCCGGCCGACGCACCGCTGCCGCGGTGACCGACTTCGACGGCGCGTCTGTCCTCGTGACAGGCGGCTCCCGCGGCATCGGGCGCGAGATCGCGCTCCGCTTCGCCGACAAGGGTGCGACACGAGTTGCGATTGGCTACATGCGCAACGACAGCGCCGCCGAGGCCGTCGCCGAGGAGCTGCGCACGCGGGGCGCCGAGCCGGTGCTGGTGCGCGGAAACGTCGCGTCGTGGAAGGTGGCAGAGCAGGTCGCAGCGCTCGGGCCGCTGAACGCGCTCGTGCACAGCGCGGCAACCGGCGTGATCCGGCCCGCGCTCGAGACGGAGGACAAGCACTGGGACTGGACGCTGGCCGCGAACGCCCGCGCACTCCTCTCGCTGGCGCGGGCCGCGGCGCCGTCGATGCCGAAGGGCTCGGCGATCGTCGGCATCTCCTCGCTCGGCTCCTTCCGCGTGCTGGAGAACTACGTGCTCGTCGGCACCTCGAAGGCGGCACTCGAGTCGGTTGTCCGCTACCTCGGCGTCGAGCTCGCCCACCGCGGCATCCGTGTCAATGCGGTGTCGGGCGGCATCGTCGAGACGGGCGCGCTCGAATTCTTCCCGAACAAAGAGGAGATGCTCACCGCGGCACGCGGGAGGACGCCGGCCGGGCGAATGGTCGAGCCGCGGGACATCGCCGACGCCGTCCTCTTCCTCTGCAGCTCCGGAGCCGAGATGATCATCGGGCAGACGCTGATCGTCGACGGCGGGTTCTCGTTGCCGGCGTGACGCTCGCCGAGCGTCTGCGCGGCCTGGGTCTCGAGGAAGCGCCGTCGCGCTGGGGCGCCGATCCCGCCTACTGGTGGCAGGGGCGCGAGATCGTGCACACGCACGGCGACGCGGTCGAGATCCGGCTGACGCGAAAGGGGATCCGCGAGCTCGACGACGAGCGCGCGATGCTCCGGGCGCGGACGTCCGACTGGGTGATCGTGTCCGCGGAGCACGGGGAGCTGATCGTGGAACTGGCGCGGCGCGCCAAGGAGTTGAACGACCCTGGGAGGTTCGCTTAACGGTCTTCGGTAACGCGCTACCGTCCCCCACAATGGAACCGACCGAGCGCAACCGTCGAGCGTGGGACGAAGTTCACCGGCGTCGCGCGGAAGCGTTGCAGGGCCGGCTCGGCCTTCCCTCGGTCGTGCGCACCGCGCTGGGGGACATCGCCGGCCGCCGCGTCCTGCACCTTCAGTGCGCGACCGGCGAGTCGACGTCCGAGCTGGTCGAGCTCGGGGCCCTGGTGACGGGCGTCGACATCTCCGGCGAGGCCCTCGACGTCGCGCGCGAGCGCTGGCCGGACATCGCCTGGGTGCAGGCAGACGTGCACGAGCTGCCGCAGGAGCTGACCCGCGGACGCTTCGATCTCGTCTATACCGGGGGCGGCGTGCTCGCGTGGCTGCATGATCTCGATGCCTGGGCGGGTGGGATCGCGAGCACGTTGCGCAGCGGCGGCGACTTCCTCCTGCACGATGAGCACCCCGTCGCCCAGTGCGTCGATACCGGCCTGCGCTGGCGCGAGGACTACTTCGCCGAGAGCACGATCGTCGACGTCGGCTGGGAGCACTTTCAAGTGCGCGGTCCGGCTCCGACCGAGGAGAAGCACGAACGGTTCTGGCGACTCGGGCAGGTCGTCAGCGCGGTGGCGCAGGCGGGCCTCATCGTTCGCCAACTCGAGGAGTACCCCGGCCAGAGCTCGTGGCGGCGCCTCCCGGAGAAGCTGCCTGGCTCGTTCGTGTTGCTGGCGCGCAAGCCGTAGTTTCTCGGCACGGCGGGTGGGTAGACCGGCGTCGTGGGAGTTGCGGTCGGACTCGTCCTCGTCGCGTTCGGAGCGATCCTGATCTGGGCGGTCAACGCGACCGTGACCGGGATCGACGTCGACGCCCTGGGAGCGATCCTGCTCGTCCTCGGCATCCTGATCTTCTTCCTCGACCTGCTGTGGTTGCACTCGTGGGCCGGCGGGCCGTGGCGGCGGACGGTGTACGTCGACGGCGCTCCGTCCCCTCGCCCGTACGGCTGGTGGCCCAAGCGCCGGCGCGTCGTCCACGAGGAGGAGGTCGCACCGGGACCGCCGGGACCGTCCGGCCCGCCCGCGGGACCGCCTCCGCCCTAACGGAAACTTCATGCGCGTCTCGTACGGTTTGCACATGCGTCGGCTCGTCATCCCGATTGCGCTCGGCGTCGCGATTCTCATCGCGGCCTTGACTGCTCCGAATCCGGGCCACTCGGTTCGTCAGCAGCAGCAGCCCGCGCGCTCGCTGATGTCGTCGAACCGCTAGCGCGCCTCGTAGTCCGGATTCTGGTTCGAGTTCGGCTTGTACTGACGCGCTGGCTGCGTGTCGCCGCCGCCTGACGAGCTGCCGCATCCGCCGAGCACGACGAGGGCGAGCACGAGCGCGAGCAGCCGGGCGACGCGGGCTCGGTCAGCCACCGTTGCGATGCAGGATGCGGCCGATCGTGTCCGTGGCGATGTAGCCCGCGATCGACGGATTCTCCTGCAGCCGGCGCAGCGAATACTCGTACCAGTGGGCGCCGAACGGGACGTAGATCCGCAGCTTGTGCCCCTCCGCGACAAGGGCCTCGCCGAGAGGGGGGCGAACACCGAGCAGCATCTGGAATTCGTACTCGTCACGCGAGAGTCCGCGCTCGGCGACGAGCCGCTTTGCCGCGTCGATCAGCCACTCGTCGTGCGTCGCGATCGCGAGGTAGCAGCCGGCGTCGAGCAACTCCTCCATCGCACGCACGTAGTTCGCGCGGACCGCCTCGTATTCGCGGAACTGAATCGACGGCGGCTCGACGTAGATGCCCTTGCAGATGCGAACCGAAGGCCGCAGGTCGGCGAGCGCCCGCACGTCGCCGACGGTGCGTCGCAGGGACGACTGCAGCACGACCCCGACGTTTTCGTATCCGGCTTCGCGTAGCTCGCGATACAACCGCAGCGTCGCGTCCGTCGTGGTCGAGTCCTCCATGTCGATGCGCACGAAGTTGCCGCGGCAGGCGGCCTCGCGCACGACCTTCTCGAGGTTCTGCTTGCAGAGCTGGTAATCGAGCTCGAGCCCGAAGCCGGTGGGCTTGACGGAGATGTTCGAATCCAGGCCGGCGCGCTCGATCTCCGCGAGCACGTCTTCGTACGCGCGGGCAATGACGCGCGTCTCCTCCTCGTTGGTGATCTCCTCCCCGAGGACGTCGATCGTCGCGAGCTTGCCCTGCGCGTTCAGCCCGCGGACGACGCGCGTTGCGTCCGGAATGTCCGTGCCGGCGATGTAGCGATCGGAGATGCGCTTGACGACCGGCTTGGGAACCGCCGGAAGGAGCCTGACGATCGCGCGGTCAAAGAGCGCCATCGGCGCGGCGATTCTAGACAGGGCCGAGGTCTGACCCCAGACCTGTCACAGCGGGATGGCCCCAAACGGACGGCTTAGCGTTCCCGCATGAAGCCCTGGCGCGCGGCGCTCACCAGCGCCACCGCCTCGGGAAAGAGGACGCGCATCGCGTCCCGCAAGGCGACCGACTGCTCGTCCGCGCCGCCCTCGACCTGCACCTGCGACAGCGCGGCGGCCGTCAGCTCGACGGCGGTGTTCAGCGTCAGCGTCGCGAACTGCTCCCGCTGCGCCTCCTGCACCGTTTCCGCCTGCTGCTCGGCGAATTCGCGCAGGCTGCGCATCAGATCCTCTGGATCGCCGCCGAAGGGGAATCCCAAGCCGCCCTCTTCCATGCCCTCAAAGCTAGCGGACGGACCCTGGGCAACGACGGATCAGTGGGTGCGCACGAAGACGTTGCCCATCAGGACAACGCCATTCACCCGAACCAGAGGCGCACCCGGTCTTGTCTCGCTGCGGGATCGGTCGGACCTGTTGCCCATGATCGCTACCGCGCTCAGGTCGACGTCGACGCCGGGCGGGACGATCACGTGCGTGTTGCCCATCATCGTGAAGACGGTGATCGTCACTTCGGGGCCGGAGAGCTCCGCATGACGGAGGTCGATCGTGGCGTTCCCCATCACCGTCAGGGCCGTCGCGCGCTCGGCGACGCGCCAGCGTCCGCGACGAACCGAGTTTCCCATCATCGAGACGATCCAGCGCCGAGGCGTGCGCCGGACGGGGAGCGCCGGTGATGCGGCAGACGCTTCGGGCAGGTCGTGCACCAGCACGTCGAGCTCTCCGCGCGTGCGCGCGCCGTAGGCGCCGTCGATCCGTTCCGTGAACTCCTCGAGCGTCAGGCGCCCCTCGGCAGCCGCTTCGCGCAGCCGCCCGACGGCCTGCTCACGTTCGACGTCGGAGGCGCGGACTTCGGGTAGCTCGCTCATGTCAGCTCCAGCTTGTATCGCGCCTCGACCTCGGCCGTCAACGCATCGACCGCAGCGAGCGCAGAGGCCATGGCCTTCCCGAACGGCGATTCGTCCTCGCCGAGCGCGCGCTCGAGCCGGCGGGTGGCCGCACCGACCTCGTCGAGGTAGGCCGCCGTCGCCAGCCTGGGCGGCGCGCCCACGATCCGCTCGAGCGCAAGCGCCGCGTCCTCGGCCTCGTCGATGCCCGGCGGGTTCTCCGTCATCCGCAGGGCGAGGAGCTCCTGGCGCAGTGCTTCGAGGTGCCCGCCGCCGGCCGTGTCGGCCGCGACCTCGGCGAGTGCCGCGATCGAGGCGGCGTCGCGAACGGCGCTGCGGCTCGTCACGGGCACGCCGTCCGAGTCCAGCAGGAGCCAGGTCCGAGTTTGTGGCTCAGAGCCACTTGCAAAGGCGCACAGGTACGAGCGGCGGCCCGGCGTCGGCTCCGTCGCCAGCACAGCGTCGACGCGCTCACCGTCCGCGGCGAATGCTGCGGCGGCCCCGGCGGCGCGTTCGAGATCGTCGCTGAGCGCCACCGGCGGAGCATAGACTCGCGCTTCGTGGCGACCCTCTCCGCGCGCGAGCTGTTCGCGCCGCTCGGGCCGACGTACGACCGGTGGAGCGCGGTGCTGTCCCTCGGACAGGATCCGCGCTGGCGACGGTTTCTGGTCTCGTGCGTCGACGCGCGGGCCGGCGATACCGTCCTCGACGTCGCGGCAGGAACCGGGCTGGTGACCCGCGAGCTCGTCCGGCAGAAGGGGTGTCGTGTCGTCGCGCTCGACCAGAGCCCGGAGATGCTCGCCGTCGCGCACGAGCGAACCCGGGGCCTCGACGTCGAGATCGTCGAGGGCCGCGCCGAAACGTTGCCGTTTCCCGACGCATCGTTCGACGCGCTGACGTTCACGTACCTGCTGCGCTACGTCGACGACCCGGCCGCGACACTGCGTGAGCTCGTGCGCGTCGTGAAGCCGCGCGGAACGATCGCGATGCTCGAGTTCGCAATCCCTCGCCGCGCGGCGCGGCCTGCGTGGGAGCTCTGGGTTCGAATCGGACTGCCGCTCGCCGGCCGCGCGATCTCGCCCGGCTGGCACGAGGTGGGCCGCTTCCTCGGCCCGAGCATCCGCTCGTTCCACGCACGCCACCCGAGCCTCGACGGGCTCTTTCGGGGCGCCGGCATCGAGGACGTGCGCATCCGCAGGCTCTCGCTTGGCGGAGGCGTCGTGGTCTGGGGACGCCGTGCACGCTGAGCCGCGGCCGGCGTGGTACGCGCTGGCCCGGGGCGGCTGGCGCGACTACGTCACGCTGCTGCACCCGCCGTACACGCTCTGGCACCTGTCCTATGTCGCCGTCGGCGCCGGCCTGGCGCCGACGCTTTCGTGGACACGTCTTGCTGCCGCACTCGTCGCGTTCGCGCTCGCGATGGGGATCGGCGCTCACGCCCTCGACGAGCTCAACGGGCGCCCGCTCGGCACGGCAATCCCCGACGCGACGCTCTGGACGCTCGTGGCCGCATCGGTTGCCGCGGCCGTCGCGATTGGCGTGTATGCGAGCGTCGAATGGACGGGATGGCTGCTCCCGTTCGTCGTCGCCGGCGCGTTCGTCGTCGCGGCGTACAACCTCGAGCTCTTCGGAGGCGCGTTCCATACCGATCTCTGGTTCGGCCTCGCCTGGGGAGCCCTGCCGTTGCTTGCTGCCTACGTCGTCGAAACCGGCACGCTCCGGGCAGAGGCGCTCGTGGCGGCCGGCTGGGCGACGCTGCTGTCGCTGGCGCAGCGGGCCCTCTCACGACCCGTGCGCGATGCGCGCAGGAGGCAGGCGCGCGTGGAGGCGGGGCTGGAGACGGCGCTACGCCTACTCACTGCGGCGACCGTTGCGCTCGCGGTCGCGCTCCTCTAACCTGGGGGCCGTGGACGCCGCGTCATTGTTCGAGATCGCGTTCGCGGCCTCGGTACTTCTCGCCGCCGCGACGCTCGCCGTCGCGATGCTGGGCCGTGTCCCGCGCAAGGTGCTCTTCTCGGTCGCGACGGCGATCGGGGGCCTGGCAGTTGCAGCGTGGACGGCGTTCGCACTCGACGCTTCCGCGGACCTCGCTGTCGCAGCCACCGGCCTCACCGCCTCGCTGCTCGTCACCCTGGGGTCGGTGTTCGCCGAGCGTGGAGTAGCACGCGGCCGCCGCGTCGAATCGGAGATCGCCGCCGCCGAAGCGCGCCTCCGCACCCTGATCGAGCGCGCCACCGAGGAGCGCGTGGTCGAGCTCGACCGTACGCTCGCCCGGGCGCGCGCAGATTCGGCCAGCATGTTCGCCGAGCAGGAGCGGCGCCTCGCCGAGGAGCGGCGCGCGGCAATCGCGCAGCGCGAAGATGCAATCGGCCGCGAGCTCGCTGACGCGCTGGCCGCGACACAGCGGCGCGTCGAGCAGCGGCTCGGCGAGTGGAGCGAGGACCTGGAGCGGGCCCAGGGCCACCTCACCGACCAGGTCCAGAGGCTCGCCGCGCGGCAGCGCCGCGTGATCGAAGAAGCGGAAGAGCGGCTCGGCACCGACGCGGAGCGTCTCGAATCCGAGAGCGAGGCGCAGCGCGCCGGGCTGGTGCGTCTGCGCGAGGAGCTCGACCGTGCGACGCAGGAGGCGATCGCGTCAGCGACCGCCGAGCTCGACGCGCACGCGGTCGACCGCCGTCGTGCGCTGCACGAGCTCAGCGAGCGCCTGCGACGCCGCGAACGCGAGTTGCGCGAGCGGGTCGAACGCGAGGAGACCGAGGCGGTGCAACGAATCCACACGACGTTTGCCGATGTGGAGCGCCGGCTCGTGGATCGCCTCGAGCGTGTGGTCGAGCGGACGACGCAGCAATATGCCGAGGCCGCGACGCTGCAGTTCGCCGAAGCGATCAAGGGCTCGCGAGAGGAAGCTGCGCGAAGGTTGTCGCGCGAGCTCGACCGCGCGGTCGCAGCCTTCGCGCACCAAGCAGAGAGCGTGCTCGGCGAACGGCTCGCCACCGTCGGCGAGACCGCGGCGCAACGGCTCGAGCGACGCTTGAGCGAGGCAGGGTCCGCGGTCGATCGCCAGAGCGAGGAGCTCGTCAGCGGCCTCGAGCAGCGACTTGGGGCCGCGGAAGCGGAGATGCGACGCCGCCTTGCCGAGCTCGCGGCCGATTCGGAGGCGGAGCGCGGTGTGCTCGAAGCGCGCCTCCACGAGCTCCACAGGCGTATAGAACAGACGCTTGCGCACGCAGAAACACTGGACTCTGCGTAGGTTTCGTCGCACCATCAGAGCGCAAACTTCCGCCGGAAGGGTTCGTCTGGATTAAGGCGAAGCTGACGGCGCGATGTCGGAGATGATCGAGTTGACGCAGACGGTCGAAAACGAGCGGACGAAGGTGGAGAGTTGGCGCCTCCACGTGCTGATCGAGGCGGGCTATCCCCTGCCGCTCGCCGAGAAGCTCGCCGGTAGCGAGGCCGATCTCCACGTCGCCGTCGATTTGGTACAGGCCGGTTGCACACCTGAAACAGCAACCGAGATCCTCCTCTAACTCTTCGCACGAAATCTTCGATTCCGCGAGCAGCTCGGCCGAGGCGCGCTGCCGACGAAACGTATTCTGGAGTTGTGAAGGTCGAGCCGCTCACCTACGGCGATCGCAAGGTCTATACCGTCGCTTCGTTCAACCGCGGCGTCGCAGAATGGCTTTCGCGCCTGCCGACGATCTGGATCGAGGGCGAGGTCACCGAATTGCGGCGGCACGAGCGCTGGGCGTCCGTGTTCTTCACGCTCAAGGATCCCGGCGACGGCGCCTGCTTGCCCGTGGCGATGCCGCGCTCGCGCTTCGATGCGCTGCGACTCGCACTTGCGAACGGTGAGCGCGTGCAGGTGTTCGGACGCCCGGAGCTGTTCGAGCGGCGCGGCGACTTCCGCCTGCGGGCGCTGTCGATCGAGCGGTTCGGCCTCGGTGCGCATCTCGCGGCAATCGAGCGGCTGAAGGGGCAACTCGCAAAGGAAGGCCTTTTCGAGCAGTCGCGCAAGCGCCGCCTTCCCCATTGGCCGCAGCGGATCGGGCTCGTCACCGGCAACGACGCCGCGGCGAAGCGCGACGTGCTGACCACGATCGCGGCGCGCTTCCAGCCCGCGAACGTGGTCGTCGCCGAGACGTACGTCCAGGGGCCGAAGGCTGCGCAGGCAATCGTCGACGCCCTGCGCACGATCTGCGACGTGCCCGACGTGGAGGTCGTCGTCCTCGCGCGCGGCGGAGGCTCCTTCGAGGATCTGCTGCCGTTCAGCGACGAGCGGCTCGTCCGCGCCGTCGCCTCGTGTCCGATTCCGATCGTCACTGCGGTCGGGCACGAGCAGGACACCCCGCTGTGCGATCTCGCCGCGGATGTGCGCGCCTCGACGCCGACCGCGGCTGCACGACTCGTCGTCCCCGATCTGCAGGAGCTCGTGGCCTCGCTCGACCGCGCGCGCAGGTCCCTCGCGCGCTGCGTGCAGCGAACGCTCGAGCGCGACCGGCAGCAGCTTCAGCACGCGCGGACGCGACTCGACCGCGCCCCCGCGCTCGCGCTGGAACGGAAGCGCGCGTCGCTCGAGCATGCGCACGGACGCCTGCGGACGTTGTCGCCGAAGTCGACGCTCGCGCGGGGCTATGCGATCGTGCGGACGCCGCTCGGCATCGTGACGACGACGGCTCAGGTGAAACGAGGCGACGCGCTCGACGTCGAGGTCGGGGACGGACGCTTCGGGGCGACGGTTGACTGACGAGCTCTCGTTTGAAGACGCGCAGCGCGAGCTGGAACGCATCGTCGAGCGGCTGGAGCACGGCGCGGCGCCGCTCGACGAGGCGATCGCTCTCTGGGAACGCGGAGAGGAGCTGTACAAGCTCTGTCTCGCAAAGCTCGACTCGGCACACGGGAAGGTCGAGGAGCTCGCGAAGCGCGTCGAGTCGCAGCGCCCGTGACCGATCGGCACGCCCTACGCGAGACCTTCGGGCAGGTGCCGGAGCTGTACGACCGCGCCCGGCCCGTCTATCCGGACGCGGTCTTCGCCGACATCGCCCGGCTTGGGGGCTTGCGAGAAGGCGCTCGCGTGCTCGAGATCGGGTGTGGCACCGGACAGGCGACCTTGCCGCTCGCGCAGCGCCGCTACGAGCTGACCTGCCTGGAGCTGAGCCCGGCGCTCGCGGCGCTCGCCCGCGCAAAGCTGGCTGCGTTCCCGCGCGTCCAGATCGTGGAAACGACGTTCGAAGCGTGGCGGCCGCCGAGCGCCGAGTTCGACGCGGTCGTCGCGTTCACCGCATTCCATTGGCTCGATCCCGAGGTTCGGTTCGCCAAGGCGGCGGAGGTGCTCCGCCGGGGAGGCACGCTCGCGGTCGTCGACACGCAACACGTGGCCCTTCCCGGAGGTGACACGTTCTGGGCCGAGGTTCAGGCCGATTACGACGCCGTCGTGCCGAGCGAGGACAACCGCCCGCCGGGACCGCCGGAGGAGATCCCGGACTTCGCGACCGAGATCGAGGCAAGTGGACTCTTCGATCCGTTCGCTGCGCACCGATACGTCTGGGACGTCACGTACACCGCGGACGAATACATCGACGTCCTCGAAACGTACTCGGGACACCGCTCGATGGAGGACGCGAAGCGGCACCGCCTCTACGACCTGATCCGGCACCGGATCGCAGAGCGCCCGAATCGGACCGTTACGAAGACGTACCTGACGACGCTGAACCTCGCGTCACGCCGACCGCGCTAGGCGCTCGCCGTACGCGCGGAGCGCCTCCCGTGCGTCGCCTGTGAACTCGTCTCGCGCAGAGAACAGTCGGCACGGAACGCCCGCGTCGTCGCAGCGGCGCTTGACCTCCCCCGGCGCCTTGCCGGCGAACGTCGTCTCGTCGACCGCGCCTTCGCCGGTCACGACCAGGTCGAAGCCGCGGGGATCGAACCCGATTTGGTCGAGCACGAACGGGGCGCCGCGGACGAGCTCGGCGCCGAGCGCGGCGAACGCGCCCCCGAGGCCGCCGGCGGCACCGGCACCGGGCACGTCCGGCAGCCCGTCGAGGCGGCGCTCGAGCTCGTCGTACATCTCCGGCGTCGCGCCCTTCTGCGCCGCGAAGACCGCCACCGCGTCGCGCAGTGGGCTCTGGACGTCGCAGAGCACACGCGTCGGACACGGGAGCATGTCGATCACCTCGCGCATCCCCGCTCCACCGTCGACCGTCACGGTGCCGCCGAGCGAGACGAGGAGCTCCGACGCATCTCCCGCAGCGGCGGCGATCAGCTCGCCGAGCCCGCGCGAAGACGCCCGCAACGGGTCGAGCTCCCGCACCGTGGCGAACCCCAGCACCTCAGCCGTCCCGAGCAACACCTTGTTACCTGGCAGGACGACGTACGGCGCTTCGACATCGCCTCCGAGCGGAGCCGTCACCGACGCGGAGCGCCACTCCCCGCCGAGGGCGCGCTGCAGCACGTCCAGCGTCCCGTCGCCGCCGTCCGCGACCGGCAGCGCGTCCGCGAGAGCGCCGCCGGCGCGCAGGCCCTCGGCCAGCGCGTCAGCCGCGTCGACTGCCGACAAGACGCCTTTGAGGCTCGTCGGCGCCGCCAGCACTCGCATCGAGCACGCCCTCCTGCGTTTGCTCCATCCGCCGCAGCATCGCGAACGAGAGGCCTTCGCGCGCGAGGAAGATCAACCCCACGCCCACGCCGACCGAGGCCTCGATCGCCTGCAGCCCGATCCCGAACGCGAACCCGCGGGTGTAGCCGACGCCGTACTGCACGAGCGGGAACGCGATTGCGGCCTGTACGAGCCCAACGTTTCCGGGCCAGAGCGGAAACACCGTCGCCACGTTCATCAAGACGAGCACCAGAGCGGCAGCGTCGAGCCGCTCGTGAATGTGGAAGGCGCGCATCGCCGCCCAGACTGCGAGCAGCTGGCATGTCCAACCGGCGAGCTGGAACACGATCGCCTCGGCTGCGGCGGCCGGGCTGCGCATGACCCCGAGCCCGTTGCGCGCCATCGTCAGCAGACGTCTGACGGGACCGAGCGAGTCGAGCGCCGAGCGGTCGTGCCGGCGCGCGCTCACGATCGCGAACAACAGCAGAAGCAGGCCGAGCGCAATGACGATCTCCAGGCTCGTGACCGCCCAAGTCGGGATCTTTGCCGCGACGAGAACGTAGACGACGAGCAACAGGACGGGTACGAGGTCGAACACGCGGTGCGCGAACACCGTGCCGACGAGAGTCGCCCAGAGCCCGCGATTGTGACGGAGCCGCCGCGTCAGCACGGCGACACGTGCCAGCTCACCGATCCGCCCGGGCAGCACGGCGTTCGCGAAGAGCCCGACGGAGAAGGCGGAGAAGATCAACGGGTAGCGGGGCCGCGGCGGGGGCATCGCTTGCACGATCACCGTGCGCCACGCGAATGAGCGCGCGAGCACGGAGACGAGGTTGAGCGCGATCGCCGCAAGCACCCACCGCCAACGCACGATCGTGAACGCGTTCGCCACGTCGTGCCACGATGGTCCGCGCCAGACGACGACGCCGACGGCCACGGCAAGCGCGGCGAGGACGGCGCCAATGCGTACCCACGGATTACGGATCACGCGGCGACCGGCATCGGCCCGGTCACGTCCTGGTAGATGCCGAGCAGGCGCGCTGCGACGTGCTCCCACGCATAACGCTCGCGCGCGAGTTCGTACGCCGCGGCGCCACGGCGCACGCGCGCTTCCTCGTCCGCGAGCACGCCGACGACCGCGTCGGCCAGCGCGCCGCTGTCACCGGGCGGGACGAGCACCGCAGCCTCGGATGTGACGACGTCGCGGTATCCCGAGATGTCCGACGCGATGGCCGGTACGGCGCAGGCGAAGGCACGCGTCAGGACCATTCCGAAGCTCTCACCGCGGAGCGAGGGCGCGACGAGGACCTTCGCGGCGAGCAGCTCGCTCGTCAGCTCGTCGTCCGTCAGCACGCCGAGCACGTCGATTCCGGCATCGCTCGTCCGCGTGCGTGCGAGCACGAGCCTCACCGCGAGCGGATCCGCGCCGACGAGTCGCAGCCGCGCACCGGTCCGGGCATGAATGTCCGGCCACGCATGCAGGAGCACCTGCATGCCCTTGCGCGGTTCGTGCCGGCCGATGAAGACGACGCGGTGCTCTCGCCCGCCGGGGGGCGCGGCGCTCGGCACGATGACTCCGTTCGGGACGATCTCGTACTCGCCCGGGAGCCAGGCCGCCGCCGACGCGCGCGCCTCTTCTGAGACCGCGATCCGCCGGTCGATCCGCTCCGCGAGGAAGCCCCAGATTGGCTTCCCGAGCCGCATCCAGCCGAGATCGCCGTTCGCGTGGAACGTCGCCACCGTCGGTCCATCCCAAAGTGCGAGTGCGGCGACGCCGAGCGCGGGCGTCATCGGCTCGTGGACGTGCACGACGTCGAAACGCTCCCGCGCGAGCACTCGGCGCATGCGCACCACCGAAGGCGGGCTGAGGACGATGTTGGGCAACGTGCCGTTTGCCGGAACGATCACCGAGCGCCCGACCGGGATCACGCCGGCCGGCGGCTCCTCGTGCCGCCCGAGGCCGGGGTGCAGAAGGCGCGTGAACGAGCCCGGAGGATCGTTGCCGATCAGCATCCGCACGTCTGCACCCAGCCCCCGGAGCGCCTGGAGCTGCTGCTCGGCGTGGTCGACGACGCCGCCCCAGAAGGACCAGGAGTACGGCACGACGATGCCGACCTTCATCGGGGGAGTATTCCTACCGCGGTAGGCAGACCACCCGCTGGGCGATCGCGTCGACGAGCCGCGCGTCGAGGTCGAGCAGGTGACCCAGGTCGTACAGCGAGGAAAAGCCGCCGACCTCGTCGCGCGTATGGACGATCCGCCGGGCGAGCCGCCTGTCCACCCCCGGCAGGGTGGCGAGCTCGGCCTCCGGCGCGTGGTTGATGTCGACGAGGTCGGAGCCGAGCATCCGGCTCTCCAGCGCGAGCCGCGGGTCGTCGTGTGCGAGCTCTCCCGCGATCGAGCGGCGCAGCTCGCGCCGGCGTGCCTCACGAAGGCGCGGATCGTCGAGCACTTCTCGCCGGTCGAGGTATTCGCCTCGGATCGAGAGCGCGTGCGGCAGGCCGACGAGCCACGGTATGAACGTCAAAGCCGCTCCGAGCGGGTCGAGATGGTCGAGGAAGAAGACGCCCGAAACCTGCACGACCGCGTAGGCGGCGGCGTACGCGATCCAGCGCCGCTTCTTCGCTCGCAGTCCCGCATAGAGAAAGGCGACCCAGCTCGTCCAGAACGGATTGAACGCGAAGAGGAGCCACCACAGCCTGAGCCGGCGGCGCCGGCCCTCGGCGCGCTCAGCCGGCGACGATGCGCCGGAACTCGTCATCGCCCCGCAGCGCCTCGAAGTCCGGATCGGCACTTGCCTGCTCGCGCACGTTCGCGTCGAGCTCGATCGCGCGCTGCAGATGGGCGAGCGCGTCGTCGCGGCGGCCTGCGAGCGCCTCGTAACAGGCGACGTTGAACCAGGCGAGCGGCGATTCCGGTGTCCGCTTCAGCGCAGCCTGGATGCTCTCGATCGCCCCCTCGTAGTCCCCGCGCTCGTAATGCCAGTAGGACGCGAGCGAGTAGGAAAGCGACCAGTGGATCCCGAGCAGACGCCGCAGCTCGACGAGCGGCTCGGGATCGTCGTCGACCCGGAGATCGACGACGCGGTCGAGGCCGAGCGGAGTCACCTCCGCCGCGCCCGCGCGCTCGACCACCAGCGCCGCGGACTGCTTGCCGCGACGGTCGCCGCCGGCGGCTTCGCCCTCGTCGAGCACGTCCATCATCCGGTCCGCGAGCGGCCGGCCGCTGCCGGCGGACTCCTCGAACGTCCGCGCCATCGCGTCGATCACCTCGGCGCCGGCGAGGATGTTCCCTTGCACGGCGTAGTTGTCGCCCTGCCGGTCCCCGGCCCACTCGGTGCACTGTGCGCCGGTGAAACTGAGTGCTCGCCCGTCCGCGGTCATGAGACCGTACTGCCGCCGCGCGCTCCGTTCGTCCCCGTCCACGATGCGCTGGAGCGCTGTCGCAGCGTCCTCACCTGCGGCGAGTGCGTCGAGCAATTTCGGCCCCGAAGCAGAGAGCGCGTACGCCTGCGTCGCCGCCGCGCCCACACCTGCCCGAACCCAAGGCACCGTTGCACCGACAGAGAAGTAGCGCGACTGCACGGCGCAGCCGATCTCGCGCGCATCGGGATCGGCCGCAACGATCGAATAGGTGCCGCGTCGGAGGCCGCGCACGCGGCGAACGCTACAGCGCTAGACGGCTGAGACGCGCGCGGCGAGAGCGGCCGAGGGCGCTGCCTCGACCTCGGCGAGGACCGCGCGGAGAAGCAGGTCCACGGTGGGAACGGCCGCACGCGGGACGTCGAGGCGCACGCCGTGGCGCTCGAGCGCCTCGCGCAGGCCGCTGCCGAACTCTTTGCCGTCCATACAGACAACGATGCCGCGCCGGGCCAAATCTTGCATCCCCCGCTTGTGGTGCTCGCCGTGCGAGCCCCTCTCTAGACTTCACCCATGTTCGAGGGCGGGCTCGCCGAGTTGCACACTCACCTCGGCGGGTCGGTCGCCTCGGACATCATGTGGAGCCTCGCGCACGAGCAGGGCATCGCGCTCCCGGTCAAGGACTACTGGGAGTTCGACCGCCTCATCACGGTGAGCGACCCCCGCGGCGTCGCCAACCTCGACGCGCTCGATGCGATCTACCACTGGAACGAGCTGATCCAGTCCTCGCCGCTGGCCGTGGAGCGGAGCGTGCACGCGGCCATCGGCGGCGCCTACCGCTCGCAGGGGATCACCACGCTCGAGTTGCGCTTCAACCCCATGAAGCGAAACCGCGGCGGCGAGCGTGACCTCGACCACATCATCCTCGCTGCGATCCGCGGACTGGACGTCGCGCGGCTCGAGTATCCCCAGGTTCGCGCAGGCCTGATCCTGATGATGGACCGGACGTTCACGCCGGAGCAGAACGCGATCATCGTCGACAAGGCGATCCGCTGGGCGCCGCGCGGGATCGTCGGCGTCGACATCGCCGGGCCACGACCGGGAGGCGCGCGGTACGACTACCGACAGGTCGTGCCGATGATCGAGACGGCGCGCGACGCGGGGCTCGGGGTGACGATCCACGTCGGCGAGGAGGGCGGTGAGATCGGGCGCAAGGAGATCGGGGAGGTAATCCAGACGATTCGTCCCGACCGGATCGGGCACGGAATCCTCGCAGCCGGGGACGCCGAGCTGATGCGCGAGTTGCGCGAGCGCGCCATCGTCCTCGAGATCTGCCCGACGTCCAACCTCCTGACGAAGGCGCTTCCGGACGAGGACGCCGTCCGCACGACCTTCCGCGCGTTTGCCGAGGCAGGCGTACCGTTCACGATCGCGACGGACGGCCCTGAGATGATGCAGACGCACCTCCGCGACGAGTTCACCCTGCTGCTGCGCGTCGGCGCGCTGGACGAGGACGAGCTCCGCGCGGCGAATGCGCGCGGGCACGAGGCCGCCTTCACCGGCCGCGCGCCGGCCGAGCTCGCCGTCTAGCTAGGGCGTCGCCGGGGTCGCCGGCGTCGTCGATGTCGACTCGCCGGTCGAGACGAGGACGATCACGAAGCGCGTCCCGTCGGCGGTATTCATCAGCGTCGTCGGCTTGCCGATCTGGATCGTCACTGCCGGCGCGCCGGTCGCGAGCGAGCCGCCGGCGATCGAGATCTTCGCGCTCTTCGCCGTCAGCGAGACCAGATGGAAGAGCGGGCTCGAAGCGGGGAAATCGCCGTTGACGTTCACAGTCTCCTGCACGCCGTTCACCGACAGCACCGCGGACGTCGGCGTCGGCGCAGCGGGAAGAGACGGCTTCGACGGCGTTACCGCTCCGCCGCTGCCGGTCTCTCCTGTGCCGCCGCCGCTTGCCTTGTCCGCGCCGGTCGAGCCACTCTTGCCGGCCTTGCCGCTCTTGCCGCTCGTCGAAGGCGCAGCGACCGTGATCTTGTCTCCGCCCTGCGGCACGAACGGGTCCTTGGTCGAGAAGGACGTCAAGTCGGGGAGTTGCCCCTCGAGAGGCGCAGGCTGCAGGTCTGCGTTGACGACGAGTGAATCCGCGCCCACCGACGCCGATACCGTCTGGCCGGTCGTGCCGGCGGCTGCGGCCGTCGCGGCGGGAGCGCCCGGCGTGGTCGCCGCCGGAGTCACCGGCGCGGGTGCGGCCGGCGCAGCGGTCGGGGATGGCCTGTTCAGCATTTTCAGCGTCCGCGGGCCCTGGAACGCGAGCACGGCGAGGAACAGGACGCCGAGCACGATCGCCTGCTTCTTCTTCTTGGCCGCGATGACCTTCGGATCGAGTGCGTTTGCCTTGGACGCCATCTCTTAGCCTGTCGTTCCGCTGGCAACGGCCGCGGTGGCGGAGGGCGTCGTCTCGGCCGGTGTCGTCGTCGCGGGCGCCGGGGTCGCCGGCGTCACGGCCGCACCGGATCCGTAGACGTACGCCCTGACGGTGAGCTTTGCCCCGATGTTCGGGAATCCGCCCAGACCCTCGGTGAACTCGATCGTGTCCACCGAGAAGAGGCGTCCGCTTGCCTGCAGGGCGCCGCCGCGCACGGCGACGAGGCTTCGCAGCCGGAACAGGAAGTCGTTGAGGTCGTAGAAGTTGCCGGTGAACTCGAGGCCGATCGGCACCTGCACGGGTGACCCACTCGTGACGATGGCCTGGGGCGTGATCGAGTCGAATTCGATTCCCGCGTCGCGCGCAGTCTGGTTGAGCTGGAGGAGGATCCCCGGCATGTCTGCGTTATCGGGCATCGCCTTCACGAGCTTGAAGAGATTCGCGACGTGGATCGGCTGCGGGGTCTTCGGCTGAGCCGCGAGCCGTGCCTCGGTGATCTGCGTCTGCGTGGCCGCGATCTCTTCGTCGACGCTCGCCGCCTCGTGCTTCTGGGGAAGCACGAGCAGGAACATGCCGAGCGCGAGCACGACGACGCCCCCGAGCCCGATCAGCACGCTCAGCGTCACCGGCGAGACCTTGCGCTTCTTCGTGTTCATCAGGCCGCCTCCACCGGACGGAGCTGCGCGACGATCTTGAACTCGACGTTCGCGTTGTGGACGCCGGGCTCGATCACGCGCGAGTGGTCGAGCGTGACCCCTGCCAGGTCCGGCAGCACCTGGAGCCGCGACAGGAGCCGCGCCACGCCCTCGTGCGAGAACGCCTTGCCCGAGATGTCGAACTGTGTCGGCGCCGCGACGCTGCCGGAGGCGGCGGCGGCGGGCGACACGAGGGCAAGATGATTCAGCCAAACGTCTGGAGGCAGGACCAGCGCGAGCTCGCGAAGCACGCGGTCCCAGGCGACGCGGCCGTTGATCGCGCTCTGCAGCGCGGCGACGCGCGCGGTCTGCTCCGCGGGAAGGTTGTGGTCGGCGCCGGGCTCCGGCGGCGCCGGCGGCGGCACGAGCGCGAGCTCGGCGCGCGCGGCGTCGAGGTCGTTGCGCTTCGTGGTCACCTTCGCGCTCTCCATCAGGAAGCCCGCGGTGAGCACGGTCACGACGAGCACACCGGCGACGATGCCGGTCGCGATCGGCGGCGTGACCTTGAGGCCGCGCTTGGCCTCGTCGCGCGGGAGGAGGTTGACCGCTCTCATGGCTAGTCCTCGATCCCGAGTCCGATTGCGACGGCCAGCGAGCCGATCTGCTCTTCGTCGGCGACCTTCTTGCCGACGCGTACGCGCTCCAGCGGATCGCCGACGCGCACGTTCACGCCGATCAGGCGCTTCAGCTCGTCCGCAATCCCGGGCAGGTGCGCCGTGCCGCCTGTGAGGACGATCTCGCCGATGCCCAGAGATCCGGGCTGGTTCTGGTAGAACTGCAACGAGGACACGAGCTCGCGCGCGAACGACTGCACCTGGCGGCGCACCGCGTCCCGCACGGCGTCGAATTCCTGCTGCGACATCCCTTCCGGCGCCTTCGCCGCGTTCAGATCGATTGCACGCTTGAACGGCTCTGCCTCCGAGGGCGCCTTGTCGATTGCGCGGGCGATCGCGACGTTGAGCGCGCTCCCGCCCCACTCCAGCACGCGGGTGAACTCGCACACGCGACCGTCGGAGACCGCGAACGTCGAGCGCTCGTGTCCGATCGACACGACGACGAGCGCGGCCTCGGACTGCTCGCCGTCCGGCTGAGGCGCCGCCATGGCGCGCAGCAGTGCGAATGCCTCCAGATCGATTCCGACGAGCTCGATGCCCGCCCTGTTGCAGGCGCTGACGTAGCGGTCGACGAGCTCACGGTAGGCGACCACGAGCAGCACGCGCTTCACGGTCTGGCCTTCCTCGTCCTTGCTCTCGCCGAGAATCTGATAGTCGAGCACGGCTTCCTCGATCGGGATCGGAAGCGCTTCCTGCGCGCGGTACCGGATCGCGTTGTCCAGCTGCTTCGCGTCGTCGATGCCGACGATCTCGAAGGTGCGGACGCCGATGCGGTTGTTCGCGATGCCGAGCCGGACGCCGCGGCGAGGCAGGTTGTTGCGCTTGAAGAAGTCGCGCAGCGTCTCAGCGAGCAGTTCCGGCTCACGCAGCTCGCCTCCGACAACGATTCCCTGCTCGAGATCCTCACGCGCGAGCTGCAGCACTTCCGCCGAGCCGTTGTTCGCAACGCGTGCGGCGGCGATCTGGGACGCGCCGATCTTCAGGCCGACGAGCTTCTTGTGCGACTGCGGCAGAGCGCGGCCGGACTTGTCGCGCTTGATCCGGCGTGGACGCGCCGTGAACTGGGGCACCTGGAGCTTGAGCTTGCGCGACGGCTTGTCGCCTGCCTCCGGCTTCGGCGCCTGCTCCGGCTTCGGCGTTGCGGTGCGCTTGCCGATCGCAATCTGCTTGCGCCAGAAGGGGCGTTCCTTCTCTGCGCTCGGTACCTGCTCGCGCTCCGGGCGGGCCTTCGGCTCCGATGTCTTCTTCTTGCCGCCGAGCTCCTTCTTCCAGAAGGGCACAGTCGGTTCGGAAGCCGTCGGCTCGTCGATGAGCGGCGTGTCGGGATCGAGCTCGTTCACCTTCGCCGGCTGCGACTTGCGGCCGAGCGTCAGCTCCTTCTTCCAGAACGGCGTGCTCGACTTCGCCTGCTCGACCTTCTCGACCTTCACGCGCTTCGGCTTCTCGACCTTCGTGCGCTTCGGCTTCTCGGCCTTGGCCTTCTTGCCGCCGCCGAGCTCCTTCTTCCAGAACGGGACCTTCGGCTCCGACCACTCCTCCTCGAGGATCGTCGTCGGCTCCGGCGGCAGCGGCTGCACGGGCCTGGCGACGGCCTCGACCGACGGCGTCGGTGTGACGGCCGCCATCGCGGCCTGCTTGATCGCCTCCAACTCTTCGTCGAGCGCGGTGCGAGGAGCGTTCGTCGGCTCGGCCGCCTTTTTGTTGCGGCTCACCGACAGCTCCTTCTTCCAGAACGGGATGCGCTCGTCGCTCACTGCTGCACTCCGGCGAGCCGCAACGACGGAGCGCTCTGTTCGACGTAGCCTGCACGCTGCAGCAGTCCTTCGAGTTGGTCGGCTCGGGACGACGCGCCCAGCGCAGCGTCCTTTGTGATCACGCGGCGGAGCACGAGCTCAGCCAGAGACTGCTCGAGCGTCTGCATTCCACGTCCCGTATTCGTCTGCATGACCGAGTAGATCTGCTCGACCTTCGCCTGGCGGATCAGGTTGCGTACGGCGTCGTCGGGGAAGAGGACTTCCAGCGCCGCCACGCGACCGTTTCCGTCGGCGGTCGGCAGCAGCGTCTGTGTGACGACGCCCTGCAGCCCGCTTGCGATCTGGATCCGCACCTGCTCCTGCTGCTCGGGCGGGAAGACGTCGATGATGCGGTCGATCGTGCTCGGCGCGCTCTGCGTGTGCAGCGTCCCGAAGACGAGGTGGCCCGTCTCGGCTGCGGTCAGCGCGGTCGAGATCGTCTCCAGGTCGCGCATCTCGCCGACGAGGATCACGTCCGGGTCCTGGCGAAGCGCGGCGCGGAGTCCTTCGGCAAAGCTGAGTGCGTCGACCCCGATCTCGCGCTGGTTGACGATGCAGCCCTTGTGCTTGTGCACGAACTCGATCGGATCCTCGATCGTGAGGATGTGGTCGGCACGCGTGCGGTTGATCTCGTCGATGATCGCGGCGAGCGTCGTCGACTTACCGGAGCCGGTCGGGCCGGTGACCAGCACCAGGCCGCGTGGCTTCGTACCGAGCTCGTGCAGTGACGCGGGGAGACCGAGCTCCTCGAGCGTCTTGATGTCGGTCGGAATCTGGCGGAACGCCGCTCCCAGCGCCTCGCGCTGGAAGTAGACGTTGACGCGGAAGCGTGCGACGCCGGGCACCTCATAGGCCAAGTCGATCTGGCGCTTGAGCTCCAAGTCCTTCTGCTGCTCGCTCGAGAGGATGCGGTAGAGCAGGGTCTGCGTTCCCTCGGCGTCGAACGGCTCCACGTTGTCGAGCCGCGCGAGATGGCCGCGCACACGCACCGCCGGCGGCGTGCCGACGGTGATGTGCAGGTCGGACGCGCCGAGAGCGACGGTCTGCTGCAGAAGATCGTCAATATTGAGAAGCGAGTGCTGCATGCCTCGAACGAGCTATCGGCAGCCGCGCCTCCCACCTTTACAGGGCGTCTTGCGGCCCCGCGCGTACCTCGTTCGAGGGGCGCGATCGGGCGCCTGCGCGTCGCGAGTCGTGCTCACCCGTTCGGGGCCTCGGAAGGAGTAAGAGTGATTCAGAAGCTTCGTGCACGGCTTGCCTCGGAGAGCGGTTTCACGCTCATCGAGCTCCTGGTCGTCATCATCATCATCGGGATCCTGCTGGCGATCGCGATCCCCTCGTACCTGAGCTTCAAGGACAAGGCGAACGACGCCGCCGCCAAGGCGAACGTCCGCGCGGCGATCCCGGCCGTCGAGGCCTACAACGCCGACAACGTCGGCAGCTCCACGGACTCCGACGGCGTCCAGGCCACCACCGGCTACGCCGGCATGGACCTGACGGCGCTGAAGTCGGTCGACGCCGGCGTCAAGAACGTCACCGTCGGTACCGCCACCTCGTCCACCTACTGCATCACCAGCGTCGTCGGCGGCAAGGTCTGGTTCAAGAACGGCCCTGCCAGCGACATCGCCACGGCAACCACGCCTCCCGCCGGCTGCTAACCCAGAACCGAACGGCAGGTCCGAACGGGCGCGGGAAACCGCGCCCTTTTCTTTGCTCCCTCGTTCAAGGCACGCCTTCGAATTGCCGATAGAACCCCTGTGGGTCAGCTGTCTGCACCTGTTCGGATCTTCGGCCTGATCGCCGTTCTCGCCGCTGCTGCGATGGGCGCGTTCATGATGACGGCCGGCCGCTCGGACACTCCCTCTTCGGACGCCACGCTCGCGCCTCTCGAGATCGAGCAGCAGGCGAAGGCCGCCGCGGCAAAGCTCAGCGCGCACAACAAGTCGACCGCGGCCGGCAAACCCGCCGCGGCGGCGCCCGCGAAGTCCACCGCCAAGAAGGCGGTCGCGAAGCCCGCGGCAGCGAAACCAGCGACAGCGAAGCCCGCGCCGGCACCCAAGACGAGGCCGAAGCCCACCGTGCACCTCGTCAAGGGCACGCCGAAGACGATCGCCGGACAGCTCGCACTGCACGACGTCGTCGTCGTTCTTCTCTACAACCCGCAAGCTAAGGTCGACGACTACTCGCTCGCCGAGGCGCAGCTCGGCGCCAAAGAGTCCGGCGCCGGCTTCCTCGCGGTCGACGTCCTCGACCAGAAGCAGGCGTCTCCGTTCACGACGGCCTACGGCGTCCTCCAGGATCCGACGACGCTGTTCTTCAAGCGCCCTGGCAAGCTGGCGCTGAAGCTCGTCGGCTACGCCGACCATGACACGATCGCCCAGGCGGCAAGAAACGCGGCGCTCGGGCTCGGCACGGTCGCATCGGCGTGAGCTCGCAGGCTTCAGAGCTCGGCGGCCTGCTGCGCACCGCAGGCGCGCAGACGGTTGACCGTGAGCTGTACGTGCGCCACGCGCGCAAGGACGGCCGCTCGGTCGCGATCCTTCGGGCGATCGACAAGAGCGACTCCTGTGTCGTCGAGGCAGAGGTTTTCCCCGAGGTCGGCGAGCCCCTGCGTCCGGGGCCGTACACGTTCGCGGACGCGCGCCAGGCGACGGCGTTCATGACGGAAGCGGTCGAGGCGCTGATGTACCTCGGCTGCGACGTGCACGCGCAGTAGCGTTTCTCGAGCCGCCCGATTACAGTCGAGCCCCCCGCTACCGGAGGCTCACATGCACCGAAGAGGGCTTGCTGCTCTCGCTCTGTCACTTGCGTTCGCCGCTCCCGCGGCTCAGGCACGGTCGTTGTCGGTCTCGGTGCAGAGCGCGAGCGAGTTCGCCGACGCGGTCGAGGCGTTCCGCAACTCCGGCGGCACGATCCGGCTCGGGCCGCGCACGTACGGCGAGCTCGTCGTTCCGGCGCGCTCGGCCAGTCCGCTGAGGATCGTCGGCATGCCGGGTTCTCGCGTCGAGCGGATGCGGTTGGAGAACACGCAGAACGTCTCCCTCGAGCGGGTCACGATCTCCCCCCACGGCGAGGACGCGCTACTCGACGTGCGCGGGTCCGTACACGTCGTGCTCAGCAACCTGCTCGTCACGGCGCGCGGGACGCCGTACTCGGCGATGGTGCGGATCCCTGATTCCCGCCATGTGACGATTCGCAGGAGCACGTTCACCCACTGCGGCGACCGCTCGCCGGAGTGGTCGAACTGCCTGCTGCTGTGGCGCTGGGCGAGCCACATCACCGTCGAGGACAACTGGTTCCACGACTGTCGCGGGTGCGACTTCATTCATGGTCGCTTCGGCTGGAACCTCACGATCCGCGGCAATCGCTTCGAGCGAACGATCCCCTGCAGCTTCGACCGCGTCCGCTGCGGCCACAACGACCTGATCGAGCTCTTCCAGGGCACCGGGCTGCACGTCGAGAACAACCACTTCGGTGTCTACAGGCTCGGCGGCGCGCAGCTGTACGTCACCAATGCGACGGATCACGTCACGATCGTGAACAACGTCTTCGTCGGCACCGACCGGCGCATGCCCGGCTACCACGCACGCGTGGCACTCGTCATCGGAAGCGCCGAGTCGCCGCGGGTTCCCCACTACGTCCGGGTGGTGAACAACACGATCCTGACGGGCGCGACCCGGATCGACGGATACCAAGGCTCGATCCGCCTCAGCTCGAGGTACGGAGGGATGAAACGCGCGAAGCGTCCGATCGTCGCGAACAACGTGATCCGCCTGCTGAAGAGCTCGTGGCCGGTTTGTAGTGCCGCGCAGGCGACGATCGCGAACGTGATCATGCGCGGGGACGGATGCTCGGCTTCCGACGTAACCGGCCGCCGCGTGCAGTCATCGCCCTCCGGTAGCGGAAGCGCGACAGCGCCAAGACGACCGGGGAGCACCTTCACGCCGATCTGACGATGCTCGCTCGGTTTCCCCTCGCACTCGGTCGGCGCACCGTGCGACTCGCGGCATACCTCAAGATCCGCCAGAGTTCGGACAATGAGGGTTTACATCGCCGGTGTCGTCCTCGGAGCCACCCTCGCCGCAGCCTTCTGGCTCTACACCTACGACGTGTGGCACCTCGTTGAATACATCGGCCGCGACGGTCGCCAGTTCCACCCGTCTGAGCGCGTCAAAGAGCAACCGTGGCGGAGCGTGCCTGCGACTGTCGCCGTCGCACTCATCGGTGGGGGCGCAAGTGTTTGGCTACTTCCCGAACGGCGTCGCATTCTCAGACGCTTCGCAGCCCATTTCGCCACTCCGCGCCAGCAGTAGGAGGGTCTGACGAAGCGTAGGACGACGGCCTTCTCAACCCTGTTGTGGGTCATCGGGAAGCACGCACGAAGTGCTGATCCCGTCAGGATCCGGTGCGCCGTTCGAGAAGCGCCTGTCAAAGCGTGGTGTCAGGTCTTGCATCGGCACATCATCGCAAGACCTGACACCCAGCCCTATCTGAGCGTCAGGGAGTTAGAAGTGCAGGCTCGTTGATCGTGAGCGTCAGTGCATCCGCGTCGACTGTCGCTTCGACCCCGAGCGGAAGCGTCGCGAGGCTCGCCCCATGTCCCAAGGGCAGTCCGTAGAGCACCGGGATGCCGAGCCCGCCCAGGCGGTCATCGAGCACGTTCTCCAACGTCTTCGATCGGGGGGCAGAGGTGTGCTCGTACCACTCACAGCCGGCGAGTTCTCCGACAACGATGCCGCGCACCCCTTCGAGCTTCCCGACTTGCTCGAGGTGGAGCAAGGCCCGGTCGATCTGAATCGGCGCGCTGTTGCACTCCTCGAAGAAGAAGATCGTGCCGTCGAGGTCGGGCTCCCACGGAGTGCGGACCGTGTAAATGAAGTCGACGAGACACCCGCCGACCAGCCGACCGCTCGCCCTGCCGCCGGCGATCGAGATGACCGTCAGACGGTCGCGGTCCTCCGGCACCGGACCGGTCGTCTCGCCGGCAAGCACCTGCAAGAACCGATCGGCCGTGAATGGCGAAGGTAAAGGGGTGCCGAACATCGTCAGGCTCGGCCCGTAGAAGGTCGCGAATCCCGCGCGAACGAGAAGCGCCGCGTGCAGCGCCGTGATGTCGGAGAGGCCGACGAACGCCTTCGGTGTCTCCGCGATCGCGTCGAAATCGAGTAGCGGGATCACCTGCGCCGAGCCGTAGCCGCCGCGCATGGTCTGGATCGCGTCGATTTCTGGGTCGGCGAACGCGGCCTGCAGGTCGCTGGCACGCACTTCCGGGCTGCCGGCGTGCCAGCCTTCCTGCTCGAGTGCTCCGGGCATCAGCTTGACGCGGTAGCCCTTCGACTCCCACCAAGCGATGCCGCGCTGGACCTCGGCACGCGTCTCAGGCGGGCTCCCCGGCGTGACAACTCCGATCGTGGAGCCCGGCGGCGCAGCATGAGCGACCGACGCCTTCACACGCGCACTCTACGAGTTGATCAACAGACCAGCATGAGCCAGGAACTCAGGCGAACTGTCCTTCTGATTCGAGTTCTGACATGGAACCTTGGGGTTTCCCCTCTTTCGATCTCCAGCTTGTTCGGGCCGCCCGCGACGAGGAAAGCGTGGTGTCAGGTCTTGCGTCGGCACATCATCGCAAGACCTGACACCCAGCCCTTCCGATCAGCTAGAGATGAACGTGCGGAAACGTTCATGACCATGCGAATGGGGATGCGTCGCTTCGAGGCTGGAACCCTCGCGCCGGAGGTCTTTCGGTTCGGCGTGGGGTTCTCCGACGGCCGGAAGGCAACGAACCTGGTCGGCCTCGGCGGCTACGACCACGATGATGCTCCCGCCGGACCCATGCTCACTCCAGGTGACGGAGACGGCGGTGGACATCACTGGACGCAGAGGTTTTGGCTGTTGCCGCTTCCTCCTCCAGGCCCGCTCGCGTTCGTCGCAGAATGGCCAGCCTTGGACCTACCGCTCTCGCGTGACCGAGATCGACTCCGCGACCATGATCGACGCCGCCTCGCGCGCACTTCTCCTGTGGGAGCGGCGGTAGGCCACCGCGCCGACGCCAGGCCGCAGCAATGGCATCTCTCGGGTCCGAAATAGGGCGCCTACTTGCGCTCTCCGCGCCGTCCTCCTGACATTGCAACGAACTCCAAGATGAGAACTACTACGAGCACGGCGAGGCCGAGCAAGTAGCCGCCGATGGCAATCCCGAAAAAGATTGCGAGGACGCGAGCGAGTCCCCAAAGGGTTTCATGCAGGTCGATGCGTCCGGCGCGCCGGCTGAGAAACAAGAAGAACAGCACTGGGAGAGAAAACGTAAAGACCAGGAGTGCACCACTGAGGCCCCAGAGGAACGCTGCAACTCCGATGACTACCGCATCCGCCGCGAGAACGTGTACGTAACGCATCGAGCGTTGCAGGTTAGACGAGCGGTGTTCCTACGAAATCAACAGGAGAACAGAGCGCGAACCGCGCCTCGGCGATCTCGTGGATCTCCTGCTGGCTGGAGGGCGCACGCGCGACGCGAGGAGACGCACCGGCTGTGCGCAGCGCTAGACGCAGACCCGAGCCAGCTCTTCGATCGTCGTCAAGCCTGACGCGACCTTCGTGATGCCGTCGTCCCACAGCATCCGCATGCCGGCGCCGATCGCGGCGCGCTCGATCTCCTCTCGGCCGGCCTTGGCGACGGCGAGCTGCGCCAGTTCCTCGGTCATCGTCAGCAGCTGGTAGATGCCGATCCGGCCCTTGTAGCCGGTCTGTCCGCAACGGGGGCAGCCGCGCTTGCGGTAGAAGACCATCCCGTCCGACGCGGCGGCGACATCCGGCGAGACGCGCGCCTTCAGCATCTCGTCCAGGGAAGGCTGGTACATCTCGCAGCAATGCGTGCACAGCTTGCGCGCCAGGCGCTGCGCGAGCACGCCGCTCACGGCGGCACCCGTCAGGAACGGCTCAACGCCCATCTCCGTCAGACGCGTGAGCGCGCTCGGCGCGTCGTTCGTGTGCAGCGTCGAGAGCACGAAGTGACCGGTGAGGGCGGCCTCGATCGCGATCTTTGCGGTCTCGCCGTCGCGGATCTCGCCGACCATCACCACGTCCGGATCGGAACGAAGGATCGAGCGCAACGCGCTCGCGAACGTCAGGCCGGCGCGCACGTTGATCTGCACCTGGTTCACACCGGTGAGCCGGTACTCGACCGGATCCTCGACGGTGATGATGTTGATCTCCGGCCGGTTGATCTGCGACAGGCCGGCGTACAGCGTCGTTGACTTACCCGAGCCCGTGGGCCCGGTGACGAGCAGCGCGCCGGTCGGCCGGCCGAGGATCTCCTCCATCCTCGTCTGCATGTCCTCGGAGAGGCCGAGCTCCTTCAGCGTCGGCGCGCGCTTCGACTTGTCGAGCAGACGCATGACGACCTTCTCGCCCTCGACCGTCGGCAGCGTCGCGACACGAACGTCGAGCAGGCGGCCCGCGGCGGCCGCGTTCAGCGAGATGCGGCCGTCCTGCGGCTTGCGCCGCTCCGCGATGTCCAGCTTCGCAAGCACCTTCAAGCGCGTCACAACTCCGGCCATCAGACGCTTCGGAACGCGCTGCATCTCCTGCAGCACGCCGTCCACGCGGAAGCGCACGACCAGCGCATCTTCCTGAGGCTCGAAGTGCACGTCCGAGGCCCCGTCCTCTGCCGCCTGGAAGATGACCGAGTTGACGAGCCGCACGAGCGGGGCGTCGGAGATGCCGTCCTCTTCCTCGAGGTCGGCTACCTCCTCTTCCTCGGCAACGAGGAGGTCGCTCTCCTCCTCGAGCGCTGCGCGCGCTCCGAACGCCTCCGACTGGCGGACGAGCTTCCTGATCTCTTCGAGGATCTCCTCGCGCGCGGCGACGCCGAGCTCGAGCGGATGGCGGGTCGCGAGCCGCAGCTCGTCGATCGCGTGCACGTTCGCCGGATCTGCGATCGCGACGTACAGCGTCCCCTCGCGCAGCGCGTACGCCAGCGCCGTGACGCGCTCCAGCACGTGCAGCGGGATCTGCCCGACGACGTCCTTGTCGACGCCCGTGAACGCCAACTCGACGAACGGAAGCCCATGTCGTGTGGCCAGCAGCCGCGCGAGGCCTTCGCTGGTCGCGAAGCCTTCGTCGAGGAGCGCCTGCGCAAACGAGCCGCGGGTCTGCTGTGCGCGGCCGCGCACCTGTGCGATCCGGTCGGCGGAGAGGAGCTGCGTCGTCCCGATCAAATCGGCGACGAGCTCGGAATTCGTGTTCACCCCGAAGCCGGACATGCCCGGCTTCGCGGGCACGGCGACTTCGCCCTCGGCGGGGCCGGCCTTGCGCAGAGTGGGGCGTTCGAGGTTGTCCATCCCTCGAACGAGGTATCGGCATTCGAGCGCCCCGCCTTGAGAGGCGGCTAGTGCGTCAGGTTACGAAGCCGAGGTACCAGTCGAGCAGGGGGTCGCCCACGAAGAGGGCGACCACCGAGCCGAAGGCCAGGAAGGGCGCGAAGGGGATGCCCATCTTCCGAGCCTTGCCGCCGTGGCGGGCCATCAGCACCACCGACGGGACGAGAGCCGCGAACATCCCGACCATCAGGGCCACAGGAACGGTGCGGCCGAGCATCGCGCCCAGGAGCAGCGCCAGCTTCACGTCCCCCATGCCCATCCCGCTCGGGTAGGCGAGGGCGGCGAGGAAGAGGAAAAACGCGGCGCCGAAGCCGCCGAGCGCCCACTCCGCCGAGGGGTGCAAGGCCGTCTGGGCGACGAGGACGACGGCCGCGCCCGGAACGACGATCCGGTTGGGGACGATCCGGTGCTCGAGGTCGGTTGCGGAGATCGCGACCAGGCAGGCGCAGAAGAAGGCGGCCACGAGCGCGTCGAGCGAGAGGCCGAACTTCCAGACGCAGCCTGCGACGAGCAGCGCGGTCGCCAGCTCGACGAGCGGGTAGCGCGCCGGGATCGAGGCCTTGCAGTGACGGCAGCGGCCCCGGAGCAGCGCCCAGGAAAGGAGCGGGACGTTGTCGTACCACGCGAGCTCGGTCCCGCAACTCATGCACGCGGAACGCGGCTTCACGATCGAGCGCTTGAGCGGCACCCGCGCGGCGACGACGTTGAGGAAGCTCCCGAGTGCGAGCCCGGGCACGAGAAAGGCGGCTGCGACGGCGGCGTCCAAGCTCATCCTCCGCTGAAGACCGGCTTCTGCGGCTCCGCGTAGACGGTCTGCTCGCCGGGCAGCCCGACGGGGACGTAGGTGAAGCCGCTGAAGGTCGAATTCGCCGACTGGCCGAGGTTCACATACGCGCCGTCCATCGGGCCGTCGACGATGGATGTGGTGCCGACGTCGATCGCGTTCTGTGCATAGACGGCGCCCATGAAATAGGAGCTCACGAACTGGACGCTGTCGCCCGCGGAGACCTGGTTGTCGGCGGGAACAGAGCCGTTGCCATGAGCAACGATGCCGAGCAGGTCCGCCTGCGTGTTCCACTGAGACGTGTCGCAGGCCGTTCCGGTGCTGTACGGACAGAGCTTCGTGCTCTGCCCGCCTCCCTTCATCAGGAAGGTGCCCCACAGGTACAGCGTCGCCGAGCCCTTGTACAGGTTGACGCTCCCGTTCTGAATCGTCGCGCTACCGTCGATGAAGATCGTCCCCGCCACGGTCAGGACTTTGTTCACGGCGTCCCAGGAGAGCTCACCGCCCATTGTCTTGCATTTGTACGACGTCGACGGCGTCAGGTTGATCACGCCCTGATTGTCGTTCCGGAACAAGAGCTTGTTCGCGTCACTGTCGGCCATTGCAGCGACCGGCGAGTCGAGATTCCACGACGGTCGAGAGGGATCTCCCGGGAGGTTGTACGCGGGATCACAGGGGAAGTACGGCCCCGGATTCGCGTTCAGGTACCAGCCATCCCAGTCCACTGTGGGCGGAGCGATCGCCGTCACCGTATTGTCGAGCTGCGTCGCCCAGACGTTGTCCATCGTCCCGGCGCCGCCACCGGCGCCCTGGACGCAAGGGTTGTGGAGGCTCTGGTTCAAATACCGGCAGCCGAGCCCGACGTGCATCTGCGAGATCGGAACGGTCGACGTCCCGACCTTGTTGGCGCTCTGCTGCATATCGACGGACCCTTTCACGTACAGCTTGCCGCTCGACATCTTTGCCGTGTTCTGGAAGCAGAGATTGCCCAAGACGTACAAGTTCGCGGTCACGTTCACGCTCTGCTGCAGGGTCATGTCGCATCCGTTGAGCGCTTGGCCGGTCCAGTTCGGCGCTCGCACGAAGATGTAGTCCCAGGAGGGGTTGTTCAGCGGCTGGGACGTCGTCGGGACGATCTGGATCGTCGCCGTGAGCGTCCGCTTCAGTTGCGGCGCAGTCGGGCTCGTCGGGTTCCGGACGTAGCCCGTCGATGTGACCACCCACCACGCGCTTCCGAGTGCAGGATTCGTCTCGAAGCTCCCGGACCACGTGACGGTTCCTTCCTTGTACACCGTCGTCGTCGGATCTGCCTCGTTGTAGCCGGTAGTTGCAGGATTGTCCGTCGGGCTGTGCACGCACGGGAGAGGCGGGTTCGAGGTCGAGTCCGAGCAAAGGACGTATTTGTCGAGCGCGTTGTTCAGCGGCTTGGCCAGGATCGCCATCGCGTTGTTGATTCCGGCCTCGGCGAGGAAATACGCGGTGCTGCGATCTTTGCTCACGCCGGCGGAGCGCGAGTTGGTGCTCGTGATGTACATCGTCGTGGTTACCGAGATCGTGAGTACGACGATCATTCCGAGCGCCATCACGAGCGCGATCCCGCGCTCGTCGGCGAGGCGGATGCGGAGGCGGCTCAGCATGGCGGCGAGGGTGAGCCGATGTCCGACGGAGAGGCGGCGACGCATTTGCGGGCGCTGTTCCGCAGCGCGACATCTCCCAGTAGGTGGTAGGTCTGGGCCGCAGCGGTCGGCTTGACGTTGACCCGCAGGTCGACGTGAACATTCGCGAGCGACTCGGAAGACTGCGCCGTGTACGAGAACACCGAGCTGCTCGTCAAGGACTTTCCGTAGGCTGCGCCGGACGAGTCGCAAGTTGCCGAGCCGGTGCGGTAGAGCGCGTACAAACCCGTTCCCGCAACGGCCGCCGTGCACCAGGAGACGTATCCGCCGGCCGCGCACGGATCGGCGAGCACGAGGAGCGACGAAGTCGTCCCCGGAAGGGCGGCGCTCGAGCAGTGAACATCGCGCTTCAGCGTGTCCATCGCGACCCGCGCGTCCTGCTGGGCCTGGAAGCGCCGGCTTTGATCGAGCGAGGCATTCGAGCCCGAAACGAACAGTGTCGTGAGGCCGCCGAGGATGACGGAGAGGATCACCATCACGGTAAGCAGCTCGACGACGGAGTAGCCGCCGTCATCGCGCAGCTGGTTCAGCGTCACTTCGCGCTCGCCTCGACCTCCGCGAGCGCTTGGCGTGCGGCCGCCTCGCTGCGGGAGCCGACTCCCCACAGCGCCTGCGCCCGGTGATCCGTTGCGATCAGGATCCGGAGGGCCTCGGCGCCGTGCCACCAGCCGAACTTCGCGCCCGTGACGATCCACTCGTGCTGGTACAGCAGGTGGCGCACGTTCGCCGGGGTCGGCTCGCGGTGTGTGTCCAGCCACTTCCCGAGCAGGCGTGCCCGGTCGGGAAGGGGCATCTCCTTCTGCGGCTCCTTCGGCGCACCCGGGACGACGAAGTCCGGGATGCGGGCGGCAGGCTTGGCGGCGGGCGAAGACTCGGCGGCCGGCTTCGGCGCGGCGGGGGCCGGCGCTGCGGCAGGCTTGGCCGCGGCTGCCGGCTTCGGCGTGGAGGACGCGCGCGGAGCGGCGCCGGGGAGCTGCACCCGCGTGCCGGAGAACGGGGAATCGTTCTCGGCGGTGCCCTTCTCGGCGTAGCGAGGATTCTTCTTCAGCGTCAGCGTCACGGTCGGCGAACCGTTGTCGACGACACGGGTGCCCGCGGCGGGGGACTGCGAGACGACGGTGTTCGCCGCAAAGCCGTTCTTCGTCGAGACGTGCCACGCGAAACCGCTGTCCTCGAGGATGCCCTTGGCGAAGACGTAGGCCTGACCACGAACATCGGGCACGACAAGCGGCTCCACCTTCGCCGCGGTCACAGGCGTCGGCGCCGCGCTGGTCGCGACGAGCTTCTTCGACGCCGCGAACGTGATCGTCGCGGTCGCGAAGAGGGCGAGCGCGGAGACAACCGCGACGCGCAGCAGCACAGCAGAGGGCCAGGAACCCATCGACCTTCCCATCGGCAGATCGAGTTCGGGCCTTGAGCTAGCTGAGCGTGAACTGGATCACTCGTTCGGAGGACGGCGCCTTGGGCGTCGGAACCTCCGAGAACACCGGCCCTGCCTGGGGTGCCGGGGCGTCCAGCTCCGGGCCGTCCTGCCAGCGGAAGGCCGTCCCGGCGAAGCTCTGGAACCAGGGCATCTGCTGCGGCCAAACAGTCGCGGGCTGCAGCTGAAGATGGAGATGCGGACCGGTCGCGTGCCCGGTCGAGCCGACCAGGCCGACGAGCGCGCCGGCCGTGAGCACGGCCCCGACCTGCACCGAAGGCTCGCGATAAGAAAGGTGGCAGTACGTCCACACCTGGCCGTCCTCGGCACGAATGGTCATCCCGATCCCGCAGCGAGGATCGATCCCGCCCCACGCGGTGACGACGACGGCGTTCGCAAGGGCGTAGACCGGGCTGCCCTGAGGTGCGGCGATGTCGACGGCGGGATAGTCGTGATGAGTGTGCGAGGCGGAGACGACCGAGGGGCCGCCGCCGACCGGGAAGACATATCCGTCGTTGTACGCGGGCGCCGAGAGCATCGTCCCCGCGGCAGGCGAGAAGGACGCTGTGAGCGACTCGGAGCGGGCCCGCTCCAGCTCGGCTTGCGCATCGGCCACCGTCTGGGCGGCCTCGGCGGCGCGCGCGTGCGCCTCGTCGGCGGCGACGCCGGCGAGGCCGGCTCGCCGCTGCAGCGCGATCCGCCCGGAGAGGAGCCGGGTGGCATCCGCGCGGACGAGCAGCGCCTCGCGGCGTTTCGTGTACTGACGCTCGGCCTCGCGCGCGGCGAGCAGCTTCGCGTTCGCGTTCGCCAGCGACGCCTGCGCACGCTGGAGCGAGACCTGCATCCGGTCGAGCGAGAACGTCGTGTCCGATCCCGCATTGCCGAAGAGCTGCGCGTACTCGAGCACCTCGCGCACGTACCAGTCGGCGTGGTTGTACGAGAAGATCGCGCGCGGGATGTCCTCGCGTCCGCCCGACGCCGCGAGGTAGCGAGCGGCGGAGAAGACGCCGTCGTCGGGATTCCAGGGATCGGCGATCCCGTCGCCGTTCCCGTCCGTTCCCCACCGGAGCCAGGTGGACGGCATGAACTGCATCCAGCCGAGCGCCCCGGCGGAGCTCGGGCCCATGTTGCGGCCGAAGTTCGACTCGATTTTGTTGATCGCCGCGAGCACCTGCCAGCGAATGCCGTACGCGGAACCCGCGCGCTGCCAGAGCGCGAGCAGCTGCGGATAGGCGAGCTGCACGGGCGCCGCCGGAGGGGTCGTCCACGCCGTCGGCAGCGAGCCGGCAAGGCTCGGGACCTCGGCACTCGGGAGGGCGAGGTTCAGGGCCGGAGCGGGGGCAGACTGCACGACGACCCAGGTCGAGTCGGCGTGAGCCGTACCGGCGAGCAGGCCGAGAGCGAGGGTGGCCGCGGCGATGAGCTTGCGCATCTTCTTACTGGCCGGCGGGGACGATTCGCAGCCCGGGCAGCTCTTCCTCGGGCTGCTTCGTGGCTTCCTCGGCCACCTTCTGCTCGTGCGCGTCCTGCTTCACGGCGCGGTCGAGCGAGACGAGGAAGTCGTGGCGGCTCGTCGAGGCGTTGGCCGCCACCTCCGGGTCGACCTGACCGGCGACCACGAGGTCGATCAGCGCCTGCGTGAACGTCTGCATCTGGAAGAACTGGCCCTCGGCGACCGCGTCGAGGATCTCGTCAGCCTTGTCGTCGCGGATCAGCTCGGCGATTCGGTTGTTCATCACCATGACCTCGATCGCGGCGACGCGTCCGCCCTCGAGCTTCGGCAGCAGGCGCTGCGAGACGACGCCGCGCAACACGCCGGCGATGATCGAGCGGATCATCTGCTGCTTCGCGGCCGGGAAGAACTCGATCAGCCGGCCCACGCTCTCGGCGACGTCCACGGTGTGCAGCGTCGACATCACCAGGTGGCCGGATTCGGCGGCCTGGAGCGCCGTCTGCGCCGTCTCGGCGTCGCGGAGCTCGCCGATCAGGATCACGTCCGGGTCCTGGCGCAGAGCGCGGCGGAGGGCCTGCTGGAAGTCCGTGGTGTCCAGCCCGACCTCGCGCTGGTTGACAATCGAAGCGTGGTCGGCATGCAGGATCTCGATCGGATCCTCAATCGTGACGATGTGCTGCTGCCGGGTCTTGTTGATGTGGTCGATCATCGCGGCGAGCGTCGTCGTCTTTCCGGAGCCGGTCGCGCCCGTGACGAGCACGAGCCCGCGGTGCTCCTCCGCCAGCCGGCGAACGCCACCGGGCAGCCGCAGGTCGTCGAAGCTGGGCACGCGCTTGGGAATGACACGGAAGGCGAATGAGATCGCCCCGCGCTGGCGGAAGCCGTTGACGCGAAACCGCGGCAGGTCCCCGCTCTGGTAGGCGATGTCCAGGTCGCCCGTCTCGTGGAACTGCTTCAGCCGCTGCGGCGTGGAGGCCGTGACGCGGTTGAGCACGACCTCGAGGTCGGCATCCGTGAGCGGAATGTGGTCGTCGAGCGCGAGAACGGCCCCGTCCCGCCGGAGCATCGGCGGCCTTAGCAGCTTGAGATGAATGTCGCTCGCGCCGAGCTCGACGGCGCGATGCAGCATGGCGTCCAGGTCCACGGGCATTGCGCCACTTGTGTCGGCAAGACCGGCGCGATGCTTGAGGCCGGGCTCGAGCTCAGGCGCGGCCCAAGGCGTCAAGTGCCTTGAGGGGGAAGCGGCCGAGGCCGCGGGCGTCTGCCGGATCGCGGAGCTCGCCGCGGACGATCCGGGCCACGACGGGCCAGGCGAGCGGGATCCGCGCAAGGCCGAAGGTCAGCCGAGGGAAGCGATCGAGGGCGCGCTTGGCGGCCCAGCCGGCGGTGTGCAGCGGCGTCAACTCGGCCTCGACCCTGGGGGCGTATGCCTCGATCTCGCCCGCGAGGATCGACTCGGCCGCGATCCGGCCGCTGACGAACGCCTCGTACATCCCGTCTCCGGACAGCGGATCGACGAGCCCCGCCGCATCTCCGACGAGCAGGACGTTGCCGCTTGCGAAGGTCGAGCGCGGGCGGCGGAACGGCAGCCGGTAGCCGCGCAGCTCGGTGAGCTCCTCGGCGTCCGCGCCGTGCGCCTCGCAAAGTCGCTGCAAATGGACACGCAGGCGCGGCCCCTCGCTCTCCCAGCCGCCGACGCCGAAGTTGACGTGGTCGCCCTTGGGGAAGACCCAGCCGTACCCGCCGGGCACCACGCCGAGCTCGAGGACGAGCCTTCCGGCGTAGCGAGCACGGTCGATCCGGTCATAGCTTGTGTTGCCTTCCAAGGCAACGCCGTGCCCGTGGTCGCGGCCGAGCCCGAAAGCACGCGCCGTTGCCCCGTTGACGCCGTCTGCGCCGACGATCACACCCGCCGGGACACGCTCGCCCGCAATGTGCGAGACGCCGTCACGGAACTCGACGCGCACGCCGTCGCGGAACTCGGCACCGGCCGCCTGTGCCTGCAGCGCAAGGAAGTGGTCGAGCCGACGCCGCTGCGTCATCAAGCAGAGCGTCCCGCGGCCGCCGCGCTCGAACGCGTCGCGGTAGCGGAGGCGAAGCTCAAAGGTGTCGACGACGTCCTCGACGACGGGAGCGATGTCGAACGGAAGCTGCCGCGCAGCCCGCAGCGTCACGCCGCCGCCGCAGGGTTTGTCGCGCGGGAAGCGCGCCTTGTCGACGAGGAGAACCGATGCGCCCGCGGTCGCGAGGTGGTGCGCGGCGACTGCACCCGCCGGCCCTGCTCCGACCACGAGGGCGTCGAAGGATTTCACGAGCGCCAGGCTACAATGGCCCACCCTGGGGGGTGTGCCCGAGCGGCCAAAGGGAGCGGTCTGTAAAACCGCCGGCTCAGCCTACGGAGGTTCGAATCCTCCCGCCCCCACTCGCCTCGCTGGTTCGCGCGAAGACCGTGCGCTCACGGTGGGGACGCCGGCAAGCCGGCATCCCCACATTACGAGAGCTTGCACGGCTCGAACATTCGCCCAACATCTGCGGCCTAGAGTCGCCATCCTTAGCCAAGGAGGGTCGTCCAATGCGCTCGCGTCTGGCACTCGTCTCTTTCTCTCTCCTCTCCGCGGTGGCCGTCGTGTCGGTCGCGGCCGCGAGCCCGAACGGCCGCGGTCGCGGGGACCGGGCGATGCGGCAGCAGCTCGCCGGGGTCAACTTCATCAGCGTCTGCCGCTTCAGCCACCGTGCCCCGGACGATCCGATCGTCTTCCCGGGCGGCCCAGGGCTGTCGCACGACCACAGCTTCGTCGGCAATGTCTCGACGAATGCGTTCTCGACCACGGACTCGCTCCGCGCTGCAGCGACGACGTGTCAGCGAGGCGCCGACACGGCCGCGTACTGGATGCCGACGCTCGTCGTCGCCGGAAGCGCGGTGGCTCCGCAGAGCGCCACGATCTATTACCGGCGCCGCACGGTCGACAACGTCCGGCCGTTCCCGGCCGGGCTGAAGATGATCGCCGGAAACGCGCACGCGACGAGCCCGCAGAACCTGGGCGTCACGTATTGGAACTGCGGTGCGCAGACCGGCCTTCCACCGTCGAGCACCGTCCCGACGTGTCCCGACGCGCGCGGATCGAGCCTGAGGCTGCACGTGAACTTCCCGGACTGCTGGGACGGTGCGAACCTCGACAGCGCAGACCATCAGAGTCACGTGGCGTATTCGATGCGCGGCAACTGCCCGGCCTCGCATCCCGTAGCCGTGCCGCGGATCTCGCTCATCTATCGGTATCCCGTCGCGGGCGCTGCGAACGCCGAACTCGCGTCGGGCGGCCAGTACTCCGCGCACGCCGACTTCTTCAACGCCTGGAAGCAGGGCCAGCTGACGAGGCTCGTGAACAGCTGCCTCAACGCGCTGCGCCACTGCGGTCGCGCGACGTAAGCCACATTCCGCCAGCGGCGCATCTACCATCGCCGCGTGGCGAATCCGATGCTGAATTCGCTCCTCGCGGAGGTTCGCGACCTCGAGCGGCGCGACGCTGACCTGGCTCTGAAGATCGAAGATCTGATCGGCCTGGAGCACGACATCGCCAATTTGCGCAGCGCGGCAGGAGCGATCTCAATCTTCAGCGACGGATTCCCCGAGGCACGTCTGCGGGCCTTGGAGGAAATCCGCCGCGCGGAAGAAGAGGCGAAGCGCCGCGCCGAAGCGGTACGCACGGCCGACGCGGAGCTCACCGCCGCAAAGGGCGACGCCCGTGCAAGCGCAGAGCGTGCGCTCGCAACGGCCGAGACCTCACGGCGTACGGCCGAGTCGCGGCTCGCACACGCGCGCGACGAGCTCGCGACGCTCGAGCGGGAGGCCGCTGCGAACGAAGCCGACAGCGCGTCCATCGAAGCGCGCGCACGTGCACTAGCCGAGCGTGTGGGTGACAACCCCGAACCCGGCCTCGACGGCGTCGAGCGCTGGGGCTCGCGGGCGCGTGCCAAGATGTTCGCGGAGCGAACACACGCCGAGTCCGAGCGGCAGCAGCTGATCACGCAGGCGAACGAACTCGGCAGCGCAGCGCTCGGCGAGCCGCTGCTTTCCTCGAGCGTGAGCGAGGTCCGCCGTCGCGTCGAAAAAGCACTGAACCGCGGCTAAACTGCGTCCTCGCACGCCCTCTTAGCTCAGTTGGTAGAGCACCTCCATGGTAAGGAGGGGGTCGGCGGTTCGAGTCCGCCAGAGGGCTTCGCGTTTTTGCCTGCTTAGCCGCTAGTTCCGTTGTCTCGGCTGGCGGTGGCCGCGCGATCCGGTGTCCACGCAGCGTCCACCAGCGTCCACCGTGGACGTTGTTCCGCGCTCAGCTCGTCGAGCAGTCGGATCACGTACTCGCGTCATACGCTGCGTTGCCGCCAGCGCTAGACGGCCCGTCAGCCTTTGGTTCGTCGCGGATCTTGCCCGTACGTATTGCGCTCGCGAATCTGGCCGTTTCGTCCGTGGAGCAGCGCCTCCGACCGGTTTTGCTGTGCAATCTGCTTCGCATGTTGCCACGCGGCCTGCTGTGTCTCGTGCGTGCCCTTCGCTCGACTCTGCCCCTCCACCTCGACGCGCCAGCCCTTGGCGCTTGGAACCACGTGGACGTCGCCCTTCCTCGGCATCTCGCCTCCCTTCCTTCCGAAACCGAAACGCTTTCTTCCCAGCGGCGCCGCCGGTGAACGTCGAGCAGACATCTGCCGAGGCGGGCGTGTACCTCGCTCTTGGGGACAGCATCTCGATCGACGAGTACACCGGCGTGCGCGGTGGCGGAGCCGCGGCGCAGCTCGCGCGCAAGCTCGGCCTCCAGCTCGCCGACCTCACGCGCGACGGCAATACGAGCCAGGGCGTGCTCGCCGACCTTGCCGCGGCGCCAAGGGCCGCGGATGTCGTCACGCTAACGGCCGGCGGCAACGACCTGCTCGGCGGCGATCTGCCGCGCGCCATCCTACGCCGGCTCCACCAGATCGCACAGCGAATCCAGCCGCTCGGCGCCCGCGTCATCATCAATACGGTCTACGACCCGAGCGACGGCGACAACAACCTCGGACGGCGGGAGCTCGGCCTCTCGCGGCTGGCGACGATCGAGCTACGACGGCGCCTCAACGCACTGAACGGCGGCATCGCGAAGCTCGCCCACGAGTATGGCTTCCTCCTCGCTGATCTCGAGCGGCTCTTCCACGGACACGGCCTCGCCTCGGACGACCCCTGGTACGTCCAGGTGATCGAGCCGAACCTCGCCGGCGCGACCGCGATCGCCGACCACTGGTACGAGCTCCTGAACGCCGCGATCGAACGATCCCCAGGCTTTCTCTAAGAGCGCCGCTTCGTGCCGCTGCCGCGTCATGAGCCTGTCCTTCGGTCGAGGTACTGCAGGAGCTCGTGTGCTGCAAGCTCGATCTCCTTGTGCCGCCACTCCGCAGCACGGTAGTGGCAGGCGATCAGCCCCATCCGGTGCAGACGGCGGAAGTCGCCGTAGACAAACGCGTAGCGCGCCTTCGTCTCCTCGTCTGCGCCCTCGGTAAGGCCGAGATGCCAGGCGGCGTACTCCTCCCAGGAGTGCGCCTTCAGGAACGCGTTCTGCTCCCGGGCGCGCGGCTGCACGTCCTGCCAACGCGAACGGAGCACGTACCGGCGCGCGTCGATCAACCGCCTGGCGTGCCTGACCCCGTCCTCGTTCACCACATAGGCGGGCACGCACGCATTCTCGCCCAGACCCGCGTGAGCGCGGTTCGGGGACGGCAGCGTCGAGGTCAGGCTCGCGGACTCAGGTCCTTTGTTACACGCGCGCGCGAGAGACGGGATTGAGACCAACGAGGAGGCACTGTCGCCGAGCTAGCGAGCAAGTGGCTCCGAGCTGGCAATTTTGACTGCGGTGAGGTCCCCGCAGGCTAGCCTGCCCCTTCGCGTTCTCTGACGTACACACTCGTGTCTAGCGGGTGAAGTCGCCGCCACGGCTGAGACCCCCGCCGGTTACTCGAGTCGTAGTCCTCGGAAGCCACGGCGAAGCGCAATGAGATTCGCGCACCGATCCTGCGGCGCTAACGATCTGTGCGGCAGCAGCTGCGATCGTCCACCCTCGTCGAGATGAACCGCCGATTGCTCCGATCAGTAGTCCTAGGAGGTCCACCGTTTGCCGCAATTGCAGACCTCCGCTCTTGTTCAGACGGAACGGATGTTGTGCGTCGCGGACTTGAGCGCGTTTGGCGATGTATCTCCTCGCGTGAGCGCGAATACGAGCGCTGTGTGGCCGCGGCCGACGACCCTGAAGACGAGTACGACGTTCGCGCCGACGTCAGCTTCAGTGGTCTGGTGCACGATGCGGGAGTCGTAGCGGCGAGCGATCCTCCAGACGAGCCCGGAGCGACGGGGCGCGCGCGGCAGCGCGATCGCGACAAGCTGTCCGGGCGCGGTCGTCGTTGTCGAGGTCGGCCCCGGCGGCA